>Ga0075906_103_pt1 | contig 17663 bp, 18 predicted proteins | sample RifGroA1_FD_68325 | JGI IMG/M metagenome (GOLD analysis project Ga0075906, IMG submission 68325) | Parcubacteria bacterium GW2011_GWA1_59_11 | reverse complement strand
GTGGTCGCATCCGAACGGGCGGCGGCATACTGGTCCTTCTGGTTCTCCAATTCGCTCTTGAGGTCGGTGATCTCCGCGATGGTCACCCGCAGATTGTTCTGCAGCAGGGTCAGATCGTTCATGTCCGAGAAGAAATCCGACAAGCGCGGGTTCTTCAGGAATATCTCGACCAGCGAAGACTGGTCGCTTTCATACAGGTTCTTGAGCAACTTTTGCAGAACCTCTTTCTTGTTATCGATGCTCGCCTTAGTAGTGTTTATCTGGATCTGGGTGTCGTCTATCTTGCGGTCCAGTTCCTGCAGGGTCAGGGTCACCGCTTTTATCTGCAGATTTATTCTGGCAATGTTGCTGTTCAAGCGGTTGATCTCGCCCGAGAGGGTCTTGCCCTGCCTCTGATAGCTCACGACCTGCTCCTCGTACTTGTCCATTTCCGCCTCCAGCTCCTTGAGCTGCGCCTCGAGCGCCGCCCGCTCCTCGGAAGGCGCCATGCCCGCGGCGATAAGCACCGAAGGCGCGGCGACCGATCCCAGAACGAGCGAAAAGGCGGAAACGCAAACCAGCCCCATTTTTATGGCGGCGGTCAGCTGTATTCTGATCGTTCTCGCATATCCCAGATTGAGACGGGGAGCGGAAGCCTTGAAAACGTTCTGATTTCGGGACCGGATGTCTTGTACGATGCGGGGTTTGGGTCTTTTGAACATGCCTGTATATTCTAACGTTTTTCGCCTCCGGAAACCAACTGAACCTTATTTTACGGGTCTAATTTCAAAGAATGCCTTCTCGTTGGACATATATGAAACCGCGGCCGGCCGGCTTTGGTTACGCCGGCTCGCCCTCCGCGGCCGCCTCCTTCTCGCGTTCCGCTTTCTTCTCCTCGGTCTCCACCTTGACCTCGCTCACGTCCGCGGCCGGAGCGGGAGCGATCTCTTCTTCCTTCATAGGCGGCGTGACGGTCGCGATAACGGTGTCCGGTTCCACCAGGATCTCCACTCCCTTGGGCACCCGGAGGTCCTTGACGTAAATGCTCTGATTCAATTCCTTTATCTCGCCCAGGTCCACTTCGAATTTGGAAGGCAGGTCTCCCGGCAGAGCTTCGATCTCTATTTCCAGCATGGTCCGGTTCAAAATGCCGCCTTCCTTGACCGCGGGCGACTCGCCGATGAATTCGATCGGTATGTGTCCCTTGGTTTTCTCGTCCATGCGCACCTGGTAAAAATCGATATGCACCGGTCGGCCGGACAGATAATCCTCCTGGATGTCGTGAATGAGCGCATTGCGTTTTTCTCCTTCCACGAGAAGACCAAGGAGCGCGGTACCGCTCCCGGACCTGTGCACCTTGTCGAAATCCTTGGCCTGGACCATGAGATGCACGTTCGGAACTCCGTGGCCGTAAAGTTCCGCCGGGATCCAGCCTTGCTCCCGCAGAGAAGCCAGGCTTTTACCGAATTTATCGCGCTTTTCCGCTTTGAGTTCCATGGTTATTGAAAGCAGGGAAAATAATAGCAGGTCAAAGCCGCTTTGACAAGCCCGATCTACCCGCCGAAGAGACGGAGCTTGGCCGAAACCACTTCTTTCATGGCCCGGAGCGCGTCGGGATATATTTTATAGGGCGCCACCTCCTCCGGAGCGGCCGCGAGCCCCCGTTCGAGACCCGTCCGCCATGCCCGCCGGAGTTCGGTATTTATATGCACGATCGCCATCCCCGACCGGACGGCCGCCGAAATATCGGCGTCCGATATGCCCGAGCCGCCGTGGAGCACTAGCGGCACCCCCGCCCGGTCCCGAATGGCCTTTATCCGCGGGATATCAAGCGCCGGGTTCGGCGCATTCCGGAGCATTCCATGGATGTTGCCGACCGCCGGCGAGAGAAGGTCCACGCCGGTGGTCCTGACGAACTCTTCCGCCTGCTCCGCCGAGGTCAGTTCCTCCGGCCGCAGAGCGGCATCGGGAGGCAGTTCCGCGAGCATCGCCGAAGACGAACCGATATAGCCCAATTCCCCTTCCACGATCGTTTCCGGCGACACGGAACGGACGTATTCCACCACCTCCCTGGTTTTCGCGATATTCTCTTCTAAGGACAACTTGCCGCCGTCCAGAAGCACCGCATCGAAACCGGCCTCCACCGCCTCCCGGATCTTTTCCAGGGAATGGGTGTGGTCCGCGTTCAAGAACACGGGCCGTCCCGCTTCGCGCAAACTGCGGACGAGCGCGGCTATCTGGCGCACGCCCAGGAATTCCCGCTCGCCCTCCGAAACCCCGATGAGCACGGGAACCTGCAGCTCTCCCGCGGCTTCCGCGACCGCGCGCAACGCCACGGAATCGGATACGTTGAAATGGCCCAGCGCCCGCCCCTCCGCCGCCGCGCTTTTTATCGCTTCACGCAGAGACATGGACATCTTGGGATTCCATCAATTTCTGCTGGTAATCCGGGGGCGCTTGGGCGAGATACTTTTCTATTTCTCCGCGGGTCAAAAGTCCGGTCTGGGCCCCGACCGACTGGACCACGGACATGGAGTTCACCGGCGCCCAGCGGAGGGCGGTAGGCAGGTCGAGGCCCAGGCACAAAGCGCTCACGAAGGTCGAAGAAAATGCGTCCCCCGCTCCGGTCCGCTCGTAGGGCGGCTTGGGATCCGGATAGGGCGGAGTGAACCAGGTCCGCTCTCCGTCCGATACGTACGCGCCGTCCTTGCCGTCGGTGACGACCACGATCTTGGGACCCAGCGCATGTATCCCGGCAATGAGCTTATGGATATGCTCTTCGTCCGTTCCCAGGATGCGCTGGGATTCCTCTTTGTTGCAGAAAAACGCTTCCGTCCGCTTATATACGCCCGCGAGCGCCTGCGTACCGAAGCGGATCTGGTAGGTCCCGGGCTGGAAAGCGAGCTTCACTCCGGGGTGCGACTCGAGATAGCGTTCGATCGTGGCGTGAAATTCCAAACTGGTCTCGCCCATGGAGGTGAGATATATCCACTTGGGGTCGTCCAGGTCCGGCAGTTCGTAGGGGAAATTCTCATGTTTGATCAAGATGGTCCGCTCATCGTGGTACCACAGGACGTAATGATGGTTGGTCTTCCGGCCGGGATGCACCTTGACGAACTCCAGGGAAACGCCCGCCTTGGTGAGCGCCGCGAGAGAATCCTTGCCATCCGGGTCATCGCCGAGATTGGTCATCAGAGCGCTCGTCACGCCCAGTTTCGCCGCGGCCACCGCCGCGTTCGCGGCGTTGCCCACGGCCGGGATGTTGTATGCGCCCTCGAAGGGAATCTTATCCGCGAATTTCATGCATATCTCGCAGTCCTCTTTATTTATATTGCAATGCACGGACGCTTCCTGGAGACGGATGAATTCGTCCATCATGATGTCCCCGACCGCCACGAAATCGTACTGGTTGGCCATGAGAAGATTATATCACGATGACCGCGATCGCGGTTGCCGAGGGGACGGCCCGCCTCCCTGCCCGTCCGGTCGGGCGGGGCTCCGCTGCGGAACCAAGCCGGCCGAATATCTACTGCGAACGGGTGCCCAGGAACGCCCGCAGATAATCCCGGACGGCATCCGATTCCGGAGACCGTTCGAGCAGGACCTTGAGCTCCGCCGCGGCGGCCATGTTCTCCTCCGGCGTAATATCCCCCGGCTCACGGAACGGGCTCACGTGCCGCAGGCCGTATTTCCCGATCGCCTCCTCATGCGCGGGAATATTGCGCAGGAAAATGACCGCCGCATCGTCCCAATACGCAAGGACCCAATTCCTTTGCATCAGGACCTGGACCAGGCGGATGACCGAGGGGGACAAGGTGCGGTAGGAAATTAGAAAATAATTGATGCCGTACTTGCGGTCCACGAGCTCCACCCAATCCTTGCCTGCGGTCGCGATCTCAAAATATTCGCTTATGACCTCCGGCGGATACACTTCGGAGCGGCCGTCGATGAACACCTTCTCTTCCGGATAGAACCGCCAGATCAGGAATCCGCCTTCATTATAGAAGTTAAAGAGCGGCCCCCGGATCCGGTTCTCCGCAAGGAATTCGGCCGCCGCGACCGGGACCGCCCGGCGATCCACGGGCATTTCCGGAAAACCGATCGAACGCGCTCCGATGAAGACCAGGAATACGAACGCGACGCCTCCCCAGAGCTTCTTCGAAGAGGCGTTCGCATAAACCGGCTTCAGGATCTCGGAGATGCCCAGGGCGAGCGGATATCCGGCAAGAATCGGCCAGAAACCGGCGTGCCGGGCGGAAATGAACGGCAGTACGGAAGCTCCGGCGATGAGGAGCAGGAGGATCGGGTCCCGGCTCTGCTTCCGGAGCCCCAGCCACCAGACGAGGAACACGGCGGCGAGAGACACTTCCGCGAGGAACACCTTGGCTTCGCTCTCCGCCGCATATTCCAGGATGGAACGCCATTCGTAGACCTTGAGCGCCGCGACCGCGGGCCGGATGTAGAACGGATAAAGGAACGCCTGGTAGCCGGCGGGGGTAAGAAAAGAGAGCGTGAGCGACGCCAAGAGGACCAAAAGCATGTTCCGCACGGGCAAAGTCCCCGGAACGCCCAAGCGCGGAAAATAGCGCTTCGCGAGCGACGCCGCGAGATACAGACCCAGTACCGCGAGGCCCAAGAGGAAGCTCGCGTTTACGTTGGCCCACAGCCACATCGTCCCCGCCGCAAGCCACAGATAAATGACCCCGCCTCCGAAGCGGTACCTCTCGAGCGAGAAAAGGAGCAGGGCAAGGCAAAGATACGCGAACACCTGCGGGCGCCCGACCCACAATTCCAGCGTCAAGAATCCGGCGAGAAACAGGAGCAGGAGGCTAAGGACGGGATCCGCCCCGCGGCGGATGAGCATCCGGAAGAGAATGAAATAGGTCAAAGCGCCCAGAAGCGCCGCGAACCATACCACTGCCTGAAGTCCTCCGAGAACGGATATGCCGTAGAATAAGAGTTGGGCCAGCCATTCGTGCGGAACCCAAGGCCGGCCTTCCGCGGTGTACGAAAAAGGATCCGACTGGGGGATGCTCCGAGTTTCCCAAATGAGCTCTCCCGTTTTGAGATGATAAAAGGAGTCCGATTCCGAGAACGGATTCGCCGCGTAAAGCAGGATGGCCCCGAACGCGAGGAGAATGACCGTGAGCGTCCAGGCGGAACGGTTCACGCTTTCCTGCGCAAGGCCCGTTTTACCGCCGCCCGGATGTCCTTTGCCGTGAGCCCGAACTTCCGCCACAGCTCCTCGGGAGTTCCGGATTCGCCGAAAGAATCCCCTATGCCCACGAATTCCACCGGGGCGGGACACCGCCGCGCCAGAAGCTCCGCCACCGCCCCGCCCAATCCGCCCGCGATCTGATGCTCCTCCACGGTGACCACCGCGCCGGTCCGCCGGGCGGCGCCGATTATCGCTTCCTCATCCAGGGGTTTCACGGTGTGGCTATTGAGGACCAACACTCCGATCTTGTTCTTCTCGAGCTCGCGCGCCGCGAGGAGCGCCTGGTGCAGCAGGGGTCCGCAGGCGACGATCGCCGCCTGCGCCTTGAGCGCGCCGGAGGGCTGCCAAAAGACCTCGGCCTTCCCGGGACGGAAAGGCGTGGATTCCGTGGTCAGAACCGGGCTCTTCTCCCGGGCGAAGCGCAGATAGACCGGCCCCCAGATGCGGGCGGCCGCTTCGGTCGCCTTGCGCGCCTCGATCGCGTCGCAGGGCACGATAACTTTCATATTGGGCATGGCGCGCATGGCCGCGATGTCCTCGAGCGCTTGATGGGTCGCCCCGTCCGGACCCACCGATACCCCGGCATGATGGCCGGCTATCTTCACGTTCGAGTCGTTATAGGCGATCGTGGTCCGGATCTGCTCCCAGTTCCGCCCCGGGGAAAAGACCGCATAGGAAGATATGAACGGGATCTTCCCGGACACTCCCAGGCCGGCCGCGATGGCCGCCATGTTCTGCTCCGCCACTCCGATCTCGAAGAACCGGTCCGGAAAGAGGCGGGCGAAATCTTCGTTGCGGGTGGATTCCGCGAGGTCGGCGGAAAGCGCGACCACGTTTCGGTTCGTCTCTCCGGCGCGCGCGAGACCTTCCCCGTAGCCGTCCCGGATGGGCCGCTGCGCGACATCCCCCTCAAAGACCGCCGCATTCAATTTGGCCTTCGGATCCAAGGGCATTCAAGGTAACGGCACCGGCCTGAATTTATCGGGGTAAGCGTCCCGTTCGGGATCCAGTTCCCGGTCGAAACAGTATTCCCCGGCGGGATGGTTCCAGCGCGGATCATCCGTGTAGCGGTATCCCTGGCGGTACTTGGCTATCTCCTCCGAGGACAGATTGAAGTCCGCGCACAGCTCGAAGTTCATGCCGCCCGTCGGGCGATATCCGTACGCTGCGCCCGTTTCCGGATCGACCGGAGGCACGTAGCCGGAAAGTCCGCCCTGCATCTCGGCCAGGGACGTCGGAAGCTTCCCTTCCTGGTTCCAATACATCCGGATCTGTTCTTGGATCATCTGGAGGTCGGAAAGCTTCTGGTCGTCGAAGCGGATCAGCCGCTGGCGGAAAGGATTGCCGCCCACAAAGAATCCTGCAACGACTATCGCTGCGACCAATACCGATGCCCCAATTCCGAAGCGAGCGCCCCAGGCGGAGAATCTTGCGGGCTCCCAGCGCAGGCTGTTCCGGTAATACCAGAAGGTCGCGCCGGCTACGACGAGCACGGCCAAGACCTTAAGGTAAAAATTCAGGGCTGCCTCCCCTTCCAGGAACCGGAAGACCAGCGCGACCAGGTCGCCGATGATGACCAGGGCCGCCAGGAACAGGGTCAGGTACAGCATCCAGCGCCGGATCCGGATATCGCCTCGCGCCGGTTCTGCGGCGATCTCCCTGCGGAGCATTCTGGCTATCCAGACATGGACCGGAAAAACGATGATGATGGCCGCCATCGTCCAGCGAATGACGCTGCCATAGTCGCTGTAGCGGTCGACCGGGTCCGGGAAAAGCACGTTCACGAACTGAAAGAGCAGCAGAATGAGATTGAAGACGCTGAAATACAAGGTGCCTGCGAGAAGCAGGTAGAAGAAGACGTCCCGGGGAGTCCCCTTGCTCGGCATTGTTTCGTTGCTCGACATTTTGTTTTTTTTAATTTTTACCCCCGCCGTGCGGACGGCTTGGCGGATCGACGAAACCCGCCCGTCCGCTCTTTTTTAATATTACGTTTTATTATTGGTGTTCAGACCTTATCTTGTTTCCCAGGGTCCGGAGCTCGTGTAGGGCCTGCTTGGATTCCCGCTTGCTGGGCGGGCGCCCGTGCCAGGAATAGTTCTGCTCCATGAAGCTCACGCCCCTGCCCGGCACGGTATGCGCGATGATCAAGGTCGGTTTTTCAAAGATCGCGCGCGCTTCCGCGGCGGCGGAGATGATGGCCTCGAAGCTGTGCCCGTCGATCTCCAGGACGTGCCAATTGAACGCCTCATATTTCTCCCGGAGCGGCTCCAGGGGCATCACGTCCTCGGTGAAGCCGTCTATCTGGATGTTGTTGCGGTCGATGAGCGCGGTCAGGTTGGAAAGTTTGTTCTTGCCCGCGAACATCGCCGCTTCCCAGACGTTCCCTTCCTGCTGCTCCGCATCCGACATCAGGCAATAGATGCGCTGCCGCTTGCCGTCCAAACGCGCCGCGAGCGCCATGCCGATCGCCTGGGACAATCCGGAACCCAGAGGCCCGGAGGTCGTCTCCACCCCGGGCAGGGAGCCCCGATGAGGATGGCCCTGCAGGCGGGAATGGAGCTTCCTTAAGGTCGCGAGCTCCTCGTGCGGGAAATAGCCCGCGCGCGCGAGCGCCGCATAGAGCACCGGGCAAACGTGTCCGTTCGAAAGCACCAGCCGGTCGCGCTCCGCCCAGTTGGGACGCTTGGGATCGTGATTCAAGATATGAAAATAAAAAGCGGTGAAGACGTCCGCGAGGCCCAGGGGCCCGGCGGAATGTCCCGATCCGGCCCGGGTAAGCATCTTCACCACGTCCTGCCGGATGAAATTGGCCGTTTCCTCCAAGAAACGGATCTTCTTCTCGTGCAGGTCCTGAACGTTCAGCAATTTCCGGATGGTTTTCATGCCTGGGAAAGTTCCTGGTAAGCGGAAGCCGGGTCGTCGTTCTCCAGAATATAACTGGCCGAAGTCACCGCGTCGGCTCCGGCCTCTCTGACCTTTCTTGCCAGTTCCGCGTTCACTCCGCCGTCCACTGTAATTTTAGCATCCGGCCTCTCGCGCCGCAAAAGACGTATCTTGTCGAACACTATCGGCAGGAAGCTCTGACCGGCGAGTCCGGGATGGACGGCAAGGACCAGGAATCCCGACACGTCCGCGAGCAGCGGGCGGATCGCTTCCACCGGCGTTTCGGGGTTTACGGCAAGCATCAATTCCGCGCCGGACGCCCGCGCGGCGGAAAGTATCTCCCCGAACACCTTCTCCGGACGAAAAGAATGATGATGCATTTTGGGATCCCGGAGCGTTTCGTAATGCACGATGATGCGCTTCGCGCCGGCTTTGAGCCATTCCGCCGCGAGCTTCTCCGGCTCCTCGGCCATCAGATGGACCTCCAGCGCGTAGGGCGAGCGGAGCTTGGGCCACAGATCCGCATCGCTCCAGCTTCTATGGAACGTGAATCTGGCGTCCGCCACGTCCAAATGCACCCGCTGCCCCGCGGGAAGAAAACGCTCCAAAGCCGCGAGGGTGCGGGTGACCCTCTCCAGGTCGGGTTGATTTATTACCGGTATGACTTCCATAGATCAGTAGGTGGTATGTAGTAGGTGGTAGACCAATCTCCAATATCGAATATCCGATCTCTAATTTCCGATTTCCAGCTCCCCTATCTTTTCCAGCCGTCTGCGGTAGCGCTCCCCTCCGTTCCAGGGCGCGGTCAAGAAAACGCGGACCATCTCCCGGGCGGCCTCTTCCGAAACGAAATCCGCCGCAAGCGCGAGCACGTTCAGGTCGTCGTGCTGCCGGGCGTCATAGACCTGGTCGTTGGAAATTCCGATGGCCGCGCGGACCCGCCGGAATTTGTTGGCGGTTATCGCCGCGCCCGCGCCGGAACCGCAGATGACCACGCCCCTGCCGTTGTCCGGGTCCGCGCTTACCTTCGCTCCCACCGCTGCGGCGAAATCCACGTAATCATCATCCTCGTTCCGCTCCTTGTCCCCCAGGTCCACGACCTCGTAGCCCTGGTCCTGCAGGTTCTTGGCCAATTTTCCCTTCAGATCGAAACCGCGGTGGTCCGCGCCGAAATAGATGACCATATGCTTAATTATAGCTCAATCCGCCTTTTCCGGGAGGCGAAAAGCGCCGCGCATCGCTTTGAACATTATGCCGAAGGCGTCCGGTATCTGCCGGAACGGCCGGAGAACGGCGTTCCCGGCCGATCTCAAAAGGTCGCCGATGCTTCCGATATCCGGCCGGAATTGCCCCGCAGGCAGGTTCTCGTCCGCCAGTTCGGAAGCGGACCGGATCGCTTTTTCCGCGGTTATGCCGCCCTCTTCCGTCAATTCCTCATAGCCCCGGTCAAGCGCGTCCCCGAACCGGAATTCCAGAAGCGAAGTGAGCCAGGCGTCCAACCGCGACACCGCTCCGCCTATCCCCTCCTGCGCGCTCGCTCCCGGGGGCAGGATGAGCAGGACGAGGAACAGGACGAGCAGTTTCTTGGTCATTTTATGCCGAGTGCCGCGAGAATATGCGCGACGAGCGTCGCAATGTACCCCCACTCGTTGTCATACCAGGAGATGACCTTGACCAGGTCCCCGTCCACCACTTTGGTCAGGGACAGGTCCACGATCGCGCCGTAGGGCTGGCCGACGATGTCGGAGGAAACGATCGGGTCCCGGGTGACCGCGAGTATCCCTTTCCAGCGGGGACTCATGGCCGCCTCGGAGAGAATGGAATTGATCTCTTCCACGGTCACCTTGCGGCTTGTGACCAGGGTGATGTCCGACATGGACCCGGCGATGACCGGCACGCGGTAGGCCAGGCCGTCGAACTTGCCTTCGAGCGAAGGGATGGCCCGGGTGACCGCAATGGCCGCGCCGGTGGTGGAAGGCGCGATATTATGTCCGGCCGCGCGGCCGCGGCGGAAGTCATGGCCGCCCCGGATCGGGCCGTCCGCAAGATTCTGGGTGGTCGTGAACGCGTGCACCGTACCCAGGACCGCTTTGAGTATCCCGGGATTTTCGGAGAGGACCTGGATGACGGGCGAAGCGGAGTTGGTGGTGCACGAAGCGTTCGAAGACAATACGGTGTCCGCGAGGACCTCTTGGTTCACGCCCATGAGCACCGTGCGGCCTTCGCCGTCCTCGTCTTTGGCGGGGGCGGTAAGTATCACTCGCTTCGCTCCCGCCTGAAGATGCGCCTTCGCCTCGCCGAAGGACTCGAAAAATCCGGTCGCCTCGACCGCGAGGTCCACCCCCATCTCTCCCCAGGGCAGTTCCTTGGGTTCCTTCACCTGCAGGACCCGGATGACCTTGCCGTCCACGGTCAAGGTGCCCGCCGCTTTGTCCACGGAGACCTCCCCGGGGAAACGGCCGTAGACCGTGTCGTATTTGAACAGGTAGGCGAGGTTCTCGATGTCGCCCAAGTCGTTCACCGCCACAACCTCCAATTCCGGATGCGAGAGCGCCTGGCGCAGAAGAAGGCGGCCTATCCTGCCGAAACCGTTTATAGCGATATTGGCCATGCTCCAATTATACACCCAACGAGTGCGATACAGAACGCCCGCACGCCGTCCTCGAGAAACGCCGGGCCGCGCTCTTTTCGGAGAGTAGGACTCGGCCTAGCGGCCCGGAGCGCGCTCCGAAAAGAGCGCGGCCCGAAAGCGCGGGCGTTCTTATCGCCGAAGCTCCATCTTATCCCCCGCCTCGAACCCGTACTTGTCCGAAAGCCCCGCGCGTATCTCGAGCACTCGGTCCGCCTTCCCGGGCGAAGCATAGGATTTCAGGTTCAGTATGGACGCGCCCGGTTCGGGCGGGACGTTCTTCGCGATGCCGATGAGCTCATCCCCGCGGAACCACAGGATGTCTATCGCGAAATTCATATCCTTCATCCAGAACTTCTGGACGGACGGACGGTCGAATATGAAAAGCATCCCCTCGTCCTCGGCCAGAGACCCGCGGTAGGAAAGCCCCCGGGCGCGGCTTAGCATGTCTTCCGCTATTTCCACCTGGAATTCGCGGTTTTTGAGCCGCGCCGTGCCCCGGTCGAGCTTGCCGGACGCCGAACCGCGGAACGTGAGAACGGCGGAGACCACGGCTATGACCAGCACCAGGATTGCGAGCGCGATCAGGAGCATTTTATTTTTGGCCATCGATACCTGATATTATACTCCCCCGGGCGCCAAAAGGGCCGCGTCATTCGCGGCCCTTCTTTCTCCTTACGGGAGGATGCAGGCCCCGCAGGGCGGGAGGCAGCGCGGGGGTCTCGCCTCCGCACCCCGGACAGCGCAAGGCGCCCGATTCCGTTTCCTCGAGCAGGCGCCTGCATTTCTTGCAGACGATGCCGAAGACGAACTTTCCGCCCGCCGAACCCTTCCCTTTTTTCATCCGGTCCTCCGAAAACGTCAATCCGAACCCGAATTCTCCGGGTCCGGCACCGCTTGTATTACGAAGCCGCTCCCGTTATCCGCATAGCTTTGCCCCTTGGGTATTTCCGTCCAGGAAACTTCAGCCGCCACTTGGCCCGCCGCATCATACAAGACCACCGCGTTCGAAGCATAGGCAAGCGTGTTGGAGGTGGCCCACGCCGCGTCCGGCGCGACACTGCCCGCATATCCGCCTTCGTTAGCGAGAAGGAAATGCCTCCCGGCCGGGATGGACTTGCCTTCTAAGCGGCTCGCGGCCATGAGCGCATACTCCGTTCCGCTCGCGGTCCGCTTTCTCACCGTCCAGCCGGTGAGGGGCACGGCCTCCGTTCCGGGGTTCCACAATTCCACGAACTCGTAAGCGGCGGCGTCTTCCTTGCCCGCCATCACCTCCGTGATCCTCAAGAATGCCGGGGCGGCGGACGGAGGCGTCCCTACGGGCGCAGGCGCGGGGGCGGGAACCGGCGCGGACGGAGGGAGCGCCGCGGACGGTTCCGAATTCGCCCGTCCGGGCGTGCCGTGCGACTCGGCGCTAGTGTGCCAACCGAGGTCGGCGGAATTGCGCTCCATCGTTCTTTTCTCGCCGTTGTCCCCCGCCGGCCAGCCGAGCGACGCGTCCGCCTCGTCCGCAAGCCCGCAATCGGCGTTGAACAGCCGCAGCGCCGTTCCTTCGTTCGGCAGACCGCCTTTGTATATCCGGTCCGCGGAAACGTTCAGCACCGTGGAATCGTCCGTGCGCTCCAGAAGAAAATATCCGTCCGCGTGGATAACGTCCTCCTCCCCGAAAACCACCTCCAATCCCTCGCCCGCCTCAAGCCGCCAGCCGCGGAGAGATATCTCCTTGAGCGTCGCGTTCTTGAGCTCCAGCCATTCGCCGGCGGGGTCGCCCACGCGGCCCATCCAGGCGACCTCGTTCAAGATGACCTCGGCGGTCGGCCGTTCGCCCGCCAGGCGGACGCAATCCGGAGGGTCTATCTGCGTTTCGCGCTCCGGGTTCGTTCGGGTTCCGTATTCCGTGCTTTGTGTTTTGTCCGTATTTTGTATCTCACTCGTATTTTGTGCTTCGCCGTTCTTGTCTTGCGTTTCATTTGTGTTTTCATCAAGCGGTATCTCCATCAGCGGCCTCCGTTCCGGAGCGGAACCCGTCATATCCCGGAAGGTCTGCGATATCGCGCCGGTCAGTTTTTCGGAGACGGAGCTTCCGGAAGCTTCGGGCCGGCCGGAAATGCCCTCCGGACCTGCCGGAAATAAAAAATCCTCCGCAAGGAGGCCGGTGACGAACGCCGTGATCGTAAGCAGAACCGCAATCAACCCCCGCCGGCGGGGAGCGGCGTTCCGCTCACAATCCCCGTGAGGATCGTCCATGGAAATTGCGGTTGAAAGAGACCCTTAAGACCCACAACCGCGGAGCAATTTGATTCCATTATACTCCGCTCGTTCCGCGCGCGCCACGCGAGATATCCCCAGCTCCGCAACGGAAATAGCCAAAACACAAAACCACAAAAGCACAAATGTTTGTGGCCGCAGCGAAAACAAACAAAATACAAGAAAACAAATCACAAATGGGGGGTCCGGCCCTTTACAACTCCGCGACGGAAACAGCCAAAACACAAAACCACAAACGTTTGCGTTTTGGGTTCTGTGCTTTGTGTTTTTATCTGGGCGGTGCGGCCGGAGACGAGGAAGGCAGAACCTTGGGAACTTCGGAGGGGCCGGTGGGGACGGGCGGGTCGGGGGCGCGTTCCGTCGATACCTGCCTGCCTTCCTGCTCGTCCTGCTCCATCGCCGTAAGACCGGGATCGGAGGAAGTGCTCCCGCCGAGGGCATCCCCTCCCGTCCGGGAAGGGGCGTTTTCCCTGCCGAACCTGAACCAGGCCGCAAGGACCAGCGCGACCAGCACGACTGCCAATATCCCTAAGATCAGATTCCGATTCGTCATTTTGGGTTTCTATTCCGGCCTTGGGAGCTCAACGATTATTTTTGTCGCCTCGAGACTGGTATTGTCCCCTATGGGAGACGCAGTCGAAACATCAATGAAGTTCCCGACCCGCAGATCGGAAAGAACTATATTCTCCGACTTGATCACCGAGGGTGATTGCACGGACTCCGAGGAGGTCGCTCCGGCCAGCTTGGCCCGGTATTCCCGGAGATCGGCCGCTTTTTCCTCGTCTGATTTATACGCAAGCCTCACAAGCAGGGTGCCGTCGCTCACCACCACTTCCCTCTTTACGGACTTGCCGCTTATGATGTCGCTCGTCTCTATGGTCAAAGTATTTCCGTTTATCGCGGTCACGCTTCCTCCAATCACATTCCGGGGCTGGATATCGTCCAGTATCCTTTGAACCACCTCTGTTTTTTGCGCATCCGTGCGAGCGCGATATCCGTAACCCCAATAGAACGCTCCCGCGATGAGGACCAAAACCGCAAGACCGAGAATCAGATTTTTTTGCATATTTTTATTCGACTAATTTTATTTTTATCACCGGTATCCGCACATGCTTCCACCGAGCGGCGGGTGGTAGGCCAGCCAGCAGCCGGTTCCCTGGTAGGCGTTGCAGTACGGCCCGCCGCCGCCGCCTATGCCCGAGCAGGCTTCCGCTCCCTGATTCGCGCATTCATTGGTGCATCTGGAGCTGGGATAGGTATACCAAGTATCGTAGGATTCCCATGTATTAGTGCAGCCCCCTCCCGTTTTTACCTCATATGACCCGTCCCAGGGATCGCAGGAATTGCATTCTCCGAGCGTAACGCCGGACAGACTTCCGGCCGATATGTAGTTCCGCGCCGTGCTCCATTCGCTCCAGGTATTGTCCGGCACGAAGATCCTGGTGGCGCTGTTGTTCAGGACGTTATTGCAAACCCCGTGCTGGGAACCGACCGATTGCCTGCCGCCGTTCGCGTTCACCGAAACGCCCACGCCTCCGCGCGCGAAATAGAATCCTCCTGCCGCGAAAAAGACCGAGATAGTGAGAATGATGACCGCTTTTTTCATTTTTTGAGCTCTTTGATTTCCGCCTCCAGCCGGTCTATGACGGCTTGCTGGGCCTCGACTTTGGCGTCCAGCTCCTTTATCGATTCTACCATAGGCGCCATCAGGGCGGCACTGTCAACGGTCTTCATCCCTTTGGCGTTCACGGTGACGGCCACCGGCAATACCTTCTCCACTTCCTGGGCGATGAGCCCGGCGCCTTCCTCCCCCGTTTCCCTCCATTTGAAGGTATAGCCGCCGATATTCTTGATCATCTCAAGGCCCGCGATGGGTTTGAGATCCGTCTTGAGGCGGATATCGGATTGATAGTAGAAGGCGGTCGCCCAGACCGGGTCGTTCACCTGCACGCCCGCGCCGGCGTCCCAGCTTAGGTAGACATAGTAACCATCCAGAGAGTTTAGAACTATATAACCTCCGTTGCCGCGGAACCAGGGCATGCCGGGACTGGTACCGGAGTCATCCGCCCTCACGTACAACCTGCCGCTCATGTTGATTCCCCCGCCTACGGTCAGACCGCTCGCTATGTACATGCCGGTGTTGGTATATAGCCCATAGCTTGCGTGGGAACCGAGATACCAGGAGGTCTGCCAGCTGCCGCCATCCACGCGGCCGGGGTACATATACGCGCCCGCGTTTTGGACGAAGCCCGCCTGATAGCCCGGCCAGTTCAGGAGATTGTACCCTCCCACCTGGAGGGCCGAGATGTTGCTGTTGCTGTTCGGGTCCATATAGTAGCCGGTATTGCCCTGGTCGTAGAAGATGTTGGCGCGCATGTCGTTGGTGACGGAGGTCGAGGCCGGATCGATGTAATAACCCGTATTATTGGAGTCGTAGAACAGGGGCGCACGCATGTCGTCCCTCGCCCGGATACTGCCGGATACGGCGGCAAGGAAAGCGCCGTTCTCCATGACGAGCAAGCCGTGGGTGTTCAGGTTCGCCGCCACTCCCCCGGCATTGGGGTGGGACCAGGCCAAGCCGTATAAAGAACCGGTAGTTGTCCCGTCCGCGGGAAGCTTGTACGCGTCGCCCATCGCAAAGACGCCCTGATAGCGGGTGGAGGCATACACGCCCACTATGCCTAAGCCGTAGTTATTATCGATATACACGTTGCCGTAGCTTCGGAGGAGATCTGCGTTTACCGTGCCCATGCGGGAGGTGCTCGCCGGGTCCGAATAGTAGCCGGTGTTATCCCGGTCGTAAACGATGCTCGCGCGGAAGTCGTTCACGTACGAGGTCCCGTTCGGGTCTACGTAGAAAGAGCCGCTGTCATAGTCGCGAAAATTGGAGAAATAAATTTCCCGGCTGCTGTTCGCGTATCCCGCATATACACCGCCTATGTCGAAATAGATGTAGGTGCCGTTGGTTTTGAGCGTCGGGTATCCCGTCGAAGGATATCCGGTCAAACAGCCGTTGGACGCGCAGAGGGCAAGATAGCCGTTGCCCCCGCTCGCATTCGCGCGGACCTCTGGATCGGCATACAAGCCGCCCACGGCCCTGAAACTCGTATTCGTCTGCAAGCCCCAGCTTGCGTTCGAGGCCAGATACCAGCTCTTTTGGTAGTCCCCGGCATCGGTACGCCCTGGGTAGATATAGCGAGTGGAAGCCATGGTCAGATCGCCGCCGGTGAAGCGGATGTCGCCCGCGCGATAATAGTTCAATTCCAGCGGGTCGGATGCCGCGCCGGTGTTAATGGTGTCCGCGTACACGTTAGTTCCCACAAAACCATATGGGGTGTTGTCTCTGTTCACATAGCCGGTGGAGTACACCTGGCCCGCCACATCAAGTTTCGCTCCCGGACTCGCCGTCCCGATGCCGACGTTGCCGCCTAATGCCGCAAAGTAAGTTCCATTCGCTCCTACGTTCGCGTCCACACTTCCGTTATAAAGACACTGTGTATATCCGGGATCGCCAGTGCCGGCATCATACATCCGAATCGAGTTATAGGTCCCACCGGATAACCTTATTTCTGCGTTATCGCCAGAAACATGCAATTTTGCTAGAGGTCCCGTCGTCCCGATGCCGAATTCATCCCCGGTGTTCGTTACATAAGTATCGGTGCCGGAGCGGGATAGTAATGTCCCTCCCGCCGCGACCGTGTCCACGTAGGATTTGGTGGCGGCATGGCCGCCCGCGGTCGGCGTGCCCACTATGACGGTGCCGGTGAAATTACCGGCGCCGGAAACGTCGAGCTTGTAGCTCGGAGAGATGCCGATGCCGACGTTATTACCGCTCAATACCATGGTAATCGTTCCATTGTCTGACAATCTGGTCGCGCCTGTTGGAACTGTCATCCAATAGATTGGGCCGGTATATTTATGGCGTGTTACTGCATCCACTCCATAAGTTGTATAGCTAGTATTCCAACCGTCGTCATAGGTAATGAACCTTGGCGTCAAAGCATTGAGATTGGAACTGCCAAGAGAAATCGCCCCATTAACCTGTAATGGATACCCCGGCCCCGTCGTCCCGATGCCGACGTTGTTCGAGGTGTTCACATAGATCGCAGTAGTGTTGCTCCGCGAGCCAATGCTCACTCCGCCGCCGGTGGTGGCCTGGGTAGAGATGTTCAGGTCGCTCGCGGTATCGGTGGTTATCTCTATGCCGGAACCGGCGTTGAACACTTGGTTGCCCACGCCGTAGGCGATGCCGGTCACGAGGAGAATCCCGACCAGGGCGCCCAGGAACGTCCCCAGTTTGGCCCAAAGTCCCGCTACTTTGGATTTCATGGATATATCAGTATTCTACCAAACTGGCCCTGGTTTGCTATCTTTCGATCCTTTCCAGACGGTCCCTTAGCTCCGCGTTCTCCGTTTCCAGCTTTTGCACCTTGGCGTCCAACTCCTTAATGGCCTCGATGATGGGACCGGTTAAGACCCCCTGATTCAGGTTTTTCTTTCCGTTCGCATCGGTCTTGACCGCCTCCGGCAGGACCTTCTCGACCTCTTGCGCGATCAAACCGTAGCTTTTCTCCCCGGACTCGCGCCATTTGAATTCTACGCCATTGAGCTTGGTGATCACATCGAGACCTGGGGCAAGCTTCACGTCCATTTTTAAGCTGGCGTCAGAGAGGTAGTAGTACGCGT
>Ga0075906_114_pt1 | contig 19116 bp, 22 predicted proteins | sample RifGroA1_FD_68325 | JGI IMG/M metagenome (GOLD analysis project Ga0075906, IMG submission 68325) | Parcubacteria bacterium GW2011_GWA1_59_11 | reverse complement strand
GTTAAGATTCTAAAAGAAGGGAGGTGCCTATGTTAGAAGTAGTACAAGCATCAGATATCGTTCGTACATCCTTGACCACGTTGTGGTCAGGAGTTGCTGGCTTCGTACCACGCTTCATCGCGGCACTAGTAGTCTTCCTCGTTGGTTGGCTCATCGCGGTCTTGCTGGGTAAGCTTGCTTATCACATTGTTAGAGTTTTGCATTTGGACAACGGCCTAACCAAAGTCGGTTTTCGCCGCGCCTGGGAGCGCAGTGGTTTCCGCTTGGACACGCCCAAGTTGTTCTATGAACTGGTTAAGTGGTTCTTCATCGTCGTCTTTTTGATGGCGGCGACGAACATTCTTAATCTGACCCAAGTCAGCGATTTCTTACAGACCGTTGTGCTGTATCTGCCCAATGTCATTATTGCGGCGGTGATATTGCTCATAGGCCTCGTGTGGTTTGAGCCCCGGATCGGCCGGGCTCCCGAGTCGGAAAAGGGGACGACCCCATCCAGCAGCATGATACTTACCAGTCCCGGTTTCGCTCACGGCGGCGTCATCCCTGCCAAATTCACCTGTTCCGGCGGAGATATTAATCCGGAGCTTTTGATCCAGAACGTGCCGGAAGGAACCGCGAGTTTGGCGCTCATCATGGACGATCCGGACGCTCCGCGCGGAACGTTCACCCATTGGACCGTCTGGGGCATCGATCCCGCAACATCCCTGATCAGGGAAGAAAGCGTTCCGCCGGGCGCGATTGAGGGCGGGACGGGATTCGGCCGGCCGGGGTACGGCGGCCCGTGTCCGCCGCCGGGCAAGCCGCATCGCTATTACTTCCGTTTGTTCGCCCTGGACGTCGTGCCGGACATCGAAGCCGGAGCGAGCCGGGAGGAACTGGAGAAAGCGATGAACGGGCATATTGTCGCGCAAACCGAACTCATGGGCACATTCGGCCGATGAGGGCGTTCGCCCTGCCGGTGATCGTTCTGCGCACGGGCCTCGGGCTCGTCTTCGCGTACGCGGCGGTGGGCGCGTTGATCCAGGCGGAAGTATGGGTGGATTATCTGCCGGACTTCCTGCGGCAATTGTTGGGGATACACCGGTACGCCTTTCTCTCCGTTTTCGCGATGTTCGAGCTGGTTCTTGCGGCATGGCTTTTTTGGGGCGGATATCTGCGCTGGTCGGCCGGACTCGCCTTCGTCGTCCTCATCGGAATCACCGCCGCGAATCTGGACCTCCTGGACGTTGTTTTCCGAGATTTGGGCCTGGCGACCGCCGCTTTGGCGCTTTTCGTATTGAGCCGCGAGGATAAGCAGGCATAAGTTCTTATCCCCAAAAGGCATTGACGCGTAGGCGGGTCCGGGGTAAAGTCAAAGAACGATGCAGTTCGACGCCAACCAAATTTCGATTTTGATCTCCCTCTCGGGACTCTTTATGGTCCTGTATTTCTGGTTTTTCATCGGCGGAGAGGGAGGTTGAACTTGGAGAGAATCTGACCACATTTTTCCAAAAACCTCCCCTCCGCGGGAGGTTTTTGGTTCATGTGGTCTCACGATTGTCGCCGAGGATAGCCGTGAGATCGCATGGAGCGGTCTCTGGACGAACCTTGAAAAGGGGAACATATGAGAACAGTCATCGAGAAGCGTGAGAAAGCGCGCCGTCCCCGGGCGGAGCGGATCGAGCCCGGAGCAAGGATGATCGAGGTCATCTCCGCGGAGCGCGGCGGCAAGGCGGAGGCGGTGCTCCGAGCCATCGGCTTGCCGGACCGCAGCCACGCCAACCGCCGCTATTTTTCCGAGTGGAAGCGGGAGGGCGGCGTGGAATCCTGCGAAGGCGCGGTGCATTTCGGCACGACGCTCATGCGGGTCAGGCTCAAGCTCGGCGTTCGGGAAGGCCTGCATCTCGCGGACGCGGACGGCAGCCGGGTCTCCATGAGGCACCCGGAGACCGGCCTGATCCTGCGGATCGGCCGAGATCTTCCCGGGCACCGCGTTCCGAACGTGGCGACGCAGATCGTGGGATGCTGGGTCATTCACGGCAAGCTGTGGACGAACCGTTCCGGCGAGCTGTGCAACTGGCCCTACGGGCAGGATCCCAAGCGGCCGGTGGATCCCAGCTTCCGCATTCACGACGGCGCGGAACAGAAGCTCACCCTGCGGCAGCTCATCGAACGCGGCGGCGTCCGTTCCACCCACGTGGGCGAGTGGACCCGCCCGTACGCTCTCGTGCCCGCCGCCTGCGGCATGCCAGTGCTGCTCCACGAGTTCAAGGAGCGCGCGGACGACGTGTGCGTCTTCGGGGAGGAAGTTGTGAGCGAGGACCGCGACATATGGGGTCCCTATGCCCGCTGGTCGGGCCGGGACCGGGTGAACGGGGAGTTCCGCCGCATCGCGGAGAGATCGGCGAGCCCCTTCGCCTTCCACCTGCACGCGACGAAGCAGGTCTTCCCCAACTGCACCCTGGCTTCGAGCCATCTCCTGCGGGAGGTGGGCGAGGAGAGGCTGACGCAGGTGCTCGCGGCGATCACCACCGTCCAGCCGGAGCGCTTCTACCGCCTCATCGACGAGGAGGGCAGAACGCACCGTTTGCTCGAAGTGAAGGACCGGACGCTGGTCTACGAAGACGAGCGGACGTTCGATCTGCTGGACGCGCCGGAGAACGCCCTGCAGACGCTCACGGAGCTGGCTTCTCTGGAGCTCGATCCGGGACTCGCGCTGCGGCGCATTCCGCGCGTGGTCCTCGACTCGCACTTCTACGTGGTAGTGCCGTCGCTCGTCGGCAACCCCGACGGCGAAGCGCATCATCTGTCCGGGAGCGAGATGTACCGATATCTCACCCGGGGAGCGGACGCGCTGCAGCACTACTCGCGGAACGAGCGGCTGTTCCAGTTGGTGGGGGATATCCTCGGCAAGAAGCGGTGCGACTTCTATGTGTATCCGCCGATCGCTTTTCCCCACGGCACGCAGTACACGTTCGACGCGCGCGGTTTCGAGCCCGAGGCATGGCTCGACCGGGTGCTCGAATGAGACCCGAGCGGAGGTCGGCCGAGGTTCAATCCTCGCCGATCTCCGCGATCCATATCCCGGGGCTCTCCGCAACCAATTTGACAATCAGAGGAAAAGAGATCTAACCTGTTTCTATGAATTTCAGTTTGTCTTTCGGCCTGTCCCATATCCTTTTCCTGGAGCTGGTTTTCGTGCTGTTCAGCCGCGCCAAAGGATCGGGAGGATAGGAAGAAATATTCGCAAAATCCTAAAACCTCCCGATCCGGGAGGTTTTAGTTTCGGGGTCCGATGAGAGTTTCCAGGAGAGATTCTCACCGGCCCCCGAGAGGAAGCGCCGGACGCCCGGAACGGGCGGAGGAGGTGTTATGCCCTTTGTGAGCGTTATGTTGGGCCACTTTCCGGAAATGCCGCCGCTGCCGCCCCTCACGGCGCCGCCGGCGCCCGACCCGGAGCCGCCCAAGGAGGAACCGCCGGAGCCGTTGAAAACCGCGCCCCGGTGCGACCAAGAGTGGCTGATGTTCCCATGAGGCATCGCCGCCATCGTGCAAAAGGAAACCGCGAGTTCCGGCCGAGCGTCGGAACGAGGACCGGTTTCCTTTTCTTTTTCCCGGGTCTCCGTTAAATTGAGAGCATATGCGAATCCTTCGGACCAGGTTCGGCAAGGACGTCGTGGCGGAGTTTTTGCCGCCCGTACGCCTTAATCCCAAGCGGCCGCAGAAAGCGGTCATATTTTGCAGCGGCATGCCCAGCGTGCCCCGCCACGGCGCCCTCTTGGAATTCTTCGCACGGAAGGGTTTTTGGTGTTTCTACCCCAGATATCGGGGTAGTTGGGAGAGCTCCGGGCGGTTCTTGAAATATTCGCCGGAAGAGGACATCAAGATGGTCCTCGAACGGCTGCCCCGCGGATTCAAGGATCTCTGGAGCGGGAAAACATATAAGATCCGTCCCGCGGAGACCTATCTCGTTGCGGGCAGTTTTGGAGGTCCCGCCGGGATACTTCTTACATCCGACAAACGCATCAAAAAAGTAGTGGCCATTTCGCCGGTCGTGGAGTGGCGGGCGCCGAGCAAGGCGGAGCCGCTCGTTTGGCTCGAAAAGTTCGTCCGCCAGGCCTTCGGCGAAGGATACCGCTTCAAGAGTTCCGATTGGCGGAAACTGGCCTCCGGCAGGTTCTATAACCCGATGCCGTTATGGAAAGAGGTCCCGGGCGAGAAGCTGCTTATATATCACGCCAAGGACGACGAGTCCGTGCGCGCCAGGGAGGTGGTGAAATTCGCGAAGCTCACGGGGGCCAAATTGCGCCTACTCCGCCGCGGCGGACATCTGTCCTCGCCCCCGATCGTTTTTAAGCACTGGCCGGAGATAAAGAAATTTTTCAAATCAAAATGAACACGCTCAAGATCCTTAATCGCGGCCACCAGAGTTTGGTTGATGTTTTGAATGACTTGCCGGATCAAAACGTTGACCGGGGTTTTGTGACCGGATCCTGGACCGTCAGGGATATAATTGACCACTTGGGGATATATGAGGACCTGCAGCTCGAAGCTTTCCGGAAATTCCTCGATCCCACGATCGCCACGCCCTTGCTGGACGAGAAGGCGAGGGGTTCCTTCTCCGAGTTCAACCAGAAGCAATGGGAAAAGGACAGGAGCCAGGATTGGAAGGAGGTATTTGGGCGCTATGCGGCAGCTCATGCCGGCCTTGAGGAGATAATAGAAAAAATCTCTCCGGAGCTCCTGGCCAAGCAGAATGCCTCCCAATGGTACGGGGAGGGTTGCTCACTGGAGGATATAATCGCGTTCAATTTCGGCCACAAGAAACACCACACCGCGCAGATCAAGCTTTTCCGACAAAGGAATAAGATATAAAAATGAAACTCTCCATCGGTATCGTGGGTCTACCGAACGTGGGCAAATCCACCCTGTTCAAGGCGCTGACCGCGCAGGACATCGTTATCGCCAATTATCCCTTTGCGACCATCGATCCCAACGTGGGCGTGGTGCCCGTGCCGGACGAGCGGGTGGACAAACTTGCGGCGCTTTCGAATTCCAAGAAGAAGATACCGGCGGTGGTGGAGTTCTACGACATCGCGGGGCTGGTCAAGGGTGCGAGCAAGGGCGAGGGTCTGGGCAACCAGTTCCTGACCCATATCCGGGAGACCCAGGCCATCGTGGTCGTTCTGCGCATCTTCGGGGATCCGGGCATAATCCACGTGGAGACGAGCGTGGACGCGCTTCGGGATATGGAAATAATCAACGCCGAGCTGGCGCTCAAAGACCTGGATGCGGTGGAGAAACGCCTGTCCAAGGTGGAGGGAGAAGCCCGGACGGGCGACAAGCAAGCCAGAAAAAATCTCGAGACGCTCGCCGCGGTCAAGGGATCTTTGGATCGCGGGCGCCTGATAACGGACCTGGCCGGAGAAGAGATAGTGAAAGAGATGAATCTGCTCTGCGCCAAGAAGCGGATATACCTCCTGAACGGCAAGCCGGAAGAAGTGCCCGCGGGACTTCCCGAAAAGATAAAGGAAATGGGCGCGGACCATGTGGTCCTGGACCTGTCCGGAGCGCAAACGGAACATACCAACAAACTTGAGTTTGTTGGTATGTCGTCGTTGATCCAGAAAAGTTACGAGATATTGGACCTGATATCCTTCTTCACCACCGGCGAGGATGAGACGCGCGCCTGGACGATAAAAAAGGGAGCCAAGGCGCCGGAAGCGGCCGGGACCATCCATACCGATTTCGAAAGCAAATTCATCCGCGCGGAGGTCATCGAATGGAACAAGCTCATGGAAGCCGGCGGGTGGACGCAGGCCAAGCAGAAGGGCTGGCTGCGCATCGAAGGCAAAGATTACGCGGTTAAGGACGGCGACGTGATGGTCATCCGGCACGGGTAGCTCCGCCCCTCTCTCGGTCGGGCAGACGGCCCCGGCGGCGAACTTGACACACGTTCTCGCGGCCCTATCCTGAAACCAGCATCGAGGAGGGCAGATGGCTCAAGAGTTTCCGATCCTTTCCGACGATCACGGCAAGATCCACAGATGGACCGAAGAAGAGCGCGTGTGCCCGGTGACCTTCGGCAAGAAGGAAGGGGCGCATAAGCACTTCATGAAGTGCTCGGTCTGCGGCATCCGGCGACATGGGGCGTACGCGGAACAAGGCTGCTGGCACTACTTCGCTTACGACCACGGCGCGACCCAGAGCGAAGTGGTCCCGCCGTGCAAGGAAGTGCCTGCGGACATGGAGGTGGTGGATGTGCACGAGTGCAGCCACTGCCGCCACATCATCGAGGAACCGGAGAAGGGCTGCGGGTCCGGCTGCAATGCCGGACAGCTGACCCTGAAGGGCCTGCGGTTGAAGAAGGACTTCTACCCCCGCGAGCCCCAGACCGCGAAAAGGGTGGCCGAGGCGGACTGGGCCCAGAGTGCACCCTTCGGCTGCTGTCCGGCCTGCGGCAGCGTGGGCATCGAGGAGACCATCATGTCCGACGAGCAGGAGATGTGCTTCTTCTGCCCGGATGAGCACTGCCGCGATCCGCGCGGGCGCCGCACGGTGTGGGGACAGGCCAAACCCGTCGGCATCCTGGAGAGGGAGGCGGCCGGCTGGAGGTGGAACGCCGAGCACTATCCCGGCACGAAACTGCCGCCGGTATGCCCGGATTAGGGAGTTGAGGCGCACGCCCGAGAATTCGGACACGGCGCCTCAATATTTTTACGAAGTATCAAACAAGGCCTGGGGTGTCCCAGGCCTTCCGTGAGCTATTAATCCATCTCGTCCATCAGGTGCTCCACGATCTCGAGCAACTCCTTTTCGTTCTCATCGTTCGCTTGCCTGCGGATATCACTCAACATCTCCCAGGCGTAATCCGTGAAGCCCGCCGCTCTGTACAGCCGTGCTCGGCGGATATCCACCTCTATATTCGCGCGGCTGGTGTTCTGTTCTTCGGCCCAGCGCTCCTGCTCCGCGAGCCACTCCAGGAGCTTTTCCTTGGTTTCGGGGTGCTCCGGACCGTTCACGCGTAGCGCTTCGGCGAGTTCACGTTCCTTTTCGGTAAATTCCTGTCCTGGGATTCGTTCGCTCATTTTACGCCTCAAATTTTAAAGAGTCCTTTTCTAAATTACGACCTTCGCTCCAGAGATGCCCCCAGCGTCTCGTCGTCCGCGAACTCGATCTCGCCGCCGGTGGGCAAGCCGCGTCCCAAGCGGCTTATTTTTTTGGCGGAACCGGCAAGCTCTTTTACGAGCAGGGAAGCGTGAAAATCGCCTACGCTCGTGGGATTCAAGCCCAGAATTATCTCTTCCGCTTGGCCTTCCTTGGCGATCACGCTTTTCAAGCTCTGCAGGCGCAGTTTCTGCCAGTCTTCGAGCGCGCCGGTCTTGGGTATGGGGCCGAGGATCAAATAGCGGCCCTTGAACCGGCCGGTGTTCTCCAGGGAGGTCAGGTCGGTCTCTTTTTCGACCAGCATGATGACCGACTGGTTTCGGTGCGGATCGGAGCAGATGTTGCACAGGCTGCCCGCGTTCTCATGGATGAAGAAGCACCGCTCGCACACCTTTATCTTTTTCAGCTGGTCCAGGTTGCGGGCCAGTTCGTGTATGTGCGCCTCGCCGCGGCCGATGAGATAAAAAACCAGCCGGGTGGCCTGGCGGGGACCGATGGAAGGGAGCTCGGAAAGGGCTTGGATCAGTTTGCGGACGGAGGAAGGGAGGTTCATTGAGGATGTGTTGATATTGGATATCGGAAATTAGAGATTGGATTTCGGGATGCTCGAATATCCAATTTCCAGTTCCTAATTTCTAAAAACCCCCGAACTCCTGGCTCACCGGTTCGTTCGAAGAGGTATATATCTTGTCGATGGTGCGGAAGGTGACCATTTCCGGATCAAAGCGCACGTCCACCGTCCCCAAGGGCCCGTTCCGGTGCTTGGCCACGATTATCTGCGCCACGTTCTGCTCCTCCGGCGGCACGTCGATCTTGTCCCGGTCCTTGCGGTAAATGAACATGACCACGTCCGCGTCCTGCTCGATGGAGCCGGATTCACGGAGGTCATGGAGCTTGGGTATCTTGCTGTCGCGCTGGTCCACCGCCCGGGAGAGCTGGGAGAGCGCCAGGACCGGGACGTTCAGCATGATGAGCTGGAGGTAGTCCACGACCAGGAGTCCGAGGCCGTGCTCGATCTGCAGGCGCCGGGCCATGGAGCGCATCTGCATGATGTTCGGAGAAGGCGTGTCGTCGATGAAAATGGGCGCCTTGGAGAGCTTGTCCAGGCCCATTTGGATCATCTGGAATTCGAGCTCGTTCGCTATCTTGCCGGTCCGCAATTTCCACAGCGGCACGTTCGACTCCGCGGCGATCAGGCGGTCGATGACCTGTTCCCGGGACATTTCCAGGGAGAAGATGCCTACGGTGATGTTCGCTTTGAGGGCCGCGTGCAGGGCGATGTTCATGGCGAGCGTCGTTTTGCCGAGCGACGGCCGTGCGCCGATGACGACGAAATCCGATTTCTGGAGGCCGGACAGAAGATTGTCGAGACCCGGGAAACCGGTCGGCACTCCGCGCAAAGCCCCTTTGTGCTCGTGCAGTTTCTCGATGCGTTCGTAGGCGGTCTGCAGCTCCTCCTTGATGGCCACGAAATTCTTGGGCAGGGAATTCTGGGAGATGTTCAATATCTTTTGTTCGATGTCGTCCAGAAGTTCGTCGAATTCCTGGGCCGGGCCGAAGGCGCTCTCGGTTATCTCCGCCGAGGCGCGGATGAGGTCCCGCAGGATCTTCTTCTCTTTGACTATCTTCGCGAAATGCTCCACGTGCGAAGAGGTGGCGACCTGGTTGGTGAGCTCCGCGAGATAGCCGGAGCCGCCGACGTTCTTCAAGTCGTCCTGTTCCTTGAGCCGGTTAGTGAGCGTCAGGATGTCTATGGGCTGCCGCCGCTCGTAAAGTTCCAGGATGGTCGCGTAGATCTTCTCATGGGCGGGGCTGTAAAAATCCGCGGGTACGAGCAGGTCCGCCACCTTGGTCACGGCGTTCTTGTCGATGAGCAGGCTTCCGAGCACGGACTGCTCCGCTTCCGGATTGTGGGGCGGGACCTTGAGGTCCGATTTTTTCACAGGCATAAAAGTGAATTTCCGATCATCCTAATCGATCGATTTCCGGCGGACCCGCGGTCCTTCCGGCGTATCTTCGATTATATATCCTAACCTATCGGCTTCCTCCCTCAAACGGTCGGCCTGCACAAACTGTTTATTGTTCCTGAATTTCTCCCGTTTTTGGGCAAGTTCCTTTATTTTAGCGGGCATAACGGCCGCTTTGGGGCGGAATTTAGAGAGTCCCAGGCCCAGAACCGCGTCGAATTCATCCGCGAGCAAGCGCTTGGCCGGAGCGGGCAGGCCGGAGGCAAGCAGCTCGTGAAGGACCGCGAGCGCCGCCGGCGTGCCCAGGTCGTCGTTCATGCCTTTCCGGAACCTTTTGCGGAACTCCGCGACGAGAGCGGGCCGGTCCTTGGCGCGGCCGGCTTCCGCCGGTTCCAGATATGAACTGCGCAGGCGGGCCAGGCCTTTCTCCGCGGCGGCGAGCGCTTCCCAGCGGAAGTTGATGCGCGAACGGTAATGGGTGCCGAGAACCAGGTAGCGGAAGGCGAGAGGGGAGAATCCTTTTTCCGTGAGGTCGGAAAGGGTCAAGAAGTTCCGCTCGGACTTGGCCATTTTGGCGGCGTTCATCAAAAGGTACTCGCCGTGCAGCCAGTACCTGGCAAGCGGTTTGCCGTAAGCGGCCTCGGATTGGGCGATCTCGTTCGGGTGGTGGGTGCCGATATGGTCCACGCCGCCGGTGTGGATGTCGAACGGCTGGCCCAGGAACTTGCGGGAGATGGCCGAGCACTCCACGTGCCAGCCGGGAAATCCTTCGCCCCAGGGAGACGGCCAACGCAGGATGTGGTTCCGGAAGCGGCCCACCGTCTTGAACCACAGCGCGAAATCGGCGGGATGCCGCTTCTGCGGATCGTGGACCACTTCGTCCCTCGCCGCGGTGAGCTTTTCCCGCAGGGACTGTCCGGATAGCTTGCCGTAGTCCTTAAATTTGGCGACCTCGAAATAGACCGCGGAATCCGTTTCGTACGCATAGCCCTTTTTAAGAAGCTCCTTGATGAGCGCCTTCTGCTCTTTTACGTACTTGGTGGCCGGAGCGACGGTCTTGGGGACCTTGATGTTCAGTTTCTTAATGTCCGCGAGGAAGGCCTTAGTATACCGCTCCGCTATTTCCTCCACTGATTTTCGCTCCGCGCGCGCCTCTTCTTCCACCTTGTCCCGGCCCTCGTCCGTGTCCCCGGTCAAGTGCCCCACGTCGGTGACGTTCATCACCCGTTTCACTTTGTAACCGTTCCATTCCAAAACGCGCTCGAGGATGTCTTCGAATATATATGTGCGCAGATTGCCGATATGCGCGAAATTGTAGACCGTCGGTCCGCAGGTATAGAGCCCGACCGTTTTGTTCTTAAGCGGTTTGAAGACCTCCAGCCTGCGGGAAAGGGTGTTGTAGAGTTTGAGAGCCATGAGACAGCGTCATTTTAGCAGTAATCGCGGAGATGGGGGAGGTGCTTGCTGAATTGATATTTTATGTTATAATTAAAAAACGGAGGCAGTGATGCTCTTTGACCTCGTTTCGCCGGAGAAGATGTTCTTCCTGGACCTCCTTCTCGTTCTCGTCGTAGCGGCGGTGTTGCTCGCGGGAGTGGCCTTCGGTTCGCTGTTCTGCCGCTGGCGGAAACAGGAACACCGGGTCGCTCTCATCCTGGGGCTCACCGGCGTCGTCCTGGGCGCCTACGCCCATTTCATGTTCGGCTATCTCGGGTGGCTCGCCGCCCGGTAGGAGGTGAACCGTGAGACTCAAGCTCAAGACCGCCTGGAGGTACTTCATCCTCGGTCTCGTCCTGTCCCTCATCCTCGGCGGCGCGGCGCTATACTTCGAGAACGGCACATACATGCAGCCGCCGATGGTACTGTATCTCCTGGCGTCCGTCCTCAGTGGCTTCACGGCCGTAGCGACGCGATTCGGCCAGGCCTACCAGGACAGGAGCGAGATGCAGCTGCCGCGTCTGGGCGGATTCGTGACGGGATTCGCACTCCCGTTGTGCATCTTCGTTCTCGGCGCCGTGATCCAGCGCATTGGTCCGTAGCAGTTCTGCCCCGCGCAGGGGAAGCCGCGCGCTTCCCACGTTCTGCGCGGGGCTTCCTTATTTTTTATGATTTGACGCGTCTTCGTAATATCAGATAGTATCCGTGAGCTATGCGTCCCATCCCGGGGCGCAAGGGAGAGAATTGTATGCGAAGGCTCCTTGTTGGTTTCGCCGCGGCCCTGCTCCTCATCGGCCTCGCGGGCGCCTGCGGCAAGAAAAAGGTGGACCTGGTGAACGGCGTTCCGCCGGTCTCGGGCTCGCTCGCAAGCATCGCGGAGACGCTGGATCGGATGGCGGTTCTGCCGCCGGGGGAACGGGGCGCCTACCTCGAACGCACCTGGCCGCATCTCGACGAAGACGTGGTCTACTTCCTGCGACGGATGGACCGCATTCCGCAGGGAAGCCGAGTGGACCGCGTCGAGTTCCGGTACGGCTCGCTCAATGACGTCCGGGCGGAGAGCCGGGACGGCGAACGATACGGATACTTCGAGAACCAGATCGTGGCTCTGGTTCACGTGGGCGGCGTGCGCGAGCCCATCGCGGTCATCGTGCAATGCCTGAACGGCACGTTCGCCCTGCTGGAACAGCTGAACGCGCTTCAGCCGGTCGGCAGCCATGTGCCGCAGGAACGGTTCGCGATCGGGCCGCGGGAGGGACTCATCCATCACGTGGACTTCCCGACCGCCATCGCCATCGCCGAACGGCATGCTCTGCCGCTGTATCGCGGCCGGGACATCCGTGAATCGAATCGCATCACGCCCGCGGAGGCGCGGCAGATGGAGTCCACCACGGACCGGCTGCAGGTGACGGTCTACGTGGTCGAAGGCGATCGATTCGATCTCGCGAGCGGGACCTTCCCGCCGTCGCCGCGCCGGGGTCGGTAGGCCGAACATTCGGGAGTTGTGAGAGGCGCACGGGGTGCGCCTCTTCCATTTCTGCCGCATGACCGATTGCATATAGCGCCGTAAGCGAAGGTTTCTGTGTTGCAAGGTGTTATCGGAGTTCCGACGGCTTGGTTCTGCGTCGGAACGAGATACAGGTCGACTCGCCGCCGGAGCGAGGCGAGCCGTGCCTTGCAAGACGGAAAACGAAGCCAATTAGCACTCTTGACACTCGATTGCCAATGAATATAATGACCGGCAATGGTTCCGCAGACTCACCATAATATGGACGAGAGAAGCGCCGGACTTTTGAACGCGGTAGTGGGGGAATTCATCCGGACCGGCGAGCCGGTGAGTTCGGCCTGGATATACAAGCATCACGATTTCGGCATCAAGCCGGCCATGATCCGGCTGGAACTCTGCGGTCTCACCGACCATGGGTATCTTGCTCAACCGCATTCCGCCGCCGGCCGCGTGCCCACCGACCGCGGCTTCGAATTCTACGCCCGAACGGCCCTGGAGGAGGAAACACCCGATCTCGACCGGCGTCTGCGCAACGATTTTTTGCGGGAGGACTGGCCCGGTTTCTTGAGCCGGTTTTCCGAAGCGCTGGGGGTGCTTTCCGCAGCCGCCATCTTCCCGGGAGAAGACACCTACAAAAGCCCCTTGGGCGGGCTGATGGACAGTTTGGAGGCGCCCGGCGAAGCCCTGAAGGAGCTGGTCCACGACTTCGAAGAGCTGGATGCCCGACTCGCGAACGCGAAGAGGATGTCCGCGGAGGATTTTCAGGTTTTTACGGGCAAGCACAGCCCCATAACCAACAGCGAATTCTTGTCCGTCATGTCAGCGAGTTACGGCGACGGGGAAGGGCGCGTGCTCATTTGCGCCATCGGACCCAAGCGCATGGATTACCGCAAGACGGCCAAGATATTCAAAGGTCTGCGCAACGCGCGAAACAAATAATATGGACGAGGACAAAAAGGAAGGGACGGATGCGGCGAACGACGCTCCGCCGGAGGAGATTTCCGAGATCGAAAAATGCCGCAAGGAACGCGACGAATACCTGGCCGGCTGGCAGAGGGCCAGGGCGGACTTCCTGAATTACAAGAAGGAAGAAATGCAGAGATTGGCGGAGATCGCCAAATATCAGACCGAGGATATGGTGAAAGAGTTCATCGGGGTTCTGGATAACTTTGATCTTGCCCTTGCGGCCCTGTCAGAGAGCAAAAAGGCTCCGACGTCCGGCGAAGCCGGAGCCGGAGTCCCGACGCCGAAGGCCGTCGGGACGGAGAAAGGCATATATATGATCCGGGCACAGATGGAGGACGCTTTGAGAAAGAGAGGTCTCACGCGGATCCCGGTCGGGCCGGGAGACAAATTCGACCCCGCGCTCCAAGAGGCGATATCCGAGGAGGAATCGGACGAACCCCCCGGAACGGTGGCGGAAGAGATGAAGGCGGGCTACAAGCTGTTCGATAAGGTCATCCGTCCGGCGAGGGTAAAGATAAGCAAGGGTCCGTCGGAAAATACACAAAACACAAACAACAAATAACGAACATGGGAAAGATACTCGGCATAGATCTGGGAACCACGAACTCCGCGATGGCGGTCATGGAGGGCGGCGAGCCGCGCATTCTCGAGAACGCGGAAGGGAACCGCACCACTCCGTCCGTGGTCGCGGTCTCGAAGACCGGCGAGCGTCTGACGGGGGTGCTCGCCAAGCGGCAGTCCATCACCAATCCCAAGAACACGGTGTTTTCCGTGAAGCGGCTTATCGGCCGGAAATTTTCGGACCAGGAGGTCCAGCGCGACAAGAACTGGATGCCGTATGAGATCCTGGAGGGCGAGCACGGCGGCGTGCAGGTGCGTATGGGGGACCCCTCGACCGACCCCTCGGCGGTGAGCCTCGGGACGAACCGCTCGGGGCAGGCAAGAAGCCACACTCCGGAGGAGATCTCCGCGTTCATCCTGGCGAAATTGAAGAGCGACGCGGAAGCGAAGCTGGGCGAGAAGATAGAGGAAGCGGTCATCACCGTGCCCGCCTATTTCGACGATTCCCAGCGCCAGGCGACCAAGAACGCCGGAGAGATCGCCGGCCTCAAGGTGCGCCGCATCCTGAACGAACCGACCGCCGCGGCCCTGGCATACGGGCTGAACAAGCATAAGAACGAGCAGATCGTGGTGTACGATTTCGGCGGAGGCACCTTCGATATCTCCGTGCTGGAGGTGGGGGACGACGTGGTGGAGGTCAAGGCCACCGGCGGCGACACCCATCTGGGCGGCGACGACTTCGACAAGAAGATAATCGAGTTCTTGGTGGACGAGTACCGCAAGCAGGAGGGCGTGGACATCTCGAAGGACCCCTTGGCGCTCCAACGCCTGAAGGAGGCCGCGGAACGCGCCAAGCACGAGCTCTCCGTGGCCGTGGATACCGAGATAAATCTGCCCTACATCACCTCGGATTCGACCGGTCCCAAGCACTTTCTGATGAAGATGACTCGCGCGAAGCTCGAAAGCCTGGTCAAGGAATATATCGAACATTCCATCGAGCTCACCCGCGAAACCGTGACGGCGCCGGCGCCCAAAGGCGCGGGCTTCGATCTCAAGGAAATAGACGAGGTGATATTGGTCGGCGGCCAGACCCGCATGCCCGCCATCCAAGAGGCGGTGAAGAACTTGTTCGGCAAGGAGCCTCACAAGGGCATCAATCCGGACGAGGTGGTCGCGGTGGGCGCCGCGGTCCAGGCAGGCATTCTCCAGGGAGACGTGAAGGACATCCTGCTTTTGGACGTCACTCCGCTCACCTTGGCCATCGAAACCCTGGGAGGCGTGGCCACGCCCATGATACCCAAGAACACCACCGTGCCGACGTCCAAGACCCAGGTATTCAGCACGGCGGCGGACAACCAAACTTCCGTGGAGGTGCACGTGCTCCAAGGCGAACGGCCCATGGCCGCGGACAACCGCACGCTCGCGCGGTTCATGCTGGAGGGCATTCCGCCTTCGCCCCGGGGCGTGCCCCAAGTGGAGGTCGTCTTCGACATCGACGCGAACGGGATCCTTTCCGTGACCGCCAAGGACAAGGCCAGCGGCAAGTCCCAGTCCGTGCGCATCGAGGCCTCCACCAGCCTGTCCAAGGAGGAGATCGAAAAATTGAAAAAGGAAGCGGCGGAACACGCGTCCGAGGACGCCTCGCGCCGGGAACTGGCCGAAACCCGCAATCAGGCGGAACAGACCATCTATCTCGCCGAGAAGGCGGTGAAGGACGCGGGCGACAAGATCGGCGAAGATGTCCGCTCCGCCGTGAGTGCGAAGATCGAAGCTCTCAAAAAAGTGAAGGACGAAGGCGGTTTGGAAGAGGTGAAGAGCGCGCTCGCGGAACTCTCGGCCGAGATACAAAAGATCGGCCAGACGATGTACAATAAGAAGGACGATGCCGGGAACCCTGAATCCGCTGACCACCCAAAACCTGATTAGGCAGGTCTCCACCGACGAGGTAACGAGACCCAGCGGTTTTTGGGCGTCCATAATCTTGGATTCCCTTACGGTTGCGAGCGCGCTCGGCGGAGGATTCGCCTACTTCCGGTTCCTGAACCACGGCACCTGGCTGGGATGGACGCTCGCCGCGCTGGCTTTCTTCGCGATGTTCTCTCTGTTCGGGATGCTCTTGAGCCGGGGGACCCTTCGCCGGACGCTGGTCCTGGGCGCGGCCACGGTGGCCTTCGCGGCTCCGTTCTTTTACGTGGGATTCTTCTTCCTGTTCGCTTCCGCGGCCGCCTGCTTCGGATTTCTGGTCTGGGGAGACATCACCAGCCGCTGGGAGATGAACAACATGATAGACCTGCGGTTCTTCCAGGCGGTCCGCCCGCACTTGAACCGGACCATCACCGCCCTCGCCCTTTTGGGCGTGCTCTTGTACCTGCCGCAGCAGCAGGCCCGGGGAGGAAGCTTCATCGGCCCGGAGAAATTCGAAGGCATCTTCAATTGGGCGACCGGCACCGCCGGGCGAATGTATCCCGATCTGGCCCTGAACGGCTCGGTGGGGGATTTCGCGAAGAGCCTGGCCACTCTCAAAATGCGCGGGGACGCCACCTTCTTTCAGCTCCTGCCGGTTTTGAGGGAGAAAGAGATCGCGCGTTTGTCCGAACAGATATTGGCGGACCTCGGCGAGACCATGAAACAGCAGATCAAGCCCGCGGATCCCATGAACTCGGTCGTGTACCGGTATTTCATCCGGACGCTGGATGATTGGAACATGAGGTTCGGACAACAATTTCTGGTCGCCTGGGCCATCGTCATGTTCTTCATCGTGCGCAGTCTGGGGCTTTTCTTCTACATCCTGGTCGGCATCGTGAGCTACTTCGTGTACCAGACGCTGCTGGCCACGAATGTCGTCCGCATCATAGGCGAGAACACGACCAAAGAGACGCTGGATTATTCCTAGGCCCGTATATTCGAAATAGATGAAAGACTATTACCAAATATTGGGCGTATCCCGCGACGCTTCCGAAGAGGAGATCAAGCGCGCCTACCGCAAACTGGCGCACCAGCATCATCCCGACAAGGCGGGCGGCGATGAGGGCAAATTCAAAGAGATCAGCGAGGCATATCGCGTGCTTTCGGACAAAAAGAAACGGGCCAATTACGACCGTTTCGGCGTCGCGGAGGGACCGGCCGGATTCGGAGGCTGGCAGGGAGTGGACCCCTCCGCTTTCCAGGGTTTCGCCGGAGAGTACGGGATGGGCGATCTGGGCGAGATATTCGAGAGCTTCTTTGAGGGCATGGGGGTGCATACCCGGCGGCCGACCTATCGCCGCGGTTCAGACCTCGAAACGATCCAGGAGGTGAACCTGGAGGAGGCCTTCCGGGGCGTCGCGAAGGAGATCCGGGTGGGTACGCGGGTCCGCTGCGAGACCTGCAAGGGACAGGGCGGCGATCCGGAGGCCGGATACAAGACCTGCACGGCCTGCAACGGCCGCGGCGAGGTCAAGGAAGAGCGCCGCACTTTCTTCGGCAGTTTTTCGCAGGTCAAAGCGTGCGAGAAATGCGCGGGTTTCGGACAGATCCCCAATAAGGTCTGCTCCGCCTGCAAGGGCGACGGCCGGGTATCCGGCGAACGCAAGGTGGAAGTGGAGATCCTGCCGGGCGTGGAGAACGACCAGATAATCAAGATAAAATCGGCGGGAGAAGCGGGCGAGCGAGGCACCGCGACCGGCGATCTTTACGTGCGGGTCAGGGTAAAGCCGCATCCGATTTTCGACCGGGAGGAAGACAATCTCATCGTGCGCCGGGAGCTGCGGGTGACCGACCTGCTTCTGGGCAAAAAGATAGAGGTGCCGACCATAAGCGGCGGACACGTCAAAGTGGAGATACCCGCCGGATTCGATCTCAAGGAAAGATTGCGAATACCCGGCGAAGGCATGCCGCGTCTGGGCAGTTTCGGCCGCGGCGATCTTTTGGTGGAATTCATCATCAAGGCGCCCAAGAAAGCGGATGCGCGTCTGAAAAAAATACTGGAGGAGGCGGGTGATTAAAAATAGCGCCGGCGGAGCTGCAGTCCCCGCCGGCATCGAGCATTCCCCCTCGGTCGTGAGGTCCGGCAAAAGTGTGGCTATCGTGAACCGAGGTGGGGGCTACCATAAAGTCCCTGGATACGTCCCGCTCGGACTTTTCAGTCGCGTAGCTCAGATGGCGCGGGCTATGGGGCGCCGCTTCCGGTTTGCGGTATCCAGGTCGTCGGATGACAAGGAGCGGCATCCAAGAATATACACCCGCCCCTCGTCGGCCGCCAGGTCTTTAAAAAACCCGTAATATTGCTATAATGGAACCGCCTTGTGGTGAGTTTGTCGAACCATTTCGCGCCCATAGCTCAGTTGGTAGAGCAGCTCCCTTTTAAGGAGATGGTCCCAGGTTCGAATCCTGGTGGGCGCACATGATACACTCAGCTCAGCTGGTATCCGCCAGCTGGCGGACCTTTTAAGGAGATGGTCCCAGGCCGAGAGTCCTGAGCGCGTCGAAGGATTCGCTTGCCCGCCTCTGGCGGGAATCCTGGTGGGCGCACGAAGAAGGGATCAGGTCGCGCATTTAAGTCCGCTAGTCCGCCGATCATACACGGATCATGAATTCCAAATACATCGCTTGGCTCAAAAAGGACAAGCGTTCTTCCCTGCGGGAGTTGAAGAAAGATATCACGCGCCTCAAGCGCGGGGAACCCCTGGCCTACGTCATCGGCTGGGTCGATTTTTTGGGCTGCCGGATAGATCTCTCGCATAAGCCGCTCATTCCGCGGCCGGAAACGGAGTACTGGACGGAGAAGGCGATAGGTGAGATAAGATCCAGAATCCAGAAATTAGAATCCAGAAGGAGAATAATCAGGGTGCTCGATGTTTTCGCCGGTTCGGGGTGCATCGGCATAGCGGTCCTGAAGCGCGTTCCGAACGCAAAGGTATGGTTCGCGGACAAGGACCCCGCCTGCCTGCGGCAGATACGCAAGAATCTGAAACTGAACCGCATCCCGGCTCATCGCTATGAAATAAAACATTCCAACATTCTGCAGAATGTTGGAATGTCCTTCGATTACGTCCTGGCGAACCCGCCCTATATCCCGAGCGGCAGGAAGCTGCCGGCATCCGTCTCGAAATTCGAGGCCGGAACGGCGCTCTTCGGAGGCAAGGACGGTTTGAGATTCATCCGCGCATTCGCGCGCGAATTGCCGCGGGTGCTCGCGCCCGGCGGACGGGCCTGGATGGAATTCGATTCCGGGGAGCGGAGGGAGGTAGAGAAGATATTCCGGAAATTCCCGGTGCGGGAATTCCACCGGGACCAGTTCGGCCGCATCCGGTACGCGACCCTGGGCATGCTATAATTTCGAGCGTTCCATGGACACCTGGCACCGGTTCGCTGTTCTCGCCGTCATCGCATTCCTGCTTTTCGCGGGGGCCATAGCCCTGCGCATGAGCGGCTATCTTTCGACGGCGGAATGGACCTCCGAAAGCGGCCGGTTGCTTCTGCCGGTGGTGCTCATCGCCGCCTTGATAGACAGCATCAATCCCTGCGCGTTCTCGGTTCTCTTGCTCACCATCG
>Ga0075906_111_pt1 | contig 20088 bp, 28 predicted proteins | sample RifGroA1_FD_68325 | JGI IMG/M metagenome (GOLD analysis project Ga0075906, IMG submission 68325) | Parcubacteria bacterium GW2011_GWA1_59_11 | reverse complement strand
ATACTCAAAACGCGTTTGGGGCGGGCGTGTAGTTCAGTGGTAGAACGCGTTCCTGATAAGAACGAGGCCGTAGGTTCGATTCCTACCACGCCCACAAATTCCGTTCATTTCATCCCCGCCGCCATTTGAAAGACAGAGACCGAAGGTTCGATCCTTTCCGTGCCCACTGATAAACGTGTATTTCGCTCTCACTGCTTCATCCTCGCCGCCCGCCAGGTTCGAGCTCAAATGACCGAGCCCCAAGTCATCTATGAAGAGAACGGCTTCCTGGTCGCGGACAAACCGGCCGGGATGCTCACCCATCCCGCTTCGGGATCGGAGGGCGCAAGTCTCACGGACTGGCTGCTCAAAAAATACCCCTTTCTAGTCGGGGTGGGAGAGGGCGGCCGCCCTGGAATAGTCCACCGCCTGGACCGGGATACCTCCGGGCTCATTCTGGTCCCCAAGACGCAGGAGGATTTCCGCTTTTTCAAATCGTTATTTCAATCGCGGGAGATGCGCAAAACCTATCTCGCCTGGGTCAAAGGGGTCGCTCCCGCCGAGGGCAGGGTGGAGGCCGCCATCGGCATCAAAAGCGGCACGACCCGAAGGTCGGTGCATTCGGGGAAAATGTCCAAGGAGGCCCTTACGGAATTCCGCCGTCTGCGCGTGGCGGAAAGGAACGGGGATAGTTTCTCGCTCTTGGAGGTCCGGCCGCATACCGGACGGACCCATCAGATCCGGGTGCATCTCGCGAGCATCGGCCATCCGGTGGCTGGAGATCGTTTGTACGGCAGGGGGGTGCCCGCGGCCCGGCTGATGCTTCACGCCCAGGGGCTCGAATTCCTGGCCCGGGACGGCCGCCGCCTAAAATTCCAAACGGATCCGCCCCCTGATTTCGGGCCGTAGAGGCGCACACTTATCCACACCTTGAAGCGCGAACATGCTACAATTAAACAAAGGTCGTTTTTGCATCTTTGTCTCAACGAATGACGAATTCCAAGGATTCCAAGGGCTTCACCCTGATCGAACTGCTGGTGGTCATAGCCATCGTGGCGATCTTGGCCGCGGTGGTCATAATCACCCTGAATCCCGCAGAACTGCTGCGTCAAGCCAGGGATTCCAACCGGATATCCGATCTTTCCACTCTTAAGACCGCGGTGTCCCTGTATCTTGCGGATGGCGGTACGGCTTTGGACGGCGGATTGGGGTACACCAAGTGCTACACCTATGTCGCCGCTACGGCGAACTGCGGCGGACGGAACGCCGGCCTAACCTTAACCACCACTGCTTCGCGGGCCGTGAACGGTACCGGCTGGCTGCCCGTGAATTTCGCGGGCATCGCCTCCGGGGCTCCCTTCGGCCAGTTACCCACGGATCCCACCAACGACACCACTTACTTCTATGCCTACGCCGCGACGACCTCGGCCACCGGGTTTGAGATCAGCGCAGACATGGAAAGCACCAAGTACAAGAACGGCGGCGGCAGCGACGTGGAGGGCACGGACGGCGGTTCGAGTCTCACCATCTACGAAGTGGGCACGTCCTTGAGCTTGTAAGCTCCACCCGAAAGTTCACCAAAAAAAGGCGCCTGGCGCCTTTTTTTGTTATAATGAGCGGGTACGATGCGTTTGCCCATTCCTCCGTTGCAGTTGAAGCACAGGCTTGTCTCGGAGAACCTCATCGCGGAGGACGTCTTCGACTCGCTGCTTGCGGAATCCGAGCGCAAGAACCAGAACCTGTTGGACCTCCTGATATCCGCGAAAGTAGCGAACGCCTCCTATCTTTATCAGATCCTGGCCGAAGCCTTGGGGGTGGAGATCGCGAACCTGGGGTCGCGGACCATAGACGAAGAGACCCTGCGGCTCCTGCCGGAGGACATCGCCCGTCAGCGGGAGGTGATACTTTTCGGCCGGGAGTCGGATGGTTCCGTGAGCGCCGCCATGCTCGATCCGAGCGATCTTGCCACCATCGAATTCCTGAATCAGCGCCTGGGCCTCAAGGTGAATCCTTATCTTGCGACCCCCGATGACCTGAACCGGGGCTTTTCCATCTACGGGTCCCGTTCCACCACCGATTTCCAAAAGATAATCGAGGAGAATGTGCAGGCCTCCCTGCGCAGCCAAACCAAGACCGCGGAAGAGGCCGCGGCAGATCTGCCGGTGGTGGCCATCGTGGACAATATCCTTTCCTATGCGAGCTCCCTCCGGGCCTCCGATATCCACCTGGAGGTGATGGAGGATGTGACCATCGCGCGCTACCGCATCGACGGGATACTTTACGAGATGATCCGGGTGCCCAAGTCCGTGCACAATGCCCTGGTCGCTCGCGTGAAGATCCTGGCGGGCCTGAAGATCGACGAGCACTATAAACCCCAAGACGGAAGGTTCCGATATCAGGTGGTGAATCAGATCGTGGATGTGCGCGTCTCGGTCATGCCGACCTATCACGGGGAGAAGGTGGAGATGCGCCTGCTCGAAGCCACCCAGAAACCGCTGTCGCTCGAAGAGCTCGGGATGCTGGGGGCGACCGCCAAGGCCGTGGAAGAGAACCTTGGGAAAACCTACGGCATGATCGTCATCTGCGGTCCGACCGGTTCGGGCAAAACCACCACTCTATACGCGATCATGAACATTCTGAACCGTCCGAACGTGAACATCGTTTCGGTGGAGGACCCCATCGAGTACAACATGCGCTACGTGAATCAGACCCAGATAAATCCCCAGGCGGGCATAACCTTTGCGACCGGGCTCCGGGCGCTTTTGCGGCAGGACCCCAACATAATCATGGTCGGCGAGATACGCGACAAAGAGACCGCGGGTATCGCGGTGCAGGCGGCCCTGACCGGCCACCTGCTGCTTTCTTCGCTCCACACCAACGATGCGCCCACCGCCGTGCCGCGGCTCTTCGATCTGGACGTAATTCCGGGACTTGAACCTGCCCGAGGAGAGCTGGGGCGTCCCCAAAGTGTTCTTCCGGGGCAAGGGCTGCAGCGTCTGCAATATGAGCGGTTACCGCGGGCGGCTGGCGATATTTGAGGTGCTGGAGATTACTGATATAATCAAGAAGATAATCATCGAACCCAACTTCAGTCTGGAAGTTCTGAAGAAACAGGCCAGGCAGCAGGGGAGCAAATCCATGTTCGAGGACGGCTTGGCAAAGGTCCAGCTGGGGCTCACCACCATCGAAGAGGTCCTCCGGGTGATCCGGGAATAATCCAATGCTTTATCATTATCTCGCCGCGGACAATGAAGGGAAGATCGTGGAGGCGGAACTGGACGCCGATAATCTGACCCAGGTCCTGCAGTTTTTGGCGGGCAAGGAGCTGCGTCCGGTGGCCGTGAAGCCCGTCAAGCAGAAGATATCCGGCCTGAAAATAATGGCCGGGAAGGTCAACCTGAGCGACAAGGTTTTCTTGACCAAATACCTTTCGCTCATGCTCAAGGTGGGAACGGATCTTCTGTCCGCGATAAACATCCTGATCGCGGATACCGACAACCCGGCCGTGAAGAATCTGCTTCTGGAGGTCCGCGAGAACCTGACCAAGGGCCGGCCCTTCTATGAAGCTTTCGAGCGCTATCCCAAAATATTCGATCCGGTGTTCGTCCACCTGGTCAAAGCCGCGGAAGCCTCGGGCAACCTGCAGCAGACCTTCGAGAATTTAAGCACTTCCCTGCAGAAAGAGGCGGAACTGCGCGGCCGGGTGCGTTCGGCCTTGATCTACCCCGTCATTCTTTTGTGCACCTCCCTGCTGGTCTTCATCTTCCTGGTGACTTTCGCGTTGCCCAAGATAGCCAAAGTGTTCATGGGCAGCGGCCTGAACCCGCCCACCTTCTCGCGGATAGTTTTCGCGGTGGGTCTTTTCGTGAACGACAATATCATCGCCCTGGGCATCGGGTTCTTGCTGGTCGTGGGCCCCGGGATATGGTTCTTCTGGAAGACCCGCCTGGGCCATCGCATCCTTAGCCGGCTGGCCGGGCGCCTGCCGCTGGTCAATAAGATCTACCGCGATCTGGCGGTCCAGCGCTTCGCCGCCACTTTTTCCGCGCTCATGAGAGCGGGATTGCCGATAATGCAAGCGACCAAATTGACCTCGGAAGTGGTGGGTTCTGAAAAATTCCGGTTCAGTTTGATCCGCATCGCGGACGAGGGTCTGGCCAAGGGGCTAACCATCGGGGAGGCCTTCCATCGGGAAACGGTGTTCCCCCGGGTGGTCTCGAACCTGGTGGCGATCTCCGAGAAGGCCGGCCATCTGGAGGAAGTGCTCGAAACCCTGTCCGAATTCTATGCTTCGAGCGTGGATTCCAACATCCGCATGCTGGTCTCGTTCCTGGAGCCCGCCCTGCTCTTGACCATGGGCATCATGGTCGCATCCATCGCTTTGGCCATCATCGTCCCCATCTATCAGCTTACCAACCAGTTCTGATGCGCTTCCGCTTTGGATCGCGAAAGGCGACCACGCTTATCGAGGTTGTGCTGGTGATCGGGCTCATCGCGGCGATCTCCGGCGTGATCATCATGAACCTGGTGGCGCGCAAGGGGAAAACGGAATTGGATACCGCCACCCGCCAGATCGCGGCTTTATTGCGCGAAGCCCAGAGCAGGTCCATGGCGCAGGCCTCGAGCACCGCCTGGGGGGTGCATTTCGATAATTCCACGAGCACCGCGCCGTCTTATTCCCTGTATCATACGAGTTACAGCGAATCGAATCGCCTGGGCTACTACCGATTGCCGGCCGGCGTGGACTACGTCTCCGCGAATCTCGCGGACGGCGCCAGCCGGGACATCCTCTTTTTGCAATTGACCGGCAAGGTGGGGGCATCCGATTCCATACAGATATATCAGACCGGGAATTCGGCGAACTCCTCCACCATTTCGGTGGCCCAAAGCGGAGCGGTCAGTTTTTAGTTATAATCAATAAAAGCCATGTCCTTACATCCCGCATTGTCGGAGAGAGCGGGACAATCCCTGGTGGAGGTTCTGGTGGCCATTACGGTCGGGTCCATCATGGTCATCGCGGCCTTGTCCATCATCACCCCGGCCTTGAGGGGGAATACGGACGTGGAGCGGATACAGGCGGGTACCGCCATTGCCAAGGAAATGCTGGAGAACATCCGTACCTTTTCCGAATCGGACTGGAACAATATCGCGGACCTGGCCACCGGTTCGGGTAATAAGTATTTTTTGAACGCGGGTTCTTCCCCCTTCCGGATCGCGACCGGCACGGAAGGCCTTGTCCTCGCGGGCAGCACCTCCAGCCTCATCGGCTACTTCAAGCTGGACGAAACCTCCGGCAATATCTCCCAGGATTATTCCGGGAATAACGCCACCGGCACCTGGTCAGGATCGCCGACCGCGGCGTCCGACTGCGCGGCCGGCGGCTGCTATACGTTCGACGGGACCGATGATTATATAGACACTCCCGATGACAGCACTTCCCTCGGCGGCGGATCCTTGAGCTTCGACGATGCGGAGGACTGGAGCGTCGCGGTTTGGTACAAAGGCACCCAAACCGGCTGCGGACCGGGCACCACCGAAGTCATTCTGGGCCGGGATAACGGGGATATCTGGGCGAATTTCGGCCTATGCGACGGAAAGGCCGCGTATGCCCATTACAACGGCGCCTGGTTGCAGATAAAATCCAATACCAGCGTGAACGACGATCGCTGGCACCACTTGGTTTTTGTGAATCACGCGAACGCCACGGGCGACATGTACGTTGACGGCACTTTGGAGGTAGGCGGCGCCTCCTCTGCTTTTAACGCCTCGGAGCGCCGCTTTGTCATCAATAATTTCATGCGCGGACACAGCGCGGCGTACACCGCCGGATCCTTGGACGAGGTCCGGATATACGAGAAAGCCTTGTCCGCGGACGAGGTGGCCTCCATCTATAAAGCGCAGGCGTTCAGCCGCTATTTCTACGTGGAGGATGTGCGGCGGGAAGTGTCGGGCGCTTTGGCGGTATCCGGCAATGTCGATCCGTCCACCAAAAAAGTGACCGTGACCTACGCCTGGCCGGGGGCTTCGGGCAATTCCATATCCTCCTATTTGACCCGTTTCCGGAACAACATCGCATCCCAGACCGATTGGTCGGGCGGCAGCGGTGAGATCGGTCCGGTGACCCAGATGAACAGCGGCTTTGCGGCTCATTCGAACATCGATTACGCGACCACGGCCGGCTCCATAATCATAGACGGACTTACGCCATGAGATTCGATCGCGGATCATTGCCGAACATCTGGGGCCTGTCGCTCGCGCTCGCGTGCCTGTCGCTCGCGCTGCTTCTGGGGGTGAAGATGGCCCGCGGCAGCTCGAACATCAGCACCACTCCGTCGGAGCACATGGCCTGGAGCGACGTTATCTCCTGGATCCAGTTCAACGACGTGACCGGTTCCATGAACGTGAACGTTTATTCCGCCAAGCTGGAGGGCTATGCCAGCTCTTCGGCGGGGGAGTTCTCGCTGGACTGCGCCACTTCCCCCATCGGGGACATCTGCGGCACGAGCAACTACTACGTCGCGAACAACGGCTTGGGGCGGTTGTCCGGGTTCGGCTGGAACGACGTCTACGGCTGGGTGAGCTTCTGCGGAGGCGACGGCACCGCGAACTGTCCCGGCGCGGTGGCCTACGGGGTCCTGATCGACGAGAACACCGGGGTTTTTACCAACTATGCCTGGAACGACATTTTGGGCTGGATAAGCTTCAATTGCTCCAACCACGGAGGCTGCGGAACGGTGGATTACAAGGTGAAGACCAGCTGGTTCGCCACGTCCACTTCCGGCTATCTGGACTCCTCGACGTTCGATACCGGCTCGGCGCAGGGCGCGCAGATCAATTCGATCATGTGGAAAGGCAATCCTTCCTCCGGGCGGGTCGGTTTCCAGCTGGCCGCGAGCGATTCTTCGGGCGGGCCCTGGGATTTTTTTGGGCCGGACGGAACGAATCTCAGCTATTACGAGCCGGCGGTCAACACCACCATGAAGCTGGATTACGAGCTTTACAACGGCAAGCGTTATTTCCGCTACCGGGCCACTCTGTTTTCGGACAAGGCCCAGCTTCTCACGCCGCGAGTGGATGAGGTCATCGTGAATTGGAGTCCGTAGGAGGCAGAATCCGGCATTCAGGATCCGGTATCCAGCATTGGCGGGAAGGGATATAATCAAATCACATGAATCCTGCGCTAAATTCTAGATTCTTGATTCTGGATTCTCGCCACGCGGGTCAGGCCACCCTTTCGTTGGTCTTTCTGATCGGCGGTATAATCATCCTGGTGGGAGTGTCCCTGTCCTTTTTGGTCATAAGCTTCATCTCTTCCGGTTACGGCTATCAAGCCTCGAACCGGGCCCTGGGAGCGGCGACCGGGGGAGTGGAAGACGCGCTCTTGCGCCTTGTCCGCGACACCGATCTCACCGCTCTCACTCCCTACGAAGTGCCGCTCGATTCTTACACCGCGAACGTGACCGTGACCCAGGACTCTCCTGCCGCCGGTCTCGTCACCATCCTTTCCTATGCGACCGTCGCCGGCTACCAGCGCAAGATCCAGGCGGTCGTCGCGGTGGATTCCGGTACCGGTCAGGTCAGCCTCATCTCCTGGGACCAGCTGACATTGTGAAATATCCATGAAATTCAAAGGCATTTTGGAGAAGGCGATGAAGCTTCTGCGGATACGCTCCGACGTCGGCGGACTGGAGATATCCGATTCCGCTTTGCGCTACGCGCGTTTCGACGGAGAAAAGTGGATCACCGCATCCCTGCGCCTGCCGCCGGGCATCCTCGAGGGCGGCGCGCTCAAGGACAAGCCGCAGTTCGAGGCGGCGCTCCGGGAGCTTAAAACCCAGATCCAGGGCACGGCTCGAAGCCGCCGCCGGGTGGGGGCGGTGGTTTCTTTGAGCTCCATAAACGTCTACAGCCAGGTCTTCAGCTTGCCCATGATCGAGGGCGAGAACCTGGAAAAGGCCATCCAGCTGAACATTCAGATGGTCTCGCCCGGAGAGACGTCCGAGACCTATTCCGGCTGGCAGCCGCTGGGACACGACGAGCAAGCGGTGCGTCTGGAGATACTCTCCGCCTTCGCGAACCGATCCATCGTGGACGAACTGACCGCGGTCCTGCGCGGCGCTGGATTCATGCCCCATTCCATAGAATCGCGGGCCTTGTCCCTGGCAAGGCTTCTTCGTCAATTGGGCGACGGTTTCGATCCGGAGAAGCCCTACCTGCTGCTCAGCCTGGACGAGAGCGGCCTGGAGCTCTTGGTCCTTCGCCGCGGGCAGCTGTATTTCGAATACTTCACTCCCTGGCGGGAGATCTACGGCGGCGAAAAGGAGATCTCGCCGGAATCGTTCGGGAACACGATCATCCGCAACCTTCACCAGGTCCTAAATTTCTACAATTCCCATTGGTCGGAAAGTCTGGCCGGGATATTCATCTCCACGCCCAATCTGCAGGAGCAGGTCCTGGAGGTCGTCCGCTCCAATTTCTCGCTGAACGCGATGGAGGTGAAGCTCAAGACCGAAGGCGTATCTCCGGACTGGTATATCGCCTTCGGCAGCGGGCTCCGGGGCCTAATTCCGCCCCGCGAGGACAGGGAAGTGAGCCTGTTGGGCATCAGCGCCAGGGAGGAGTTCCGCCGGGAGCAAGTTCTGAATTTCATGGGTTTCTGGCAAGTGCTCATGCCGGTCAGCCTTTCCATCCTCCTGCTCACGTTCCTTGCGACCGACGTGTTCCTGGCAGGCACCCGGAAGGAGTTGGAATCCCAGCCGGCCTTCCGGCCGGGCGAGGAGAGGACCAAGGAGATCCAGAATCTCCAAACCAGGGTGGATGAGTTCAATCGGGTGGGCGCCATGATCAATCGGGCTTGGCAGCCTACCCAGGCCAAATTCGGACTGCTGCGGAAGATGGAGGAACTGGCGGGCAAGAGCTCCGTTCAAATAGTGCGCCTGCGCTACCAAGGCGCGCAGACAGTGTCCCTTACCGGACAGGCGCTGTCGGAAGAGAACATCCGTTCGTTCCTGGAAGCAATGAAGGGCGATCCGCAGATACTCAAGGACTCGGTGAATCTTCCGCTGTCGGAGGTGAAGCCCGCCCAAGATCAGGGGTTGGTATTTTCCATGACCTTCTCGGTCACTTCCTTCAACCCCAAGTAGAATTTTTTGCGGTTCGCAGCGGTCATTTTGCGCAGGACGAATTCGCCGGCTTTGCCCCGGCCGTGGCGGATCCCCAGCCGCAGGCGCCAGAAGTCTTTGGTTCGGAGCGCCGCTATCACGGACTCCACTCCGTGATGCCCGGCGGCTCCCCGGCCGAAGACCAAGCGCCACTCCCCAAGGGGGAGGTCGGAATCGTCGTGGACCAGGAGCAGGTCCGCGGGGGCGGCTTGGATCGCGCGAAGCAGCTTATGGACGACCGGTCCGGAAACGTTCATAAACGCGACGGGCTTCGCGAGCAGAAGCGGGCCGGTCTTGGCCTGCGCCCAGGATTCCCGGCCCTGTTTTTTGAGCGTCACGCCGGCCTCTTTCGCCCAAAAATCCACCGCGAGCGCGCCGGCGTTGTGATAAGTTCCGTCGTATTCCGGTCCGGGATTGCCCAAGCCGACCATCACCCGGAAGGAGGGAGGGGAGTCGTTCATAAATCTCTTGATATATTATAGCCAATCCTCTATACTGATGCACAAATGCGCCGTTTTTTAGTGTCATTGCTGGAAGTGGTGGAGGTCGCGGTGGTCGCTTTGGGCGCGGTCTTCCTCATCCGGACCTTCCTGGTCCAACCGTTCCTGGTGAGCGGCGCGAGCATGGCGCCCAACTTTCTGAACGGTGATTACCTCTTGGTGGACCAGCTCACCTATTATTTCCGCGAGCCCGGCCGGGGCGAGGTGGTGGTTTTCAGATACCCCAACGATAAAAGCACTTATTTCATCAAGCGCATAATCGGTCTCCCGGGCGATCGGGTGGAGATCGAGAACGGCAAGGTCCGTCTGTACGACTCTGGGCACCCCGACGGGACGGTGCTCAAGGAGGTGTATCTGCCCTCCCGCTCTTTGACCGCCACCCGGCCGGGCGGCCAGACCGAATTCACCCTGGAGGAAGGGGAGTATCTGGTCTTGGGCGACAACCGTTCTTTCAGTTTCGATTCCCGGGATTGGGGCATCCTGCCCGGAACGGATATCGTGGGCCTGGTCCGGCTGCGCCTTTGGCCCTTGAACGGATTCACGGTGTTCGCCGCGCCCAGTTATTAATCAGTCAATGCGGAACAAGAAAAAAGACGGCGATCGACTGCTCCGGATCCCGAAGGGCATGCATGACATACTGCCCTCGGAGCGTCCTTTTTGGGACCGTCTTTTGAAGGTCTCCCGGGACCTGGCGGAATTTTACGGTTTCGGATACCTGGAAACGCCGATCCTGGAGTTCGCGAAGATATTCGAGAAAGGCACCGGCGAGGAAACGGACATCGTCCAGAAGGAGATGTATACCCTGCGCACCAAGGGCGGGGATGTTCTGGCGCTTCGGCCGGAGTTCACCCCGGCGGTCATGCGCGCCTACGTGGAGCACGGGCTTTCCCGCATGGGCCAGCCCCAAAAGCTCTTCTCTTACGGTCCTCTTTTCCGGCACGAGAGCCCCCAGGCCGGCAGATATCGGCAGCTGCATCAGGTGAATTTCGAGGTGATCGGGGGACAGAACGATCCCATTTACGATGCGCAGGTGATGATAATCTTTCAGCGCATCCTGGACGAACTGCGCATCAAGAACACCGAATTGAAGGTGAATTCCATCGGATGCAAGATCTGCCGCCCCATCTATAAGAAGCAGCTGGTGAACTATTATCGCGGCCTGGAAAAGAAGCTCTGCGCCGATTGCGTGAAGCGGCTCAAGACCAATCCCTTGCGGCTTTTGGATTGCAAAAATCCGGAATGCCAGGAATTCAAGGCCAAAGCCCCGAATCTTTTCGACAAACTGTGCGTCATCTGCAGCACTCATCTCAAATCCGTCCTGGAATACATGGACGAGCTCAAGATATCCTACGAGCTGGACAACCAGCTGGTCCGGGGAATGGATTATTACAGCCGGACCGTGTTCGAGTTCTCCGTGAAAGGACTGGACATCGGTTCGGTCGCGGGGGGCGGACGCTATGACTATCTGATGGAGATGCTGGAGGGCCGGCCGACCCCGGCGGTGGGCGGCGCGGGGGGAGCGGAACGTCTGATCGCGGCCATGAGAGCCCAGGAGATCAAGCTTCCGCCCCGGACGGGCAAGAAGGTGTTTTTGATCCATGTGGGCGAACTCGCCAAGAAGAAATCCCTGAACATCATCGAGGACCTGCGATCCGCGGGCATCGGGGTGTCGGAGGCCCTGGGCCGGGAATCGCTCAAGGCTCAGCTTAAGACCGCGGACAAGGAAGGCTACGAGCTCGCGCTCATTTTCGGCCAAAAGGAACTTTTCGAGCAGAGCATCATCATCCGCGACCTAAAGAAGAGCCTGCAGGAGACGGTGGCGATCGCGAAGCTCAAGGAAGAGATAAAGAAGCGCCTGAAGGACCGCTGACGTATAAAAAAGAAATGGCCGACTGCCTTTTCTGCAAAATGGTCCGCCGGGAGATATCCTCGGAGATCATCCGGGAGGACGAGCACACTTTGGCGTTTCTGGACATCCGGCCGCGGGCGCCGGGACATGCCATGGTCATTCCCAAGGTCCATGCGCCGCAGCTCACGGATCTGCCCGATGCGGAGATCGGCCCGCTTTTCACGGCGGTCAAAGCCGTGGCCCTGCGTCTTACGGAGATCTTGAAGCCGGACGGCATGACCATCGGCATGAACCAGGGAGAGGCCAGCGGCCAGGTGGTGGGCCATCTCCACGTGCATTTGCTGCCCCGCTACGACGGGGACGGAGGCGGGGCCATTCAATCCGTGGTCGGGAATCCGGGCCCGGAAGCTCCCGCGGAGATTGCCAAACGCCTGCGGGTTGGTATATAGTAATCCGGCTATGATCGAGGTCCGAAAAAAGGAAGGAGAGTCCGCCCAGAGCCTGCTCTACCGCTTCACCAAGCGGGTCCGGCAGAGCGGAGTATTGGTGGAGACCCGCAAACGCAGGTTCACCAACCGGCCCGCCAACAAGCGCAGCCGGAGGGCTTCCGCCGTCATACGCTCCAATAAGAAGAAGGAGATGGGACGGCTGAAGAAATTGGGACTGCTCTAAAATAATTTAAATGATGCTTTCCGAGCGCATCGCGGAAGAGGTCAAAGCTGCGCAGAAAAGCGGGAATGGCGAGCGCCTGGGGGTGCTGCGTTTTATTTCCGCCCAGCTGCAGAATCGCGCGATCGAGAAGCGGGGGACCGGACAGAGCCCCCAGCTTACCGATGCGGATGTGCGCGAATCGCTTCAGAAAGAGGCGAAAAAGCGCCGCGAAGCGGCCGAGCTTTTCCGGAAAGGAGGGCGAGAGGATCTGGCCTCGCGCGAAGAAGCGGAGCTCAAGATAATCGAGGAATTCCTCCCGCCGCCGGTGGAGCGGAGCGAGGTGGAAAAATTCGTTTCCGAAAGGATCGCCGCCGGCATCCGTGATTTTGGCGCCCTGATGAAAGAGGTCAAGGTGCGATTCGAGGGCCAGGTGGACGGCAGGATGGCGAGCGAGATCGTCAAAGGCAAGCTGGGCTAGCGTTCATGGCCAAGGCTCCCGATATCCGGCAGCTTGAGATATGGAGCCGCCGCATTCTGGACCTGCTGCGCAAAGAAGGGACCGTCGAGATATCCCTCCTGTCGAATTCCGAGCTCCGCAAGCTCAAGCGGCGCTTTTTGAAACGGGAGGCGAAAACGGTCGACGTGCTTTCCTTCCGCGCGGGGCGGGATTTCCCGCGGCCGGACCTCCCGGAGCGCGCGTGGGGAGAGGTGTTTTTGAACCGGGCGCTCATGCGTTCCCGCAGGCGCGCGCAAGGCCTGCTTATCCACGGCATCCTGCATCTTTTGGACTATGACCACGAAAAGAAAAGTGATAGGATAAAGATGCAAAAACAGGAGGTCAGGCTCTTGGACCTTCTGGGGTAAAGGTAGTTTTCAATGATGAAACTGGGAACCCAATATGTGGTGGGCTTGGATATCGGGACCGCTTCGGTCAAGGTTGCCGTGGCCGAGAATCGTTCCGGGAAACCCGCCCTGCGCGCCGTTTTCAAGGAGCCTTCCGGGGGCATGCGTAAAGGCGCCATCGTGGACCTGGCGGAAGCGGCCGGGGCCGTGGCCAAGGCCGTCGCGGAGGTTCGCAAGGTGGCCAAGGCCGGCCTTAAGACGATCTACGTGAACATCGGGACCCATCAGGTCAAGGGGCAGAGCTCCAAGGGCATCGTGGCCGTCTCCCGCGCGGACAGCGAGATATATCAGGACGATATCGATCGGGTCATTCGCGGCAGCCAAGCCGTGAATCTCGCTCCCAATCGCATGATCGTCCACAACGTCACGCGGGAATATATCGTGGACGGAGCAGGGGATATTCTGGACCCTTTGGGACTTTCCGGCAATCGGCTGGAAGTGTCCAGCTTGGTCGTGGATGCGTTCGCGCCTCACGTGAAAAGCGTCATGCGGGTGGTGGAGCTCGCCGGCGGCCGGGTGGGCGGAATGGTCATCGATCCTTTGGCCGCGGCCCGGTCGGTTTTGACCAAGAATCAGCGCGATCTGGGCACGGTGCTGGTGGAGATCGGGGCAGGTACCACGAGCGTCGCGGTGTATGAAGAGAACAAATTGCAGGGCGTTTCCGTCCTGCCGGTGGGCGCCGGGAATATCACGAACGACTTGGCGGTCGGTTTGCGCCTGCCGGTGCCCGCGGCGGAGAATCTGAAGCTCAATTACGGCCACGCGCTCGCGGGCGAGGTCAATGCCAAGGAGTCCGTGGATCTCCGGAAATTCTCTCCGGAGGCGAAGGGCATGGTCTCCCGGCGTTTCGTGGCGGAGATCATCGAATCCCGTCTTGCGGAGATATTCGATCTGGTGAATAATGAACTGCGTCTGTGGGGCAAATTCGGCCAATTGGCGGGCGGCGCGGTCCTCACCGGAGGCGGAGCCAAGATGCCCGGCGTGACCGATCTTGCCAAGCAGGTCCTGAAGCTTTCCACCCAGATCGGTTTTTCTTCCGGAGAGGAATGGTCCGAAGAGACCGCCGCATTCTCCGAAGCATTCGAAGATCCGGAATTCGTGACCGCCCTGGGCCTGGTGCTGTGGGGCGCGGACAAGGAGCACTGGCAGCTTTCCGGCCGGCCCACCTGGAGCAAGGCCAAGCAGATCTGGAGGTATTTCCTGCCCTAAATTCAATGAAACGGAGAAAGACGAACAAGGTCCGGCGCGTGTCCCAGGAGAGGAAAATTTCGAGCCCCATCGCCCGGATAAAGGTCATCGGAGTGGGCGGCGGGGGAGGGAATATGGTCTCCCGCATGAGCCGGGATTTCAGCCGGGGAGTTGATTTCGTGGCGGTCAATACCGACCACCAGGATCTGGATCATTGCGACGTCCGCCAGCGCATCTATATCGGCAAGAACCTGACCCGGGGCCTAGGCACCGGCATGAATCCGGAATTGGGCCGCCAGGCCGCGGAAGAGAACCGGGCCGAGATCGCGGAATCCCTGCGCGGCGCGGACATCGTGTTCATTGCGGCGGGTTTCGGGGGCGGGACCGGCACCGGCGGCGTGCCGATAGTGGCGGAGGCCGCGAAGCAAGCCGGAGCCCTGACCATCGCCTTCGTGACCAAGCCTTTCGCTTTCGAAGGCACCCAGCGCCAGCGCATCGCGGAGGAGGGCATACTTAAAATGCGGGACAAAGTGGATGCTTTGATCGTGGTGCCGAACGACCGCATATTTTCGGTCATCCAAAAAGAAACCCCGGTCATCAAGGCGTTCGAGGCCATCGACGAGGTTCTAAAGAACGCCCTGAAGGGGCTGGTGGAGCTCATCGTGACCCCCGGCATAATAAACGTGGATTATGCGGATGTGCGCACGGTGATCCAGGATTCCGGAATCGCCATCGTAGTCGTAGGCATCGGCATCGCGAGCGGCGGGGAGCGCGCGGTGACCGCCGTGAACCAGGCCTTGAGCTCGCCGCTTTTGGAATTGAGCCCGGAAGGGGCCAAGGGAGTGCTTTTGGGCATCTCCGGCGGAAAGGATCTGCGTATGACCGAAATAAACGAAGCGGCCAAGATCGTGGCCCAAACGGTGGACCCGGGCGCGAAGATCATCTTTGGGGCTTATTACGACAAGCATTTGAAACCGAACCAGGTGAAAATAATCGTCATCGCCACCGGCTTCAATTCGCCGGGTACCTCGAATTCTTTGTTCGGAAGCATCTCCGGCACCGACCGGCCTTCGTATCTTATCCAGAGGAACGAGATGCTCCACGCCGAGGAGCGCCACCGTGCCGTGCCGGACAAGGACAAGAAAGAGGGCGCGGAGAGGGAGGCGGAACCCGTGGAGCCGCCCCTGCCGGCTTCCGGCAAAGACCGCAAAAAGCGCTCGGCGGACGGGGACGTTTGGGACATTCCCACTTTTTTGCGCCGACGGAAGAGGTGATCGTCTACTCCATTTCTTCCACCTGCGGGCGCTCCAGGGCCAGCGGCTCTATTTCCATCGCCTCGCCGGTGATGCGCAGCACGTCCTTGTCCACCTTCTTGAATTCCTTGAAGGAGGAATTATACATATTAACCGCGGTGCCGAGATGGGTGCCCAGCTTCCGGAGATAGGTCTCGTAGGACATCAGATGTTTCGCCAGAAGCTCCACATTCCGGCGGATCTCCTTGGCGGACTCCTCGATCTGAAGAGCTTTAAGCCCCTGGTTCACCGTTTGGAGGTAGGCCAGAAATGAGGTGGGGGAGACGATGATGACGTGTTTTTCCTTGAACGCGTACTCGATGAGATCGTGGGCGTTGCTTTTTACCGCCCCGACCTGGCCGACCAGCAGGTCATAATAGATGGCCTCGTGGGGAATGAACATGAAAGCGAAATCCATCGTGCCCAGGTCGGGACGGATGTACTTGGAGGTCTCGTCTATCCGGGTCTTCAGATCGTTCCGGAAAAGCTTTTCCAACTTTTCTCTCTCGAGCGGATCCCTTTCCGACGCCAGGCGGTTATAGTTCTCCAGGGAGAATTTAGAATCCACCGGGACTATTTTGTCCTTCAGGAATATGACCGCGTCCGGGATCAGCTCCTTGCCGCTGTCCTCGTCTCGTCCCAGATGGTACTGGGTCTGGTAGACGCCGGGCGGCAGGACGTTCGCGAGAACCGCATCCAGATAGTATTCCCCGAGCACGCCCCGCTGCTTGGGATTCTTCAGGATATCCTGAAGGGATTGCAGCTGGTCCGCGAAGTTGACCACTTGGCGGTTGGTCTCATCGAGCTTGGTCAGCCGTTCGGTCACGCTCCGGATCATATTGGCCGATTGTCCGAACTGCGTCTGGATCGCGCGGGTGGACTCGGAAAGTTTCGCATCCATGGTCCGGTTGAGCTCGTTCAACTGGTTCTGGAGCAGGAGCATGGACTTGTCCTCCGCGGTTTCCGCCGGTTTGCGGGTCGCCAAAACCCGCCAGGCCAGGAACAGATTCGCGGCGAGGATGAGTACTGCGATTACAATCAGGGCTATTTCCATTTTCTTCGGTTCTTCTTTCCCGCCTTGGCCGGGGCGGATCGGAGATGGACCGTGGCCCGGATGCGGGCAGGGGTCCGATAGGCGGGCCGTCCGGGTTTGCCGCCGCTCTTGGCATAGTCTCTCATGCCACTTGATTTTACCGCTGCCATCTCGGTCTGGCCAGGGGTTGCCCCGGTCGGGGCTTCGGTTATAATGCTTTTCAAGGATAGTTCGCGGCGACCCCCGGCTTGAAACATTCCCGTCATTTCTCCGTATCATGAAGAAGCGTAGCTATACCTGCGTTAAAACCTCAAGCACGGATAAAATCCAATGTTGAAATCCAAGAAAACGCTCCTCGAACTGACCGCAAAAGAAGAAACCGTTGCCGCCGCCCATGAGCCGGGCAGCGACGGGGAAAAACAGCTCATTCAGGCCGCCAAGAACGGAGACCTGGAAGCGTTCGAGAAATTGCTTTATGCCTATGAGCGTCCCATATACAGCTATGTCTATCGAAACTGTACAAACACATCGACGTAGTAGATACCGATAAGAATTTCCGCGCATGGGTGTACAAGATCGCCACCAACACCGTGTACGACTGGCTGCGCAAAAAACAGAAGCGCCAGGAGATGTTCATTATCGACGATCCCAACGTTCAATTCGAATCCATCGACGTCCAGACCCCTTACCAGGATATGCAGAACGTGGAGAGAGCCAAGGACGTGGAAACGGCCTTGGAGAAAGTGCGGCCGGTCTACCGGGCCGTGCTCCTGCTGTTCTATTGGCAGGGCTTCGGCTACACGGAGATAGCGCACGTGCTGTCGTTACCCCTGAACACGGTCAAGACCTATCTGTACCGGGCGAAACACGCGCTGAAACAGGAATTGGCCCAGAATTATTACAACTCTTAAGAAATTTCATGCAAAAACTGCAGCAGGAGATCAATCAAATGCGGGAGATCGAATTTCCCCGCGAACTGCATGGGCGCATCATGCGCAGCGTGTATCTTTCGCGCTTCCGCCTGCCTTTGCTCATAGTCAATCTGCTCTTGGGGGTTAATTTCTTCCTGTCGGGCTGGAACATCTGGCAGACCTTCCGGAACCAGATCCCGGCCGCGCCCGCCTTGGCGGAGCAGACCCTTGCCGTCCGCTTCAGCCAGCTTGGAGCCGCCATGTTCACCGGCGAAGCCGCGGTTTTCCTTTTGAGCCTGGGACTCCTTTCCATAGGGCTGCTGATGCTTCACCGCCTGAACCATTCCTTGCTCCGATTGAGGCGGCCCGGTTCCGCCAGACACTGATCGGGGTCGGTTGCGAAAAAAACCGCCTGGAGCGGTTTTTTTCTTTCGGATCCTGTTGTATAATTCCAAGTGCGCCGGCCTGCGCATTTTATTTTTGAAATAATGAACACGGAATACTATTGCTCGGAGTGCGGGGAAAGCTTCACGGATCAAAAACTGCCCAATCTCAACCGGCGACATCATTGCGGGGCCCTGGCCAGGATAATCAAGCACGAGGGCGGCTCGGAAGGAGACGAATAGATGGGATATTCCGCCAAGCTCAATCGCAGAACGGCGGTCGGGGAGGGGACCATGGTGCTGGTCGTCCAAAAACCGGAGAGTTTCCGATTTCGGGCCGGACAATATGCGGACCTGTCCCTGTCGGCGCTCCCGGGTCCGGAAGGTTCCCGGACCTTCTCTTTGGCCTCCGCGCCGGGCGATCCCGAGCTCGTTTTCGCCACTCGCGCCGGAAGCAGTTCTTTCAAGCGGGCCCTGGCCGCGCTGCCTCCGGGTGCCGAGCTTTCGCTCACGGAACCTATGGGTTCTTTTATTCTGCGTCCGGATGATGGCGGCGTATCGGTCCTGATCGCCGGGGGCATGGGCATCACTCCCTTCCGGAGCATGATCCGCGATGCGGAGCAAAGCGGCTCCGGCCGCAAGCTCCTGCTCTTCTATGCGGACGAGAATCCCCGGCGGGCGGTGTTCCTGCAGGAGCTTCAGGGGCTCGCCCAGGAGTTCGCCGGAGAGGGTCTCCGGATCGTGCCCGTGCTCGCGGACCCGGAGGGTACCGGAGCGGAACCGGGCCGGCTATCGGGCGAGACGCTTCGTCGGTACATCCCCGACCTTGGGGCGCCGAGTTTTTATCTGGCCGGTTCGCCGGAAATGGTGCTCGATCTGCGGGAAGAGCTTTCCCGCTTGGGTGCGGACGATGACCGCGTGTTTTCGGAAGAGATATCCGGCTACTAGAAGAACAGGGAGATCAGGAACAGGACCAGGAAGACGAAAAATATTATCCGGGCGAAATCCAGGGCGGTGCCCGCCACGTTCGTGAATCCCAGGAGCGCAGCCACGAGCGCTATGACCAAAAAGATTATGCTCCAAGTCAGCATGCGTTTTTTGTCGATATTTGGCGACCTTTAGGCTTCCCAGGGCAGGCGAAGCAGGCGGACCAGCAGGATAGCGATCAAACCGTATATGAGCATCGCGACCAGCGTGGACCACTCGATCACATAACCCGCCTGGCCGGGATTCGGAAATATCCCCCGGAAGGGGGCGACGAGCGGCGCGGTCAAGGCATACATGAAGGATACGAATCCGTTGCCGGAGTTCGCCCCCGCCGCCCGCAAAACGAATCGGATCAGAAGGACGGCTTCGATGAAATCGGTGAGATAGAAGATTATCCGGCCCGGATCGAACATCTCCGCCGGCCGGCGGCGGACCACCACCCTTTCTTCCACCACCTCCTGCTCGTCATCCGGGATGATCTGGGCCATGTTTTATTTGATGAATGAGTGGAACAGATAGCTTAAGAGCGCGAGGACCAGGGCGAAGAGCAGGGCCCAGGCGAAATTTCCAATGGTCATGCCGGGCAGAACGGCGGCGACGACCAGGAGGATTATCGCGTCCACCACGAAAGCAATGCCGTCCAGAAGCTTTGGACCGCCACTCCCGGCAGGATATAGGCCGCAGCGAGCACCGCGGCTGCGTTCAGGAAAAGGTTGATCAGCCAGGACATTTAACCCTAATAACGCGTTTCCGCCGCAAAAAGTTCCCGGATGACCGTATTGGGCCGGAGCGCGTATTATATGGTATATTTGTCTCATAACATGCAGGATCTGGTCCAAGCAGACATCTTTTTCTTCGTTTCTTCCGCGGGATTCGTAGTTCTCGCCGCGCTCGCGGCCGCCGCCTTGGTCTATTTGATCCGGATCCTGCGGGACGTGAAGGACCTTTCTTCGATAGCCAAGCGGGAAGGCGAATCCATCTCCCGGGACATCGCCGACCTTCGGGCGAATCTGCGCAAAGAAGGCCTGCGGTGGTCCGTTCTTTCGGATATCTGGCGCAAGTTCAACGGACGGAGAAAGGTCGAAAAAAAGAAAAACAGCAATGGCTAAGAAGAACGCGGGTGGGTTGAGCCGGAAGCAGGCGATCGGCATCGGAGCCGGTCTCGCCGCCGCGGCCGTTGCGGCCGCGGGAGCATACTTTTTGTACGGCAAGCGCGGCGCGCAGAACCGAAAAAAGGTGCGCGGTTGGATG
>Ga0075906_107_pt1 | contig 20303 bp, 24 predicted proteins | sample RifGroA1_FD_68325 | JGI IMG/M metagenome (GOLD analysis project Ga0075906, IMG submission 68325) | Parcubacteria bacterium GW2011_GWA1_59_11 | reverse complement strand
TTGCCGTAGATGTTCTTCTCCGACCTCACGATCATCCCATTCAAACCGAGCGCCTTCCAATCCTCGAGCGAGCCCTCCACGGTCCCTTTGGTCGCGAGCGAAAAATCATAGATACCGGTCTTCTCCGCTTCCGGCGGGAAGACCCAGGTCACCTTTTCCGCCTTGGTATCCGGCGTGAACTTCACCTCCATAACGAGCTCGTTCTCCGGTCCGGACAGGCCCTGGACCTCTTCGCTCGAATAATTCCCCTTGAGCCAAACCGTATCCCCTTCCATCCGCTCCATGTTCCCGGCGAATTCGTAAACCTTTATCTTCTCCCCCGGCTTATAGGAAATATACCAGGCGCCCAAGAGAAGCAGCACCAGAATACCGGTCAAACCGTAAAGCTTCCAGTTGTTGGCCATGGGTCCATTATACAACACAGCGTTCCGGGACAACAATAAATCCGGCCCGGGTCGCTTTCGCTTCCCGGGCCTGGTACCCCCGGCATGAACACATCTCATTTTCTGTCCACGCCGAAATCGAAGATGGTGTAGGCGTTGTTCGTCCAGCCGTATTCCCCGGGCTGGAGCGCGTTCGTGACGCTTACGCGCCAGATGCCCTCGCCTACCTGCTCCACGGCGAAGGGCATTTCGTCCTTCTCGCGGGTGCCCACCCGGTTCTCCACCCAGCCGGACTCGAAGATGACGAGCAGGCGCTCGTTCTTCTTACCCTTGAGCTTGAAGAGCCGCATGCTCCGGTCCGGAGCCGAGCCGTAGAAGTAGAACACGGGGTTCGGGCCGGTGCGCACGGGCGCCTTCCCGCCGCGGAACACGGCGTTGTTCGTGCCCTTGACCACTCCGCCGGTCAACATATTGCCCATGGTGCCGTCCGTGCGGAATCCCTCGAAATCCACCGACTGGAGCCGGGCGAGCCGCGGCGAGCCGCCGGTGTCGAGGTAGATACCAGACGAGCGCGGCGTGAGCGGGTCGTTCGGATCGCGCGGCGGAGCGGGCGGCGCGGATACCGTCATGCTCGCGGGCCGGACCGCGGGCGCGGGGACGCTGAGCATCGCCGCGATGACCGAGTCGGGCACGCCTTTGCTCTTGAGCTCCACGAGCGCCGCAGGCGCAAGGTCGAATTTGCGGCTCGGCGCCTGAGCGATGGCGGCGAGGACGACCTGCTCCGAGAGTCCGGCGGAGACGAGCTTGACCACGTCGGAGTTGGTCATCTCCTGCGCGGGCGGGCTCTGGGCCATGGCGAGAGCGGGAACGAGCACGGCGAGGACGACGGCGAGAACGCGTGTTTTCATGGAAACCTCCCTATCTGGCGGTTGATACTCGAATGACAAGGCCCTACCTTATATTACCAAGCGGCGAACTTTTCCGCTTCGGAACCGATTCCCTTAAATTGCGGGCCTTCCAAGAGGGCAGACGGATCATTTCCGGAGCCCGGCGTTATATGCCGCCGCTTCCTTCAGATGGAATTCGAGCGGCGGCAGATCATATCTCTTGCGAAGTTCGTTTATCTTCCGTTTGCTTTGAAGCGGATTCAGGCGCAATTTCTTGCTTTTGTCGAAATAAAATTGGGTCCCGAACTCCTGCGGTTTTCTCTTCGCCACCAGAAGCCGGTCGGTGAGGAATGCGATATGCGCCCGGTTTATCGCGCCCGGATATTTTTCGTCCACCTTGATCAGGAACTTCAAAACCCGTTCCTGGAATTTCGGCTCCCGGTCCGCGTGCTGGGCCAAAAGCCATGCGTTGAAGCTCGCCTTCTTGCCCACCATCGGAATGGTCGGCCAGCCGTGTTTCCGGATTATCTTTTTGAGCTCGGAGGTGTTCGCCCGATCGATCTTGTCGTCCCAAACGCCGGTCTGGGAGAACGCCTTGCGCATCCTCCGGTCCGCGCGCGCCAGCTTATTGATATGTCCGGCCAGTCTGCGATTCATGAGAACATCCAGATAATTATACACACCCGAATCGCCATGCAGGCCATTTTTGACAAAAACCGCTTCTTATATTTGAATTCTGGCGAGCACCTTTCCAGGAGTGAACATGAGGACCGTCAAGAAGTACTATTTTCTGCCGGAGGACATCGCCGTAGTCGAAAAGACGGTCGGCGAGCTTCATCGGCAGATCAAGGAGCTCGGCAAGGAACAAGGCGAGGCGGCGCGCCAGAGCACGGAGAACTTCGGGCACGACGACGCCTGCCAGGAAGCGGTCTTCCAGCAGCGCCGGGTGGTCACCGCCCGGCTGAACAACCTGCAGGAGATCGTCAACCACGCCGAAGTGGTCCGCCCCAAAGGGCCCTTCGACGCAATACGCATCGGCGCCACGGTGGAGCTGAGCGACGGGCGGATCCTCCGGGTCGGGAGCTATATGCTCTTCGCGGAGCACGAGGCGAAGACCATCTCGTACAACTCCCCCCTTGGACGCGCCCTGCTCAAAAAAAAGGAAGGCGAGGAGGTGCACTTCCAGGACCAGACGTTCACCATCGTCAGCATCAAGTAGTCGGGCCTCTCGCGGAGAGGCCCGTCCGCATTTTTATGAACTGAGTTCCCGCCAGGCGGCGAGCACCGCACCCGGATTCCCCGCTCCCTCGAGGAACGCGCGCTCGGAAAGAAGCGCGAGGTCGAATGCGAAACCAAGGACCGCCGGATTCGCGGGCAGACGGATGAATCGCGGATCGAACCACCAATCGGATCGCGGGAAACGGAAACGGTCCAGCGCATCGGCGGTCTTCAGGATATCAGTAAGTTCGCGGAACCCTTCGTATCGCGGCAGGGCAACTATCTTATCATATGGGTCTGCATGGACCGAGATCGCGAAGCGTATGGCGGATTCGAAGTGGTTCACGCCGCGAGGAAGCACTTTCCTGCCTTTGAGCCACTCCCCCGCCCGAAGCCCATGACGCGGGTCGGCGTTGTCATTCTTTCGCCGGCAATCATGCAGAAGACCGGCCCACATCGCCGCTTCCTTTTCTTCAGATCCCGCGCCCGCCTCCGCGGCGAGAGCCACCGAATGGATCGCCACTCGGCAAGCGTGGCGAAAGCCGTGGATGCCGTCCCGAATGGCGGCGCTAGTGAATACAGCTGGGTCGTATTTGACCCAGGGACGGGCAGATGCCACCGCCTGCCGCGCGCTCACAGACAAGTGCCACCGCGGTAATCGTGCCGGGCGGTGCGCGGCTAGCCACGCCAAGGATTCCCGATCGTGGAATTGATGCCTAGGTTTCTGCGGCGAAAGAAGCTTGTCCCGAAGATTCATGTGCTCACGCTTTGCTCTCGGCCTCCCGCGTGAATTGCTTAAGTTCTTCTTCGGTCATTAAACGCACCTCCAGTTCCTCCGCCACCGCGCGGATCTGCGCCTCTGCCTCCGGCTGATTTTCCTTGGAATCGACGACCTGTTCTATCTCCAGATGATAGCCCCAGGCATCACTCCACTTCAAAGCTATCTCGCAATCCTTATACCGATAATTGACCCGCTGCTGGGGTCCGTGCATCACCTTGGCCGGCAAGTTCAGCCGATCGAAGATGCGGCGGGCCTTCTCGAACTCCTCCGGCGGGAAATGGAATTCGGTCTCCGGAAAAGCGGCGCCGCCCCCGATGCGGCTTGTCTTCAAAGACACTTTCGCGGTGCCCTTGGAGGTGTTGTTCACGAGCTTCAGGAGCTTATCCTCGAAGATATAGTAATAGCAATCCTTGTTATCCTCGCCCAGATTCTCGGCATGGGCATCCAGGAACGCCTTAAGCTCCCCGAACTTCGCCTGATCGAACTTAGAACGAAACTCTATCTCGAATTGGTCCATTTATTTGGTCGCTTTGATGTATAGAGTATAGGTCCTCCGTTTCGGATTGCAATATCTGGCATCGAACTTGGCGCGCGATGCAGAACGGAAACCTGCGGAACGCAAGAAACCGCGCAGGGAGTCGGCGTCATAAGCCCAGAAATGGATATTGTAATCCGGGTTGTCCAGTTGATCCCGGAAGAGGTAGTTCACCAGATCCAGATCCCCGTGGACCTCGACTGCCGGCGAACGCTTAACGTACCGTCCGCGGAGATCGCGCAGAAACCGCCGGTCTTTGCGCAGGTATGCGCGCACCGCCTTCCCTCCGTCCGGCACCCCCAAGAGGACCGTGCCGCCCGGCTTAAGCACCCGCCGCATCTCTTTAAGAACGTTCCTGGCGGAAGCGGGATAATCCAAATGCTCGAAGAAATGATCCGCGAATACGAACCGGAATGAGCGATCCGGAAAGGGCAGGCCGTACCTGCAATCCCAGACCACGTCCGCAGGAGGCAATATGTCCAGATTCACGAATCCCGCCAGGTTCCGTCCGCCGCTCCCGAGCTGCAGGTTGGGATACTTCACGGCGAAACGCGTCCGCCCCGTGCGGCGGACGCTTTGCCAAAAAGAGACCGCTGCCGATGCATCCTTGCGCAGTTGGAGCAGAGTGGTCCGGAACGCGGGCTCAAGCGGAACATTCTTAAGCAGGCGCCCGGCGAGCTCGCGTATCCGCAAGGCATCTTTAAGGACGCGGGGTGCGCTAACCTTCATTTCTTTCTCATGAGCAGCATCCCCAGCTCGGCCAGGCGGGGTTCGATCGCAAGCGATATGGGACGATCGGCCTCGATGTATGCATTGCCGTTCTCCTGCCACGTTTTCGCGGTGAAAACGCGGTATTTCATATAGGGATTCGCGGGGTTGATGCCGATCTCGCCTTTCGGCAGAACGGCATTATAAGGCAGCGCCACGTTCGCATGGTTCCAGTAGTTCCAGGCCTGCAACGCCTTGTACTGGTCGAAATAGAAATAGAAGTTGGGATACCGGTGCATATTGCGAAGCAAGCGGTGGATGACATGCCCCAGGAGAGGAACCAGCTCTTTCTGCAGGTAGCTAAAATCCCATTCGATGTCCCTCCAAAAATCTTTGCGCGTAGCGGCATCTCCGCCGTTATAGAATCGTTTGCGTATCAGGTAGCTTAAGCGGCGGGCTAGATATCCCTCAAAGAAGGCCCTGGAATCTCCATTCACCACCCCGATGCGGTCCAGATAGACGAGCAGGTTGCTGAACTTCGGACGGAACAGGCCGAGGTTAAAAGACCGCGTGAGATCCGGGCAGGCGGAGAAAATGAGATTCTTGAAATTGGCGCAATAAAGCTCGCCGAGGGCTTTGCATCTTTCGGTTTCTTCTCCTTTTTGGAAGAGCGCGATGTATTCACAAAGAACCTCAAATAGAAGATACCCCAGAATGGGCAGATGAGGTATCGTCTGCAGATATAGATCGTAGAATTTGGAGAAATTCCCGGATAAATATTCTGCGGGCACTTCCTCTACGATGCGCAAAAGGTCACTGCCGTTGCGCACGGCAGTGACGGTGGCCTGCTTTAGATCGACAAGTTCGTCCCGAGACAGAAGATAGTTAAGCTCGGAGAAAACCGAAAAATGGACCGGGCCCAGCTTCAGGTAATCTATGCCGGTGGGCGCATCGGGAACCGACCGCCCCAGATCAAGTTCGATGAGCAGAAGAGCGACGTCCTTGCGGTCGCAACTGAATTTCGGCGCTTCTTCGGAAAGGATGTACTTGCCCAAGTTGTGCATCCTTAGCCGGTTTTTCTCCTTCAGCACCGGCGTGCAATAAACGCTGCCCACCAAGCAGCCGCTGCTCGAAAGTATCCTGCCGCTTTCCTGGATGGATTTGAAGCTCTTGGTGACGTGGGCGAGATATACCTTTTTGCCCGCAGCCGTGTCATAGAGCACGTTGCGGCGGAGCAATTCTCCGTTGGGACTCTCTGTTTCCAGGTAATGCAACCAGCCCAGATCGGAATCCTCATCGCCCCGGGAATAATCCATGGTCTCCCGGAGCAATCTCTGGTTAACGTGGGCCGCTGACCACAGTTCGGATTTATTTATCATCGCACTCCTTTCGTTTCATATGGCCATCCGCCCTTGCCGAATTGGGGAAAAAGCTCATCAAGATCCGCCACGAGGACCCTTTTCAGATCCCAGCTGCCGCATATGAATTTCAGCTTGTCTAAATTCTGGTCCACGAAAAGCTCCAGGAACATCTCCAGACAGGTGCCGCAAGGCGTACAGACGAAATGCTTTTTCCAGCTCTCGCGCATGAAATTCCCCACCAGATAGCAGACTACCGGTGCCGGATGGGAACGGTCGAAATACCACTGATCGAGCGCCATCCGTTCGGCGCAGGTGGAGCCGATGGCGCGGGTGCGAGAAGCGGTCGCTCCGAGGAATTCTTCTCCGCCCGCGCAAGCGATCAAACAGCCCACTCGATGTCCCCGCGGATCTACGGAACGCGAAGCGGCGCGCTTCGCGCGCACCAGGCGAAGACGGTCTTTGGCGGGCATTTTGGCGAAAGAAGTTATGCGCATGAAGTTTAATTCGGGAGGGGCTCCGGCCTCAGAGCCCCTCCCCCAGAACCAGCGCCAAACGCTTAGCGGCGGCGGCCAACCCGCCTTCCGCATTGCGCACGAACACGCCGGAAACGCCGAACTCTCCGCTCGCGCGACGCATGACCTCGACAGACATACGCTGGGCTTTGCGCAAGAAATCGGCGCGTTCCTCAGGCCGCAGATCTCCGAACAGGTCCCGCTGGACCCGCCGGCCTTCGGCCTCGTCGGCAACGACCCGGCGCAGGATCGTTCCGGGCCGGCCCAGAACGAGCGCGAGCGAGACGCAGTGGCCATACCACGGTCCGTAGCTCGGTTCGATCCGGCCTCCTAGAACCTTCACGTAATGGCCCGTGACGAGGACGATCTCTCTCTGGGAGCTTTCCTTGAGCTCGCGGAGCAACGCTTCGAACACACGCTCCTTTACCCTCTCGGATGCGGCCCGCAGGGAAGCGTAATCCCCCGCAGGGATACCGAGGCGCGCCATGAGTTCCGTCGTCCCGTGCAGGGACCGGACCGGCAGGCGCCTGCCGAGCTCTTCCGCTAGGGCGGTTTTGCCCGACCCATTCACGCCGCCGATGAATACCAGTCCCATTCCACACCTCCCGGGCTGACTGCTCCGAACTATGCCATTCTACGGCTTTTTTTTCAATAGCCGGTGGAGATGGCGAGGTCAAAAAATTCCCCACAAGAGGGTTCTAGTTTACAGTAGCCCCGACGGGATTCGAACCCGTGTTTTCGCCGTGAAAGGGCGACGTCCTGGACCGGGCTAGACGACAGGGCCGGCGGCTTCACGATATAAGATACGCACCGGACTGTCAAAGAAAATCGGCGCTTATATTGACTAAATCCCGGATCCGTAGGATTCTCACCGCATGCGTCAAATCATCCGGGCGGGAACGGCGAAAGAGAAGCTGTATCACCGGGTCATAGACGACCTCACGGGCGGCGGGATGCCCTTGCTCGTCGGAGGCACCTACGCCTTCGGCGCATATGTCCGCACCAACCGGCCGATCAAGGACCTGGACCTGTTCTGTTTGCCGAAGGACGTGGGGCGGATATTCCGCTTTTTCAAGCGGGCCGGCCTGCGCACGGAACTTACGGATAAACGGTGGCTCGGGAAGATATTCGATTCCCGTTCGTACGTGGATATCATCTTCCGGTCCAGCAACCGCAAGATATCCGTGAGCGGGACGTGGTTCCGGCACGCGAGGACCGGCGCGGTGCTGGGCCGGAAGGTGAAGCTCATCGCGCCGGAAGAATTGATCCTGTCCAAATTTTCCGTAATGTCCCGCGATTGCTTCCACGGCCACGATATATACAAGCTGATCCGCAAGCTCGGCCGGGAGCTAGATTGGCGGCGCATCTGGAAAACGGTCAAGAAGGACTGGCGGGTGCTCAAAGCGCACGTGCTTCTGTTCGACTTCGTCTATCCCGGCGAAAGGAACAACGTTCCGGCCTGGCTCCGGCAAACGCTCCTCCGGGAAGAGACCCGGAGCAAAAGAGCGGCGAGAGGCAATTCCGGCCATCGCGGCAGGGAGCTTTCCCTGGTGGATTACGCGACGCCCTCCGAGCTCAAGAAAATACACGCGCATCCGCTCCTCGGGCGCCGGAAGATCAGCTGACTCCCACCACCTTCGTCCGCCTTTCGCCCGACGGCAATTCGATCACCGCTTCCTCGCCGGAACTGCGGCCGACAAACGCCCGGCCGATGGGCGAAGAAACGGCGACCGCCTGGACCGCAACGCCCTCCGCTTCGAATTCCTGTCCTCCGGCGCCGTCCGGCACGAGGAGGAAATATTTCCGCGCTCCGTCCTCTTCCGCTTCGATGAGCGAACCGAGAGCGGCGGGACCGCCGGGCTCCGGCAGCTTCCCGAGCGCGGCGACGGCCTGCTCCAGTTTTTCCGCGCGCGCCGCCGCGTCCTCCGCCAATTTCCCGAACTGGAATTTGCTGGTATCGGAATGGGACTGCATCGCGCCCGGCGAATCCACCGAGGCGTTTTTGTATTCCCGCTCGGCTTCCCGGGCGGTATCCTTCATTTTCCCCAAACGCTCTATAAAATTATTCAGAATTATATTTCTATTCACGCACTGGGAATGTGTCCAATCAAAATAGAATTGATTTTGTCAGCGGTTTTTATCGATAGAGATGTTGCCTTGCCTATGTCTCCCGGAAAATTTTTGTCATAATCAGCATGTTTTCTATATTTAAACAGCGTTTTCAATCCCTGGCTTGCTTTCCTTAACAGAATATCAGGATGTCCTTCTAGGAATTTAATTAGGTCCCAATGGTCCTCTCTCTTGCCCATGGGCACAAATCGGAGGCTATAACATATGCAATATTCCTTCGAAAGGTTGTAAACCGAATAATACGCTCTACTTATGGCGGTTCGTTTTTTTTCTTCTTCAGTAGAAGACTCTAGCCAGTGGGCTAATTCTAGAAATTTATTCCACTCAAACATCAAAATTCAAAGTGATTCCTGGAGAAGAATCGCATTGAACTACTTCATCGTAAACCCTATCTAAGCAAGAATACGCTTCCTCGGCGGACTTATCCGTGGTGATAGAGAGAAACAAGCTGCTCTCATCTGATTCTGGATCATTTACAACCTCGAGCCGGAATTTTCCTTTATCGAAACGCCTTTTGGCCGCAGAGAATATAAAATTAGCAGCCTTTACCATTTCCGGCCGCTCTCGAAGGAAACTTTCAGCTTCCTGTGTTTTCTCTAGAATCACTTCTTCCAATATCGGAGTGGCTCCAGCAATGTTCCATATTTGGAAAGCATCTTGTTCAAAAGTAATCTGGCTAGACAGCGAAAAAGCACTCTCCGGTTCTTCATTCTGTCGACTTATGAAATTTCCGATTAAAAACTGGACCAATTCCGCATTATCTAATGAATAATTGCCCTTCCTTTTGATAAGGCTGGAATCAATCTCTTCGTATGTCAAAACCTGATTCATTTTTCAAATTTTATTCCCAAGGGGACACTGTGAAGAAAATCGTCGTCCAAAAAAACATCGAATTTATACTTGCCTTCTTCGTCGAAATTGATACTTAGGCGCCACATAAAGCCGAAGTCATTTGAATCCTCGGCCAACGGTTTTAGCTCTTTTTCTTTTTTATTGATTTCTTTACCGCTTGGAGATTTAACAGAAATCTTAAGCACGTGTGTTCTTTTTTCTTCGGGATGAACATTAACCACAAAAGAGAAAGTCTTTCGGGCTGGTTTTTTAGCTATCAAATCAGAAAATACCCCGATGAAGCTCGGCATGTTATCGGTTGCTATTAGAGAATACTCACAAAACAGGCCGAAATTCAGCTTGGCCATTAGTGGATTAGGACACTCCTTTCCATGGGGAACGGACTCAATACTTAAAAGTTATACCCAGAAGGGATACTCGTCAATCCTAACCTATCTTGACAGCTCGTATTCCTTCCTTAGAATGGGATCTGGCGTTGAAGCGCGGCCGCCCCGAGTGCGCCGCTTTTTTGTTTTTGACGGGCGGAAAAGTAACCAAACGCCGAAAATCCCGTTATCTTGAGGTCCTATTTAAACCCCTACTATAGATGAGTAGACAGAGTCCCGTCATCCGAATACTCGCCCTCCTCAAGACCAAGAAGAAGGAGGCGGCGATCCTCCTCGGCCTGGTCATCGCCGCGGCGGCTTTCGATATCTCGGTGCCGTTCATATCCCAGCGCCTGATAGATACCCTGATCGACTTCTTCAGGACGGGCGGCCAAGCCCCGGTCGTCATGCTTCTTTTGGCCGCCGCGGGGATACTCTTCGCGACCGTTTTGAACCGCATCATGAAATCGGTCTACGACTACCGCCTGTTCCTCGCGGTGACCAAGATCGAGGACGGCGTGCGCTTCAAGGCCTTCGGCAAGTATCTCGACCTGCACGCCCTCTTCCATCACGGCTCCTCGAGCGGGCAGATAATCGGCCGCATCGAGCGGGGCGCGACCTCGGTCTTCGTGGTCCTGTTCGACATCCTGGGCCAGAACCTCATCCCGCCGCTCATCATCTTCACCGGCGTGTTCGCTTCGCTCCTCTTCAAGAACCCCTGGATCGCCCTCACGGTCCTCCTGCCCTTCCCCGTCTACATTCTCATCGTGCGCGTGCTTTCCCGGAAGATATACGAGGTGGAGAAGATAGTGAACGAGGAGTTCGAGAACCTGTCCAAGGAATCGTACGACGTCGCTTCGAACGTGCTCACGGTCAAGAAATTCTCCCAGGAACAAACGGAGACCAAGCACCAGATAGGGCTCATGGCCCATGCCCGGGAGATCCAGTACAAGGGCGAGCGGCTGTGGGCGGTGATCGAGAACACCCAGACCCTGGTCTCCACGGTGGGACGCATCACGGTCATCCTTTTGGGCGGCTGGTTCGTGCTTGAGGGCCGGAGCACCATCGGCGAGTTCGTCCTCTACATCACCCTGCAGAACATGGCCTATGCGCCGCTCTGGCAACTCTCCATCATCTTCCCCCGCCTGCGGCGGAACATCTCCCGCGCGGAGCGCCTGTTCGCCCTGATGGACGAGGAACCCAAGGTGACGGACAAGCCGGACGCCGTGGAGCTCGCTCCCCTCAAAAACGCGCTGGAATTCAAGGACGTGCACTTCCGCTACGCGCCGGGCAAGAGCTGGGCGGTGCGGGGCGTGAATCTCGTCGTGCCCGCGCACACCACGGTCGCCTTGGTGGGACGCTCCGGCAGCGGCAAGACCACCTTCGTAAACCTGCTTCTCCGGTCCTACGACCCGAACCGCGGCGCGATCTTGATCGACGGCACAGACCTGCGGGACGTGACCCAGGAAAGTTTGCGGCGGCAGATAGCGGTGGTGCCCCAGGAGGTGGACCTCTTCTCCCGCTCCATCGCGGAGAACATCGCCTACGGCCGACCCGGCACCAGGCAGCCGGAGATCGTGCGCGCGGCGAAGATCGCGCTCGCGGACGGCTTCATCTCCCGCACGGATAAGGGCTACGACACCCTCGTCGGCGAACGGGGCCTGAAGCTCTCCGGCGGCGAACGCCAGCGCATCGGCATCGCCCGGGCGGTTCTGCGGGACCCGCGGATACTCATCCTGGACGAGGCGACCAGCCACTTGGACACGGAAAGCGAGAAACTCATCCAGCGCGCGACCGCGGCTTTGATGAAGGACCGCACCACCTTCATCATCGCCCACCGCTTGTCCACCATCGTGAACGCGGACCTCATCCTGGTCTTCGATCACGGGCGCATCGAGGCCGCGGGCACCCACCGGGAACTCCTGAAGAAGAGCCCGACCTACGAGCGCCTGCATTCCCTGCAGTTCGAGGAGCCGGAGGAGATTCCGGTCACGCCCAGACGAACGAAAAAGAAACTGGAGCTCGCGGTGCCGGTGGCGTAAAAGAGGCCGAACACGGCCTCTTTTGCTACTGCCTCGCAGAAGGCAGAGGTGGCTGCTTAGATTTAACGAAAGGAGTTAGTTCAGATTGAATAAATGTCCTTTGTATATCCGTTTTTGGAATCATAGAAAGAATAGGCGTGGTGGGATTTCCTGGATCCGCAGGATCCTGGATGGAGAATCCAATATACTCAACTTTTCTCTTCAGCCTGAACCGGACGGAATCAATTGCAGGAACTAAATCAGTATCCGAGCTCACGATGATAGCGGTGTCATATTTATTATCAATTGCACCTATGAATAAATCAGTTACAAGCTTTACATCAATTCCCTTCTCCCGATTTTTTGTATAGTTCACTTCGTAAATCCCTTTGGCTCGGATTTTTTCAAAATCCTCCACGCGATTGTCAATTAGCAATTTTTCTCTTCTTTTTCGAAGCTTACTAGTTTTTATTTCCCAATGTCTTGCAATAAGTTCTGTAAATAGCTCTGTTTGGCGAGCCATTAATTCCTTCGAACGCTCGTCTCCCACAACCTCTCTGACTGTTCCTATGTAGAATCTTTTACCTTTTTCAATAACTTTTCTGCCATTAGCCAAATGATTAGCGAAACCATCAAAATCAAAATCTACCTCGGAAAGCCCCATTTTCTTCAAAACAAGGTGGTAAAAATTACCCCCATCAATATATATAGTTACTCTCTCTTCCACCCAATAATTATATGTCTACAAACGAAAACCCGCACACTCCTTGCGGAGGCACGGGTGACTTCACGGGTATAATACGCTCCGTAGCAAAAAATAGCAACACCCTGTGGACAAATGAAAATGGGCTAAAAAGCTGATTTCCTTGCTAATTCGCCGTTTTTCGCTTAAAATACGCTCGTTTTTCAAATGTCTGAACCAGTCGAACATACCGCCGCCGAGAACTTGACCGAAGAGGTCCCGCACGAAGGCGGCTCCGGCATCCATATCTCGCTCAAGGCGGAGGAGCTTTTCCGGGTCGGCGGCTGGCCGGTCACCAACTCCACCCTGCTCGCGATGATCGTGCTCGTGCTTTTGGGCGGGCTCGCCTTCGCCGCCCGGAACCGCCTGCGGATGATACCGGGCAAGCTTCAATCGCTCTTCGAGCTTTTCCTGGAAGCGCTCCTGGGCCTCATGGACACGGTCTTCGGCGACCGGCGCAGGTCGGAACAGTACCTGCCGCTCGTCGCGACCATCTTCCTGTTCGTCCTTTTCTCCAATTGGTTCGGCCTCCTGCCGGGCGTGGGTTCCCTGATATTCGAGGGGCACGAGCGGGCGCCGCTCTTCCGGGCGCCTTCCGCGGACCTCAATTTCACCCTGGGCCTCGCGGTGGTCTCGGTCGTCGCTTCGAACCTGTTCGGCATCGCAGCCATCGGATTCTGGAAGCATCTGGGCAAGTTCTTCAATTTCCGCGGACGGGAACATCTTCGCGGGCGAAGTGCTTTTGACCATCGTGGCATTCCTGGTCCCCTACGTCGTGCCGCTGCCCTTCCTGTTCCTGGAGGTCTTCGTCGGCTTCGTGCAGGCGCTGATCTTCTCCATGCTCACCATCGTTTTTATCGCCATCGCGACCGCAAGCCACGGCGAGGAAGCTCATGCCTGAACTTTCGGAGAACCGCCGGTCCCGCCGGGGCAAAAATCAGTTCCTTGTAGATATGGAAAAACCCTGATACAATAAGGCCGCTCCGCGATTTAACGCCGCGGCATTTCCGAAAAAAACAAAAGGTCGTCCAAGGAAAATCGACAGAAAATAAAATGGATTTTGAAACGGTACGTCTGTGGGCCGCGATGGGCACGATCATGATCGGCGCCATCGGCCCGGCGATCGCCATCGGCATGATCGGTTCCCGCTCCGCGGAAGCCATCGGCCGGAATCCGGAGGCCGCCCCGAAGATCCAGACCGCCATGATCTTGGCGCTCGCCTTCGCGGAAGCCATCGCGATCTACGCGCTGGTCGTAGCTCTGATCATCAAGTTCGTCTAAAACGCTATGCCGATCCACGAATGCATGCGGATCTGCGAACATGATTCGCGGCATTCGAACGGTATTCGCAGTTTCGAATCGCGTTAATGCAAGAACTGTTCTCACAATTGGGCATCGATTGGCGGCTGTTCCTGTCGCAGGCGGCCAATTTCCTCATCCTGCTCATCGTCCTGCGCTTCTTCGCCTATAAGCCGCTCTTAAAGCTCTTAAAGGACAGGCGCCAGAAGATCGAGGATGGCCTCCGCAAGTCGGATGAAGCCGACCGCCGCCTGGGAGAGGTGAACCAGATGGCCAAGGACCGGCTCAAGGACGCCGATCGGGAGGCGCTGGGCATCCTGCGGGAAACCGAGGAGAAGGCGAAAAAATTGGAGGCGGAGCTTCTCGACCAGGCCAAAGCCAAGGAAGAGGAAGCCATGCGGAGCACCGAGCTCATCATCAAGGCCAAGGCGGAAGAGGCCAAACGGACCATGCGCTCGGAAGCGGCGGCGCTCGTCAAAGCTGCGCTGGTCAAGGCGGTGGAGCTCGACCCCAAGAAGATAGACGACGCCCTGGTCGAACAAGCGGTCAAGGCGGCGAACGCGAACAAATGAAATATCCCGTCCGCGCATATGCCCGGGCCCTGGCGGAAGCAGCCGCCGGAACGCTCTCCCCCGCCGAGGAGAAGAAGATCATCTCGAATTTTCTCGGGCTTGTCCGCCGGAACGGCGACACGCACGGCCTGCCTCAAATGCTCTCCGCCGCGGGAAAGCTCCTGCGGGAGAAGGACGGCCGGCGCAAGGTGGTCATCGAATCCGCCCGCCCGTTCGCCGGACTCTCCGCCCGGTTCCGGGACCTGCTCCGGAAAACGGACGAAGTGGAAGAGAGGCTGGAACCGGCGCTCATCGCCGGAGTGCGCATCACCGTAGACGACGAGATGCGATTCGACGGCGGCCTTCGACGGAAAATAGACCTGCTGTTTCGGAACGACCGATCGGCTTGATCGGAACAATCAGAAATTAGAAATTTTAGACCGCATGTCCTACGAAATCATCGAAAAACTGAAAAAGGAGATCGAAGGCTTCAAAGATAAGCCGGAATGGGAATCCGTCGGCAAGATCATCGAGGTCGGCGACGGCATCGTGAAATTCAACGGCTTGCGGGAGACCTTGAGCCAGGAGCTTTTGATAATCGAAACCTCGGAGGGCGAACGGCGCGCCATGGCCCTGAACCTGGAAGAGGAAACCGTGGGCGCGCTCGTCCTCGACGACTATCTTTCCATCCGGACCGGCGACACCGTGAAAGGCACGGGCACCGTGCTTTCTCTCCAGGTGGGCAGGGAGATGATCGGCCGGGTGGTCGATCCCCTGGGCAACCCCCTGGACGGCAAGGGCCCCATATTCAATGCACAGAACACAGAACACAAAACACAAACCCGCTATAACCTGGAGAACCGCGCGCCCTCCGTGCTCGAGCGGGAACCGGTGAACACGCCCCTGCACACCGGCCTCAAGAGCATCGATTCCATGATCCCCATCGGCCGCGGCCAGCGCGAGCTCGTGATCGGCGACCGCCAGACCGGCAAGACCGCCATCGTCCTCGATACCATCATCAACCAGAAGAACGACACCGGACGCCGCACGCCCGTTTGCGTGTACGTGGCGGTGGGCCAGAAGGAATCCAAGATCGCGAAGATAGTGGAGACCCTGCGCGCGAAGGGCGCCTTGGAATATTCCATCGTGGTCTCCGCCCCGGCATCCTCCCCCGCCGCGCTTTGGTATCTCGCGCCTTTCGCGGGCTGCGCCATCGGCGAATATTTCCGGGACAAGGGCGAGGACGCGGTCGTGGTGTACGACGACCTCTCCAAGCACGCCTGGGCCTATCGCCAGATCTCCCTGCTCTTGCGCCGTCCCCCCGGCCGGGAAGCGTATCCCGGCGACGTTTTCTATCTCCATTCCCGGCTTTTGGAACGCGCGGCGAAGCTCTCCAAGGAAAAAGGCGGCGGTTCCTTGACCGCTCTGCCCATCGTGGAGACCCAGCTCGGAGACGTGACCGCTTATATTCCAACGAATATCATCTCCATCACGGACGGCCAGATATACCTGGAATCCGACCTCTTCTACCAGGGCATCCGGCCGGCGGTGAACGTGGGGCTTTCCGTTTCCCGCGTGGGTTCCGCCGCCCAGACCAAGGCGATGAAGAAGGTCGCCGGACGCCTGCGGCTCACGCTTGCGCAGTTCCGGGAGCTCGCCGCTTTCGTACAGTTCGCATCCGACGTGGACGAAGCCACCCAGAAGCGCATCCGGCAGGGCCAGGCCATGACCGAGGTGCTGAAGCAGCCCGATCTCGCGCCCATGCCTTTCGAAAAACAGGTGGTTCTGTTCTACGCGGCCCTGAACGGCCACTTGGATGAAGTGCCCGTTGCGGACATGAAACAAGCGGAATCGAAGCTTTTGGAATACCTGGACAAGTTCCACGCGGAGGACGTGCTTGCGCCCCTGCGGGAGAAAGGCGAAATGGAACCCGAAACGGAAGAGAAACTCAAGGCGGCCCTGTCCCGCTTCCTCGCGACGCTCAAATAGCATGGAATCCCTGCAGAACATACAAAGGCGGATAAAGGGGGTTAAGAACATCAGCCAGATCACCAAGGCGATGGAACTGGTCGCCGCGACCAAGATGCGCCGCAGCCAGGAGATCGCGCTCGCTTCCCGCCCTTACGCCTTCGCGGCCCTGGACCTTCTCGCGAACCTTTCCCGCCTGCGGGAGGAACGGAAGCTCGTTCTGCCTCCCCTGCTCGAACGGCGCGCGGTCAGGCGCACCTGCATCGCGCTCGTCACCTCCGACAAGGGCCTGGCCGGTTCCTTCAACAGCGCCGTCATCCGCGAATTCGAGAAGTTCCTGCGCCGGGAATCGATCGACCTGCGGAGCGAAGACGTTTCGCTCATCGCCGTGGGACAGCGGGCGGCCGCGTATCTCGAACGGCGCGCGGCGCTTGCGGCGAAGTTCGTGCGGGTCGGCGACTATACGAGCGTTACGCAGACGGAGCCCATCGCGGAGCTGCTGCGGGAGGGATACCTCGGCAAGCGCTGGGACAGGGTGCTCGTCTTTTCCACCCATTTCCGGACCGCCCTGCGGCAGGACGTCCTGGTCCGCGAGATATTGCCCATCGATCCCGAGAATTTGGAGAGGACCGCCAAGGGCATCATCCCGGAGCACGGCCGCTTCGCGGACATGGTCCGGGAAGGGAAGGTCTCTTACTTCAACCGCAAGGCCGAGGATGATTATTTGATCGAGCCCTCGCCGGAGGAGATACTCTCCGATCTGGTCAGGCATCTCGTGAGCATGCAGGTATATCATTTGATACTGGAGGCGAACGCCTCGGAACACGCCGCCCGGCGGGTGGCGATGAAGAGCGCCTCGGACAACGCCGAAGAGCTCTTCGGAGAGCTCTCCGTCGCCTACAACAAGTCGAGGCAGGCGTCCATCACCCGGGAGATCATCGAGATCACCGCCGGGGCGGAAGCACTGTCATGACCGGGAGTCGGGAGTGGGTAGTCGGGAGTTGAATGAATAACAAACAAACATGAGAAAAGGGAAAATAGTTCAGATAATCGGGCCGGTCGTGGATGTGGTCTTCGATCTCAAGGAGCCCCTGCCGTCCATCTATACCGCTCTCACCGTCGAAGAGGGCGGGCGGAAGATAATCCTGGAGACCGTGAAGCACCTGGAGCCCGGCAAGATCCGGGCGATCGCCCTGGATTCCACGGACGGCTTGCGGCGCGGCACCGAGGTTAGAGACACGGGGCGCATGCTGGAGGTCCCGGTGGGACCGGAAACCCTGGGGCATATCTTCGACGTCACCGGCCGGGTGCTCACTCCCGGCGCCAAACCGTTCAAGAAATTCCTGCCCATCCATCGGCACGCGCCTCCGCTCACGGAGCAGTCCGTGAAAACCGAGGTGTTCGAGACCGGCATCAAGGTCATCGACCTCATCGCTCCCTTCGTCAAGGGCGGCAAGGTCGGGCTTTTCGGCGGCGCGGGCGTGGGCAAGACGGTGCTCCTGCAGGAACTTATCCGGAACGTGGCGGAGGAATCCGGCGGCGTGTCCGTGTTCACCGGGGTCGGCGAGCGCACCCGGGAAGGCAACGACCTCTACCGGGAAATGGTGGAATCCGGCGTGATAGCGAAGACCGCCATGGTCTTCGGGCAGATGAACGAAGTGCCCGGCGCTCGCGCGCGGGTAGCCTTGACCGGCTTGGTAATGGCGGAGTATTTCCGGGACGAGGAGCGCAAGAACGTGCTTCTATTCATCGACAACATCTTCCGCTTCTCTCAGGCGGGCTCGGAGGTCTCGACCCTCTTGGGACGCATGCCTTCCGCGGTGGGCTATCAGCCGACCTTGGCCTCGGAGATGGCGGAACTTCAGGAGCGCATCACTTCCACCAGCAAGGGTTCCATCACTTCGGTGCAGGCGGTCTACGTGCCCGCGGACGACATCACCGACCCGGCGCCGGCGACCACCTTCGCCCATTTGGATTCCACGATCGTCTTGTCCCGCGCCTTGACCGAGATAGGCATCTATCCCGCGGTGGACCCCCTGGCCTCTTCCTCAAACGCCCTGGACCCCAAAGTGGTCGGCGAAGAGCATTACGCGGTCGCCCGCGAGGTCCAGCGCACCCTTCAGCATTACAAGGAACTGCAGGATATCATCGCCATCCTGGGCATCGAAGAACTTTCGGAGTCCGACCGGCTGACCGTGAACCGCGCGAGAAAGATCCAAAGGTTCCTGTCCCAGCCTTTCTTCGTCGCGGAAACCTTCACCGGCCGCGGAGGCAAATTCGTGAAGCGCGAGGATACCGTGCGCGGCTTCAAGGAGATACTCACGGGCAAGCACGACGACCTGCCCGAGGAGAATTTCTATCTCAAGGGCGGCATCGACGAAGTTGTGGGCTAGAAGCTAGAAACCAGAATTCAGAACCCAGGATTTAGCACCTCAATTCCACTGGTTTCTGGATTCTAAATACTGAATACTATGAAGTTGTCCGTTTATTCGCTGAAAAAAATACTGTTCGAGGGCGAGGCGGAATCCCTGAACCTCATGACCGCCGCCGGGGAAATAACCGTGCTCGACCATCACCGGCCGCTGGTCTCCGCCCTCGCGCCCTGCACCGCGAAGATAACCGACTCCGAGAAAAAGGACCATTATCTGGAGATAAGCTCCGGCTTCCTGGAGGTGAACTCCGAGAACCAGGTCCGCCTGATAGTGAGCGGACCGGAATAAGAGCAACAAGAAGGCCGCTCCCGGGGAGCGGCCTTTCCGAATCGCACATGTAAGGAGCTGGGTCAGCCGACCGTTCCCGCCGGATCGACGCTCTTGTCCGGTCCGATCTTATAGATCGGCAAACCGGAAGCGAGGCGCCGGAGCGTCTGCCCGGTCTGGATGCCGGCCGCGTCGGATAAGGCCTGCGTGAACCGCTCCGCATCGATGCCCGCGGAAACGAACTCCTGCATGCCGGCCAGCCGATAAGCGAGTTCCGCGAGCCGCTGCCGATGCAGGGCCTCTTGATAGACGAAGGCCTGTCCCGGTTCCGCGGAACGCCGCAGGCCCAGGAAGGGGGACTTCAGGACCATGACCGCGGTTTCGCCGTGGTCACCGGAAAGCACGCTTTCTTTCGCGCCTTTCCGCTTGAGTTCCGCGAGCGTCCGGAAAAGTTCCCGGACGTCCTCAGGGGCGACGCCATAGGCCTCCGGGTCCCGTTCGGCCTGGGCGAGATGCCCGCAGCCGCGCGCCACCAGGTCTTCCGCAGGAAGGTCCGCAGACCCGCCGCGCAGATGATGGTCGTCGGTGTGGAAATCGAAGTTCTCCGCTCCGCCCGCGACCGCCACCGCCGCTTCGAGGACCTTTCCGCGAAGGGCACCGGGGTCAAGCGGAGCTCCTTCCGCCGCAAGCCGGCGCAGAGCGGCCATCGCCGCGAGCATGTCGCCCGCATCCGAACCCGGCCTGGCGAGAGGACCCGCTCCGGCGTCCTCGGCTAAGTAGCGGCCGTCCACGCAGGAACTGCGCAGCCGGCCGCCGTTCACTTCGTAGGCGGCTTCTGCCGCGAATTGCCGCGCCTCTTCCAGGGACAATATCTGTTTCTCCATCCGTTCTCCTCGGAATGTATCCATTGGTTCGCCTTCGCTCACCACGAGCGGCCTCGACCGTCCCGGTTTTGCATATCCGTCCGGAACCGGGATAGAGTATACCAGGCGGTATGAATTCGGCAATGCCCCGTTCGGGGGCATCCCGGCCCGATCCTCGCCGTCCGGCATATCCACCCGATCAAATGAAAATTCTGGCAATAGAGACCTCCTGCGACGAGACCGCGATCGCCCTGCTTGAGGCATCCGGCGGCATGAGCGCGCCGAAATTCAAGATATTGAAGGAAGCGATCGCCTCCCAGATCGAGATACACCGGCCGTTCGGCGGCGTGGTGCCCAATCTCGCCAAGCGCGAGCATCTCAAAAATTTACCCATTCTCTATGGGCAAATTTTTGGAAATTCCAAATCA
>Ga0075906_116_pt1 | contig 20533 bp, 18 predicted proteins | sample RifGroA1_FD_68325 | JGI IMG/M metagenome (GOLD analysis project Ga0075906, IMG submission 68325) | Parcubacteria bacterium GW2011_GWA1_59_11 | reverse complement strand
GAGCACGCCGTTCATCAGGCGATAGTTCTCGTCCTTGGTTTCCGCGAGGCAGATCTTGAGGCCCGTGCCGAGATACTTCTCCAGGCCCAGGCGCCGGGCCACCTTTTGGAATTTGCCGGCGGCCCGGGCGGAAATGCCCGCCATCAGGTTCAGACGGATGCGCCCGGTGCGGATAAGGTCCGTGAGGCCGAACAGGTCCTTTGCCAATTCGGTCTGGGCGCCGGCGCCGCCAATCGCGAAAGTGATCGCAACCGGCCCCGGCTTCACCGGCCTTGTCTGCCCCAAATGCTGGCGGAGGGAACCCGCCCAACGCTTCCGGAAAACGCCCCGGGGATCGAGGCGCGCGAGCCTGGCGGGCAGGAGCTCCATGGTCCTGCGCACGAGTTCCTCCGGCAGGGGGAAGCCGGTGACGACGACCCTCTCCGGGGCGACGCCGTACTGCAGAAGCCGCTCGGCGGCCCGCGAGGTGGAGGCCAGATAGATTATCCTGCTGTCCGAAGGAACGGGCGGCACCCAGGCCCGGGGAATGTCGCTGTCGGTCACCACCGTGAAAATGGGCCCGGGATAATTCCAGTGCTCCGCCATATGACCGGCGATGAAGTAGGTCGTAAGTATGGGCAGAGGATTCGAGAGAAGCTGTTCCACAAGGTGCCGTCCCCAGCCCTTGCGGATGCGGGAAGTTATCTGGCGAAGCTGCCAAGTGGATGCGCTCCGGTCGCGCCGGGGATAGAAATCTTCCACGCGCTGAAAGCGGTCGTAGAACGCGAATATTCTCCGGCCCAGCCAACCGCGGCCCTTGAACCGCGAGACGAAATTATAAAACCCGGATATTTCCTGCCACACGCGCCGATCGGAATCGGGAATGCCCGGGTAATCGTTCGCGGCGAGCAACCGCCCGCCCTCCGCGTGTTTCAAAAGCGGCAGCGCCGCGCGCTGGTGTCCGTAGCCCATGTCCGCCGCGATGAGCCAGACCCTCTTTGGAAAATTGCGGCTCATTTATTCGCCCGGAAAATATTTCCGGTCACTGAGCTTTGCGGACGACAAGCCGGACGTAGGATTCGTGATCGGTTTTCACGATCTCCGTCCGGTATCCGAAGGCCTCCGCGAGGTCTATCCCCTGCTTGGTTTCTCCGTCCTTCCGGTATTCGAGAAGAGTGCCCACTCCGCTCCAAACGCATCTCGCCCCCGGAGGACAGGGAGAATTGAAGAATTGCTTGACGGTAATCGTAAGGCCGGTGCCCTTGATCTCCGCGGTCTGGCCCAGCCGCAGATCGAACTCCTTGTCGAGCGCCGCCGAAAAATTCCGGGCGCCGGAGGACTCTCCCGGTCCCGGTTCCCCGGTCGGCGGAGCGTCCGTGCCGTTCCCGGGCGGCTCGGCCGGAGGCAGGGAAAGATACCAGGCGATCCCCAGGGCGGCGGCGAGAACGACCGCTACCACGATGGAATAAACGGTTCTGTTCATGCTTTTATTTTAACACAACCGCGCTCAGGCGGGAGCCGGTTCCGCGACGCCTTCCGCCGCGCTCTGCTCCCGCCACAAGGCCGCGTAGAGCCCGCTCTCCGCGAGCAGTTCCGCATGGCCGCCTTCTTCCACCACCTTGCCTTTGGCGAGCACGTAGATGCGGTCCGCGTGCGCGACCGTGGACAGGCGGTGCGCGATAAGAATGATGATGAGATCGGGGCGTTCCGCGGTGACGGTCCGGATGGTGCGGGTGATGGACCTTTCGGTCAGGGAGTCCAGACTGCTGGTCGCCTCGTCGAAGATGAGCAGCTCCGGCCTCCGGAGCAGGGCCCGCGCGATGGCCAATCGCTGACGTTCGCCGCCGGAGAGTTTTATCCCGCCTTCGCCGATCTTGGTGTCCAGCCCACGTCCGCCTCGTTCTATGATCGCGGACGCTTCCGCCTGCGCGAGCACCGCGAGGCATTCCTCATCCGAGGCCTCCGGATTCACGAACAGAAGATTCTCGCGGATGGTCCCGGCGAAAAGCTGGGTCTCCTGGGATACGTACCCGATACGGCTCCGAAAATCGCTCCAATCCGCCTGGCCGGCATCGGTGCCGTTCAAAAGCAAGCCGCCCCGGGTCGGCCGGTAGAGTCCCAGGATGAGCTTGACCAGAGTGGTCTTGCCCGAGCCGGACGGACCCACGAACGCAATGGTTTCCCCTTTCTTTATATTAAGATCTATTTTCCGGAGCGCCTCCCCGCCTCCCGCATACTCGAAGGAAACCGAATCGAAGCGCAGGGATTCAAGCGGCCCGATCCGCACCGGGTTTTCCGGCCGGGGTTCCGGCGGGGTCCCTAGTATCTCTTGGAGCGCCTCTCCGGAAGCCCGCGCTTCCTGATAGGAGGTCGCGACGGTCCCGAGCTCCGCCAGGGGATTGAACAGGAAGAAGGAATAGAAAAGTATGCTGAAGAATTCCCCCAGGCTGATGTCGCCGCGGAAAATGAGCCACAGCATGAGGAAAAGTATCGCGGAGCGCAGCAGGTTTATCATGGTCCCCTGCAGAAAGGCGAGCTTCCGCACGGTCTTCACCTTTTGAAGCTCCAGCCGCAGGACCGCCTCGTTCACCTGGTTCAAGCGCTCGGTTTCCTGCCGGTCAAGCCCCAGGCTTTTGACCAGCTCCACGTTGCGCAGGGTCTCGGTGGTGGAACCCGCGAGTTCCGCGGTCTGGGCGACGATGCGGCGCTGGGCCGACTTTATCCGCCGGCTGACCAGGAGGGTGGTCGTGCCCAGCACGGGTATGATGAGGAAATACGCGAGGCCGATCCACCAGTGCACCCAGAAGGCGTAAATCAGCACGAAGACGATGCCGACGAGCGAGAAGAACAGGATGTTCACCGAGCTCGTTATGAGCGCCTGGGCGTCGGACCGGGCCTTGTCCAGCTTGCGCAGGAGCTCCCCGGAACGCTGGTCCTCGAAAGCGGCGTAGGGCAGGGAAAAGGAGTGCGAAACTCCCCTTTCGTACAGGGACGCGCCCACGCGCTGGACGATGACGTTCACGTAATAATCCTGGAAATTCTTGGCCAGGCGGGAGACGAACGCCACGCCGATGGACAGGAACAGCAGCAGTCCGACCCCGGACAGGAATTCCGAGGGAGCGAGCGAAGCGATGCGGCTTGCGTATCTGTCGATGAGCAGGCGGAATATCTGCGGATCGAGCAGGGAGAAGATCTGGTTCACGGCGGCGAGGCCGAGAGCCAGGGCCAGGGTCCGGCGATGCCTTAATATATAGCCGAATAGCAAAGACATCCGATAAATATACCACGATGGGCGGCCTCCCGGCTTCATAACAAAAAGCCCCGCATTGCGGGGCTTTTTGTCTCAAGCGCCGGCGGAATTAGAAATTCTCGCCGCCGCCGAAGTCATTGCCGCGGCTGAAGTTCCGGCGAGGAGGACGATCCTCCATGGGCCGGGCTTCGTTCACGGTCAGGCGGCGTCCGTCCAATTCTTTGCCGTTCCACATGTCGATCGCCTTTTGGGCGTCTTCATCGTTGGCCATTTCCACGAAACCGAATCCGCGCGAGCGGCCGGTCATCTTGTCCATGACCACAGTGGCTTCATTGACGGCGCCAGCCTGGGCGAAAGCTTCCTTCAGACCATCTTGAGTGGTGCTGTAGGACAACCCGCCCACGTAAAGCCTTTTTGCCATCTACTAGATTGCTAGCCTTTATGTGTAAGCCGACCTTATTTCTTTTCTCGCAGCTTCCGCACAAAGACCAGTAACGGCTGGGGAAACTCTCCCGAGAAAAACTTACAACGGGGAGAATTATAGCATGTAATCCGGTTTTTTGCAATAGGCCGCCGGCGTCCGGGAGCCCTTCCGCCGCGGACGCCCGTAATTCCTGGAAAAATCGGATTTCCCGCCCGGAAACCCAATGTGATTCCAGCCGTATAGGGAATTACTCGCGCCTCAAACACGAAAACCGCCTCGAGCATGAAAAGAATCTCAACTTTCCTGATCCTGGGCCTGGGCTTGCTGCTGCTTTTGGCCCTGGCCGGACGCGTCGGACGCTTCTTGAGCGATCCGCCGGTCTTCTCCGCCTCAAGCATGCTCGAGGGCCTCTGGCACAATTACAAATCGGCCTACCTCGACCCTTCCGGCCGCGTAGTGGACCGCGAACGTCCGGATCTTTCTCCGGAGATAACCACTTCCGAGAGCCAGGCCTACGGGATGCTCCGGGCCGTTTGGATGGACGACCAGGCCGCTTTTGATCAGATATGGAACTGGACCCGCGGCAATCTGCGCAAGCCGGACTCCTCCCTCTTCGCCTGGCTGTACGGCGAACGCCCGGACGGTAGCCGCGGCATACTCTCCGGAATGGGCGGGATGAACTCCGCGAGCGACGCGGATACGGACATCGCTCTCGCCCTTGCCTTCGCCTATTCCCGCTGGCAGCAGCCGGAATATCTCCTGGAAGCCGAGAGCGTGATCCACGACATCTGGGATATGGAAGTGGAGACCGTGAACGGCAAACCGGTGCTCCTCGCGAACGACCTCGAGAAGGAATCCGGCTCGCGCGACCTTTTGGTGAATCCGTCCTACTTCGCTCCTTATGCCTACCGCACTTTCGCGCTCATCGATCCGGAGCACGATTGGAACGAACTCGTGGACTCCTCCTACGATATCATCCGCCGCAGTTCCGTTCTTACCTTGGACAAGAATAAAAGCGCGAACCTGCCTCCGGATTGGCTCACGATCGACCGGCGCACCGGCGAACTGGAGGCCGCGGGCCTGGCGAACCTGACCAGCAATTACGGTTTCGAGGCCATGCGATTGCCCTGGCGGCTGGCCTTGGATTGGGAATGGAGCGGCGAACCCCGGGCCAAGGAAATGCTTTCGGAGTTCCGGTTCCTCGGGCGGGAATGGACCGATCACGGCCGGATCTTGGCGCTCTACGGACACGACGGCGAACCCCTGGCGGATTACGAAAAACCGGCGAATTACGCCGGGACCCTGGGATACTTCCTGGTGACGGAACCGGAAACCGGCCGGGAAATATACGACCATAAGATACAGGCCTTGTACGATCCTTCCCGCTTCGACTGGACCCGGCCGCTCGGCTATTACGACTCGAACTGGGCCTGGTTCGGGATCGGACTGTATCACCGGGCTCTGCCGAACCTGGCCGATCCCGAAGCGATGGCCTCTCTCCGAACCGGAGCGGAACCGGTCGAAACCCAACAGGCAGCCGCACTTGAATGACGATGAAAGACCGGCGCAAAATTTTGTTCTTCCGGGCCGCCTACGATCAGAAGCAGGTTCCCAAAAGCCTGCTCGCGCTGACCGCGGTCATGACCCTGGCCTATCTTGCGGTGATCGCGTTCGGTTTCGAGCGCGGGAATCCCATCCTGTTCGGACTGCTCGTCGCGGGCGAGATATTCCACGTCTGGATGGTGCTCACCTATCTGCACACCGTTTGGGAAACGGAGCACGTCTCCCGGCAGAATCCCCGCTTCCAGCCCATGGTGGACGTGTTCATAACCGTCGCGGGCGAACCGGCGGAAATAGTGGAACAGACCCTGCGAGGCGCGCTCAAGATGAACTATCCCTATTTCGAGGTCTACCTTCTGAACGACGGCTTCGTGGCCAAGAAGGACAACTGGCAGGAAATCGAAAGACTGGCCGAGCGGCACAACGTGAGCTGCATCACCAGAAAAACCCCGGGCGGCGCGAAGGCGGGGAACATCAACCATGCGCTCGCGCGGACCAGGGCTCCATTCGTGGCCATCTTCGACGCGGACCACGTGCCGCATCCCGATTTCTTGAAGAAGACCATGGGCTATTTCATCGACCCAAAGATGGGATTCGTGCAAACCCCGCAGTTCTACCGCAACCGGGACCAGAGCTATTTGACCGCCGGCGCCTGGGAACAGCAGGAGCTCTTCTTCGGCCCCATCCTCAAGGGCAAGAACCGCGTCAATTCCGTGTTCATGTGCGGCACGAACATGGCCATCCGGCGGGAGGCGCTCGAAGAGGTCGGCGGCATGAACGAGGAGAATATCGCCGAAGATTTCTTCACCTCCGCCTTCATCCACGCCCGCGGCTGGAAGTCCGTCTACGTGCCGGAGGTGCTTTCGGAGGGACTGGCGCCGGAGGATTTCGGTTCCTATTACCGCCAGCAGTACCGTTGGGCGCGCGGCTCCCTGGAACTGATCCTGCGCCGGAACCTGCTCTTTTGGCGGGGCCTGTCTTGGGCGCAAAAACTGCAATACTTCGCTTCCGCGAGCTATTACCTGGTCGGTCCGGTGGTCCTGATGAACGCTCTCCTGCCGCTCGTGTTCTTCTGGAGCGGGGAAGTTCCCTTCCGCATCTCCACCATGGCCTTGGCGGCGGCTTTTCTGCCTTACATTTTCCTACTCATTTACGTTCTGCAGAAATCCAGCAACTACGCCTACACCTTCCGGGCGGTCGCCTTCTCCATGGGATCCTGGCCGATCCAGGTAAAAGCGATCCTGGCCACGCTCCTGGGGCTCAAGAGCTCGTTCTCGGTCACGGCCAAACGCGGACAGGCGGGCAACTATCTGTATTTAGTTCTGCCTCATCTGCTCTACATCCTGCTCGTCGCCCTCGGCCTGGGAGTGGCGGTGGTCCGGGAAGGATTGAGTTCTTCGGTCATCAACAACATCGCTTGGGCGTTTTTCAATGTCGCGCTTTTCGTTCCCTTCATTCTCGCCGCCTCCCCCAAGGGCGTCCGGGAAACGCGGAAGGAGATGCCGTCCTTCCGCCGGGCGGAATCCATACGAACTTAAAACACCCGCGAACCAATGCCTCTGAAGATCCGAGACATATCCTCCCGGGCCAAGTCCGGGGCAAAGAACACCGTATCCGAAGAGGAGCGTCCCGCGGAGACGCGGCCTTCGCCGGCGCGCGAGGGCGGCGTGCCTCCGGCTGCGGTCATTCTGCTTTTGATGGCGATGGCCGCCGGCTTTTCGCTCATATTCTTTTCGAATCAGAGCCTGCGCCTGGATGAAGCCCAAAGCCTTTGGCAGACCAGCCGCAGCCCCGCCCAGATCGTCTCGCTGATCGCGGAAGACGTGCATGTGCCCCTTTATCATCTGCTGCTCCACTTCTGGCGGCGGGGATTCGGCGAAGGCGACGGGGTGGGCGCCGGCCGGCTGCTTTCGCTCCTCCTGTTCCTCGCGACCATCCCTTCCATTTACCTCTTGGGCAAGCTCGCTTACGGCAAACGCGTGGGTATCTTCGTGGCGCTGCTCACCGCCGCCTCGCCGTTCCTGAACTGGTACGGGAACGAGATGCGCATGTACAGCCTGCTCGCCCTGCTTGCCGTCTGGAACCAGTATTTTTTCATCCGCACCTACAAGGACCCGCGCAATTACGTCTGGTGGGGATATGCGCTTACGGCCTTGATCGGCGTGTTCACCCATTATTTTTTCGGCCTGATACTGCTCGCGCAGGCGGCCTTCTATCTTTTCTACCACCGCCTTTTCCAGCGCGGAACCTTCCGCAAATTGGCCGGCACCGCGCTCTTGATCGGCGTCCTCTTCCTGCCCTGGGCCTGGTTCGTATGGTCCAGGAATTCCGCGGCGGACAGCAATCCCCTCCTGCCGCCGCCTTCAAGCGTGGACGTCTTCAACACCTTCACCGCCTTCCTCTTCGGCTTCCAGGAAGACCACGTGAACGCCCTGGTGGCCTCCCTGTGGCCCTTGGGAGCGCTCCTGGGATTCCTGGCCCTTCGCCGGAATCATCGCATCTCGCCGGAATCCTCCTATTTCCTGCTTGCCCTCGCCGTCCCCATCCTCGCCGCGTTCGGCTTGAGCTTCGTCTTCCGACCCGTTTATCTCGCGCGCTATCTGATCCTGTCCTTGCCGGCGCTCTATCTTCTGGTCGGCTGGCTTATCCAGACCTATCCCCGGCAGCTCTCCCTTTCGCTAAAGACGGTTCTTTTAGCGGGCATGTTCAGCGGCCTCGCCTGGCAGGCGGTTAGCGCTCGGACCCCGGTCAAAGAGGACTACCGCGCGGCCGTCGCCTTCCTGAACGAGAACGTCACCGCCCGGGACGTGGTCATCCTTTCCGCGCCGTTCACGGTGTATCCGGTGGAATACTATTACCGCGGGAAAGCGGCCGTCCGCACCCTGCCGCAATGGAACCGATTCACTCCGGGACCCATCCCCTCCCTGTCCGAGGAAAAATTGCCGGAAGAGGCGGCGGCCGTCGCGGGGTCGCACGAAAAAGCCTGGCTGCTGCTCTCCTATGACCAGGGCTATAACGAAGCGGTCCGGATGTACTTCGATTCCAACTTTGAGCGGCTGTTCTCCCGGACGTTCTCGCCGGAACTGAACCTTTACGAATACCGCTTGCGCTACGACGTGCCCGCGTATCGCAGATAAAAAGTGCAACAAAAAGGTTGAATCTTCGCGTATAAAAAATCGAAGCAATGGCCAGATACAGCAAGCGATCCCAGGAACAGGTGAAAGAGGCGATGCATAAAATGAAGCGCGGCGAGCTGAAGAGCGGGCGGAGCGGAAAGAAAGTGAAGAGCCGCAAGCAAGCCATCGCCATCGGCCTCTCCGAAGCCAGGAAAAAAGGAGCCAAGGTGCCGCCATCCGGGGAAAAAGGTCGAAAGCAGAGACGGTAAATACACATGCAACAAACCATTCATCGCATGACGAACGAAGTTCTGGAGCTTGCGGGGAGCGACTTCCGGCCCGCGGACGCATCGACCATGCCGGTCAAGAACGAAGCCAGGCCGCGGCCGGAAACGGAGGAAGAAGTGGAAGATCTGGATGAGATCACGAGCCAGGACGAACCCGTGATTCCTGCTAAAAAAGAAGGCGAGGAGGAAGAAGAGGACGAAGATGACGACCTGAAGGAACTGGAGGAGAAAGAAGACGAGGAGGAGGAAGAAGAGGCTAAACCCGAGTAGGAAGTAAAACGCCCCGGACGGGGCGTTTTACTTCCGGCCTCGCAGCCATCTTTTAAGGACCGCTCCGTCCCGCCGCAGCCAAGCGGCGCGGGAACGGATCTCCTCTTCCGCCTGCGCCAAGGTCCTCCGCGCGGCGGGAAGGGGGTGCTTTTTGAAGAAGTTCCGGAGATCGCGGGCGTCCTTCGATCTCGTCATGTATCCGGCCGCTTCCATCATCCTCGCGAGCAGATGTCCGTCCGTATAGCGCCGTTCGAATTCCCGCCAATTCTTTTTTATGAATTCCCAGGTCAGACGCACGCCCGCCGGATTCCGCCAGGCCGCCGCCAAAAGATACGGCGCGTCCTGGGCCCGGACGGCATCCGACAGGAAAAATCCCAAGCTCTTGCGCAAAAGCTCCGGCTTCCGGAAAGCGGCAAGTGCACCGCCCAGCCTGTCCTTTTCCTCCTGAAATTCGCTCGCGCGGTAGCGCCGGATGAGCTCCCGGTGCTCCCGCAGGCCGCCGTACTGGGCCGCGGCGCGATAGACGGCGGAGCGCAGGTCGGGCGGCACCCTTTTCCCCCGCCACATCTTCCGGGCGGTTCGCAAAGCTTCGTCTTCGCCGTATCGCACGGCTTCGGCAAGAAGCATCGTCCGCGTGAGCTTACTCAAGGCTTTTTCCCCCTTTTTCGGCATCCAGCCGGCCCTGCCCACCGCATCCGAAAGCAAGCTTCGCGCGAATTCCCGGTAATCATCGAGGAAGTCCTCCGATCCGAGGAGGATCTCCGTCTGAGCAAGTCTCAAAACAAGTTCTCCCAAAACCGCATATTCTTCCTCTCCGCGATAGGCCTCCGCGAAGATCAGCGCCTCCCGGGTGGGAAGATCCCCCGATTCCGCGAGCGCGAAAGCGTCCCGCAGAAGGTTCAGCCGGTCGGCGGGTCCGAGCTCTTTGTCCGCCACCGGCGCGCGCAGGCGCCGCAAAAAGTCCGCGGGATAATCCGTCCGATAGAACCCGAAGCCGCCGGCGTTCAATTTCAGCCAGCCTTTCCCGGCGGGTTTGGGCAGAGACACCGTCCTCCGATCCAGAACTCCGTCCTTTATCCGCTTGCCGTAAGCGGCCCGCAGCGGGACGTTCCAAACCGTCGCGTCACGCGAGGCCTTCCGAGAAAGGGGGCTCGCGAAGAAGCGGGACTGCCGGAGAAAAAGATCCCCCTTCCGTTCCGCGATGCGCACCAGAGGATAGCCGGGTTTGCGGGTCCATGTCTTCATCATCTCCCGCACCGGCTTTCGGGACACGTGCTCGAAAGCGAGCCACAGGTCCTCCGTGGATGCGTTCGCGTAGCTGTGCTTCTTTAAATAATGGCGGAGACCGTCCCGGAAATCCCGGGGACCCAGATGATCCGCAAGCATCTTGATGACCGCCGCGCCCTTGGAATAGCTCACTTCGTCGCCGCGAAGCGGTCCCACATCTTCCACTCCGGGTAGAGCGCATCCAGGGTGAGGTATTCCATGTACCGCGCGAAACCCTCGTTCAGCCACAGGTGCGTCCACCACTCCATGGTCGTGAGATTTCCGAACCATTGGTGGGCAAGCTCATGCGCGATGACCACCGCCACCCATTGCCTGGTGCGCTCCGAGGAATGCTCGGGATCGACAAGCAGCGCGGATTCCCGGTAGGTGACCGCGCCCCAGTTCTCCATGGCCGCCGCTTCGAAATCCGGAATGGCGATGAGGTCGAGGACCGGAAGAGGATACGGGATGCCGAAATAACCGTTGTAGAAGGACAGGCATCTTTTCGCCACTTCGAGCGCGAAGCGCGCCTGTTCCTTCTTGCCGGGCGTGGTGAACACGCGCACCAGTATCCCTTCCTTTGTCTTGCCTTCCACGAATTCCAGGTCGCCCACTATGAACGCCAAAAGATAAGTGGACATCTTGGGGCTGGGCTCGAAACGGACGGTTTGATAGCCGGGTTCGTGCTCCCGGACCGCGGCGGGCAGGGTGTTAGAAATGGCCGTCAAGCCCTTTCGGACCATGAGCGTCACATCGAAAACGGCCTTCATCGCCGGCTCATCGAAGCAAGGGAAGGCCCGCCGGGCGTCCGTCGCCTCGAATTGGGTGGTGGCCAGGAACTTTTCCCGCCCTCCCACGAGATACCGGCTGCGGTAAAAACCGCGCATCTGCTCCGAAAGCTTCCCGCGGAATTCAAGCTCCAGCTCCGCCTTGCCCCTGGGCAGCCGGGACGGAAAAACGAAAGCGGCGGTCTCCGCGTCCGCATCGTAGCGGATCTTTTCCGCGAATACCTCCTTCCTTCCCTTGCGGAAGCGCACTTTGGATATCTCCAGGTCCTTGCTGTGCAGGACTATCTCCCGAACCGGTTTCCGGAGCGCGAAATGAACCGTCTCCTCCCCTTCGAAAATGAAGGCGTCCAGATCCGACTTCAAGATTATGCGGTAGCGCTCCGGCCGGAAGTGATCCGGCAGACGGACGCTCCGGTTATTTTTCGGCGTGCTCCGTTCGCTCATATCCTCCGATTTTAGGCCATTTTACGGCCAAATGGAATTCGGAAACATTTGGGCGCTTTGAAACATTCTACAAGGTGTAACAAGAAAACCGTCCGAACGTCACCACATACAAAGGTCGGGTTTTCATATCTGCCTTATGAAAATAAAACTGTTCGTCTCATTGCTCGCGGGCCTCGCCATCGTCCTCGCGGGCGTTCCCGCTGCGCAGGCCCAGACCCGCTTGACGGAACTGCCGCCGGGAACGGCCCAGACGCTCTACGGCATCCTGATCAGCCTGGGGGGCAGCGTTCAGACCACTTCGGCCAGCCTGGCCGCGGACCGGACCTACCTGAATACGACCGCCCCCAGCCGCATGATCGACCTCACGAACCGGGTGCAAGCCCTGCGGAACCGCGACCTCACTTCGCCCACCGAACGGGCCATCGCGGTCTCCGAACTCAACACCATCCAGATGGAACTCGCGGCGGTGGCCAACCAAGTGGCGGGCATACGCGCCCGCGAGCTTCAATTCGCGGTTACGCTCGGCGGACTTGCGAACGTGCTCCGCAGTCTGGCCGCCATCCTGCCGCTCTAACGGCTGGAAAACGGCCCGCCTTACGCGGGCCGTTTTTTGTTTTTACGCTCCCTGCGTATCATTAGAATATGATCGTAAAACGCAAGAACGGCTACTACGTCCTTTCCGAGAGGACCAGGAGGAATCTGGGCGGGCCGTATAGGACGCGCGGGGAGGCGGTCAAGCGCCTGCAACAAGTGGAATTCTTCAAACGGAGGAAACCGGCGGCGTAAAGCTCTTAAAGTATCTTCATTATCTCCTCCAGATCCCTGACTTTTTTCCAGGCGGACGCCTGGAGTACCTGCGAGGTCGGGGATTCCACGAGTATTCCGCGGCCGGAGACCCGGAACAGCTCCAGGTCGTTCGAGTCATCCCCCACCGCCGCGCATTGGGAGGGCTCTAACGAATGCTTGGCGCAAAATTCCCGGAATTGCTCCGTCTTTTTTTCCGCCGCCCTGGGCTCCCAATCGAAATCCCGGAGAAATCCTTCTTCATCCCAATGCAGCAGGCCGTTCGCATACCAGGACCCGATCCCCAGCTTCTCCGCGACGGTCTCCGCGAAAAGGTCCATGGAACCGGTGATGAGGCACAAAAGGTAACCTTTGACCGAAAGATATTCCATCAAGGGCTTGGCGTCCTTTTTCAGTTCCCAGTCGTCGAACATCGCCTTCAGGCGCTCGCGCCGCAATTCTCCCCTGCCGCGCCAGAGCGCGAGCAAGGCCTTCTTGCTTTCCGCATATTCCATCCGGCCCTTTTTGAAATCCTCGTATATCCGAAGATGGTCCGGAACGGAAACGCCCAGCCCCAAGGTCATCCTGGTCCAAGAGATATCCGGCAACAACGTGCCGTCTATGTCGAAAACGACGGCCCGGATCTCGCTCATCTCATTCCGTTTCCGCCAGTTCCTTTTCCAGTATCTTCGCCGAATATTCCGCGTCCGAAGGCCGATCGAAGAGGAACCTGCCTTTGAATTTCTTCCCGGACAGGAGCAGAGGCATCCAATGGATGTCGTCGGACCACATCCGGTCGAAGGGTATCTCGTCGAAATCGAACCACTCCGGCTTCATCTCTTCGGTCTCATTGGGCTCCCCGCTGAACTCGTTCACTTCGAATATGTGCATCTCGAACCTCTTGGGGTCGCTTTCGAACTCGAAGTCGAGCACCCCTCGTTCGGACATTTGAAGGACCTCGAGGCCCGCCTCTTCCCGGAGCTCGCGCCTGGCGGCACCTTCGATGGATTCGCCTTCTTCCACCTTGCCCCCGAAGCCGTTCCACCTGCCCACCCCGAAACCGCGCTTTTTAAGCCCCAGGAGCACCTTGGGATGCTGGCGGATTATGCACAGGGTCATCAGCTTCTTAGGGTTCCCGCTCATGTCCCTATTCTATCCTTCGTCAAAGATTCCGACAATTTCTTTGCGGCTTCCTCGGGATAAACGTTCCCCGCCTCCGCGATCCTCCGCGCCTCCATCCATTCCGGGATGAACTGGTTCCGTTCCGAAGCGCGCTCCGCTTCCGAGCCGCCCAGTTCCGGCTCGCCCCGGAAATCGCGCATCAAAAAGAAGCGGTTCTCCCCGCGCTCGGCGTCGTTCAAGCGGAACAATTCCCTGTCTATCGCGGCCGTCAGGTTCAATTCCTCTTTTATCTCCCTTATCATTGCCTCTTCGAAACTTTCGCCCTCCTCGACTCCGCCGCCGGGGAAAACATAGTAATCTTCGCCGGGCTTGATCCTGCGGATGAGCAATATCCTGCCGCCCCTGATTATCACCGCCGAACACCGTCCGATGCGTTCATTGGTCATTCCAGGCAGTATCTCCGATATTTTCTCCCTGGGAATCATCCGGACATTCACCCTTCGCGCGCCCTGGATATAGGCCTTCATCAGGCGGTGCAGGCCGTCCAAAATGAGCCAGCGGCCCTTATTCTCCATGATATCGATGGGATACTTGAGTTCCGAGCGCATCGTCCGCTCGTACTCCTCCGCGTATTTATCCGGATTTTCGATTATCTCCCGGGAGGTCAGGGCATACGGCACGCCTTCGTTCCGGTGGAACGGCACGTCGAAATGCCAGGTCAGTTCCTCGATATCCATCTCCGTCACGGGAACATCCAAGCGCCAGACCTTCTCGTTCGACCAATCAAAATCGAATCCGACGTCCTTGATCACCTGCGGCCAGTTCTCCCTATCTCCCATGACACTTCTTGTACTTCTTGCCGCTGCCGTCCGCCTTCGCCGATCCTTCGCCGCTGGCTACGGAATTGCACAGCAAGGCTCCGGCGGGACTTCGCTCAACCTTTATGGTGCGGGGCGTTTATGAGCCCGCAGTGTTTGTACTTATATACTTTACCATTCGCCGGGTTTATCGCTCCGCAGGGGCAAGGGTCGTTCCGGCCCACCTTTCTGCCTTCGGGCGCGGCGGCGCCTCCCCCGGAACCGAGATTTATCGTTTGTTCCGGCACGTCCTTTGCCGCGCCGGCGGAGGCGGTCTCCGCCTTGAGCTTGAACAGGTTCGAAAATATCATGCCGTCGAAATTTTCCCAAAAGCCGGAGAAGAGACGCCGCGATTCCTGGCGGTATTCCGCCAGCGGATCCCGCTGTCCGTACGCCCGCAGGCCCACCGACTCCGAAAGCGCCTCCAGGTCCTCCAGGTGATTCATCCACAGCAGATCAAGTATCCCCAGGGCCTGGAACGGCGCCTGCGGATGAACGCTCGTCTCCACGCTCCGTTTGGTGAGGAGCGCCCGCAGTTTGGTCCGGACATCTTCCATATTATCTGCGTCCGTTATCGGCCACTCCGAAGCGGTCGCCACCCCCGATTCCGTGAACGCTTTCTTCGCGTTCTCCAGGTCGAACTCCGCGGTCTCCTCCCCCTGCGCGAGAAGTTTTTCCAGGAACCCGGCGGCGGCATCGAAGATGAGCGTCGCGAGCTCGCCTTTGTGCACCGCGCCCATTATTTCCTGCCGTTTGCGGTAGACCGCCGTACGCTGCTTGTTCAGAACGTCGTCGTATTCCAAAAGATGCTTGCGCATGTCGAAATGCGCGCCTTCCACCTTGGCCTGCGCCTGGGCGACCGCCTTGGACACGAAGCCCACCTGGATGGGCTGGTCCTCCGGCAGGTCGAACCTGTCCATCATCGCTTTCACCCGGTCGCCTCCGAATATGCGCAAGAGGTCATCCTCCATGGACAGATAGAACTGGGAGGAGCCGGGGTCTCCCTGCCGGCCGGCCCGGCCGCGGAGCTGGTTGTCGATGCGCCGCGCCTCGTGCCGCTCGGTGCCGATCACGTGCAGGCCGCCCGCCTCCCGGACCTTTCCGGCTTCTTCCGCATCCGGCGGATTTCCGCCCAGGATGATGTCCACGCCGCGGCCGGCCATGTTGGTGGCCACGGTCACCGCCTTCAGGCGTCCCGCCTGCGCGATGATGGCGCCTTCCCGTTCGTTGTTCTTGGCGTTCAGTATCTCGTGCGGCACGCCTTCCTTGCGCAGTAAAGCGGAAAGTTTCTCGTTCTTCTCTATGGAGGTCGTGCCCACCAAAACCGGCTGCCCGGCGTCGTAGCGTTCCCGGATGGCCCTGGCCACCGCCCGCCATTTGGCCTCCGCGTTCTTATATATAAGGTCCTGGTTGTCCTTGCGTATCATCGGCCGGTGGGTCGGGATGCTCACCACCTCCAGGCCGTACACCTTGAAGAATTCCTCCGCGGAGGTCTGGGCGGTGCCGGTCATGCCGGAGATCTTCTTATACATCCGGAAATAGTTCTGGATGGATATCTTGGCGTAGGTCCGGGATTCCTCCTTGACCAGGACGCCCTCCTTGGCCTCGATGGCCTGATGCAATCCTCCGTTGTAGCGGCGGCCGTGAAGCATGCGGCCGGTGAACTCGTCCACGATGATCACCTCCCCGTCCTTGACCACGTAATCCTTATCCTTGTGGAACAGCGCCTTGGCGCGCAGGCTCTCTTCCAGGTAATGGACCAGGCGCAGGTTCTCGGGCGCGTACAGGTTCTTAAGTCCCACGATCTTTTCCACCTTCTCGATGCCGGCGGAGGTTATGGACACCGAGCGATGCTTCTCGTCCACGGTGAAATCCAGGTCCGCGGAAAGGTTGGTGACCACCCGCGCGAAGGTCTTGTAAAAATCGCTGGATTTCACGTCCGGGGCGGAAATGATGAGCGGGGTGCGCGCTTCGTCTATCAATATGGAATCCACCTCGTCGATTATCGCGAAATGCGGGGTCCGCTGGACCTGGTCCGTCAGGCGATAGGCCAGATTGTCGCGCAGGTAATCGAAACCAAACTCGTGGTTCGTGCCGTAAGTGACGTCCGCGAGGTAGGCTTCCCGCCGGGAGATCGGCCGCAGGAACTCCTGCTGGACCTCGAAGCCGCCCTTAAGGTCCCGCTCCGCATCGAGCTTTTGAAGATCCTCCTCTTTTTTCACGTGCCACTCCGGATCGTAGAGATACGCTCCGTTCGGCACGAGACAGCTCACCGAAAGCCCCAGGGCGTGGTAGACCTGGCCCATCCAGCTCGCATCGCGGCGGGCCAGATACTCGTTCACGGTCACCACGTGAGCGCCCTGGCCCTGAAGGGCGTTCAGATACACCGGCGCGACCGCGGCGAGCGTCTTGCCTTCGCCGGTCATCATCTCCGCCACCGCTCCTTTGTGCAGGATCATGCCTCCCAACATCTGCACGTCGTAAGGCCTCTGCTTCAGGGTCCGATGCGCCGCTTCCCGCGCGAGCGCGAACGCCTCCGGCAAAAGCTCGTCCAGGGATTCCCCCGCCTGGGCTTTGCCGCGCAAAATTCCGCTGCGCTTTTTGAGCTCTTCGTCCGTGAGCTTCTCGAATTCCGGGGCAAAAGCGTTCACCGACGCGACCCGCGTCTCGGAATCCTTGAGCTCTCCGGACCGGAAAATGTTCTTAAAAAAATCGAGCATCCTGGTGGTACGGCCGGTTTTTCCAGCGACCCCAGTTTACTACGTCGGCCTACTTTTGGCCACGCGATCGCTTTTCGAGCCGGGTCTTGTACTTCTCGATCTCCAACTGGAGCTTGTCCTTCACTTTGTCTATCGCCGCGCGGGCATCCGCGTCGTCCTGGTTGGCCCGAAGCACCCGGCCGGGCAGCCGCAGATTCGCCTCCGCCCGAAAAACCGAGGGGCCGCGGTGATGGTGCCTGGTGGTCCGGGCTATTTCCACCCGCATTTCCGTTTCGCCCTCCTTCTCGAATTGCTTGATGAATTTGGCCAGGGACCCCAGCTTGCTCTCCACATAGACCTTGAGCGCCGGCGTCAGCTCCAACTCCGTACCCTTGAGGTTTATTTGCATATATACATTGTACTATACGCCGCCCGGGACGGAAAAATTTCAAACAAAAAACCACCCCGGAGTCCGGGGCGGTTTTTAAGGAGACTAGCGGCGGCGCTTCTTCGCCGACTTCTTCGCCGTCTTCTTAGCCTTTTTCTTGGCCATGGCGGTTTTTATTTTTTTATTGGGTTGCCGACATCCCCAATTTTTATTAACACAAGAAAGAGAATGTGCTTTCTTGATTGCTTTAATTATACCAAATCAGTTTTGCGAAGTTTTTCGGAACTGTGGATAACTCGCTCCAGCTCGGATTTGCGGAAGGACGGCTCGCTCGTCTCCGGCGGACGGGCGGCCTGTATCTCGATCCAAAAATCGCCCCGATGGGGCGACACCGAGCTTTTGTATCTGCGATAACCCCTCCGCAAACCCGAGCTTCCGCTGATTAGACGGATCATCACCGAGCTTTTCCGCCTCCGACTTGTCCGCCGAAGTTTTAAGACAAAGGCGGAGAGCTTCCCGAACGGGAAAGTCCTTCGCCCTGCAGCATATCCGGCAAAGAACTCTCGCTTTTTGGGCCGCCGGAACGAAAAATCCGCTTGGGTGGCGGCGAGAGGTGACCTCCAAAATTGTTGTTTTGTTGAATGAGTGCGCTACCCGCCGCCACCCAAGCGGACCGGTATGCTTAATTGTAGGCAAATAGGCCGCTGAAGGCAAAACGGCTCCTGCCCCCGCCCGGCTACCGACTCCCGACTGTCAATGGCATTAAAACCGAAAGCCCCCTTGCGGGGGCCGGCGGCCAACAATTGTGGGGAGATACCTAGCTCGACGTCGTCGGCCAGGCATACTCACTCATTCGCAGGCAGTATAGCACGCTTTCCGGAATTGGTCAAATCCCGGGGACGAGGTAGAATGAACCCCACGGCCCCTTGGAATCCAGTTGGACCGAGAAAGGATGGCATATGTATTATTGGAGCCCCGATCCGGGCGCTCCGGCGGTCCACGAGATGCCGCCCCTGACCAGGGCGGCGATGAGAAAGGCGGAGGAAGTGAAATTCCGGCTGTTCCGGGCCGGCATACTCACCCTCTTGGCCGCGTCTCTGTACCGGCTCCTCTGACCGCCGAGAGCGTTCGCGGACGGTCCTCTTCACCGGGGACCGTCCGATCGTTTTTAAAAATGTTTCGGGGGCGCCGCGATGGCACCCCCTCCACTTCTTCTACGTCACGAGCACGCCCTCCGGCCGATGGCTGCGGGTGAGCTGCGCGAGCTCCTCCGCGACCTCCCGGAAGCGGCCGATCGGGTGCTCGGCGAAGCTGCCGTCGGGACCCTCGACCTGTATCTCTTGCTCCTTGTACGCCAGGTCGAGATCGACGACGAAAAGCGTCTCGAAGTCGTTGTCGTTCTCCGCGACTTCGATGCAGGTCGGCGCATAGTCGTTATCGATCTTCACCGCGAGGTCCGCGTACGGATTCGAGGCGACGGCCTCCCGGATGGTCCCGAGCAGGTGCCCGCCGACGATCCGCATGAGATCGTCCGGGTTGAAGTCCTCCACGGACACGATGTCCGCGGGCTTGATGACGATCTCCGCGGGCGGCTCGGGCTCGATCTCCGCCGCGATGACCTGCTCGTCGCGCTTCTTCCGCCGCCGCACGACGACCGCCGCAGCGATGATATAGACGACCGCAATGACTCCCAGGATTCCAAAGAACAGCTCCACGGCTGGCTCCTTCCTGTCGGGCTTCCATGCCCGAACTGGCCTATAATATCAGGTTTTTATCTCCAGGTCAAACTAACGGCGCAGGCGGAAGTATGCGTCCGCACCGGCATTGGTGGACCAATACCCGTCCGCATAGTTATCCCCTTCGCTTCCGCGAACCACATTGCCGTTCAAATTCGAATCTTCGCTGTTCCAGGGCACCAGCCAGTAATATCCCGGACCCAGCTCCACCGATGCCGGAAAAGTGTATTGATTCTCCTGCTCGCTTATCCCCGCTTCGATGCGGATCTCATCGCTCGTGGCCAACAAATCCCCGATCGCATCCGAATTATCTGCGCGGAGCTCCAAATAACTTGCGGAACAGCAGTATGAGCCCTCGTCTTTTTTGATCCACATGTTAACCCCGCTTATCGTGCTCGTGGCCGATAATAGAATGCGTTGTCCCCCACCGGTCGCCCTTCCGACCCAAAAACCATGTTCTACCTGGGCAGGCAAAGGAGAATATCCGGCGGGGAAGCTCCAGGCTTGAGAAGCAGGACCGGATGTGTTGCCGAATTCATCCATGGCCCTCACTCCGACCGTATAGGAATTGCCGTAAACAACCGCCGAGGAAGTGCTGAGCGCGATACCATTCGAAATCCAAGCATCGGATCCCAATTCCGTGGAGGTTGAAAGGTTGATTTGATAGGTTAAGCCTGAATCAATGCTATCCGGATCCGTGGATGCGGCCCACGACAAATCTAGGCGAGAATAGTCCTCGTCGAATGACATCGTCAGTCCCGAGGGGGCGACCGGAGAATTCTTGACCGGAACGCCGCTCTCAAAATAATGATGGGTCTCATCCACGGCTACCAAACTGAAATTTTGGGCTCCCCCGCCTGCATAGCTGAAGTCATAGAAAGCCGCGGTTACATAATCATTCGACGAAAGCGAGAGATCGGCGGTGCTCGAAGCAAGCGGCAGATAGAAAGTCGGATCCTCTTGTGGCAGAAGCCAGCTGTCGCTCGAAAGCCCTCCGCCGCCGGAACAAGATGCGGACGACAGGGCGAGCTTCAGCGAGAATTGCGTCGTACCGGGACCGGGATCGATGCAGGTATCGTATCTTATCGGCAAGACTCCCATATTATTCTCGGGCCAATGCGAATTCGCTGTGGCCAAGGTGAAATTTCCGGAGTTGGGCGCGCCGTTTAGATAAAACACTATAGCTTGCCAGGAATTCTCATAGGAAGAACTGCTGTAGATTGGAGAGACGAAGGGGATGTTGCCATAGCTCAAATCCAAAAGATACTGGGTGGAAAAGGCAGACCTGGGATCCCGGTAGAAATGCAATGCGTCCAGAAACCCCGGCACCGCTACGGCCGATTCGGTGACGGACTGCAACCCTTCTTCGTCCCGGACCGAGAAGCGATAGTCATAGGTTTTAGCAACTTCGCGCAAGGGGATGGAATGGTAGAAAACGCTCGTGGAGTCGAAAAGCGCATTATACGAATCAACGGCCAATTTTTCTTCCAGCCGATAGATGACCGTGGAGGTTGCCCCACGCACATCCGATGACTGATCCCACGAAAAATCGATGGACATCGTA
>Ga0075906_102_pt1 | contig 21919 bp, 24 predicted proteins | sample RifGroA1_FD_68325 | JGI IMG/M metagenome (GOLD analysis project Ga0075906, IMG submission 68325) | Parcubacteria bacterium GW2011_GWA1_59_11 | reverse complement strand
CTTCGGGACCCTGGAGCGGTTCTGGCGGGAAGGGCAGAAGAAGGACCCCAAGCTCGCCGGCAAACTCGCTCCTTTTCGGGAACAGATCGAAATGTCCCGTTTTTTGGCCGAGCTCAAGACCGACGCGGAAACCGGAGTGGGGTCGCTCGAGGAACTCAAGGCGAACCCGCCGCTCGCTTCCCTCGCCATGTACCTGGGAGAGCTGGGCTTCGCGAGTCTGGTCAAGCGGCTGCTCGCCAAGGATGAACCGGCCGGAAAGGACCTGCCTGCGCGGAGCCGAAAACCGCACCGGAGAGACGAGGACCGGCCTCCGAGCGCGCAGGGCAGCATCTTCTGATATCGCACGAAGGGCTCCAAAGGTGATATCATTTAGGGCGTATGGGCAATCTCCGCAAGCTCTTCTCCCAGCTGAATTTCGATCCCGGATCGGCGGAGATGCGCATTTTTTGGTTCTTTCTCCCGCTCATTCTCGCCATCCTGGCCCTGAACGTCCTCTACCTGGCCTCGCCTTTGAACATTTTCGCCGGCCTGCTTCTCGCGCTCGTGGGCGCGGTGGTCTACTTCACCTCCGCTTGGATATCGGGGCTGAACCTGAAGTCCCGGCTGGAGAAGAACGAGCTCATGGGCATCGTCTCCGGGCTGGAGGACGCGCTCGTGGTCCACGATCAGAATCTGAAGGTCACTTTTTTCAATCCCGCCGCCCAGCATCTTTTTTCCCTGCGGCAAGAGGACGTGCTGGATCGCGTGCTCCGGCCCCAGGACGTGGAGGTCGCGCCCCTGAAGCTCCTGGCCCAGGTGATCTTCCCGTCCCTGGCGCCCGTGCTCATTCCCCGCAGCCGTTCCGGGGAATATCCTCAGATCGCGGATCTTTCCTTCGCGGAGGCCGGTCTGGAACTGCGGGTGACCACCGTGCCGCTCGCGGACGACAAGGGCCGCTTGCGCGGGTTCCTTAAGATAATCCGCAACCGCACCCGGGAGGTCGCGCTTATCCGGTCCAAGCAGGAATTCATCACGGTCGCTTCCCACCAGCTCCGGACCCCGATCACGGAACTGAACTGGGCGCTCGAGACCATCAGCCAGGACACGGGGCTCGCCGCGGACATGAAGAGCCTCGCGGAGAACGCCCTGAACTCCGCGCGCAAGATGCTGCATATCGTGGAGGACCTGCTTTCGGTCTCCCGGCTCGAAGAGGGCCGGTTCGGTTACTCGTTCGAAAGCACGGACCCCGCCGCCCTGGTGGGCAAGATCCTCGCGGACGCCATGCCGGCCGCGAACCGCAGCGGCCTTCAGCTTTATTTCGAACGGCCCAAGGAGGAATTGCCGCAGGTCACCGTGGACGTCCAGAAGCTGTCCATGGTCCTGTCGAACCTGGTGGACAACGCCATCCGCTACAATGTGCCGAACGGACAGATAGTCGTTACCCTGGAAAAGGTGGCGGACCAGCCCTACGTGGAAGTGAGGGTGAAGGACACCGGCATCGGCCTGCCGGCGGAGGAGATGGAGAAGCTGTTCAGTAAATTCTTCCGGGCCTCGAACGCGGTCAAATTCCAGGCGGACGGCTCCGGCCTGGGCCTCTACATCGCCCGGAACATCATCCAGGCGCACGGCGGACAGATCTGGGCGGAATCCGAGCTGAATCGGGGCACCACGGTCCATTTCACCATCCCGACCGACCCGTCCCTGGTGCCCCAAAAGGAAGTTGCGCTAGAATAAGGGCGCCATGAACCAGAAACGGACCAAGTACATATTCGTAGTTGGGGGAGTTATGTCGGGCGTCGGCAAGGGCATCTCCGCGGCGTCCATCGGCAAGATATTGCAGTCCCGGGGATTCGCGGTGACCGCCCTCAAGATCGACCCCTACGTGAACGTGGACGCCGGGACCATGAATCCCACCGAACACGGCGAGGTTTTCGTCCTGGATGACGGCACGGAGTGCGATCAGGATATGGGCAATTACGAGCGCTTTCTGGGCCGGGACCTTACCCGGACCAACTATATGACCACCGGCAGCATCTACCTGTCGGTCATCCAAAAGGAGAGGAATCTGGAATACGGCGGCAGGCAGGTGGAGGTGGTGCCGCGCATTCCCATGGAAGTGATCGAGCGCATCGACCAGGCCGCCAAAAAGAACAAGGCGGAGATCGTCATCACCGAGATCGGCGGCACCGCGGGAGAATACGAGAACATTCTTTTTTTGGAAGCGGTGCGGATGCTGAAGCTCCGCCATCCCGGCGACGTGGTGTTGGTGCTGGTGAGTTTCGTGCCCGCCTTGGGCGCGGGCGGCAATGAGCTCAAGACCAAGCCCACCCAGCACGCGGTCCGCAGCCTGAACGCGGTCGGGCTCCACCCCGACATCATCCTCGCCCGGGCGCATATCCCGCTCGACAAGAAGCGCAAGGAAAAGATCGAATACGCATGCAGCCTGCGCAAGGGCGACGTCATTTCCGCCCCGAACGTGAAGAGCGTCTACGAGGTGCCGTTGTATTTCGAAAAAGAGAACATCAGCACCCGGTTGGTCCAAAAGCTGGGCCTGAAGTCCAAGGGCCGCGACCTGCACCAGTGGCGCCGTTTGGTGGCCAGGATCCGGGGCGCTAAGGATGTGGTCCGGATCGGGATCGTGGGCAAATATTTCGGCTCGGGTGATTTCGTCCTGGAGGATTCGTACATTTCGGTCATCGAGAGCGTGAAGCACGCCGCGGCCGCCCTGGGCCGGGCGCCGGAGATCGTCTGGCTCGCCTCGGAACAATTCGAGAAGGAGCCCAAGAGCCTTTCCCAACTTTCCGGCTATGACGGGGTGATCGTGCCGGGAGGGTTCGGCAGCCGGGGCATAGAGGGCAAGATCGCGGCCATCCGCTATTGCCGGGAGAAGAAGATCCCGTATTTCGGCCTGTGCTACGGCATGCAGCTCATGGTCGCGGAGTTCGCGAGGAGCGCGGGCATGAAGGACGCGAATACGACCGAGATAGATCCCAAGACCGCCCATCCGGTCATCGACGTGATGCCGGAGCAGAAGAAGAACCTGAAGGAAAAGCATTACGGCGCGACCATGCGCCTGGGCGCGTATCCCGCGAAGCTCAAGCCGGGAACCGTCGCGGCCGACGCCTACGGCAAGCGCCTCGTCTCCGAGCGGCACCGTCACCGCTACGAGGTGAACCCGGACTACATCGCCCGCCTGGAAAAGAAAGGATTGGTCTTCTCCGGCATCTCTCCCGACCGGCGCCTGATGGAGATCGCGGAACTGCCGCGCGAGAAGCACCCGTTCTTCCTGGGCACCCAGTTCCATCCGGAATTCAAATCCCGGCCGCTCGCGCCCCATCCGCTCTTCCGGGAATTCATCCGCGCGGCGGCGAACCGCGCCAAGGCGAGCCCCAGGACGCCGGCCGCCGCCCTTATTCCCAAGCGCAAGGTCCGCGCATGATCGTTCTCCTACTCGGTCCCGACGACTACCGCCGGGACGTGAAAAGAAAAGAGATCGTCGGAGAGTTCGAAAAGAAGCACTCCGGCCTCGGCTTCTCGCGCTTCGATCTCTCCGCAGAAGGGGAGCCGGAACGTCTCCGGGAATTTCTGGAGAGCCAATCCATGTTCGAGGCGGCGAAGCTCGCCTCCGTGACCGGCACCTGGGACGCTCCCGAGGCGGCGAAGACGCTCAAAACTTTCGGAGAAAGAGCGGGCACGACCATTTTGATATCCGAGGCGGAAAAGCCGCCCAAGGCTTTCGATTTTTTGAAGAGGTCCAAGAACATGCTCGTCCAGGAATTCCCGCATTTGTCCGGAGCCGCCTGGCGGAAGTTCCTAAGGCAGGAAACCGATCGGGAGGGGGCGAAATTGAGCCCGGCCGCCCTGGAATATCTCGCCCAGGCCTATCAGAACGACGCCTGGCGGGCGGTGACCGAGATACGCAAGATCGCGCTGTGGGACCGGGAGGTGGAACGCGGAGACCTGGAGGAACTGGACATCGAGCTCACCCCGGATTTTTGGCGCACGGTGAACGGCCTCAAGAGCCCGCGGCTCAGCGAGCGGCTCATGACCTTTGAGCGCGTATCGCTCCGGAACGAACCGGCGGCGAAGATCTTCAACATACTGGCGGCGCAGTGGCCGGACCGGATAAGCCGGTTCGCCGCCTACGACCTCGCGGTCAAAAGCGGCCGCTGCGATTACGAGGAAGCGCTCACCGACCTCGTTCTCGGCTGACCGCGACCAAAAAAACGCCCGGCGGGCGTTCTCGCGCATCATCCAGGACGGCGGTTTATTTTTTGGCTTCCGCGACCAGGCGGGACAGGCGGGATTTGAGCCGGCTCGCGGTGTTCTTGCGGATGACGTTGTTCTTCGCGGTCTTGTCGAGCACCTGGTAGACCTTGGGCAGGAACGCCCTGGCCTCTTCGGTCTTTTTCTCCGCGATAAGTTTGCGGTAGGCCTTGACCGCCGTCTTCAGGTCCTTTTTGCGGCCCAGGTTGAGCTCCCGGTGTCGGACGTTCTGCCTCAGCGCTTTTTTGGCGGATCGGGTGATCGGCATGGTTGCGTGGTAGGCAGTATATCCGAACCCCGGGAAAATTCAAGCCCTACCTCGGGTCCGTTAATGCGGATATAATGGGAGCATGATCTACAGCCTGAAGGGAGAGCTCGAACGCGTCACGGAAGGATTCGTGGTGGTGAACCTGGGCGGCGCCGGGCTCAAAGTGAACGTTCACGGCCGGACCCTGGCCAAGCTTCCCGCGCCGGGCGGCGAGGTGAGCTTCTTCTGTCATCTTCACGTGCGCGAGGACGCTCTGGATCTCTACGGGTTCCCGGGAGCCGCGGAGCTCGAGCTTTTCGAGCAGCTGATCTCGGTCTCCGGCGTGGGACCCCGTTCCGCCCTGGCCATTCTGGACGTCGCCGCCTACCCCGAGCTCACCGCCGCGATCGAGGAAGGACGCGCCGACCTCCTGACCCGGGCTTCGGGCATCGGCCGCAAGACCGCCGAGCGCATCATTCTCGACCTGCGGGGCAAGGTCAAAGCGGAAGCCTCCGCCGCGACCGTGGCCAAAATGGAATCGGACGCGGACATTCTGGAGGCCCTGATCGGTCTCGGTTACCGGCGGGAACAGGCCAAGTCCGCCCTGGGCGCCTTGGATAGGGAAGTGTCCGGCACGGAAGCGCGCCTCAAGGCCGCGCTCCGGATCCTGTCCGGAAAAGGATAATGATAGAGCTGCTCAAAAAATTCCCCCTGCTCGGCCGTTTGGCCCGCCTGCCGTTCCTCTCCCGGGCGTATCATTATTCCCTGTCTTTCCTGGGCGCATTGCGCTACGGCTTTCCGTCCCGCAGGCTCATCGTGATCGGCGTGACCGGGACCAAGGGCAAGACCACCACCGCCCACCTCCTCACCCAACTGCTCCAATCCTCCGGCCGCCCGGCCGGGCTTGCGACCACCGTTCTTTTCCGCATAGGGGACCGGGAGTGGGTGAACGCGACCAAGCAGACCATGCCCGGCCGCTTCGCCCTCCAGGGCCTTTTGCGCCGGATGGTCCGGGAGGGCTGCCGCTACGCGGTGGTGGAAACCTCCTCCGAGGGCATCCTGCAGTTCCGCCATCGGTTCATAGATTACCGGGCGGCGATCTTCACCAATCTTTCTCCCGAGCACATCGAGCGCCACGGCAGTTTCGAGAATTACCGCGAAGCGAAGGTCAGGCTCTTCGCGCGGACCGCCCGCCACCGGGACGGCATCGGGATATACAATCTGGACGACGCGAACGCGGACAAGTTCCTGGCGCCTCCGCTCCGGCGCAAATTCGGTTTCGGCCGGGATGCCGCGCAGGCGAAAAAGGTCCATGAATTTTTCGGCATAGAGGACGTGCGCCTGGCGCCGGACCGCACGGAATTTTCCCTGGGCGGCGAGAGATACCGCATGCCGCTCGTAGGCGGGTTCAACGTGTATAACGCGGCGGCGGCCCTGGTCGCGGCGCTCGCGCTGGGGGTCTCCGTCCCGGAGGCGAGATCCGCGCTCGCCTCGGCGAAGCCCGCGCCCGGCCGGCTGGAACTCGTGCGAGCGGGCCAGCCCTTCACGGTCATCGTGGATTATGCCCACGAGCCGGCGAGCCTGGCCGCGCTCTATGAAGCGGCGAAGATCTTCGGCCCCCGGCGGGTGATAGGCATACTGGGCTCGCAGGGCGGCGGCCGGGACGTTTGGAAAAGGGCGGCCATGGGCGAGATAGCGGCGAGATACTGCGACGAGCTTATTTTGACCGGCGAGGATCCTTACGACGAAGACCCGGAACGCATCATGGATGATATAGAAAAGGGGACCCGGGACGGCAAGGCCAACGTCCGGCGGTTGGCCGATCGGGGCGAAGCCATCCGTACCGCGCTCTCGCTCGCCGAGGAAGGGGACGCGGTGGTCCTGTCCGGCAAGGGCGGGGAGGTTTCCATGTGCGTCAAAGGAGGAACGATCCCCTGGAGCGACCGGGAAGTGGCCGAAGATTTCTTTAAAACGCGAAAGGCCAGCTGAACACAGCTGGCCTTAAACACTGTTCCCCGCCGAGCTCCGCTCAGCGGGTGCGGAGGCGCGCCCGGGCGCAGTCGCCGCCGCCCGCGACCGCGATGAGCAAGAGGACGCCGACGGCTCCGAGGACGAGCGAGATTCTGGTCATGGTGCACCCTGAGTGAAGAGGTGTGACTCCGGAGCCTGCCCGAGCAAGGCCTTTGCCTGCCCGAGCGCGCTCCAGAAGTCCGAATTGGATACGGCCCGCTTGCGTCCGCCCGAGATGTTCGCGCGGGCGACCACGCGGACGCCGCGGGTCGTGTTGGCGAACGTGAGCGCCACGTCCTCCACGGTGATGCGGACGCGATCCCGCGAGATGCGCTCCGACGGGAAATTCATAGACCCCTCCGGGTTGGATTACGAGGTACGAAAACCAGCTTTTTAAATACAGCATAAAAACAGGAGTTTGTCAAATAATGGCCGCTGGACGCGGCAGGAGCCTGTTCATTGAACAGGCTCCTTCATTCTCTGAAAACAGGCCGGCAATTCCGCGCCGCCCCGGCCGACGTCCGGCAAAGCGGCACGCAGCTTCCGGGCGGGAGGGACGGGTCGCTTGCCAGGCGAAGTTCCTGCGAATGCGGATTGCCGCAGCCGGCGCAGGATCCGCCCGCCTGCTGGTATGGCCAGCCGCGGGACTCGCAGAGGGCCAGGCGTTCCCGGGACACGGCGTAGGCCTCCGCATTTTCCCGGGGCGGGAGAACGAACGGAAGCGATCTCGGGGCGGGGAGCGCGGCTCGTTTCGGGAACAGCCCGAGCCGGAGGGGGAACAGGACCAATGCGATCAGGCTCATGGAACCGCTCCTTTCTTATATCTTTATAGACCCTCCCGGTCGATCCGTAAAGGATCCGGCCGGGTTTTAGGGTATAATCTTTGTTATGAAATTGACCTTCCATGGCGGAGCGGGCAGCGTGACCGGCGCGAATTATCTTCTGGAATCGGGCGGGACGCGGATACTCATCGACTGCGGCCTGCACCAGGGCGGCCACTTCGCGGAACGCAAAAACTTCGAGGACCTGCCCTATCCGGCCGAGAGCATCCAGGCGGTATGCATCACTCACGCGCACATCGACCATATCGGCCTCCTGCCCAAGCTCAAAAAATCCGGTTTTTACGGCAAGATATACTCCACCCCGCCCACCCGGGATTTCGCGGAGCTTCTGCTTCTCGACTCCGAGCATCTTTTGAAGGAAGAAGCGGTGCGGGAGGGCAAGCCGCCGCTCTACTCTTCCGAGGACGTGGCCGCGACCATGTCCGTTTGGGAAGGCCTGCCCTATCACCAGAAGTTCAGCATAGGCGATTTTGAGGTCACTTTTTACGATGCCGGGCACATCCTGGGCTCGGCGATTATCAAGGTGGAAGCGGAAGGCAAAAGCATAGTTTTTTCGGGCGACCTGGGGAATTCCCCCGCGCCGATCATCAAAGACACCGAAACGATGGCGGGAGCGGATTATTGCGTGGTGGAATCCACTTACGGGGATCGGGTCCACGAGCGGGAGGACCGGCGCGAGGAGGAGCTGGAAGATGCGGTGGAGGACGTGGTCAAAAGCGGCGGCGTGCTCATCGTTCCCGCCTTCGCGATGGAACGCACCCAGGACCTTCTGTACCACCTGAACGAGCTCGTGGAGAAGGGCCGCATTCCCCGGGTGCCGGTTTTCATCGACAGCCCCCTCGCGATCAAGCTCACTGCGGTTTATAAAAAATACGAGACATATTTCGACGAGGACGCCTACCGCCTGGTCAAATCCGGCGAGGACATCTTCAATTTCCCGGGTCTGCGCCTCACGCTTACCACCGAGGAATCCAAGTCCATAAACGGCGTGCCCCCGCCCAAGATCGTGATCGCGGGAAGCGGCATGTCCACCGGGGGGCGCATCCTGCATCATGAGCGGCGGTATCTGCCGGACCCCAAGAGCCTCATTCTTTTCGTGGGCTATCAAAGCGCGGGCTCGCTCGGCCGGCAGATCCTGGACGGCGCCCGAACGGTCAGGATCATGGGCGAGGAGGTCCCGGTACGCTGCGCCAGGCGCATGATCTCCGCCTTTTCCGCCCATGCCGACCGGCCCCGGCTCATCGCCTGGCTGCGCCCCTTCCGGCTCACGGCCAAGAAGTTGTTCGTGGTGCAAGGGGAGCCGGAGGCGAGCGAATCGCTTGCGGCGGCGGTCCGGGACGAGCTTGCGGTCGAGACGGTGGTGCCGGAGCAGGGGTCGAAGCATGTGCTATAATTTCAAAAAGAGACCCTTAATATGCCCACCAAAACCCCGGTAAAGAAGAACGGAAACGGCAAAAAGATCGGCCATAACACCCTCTCCGCGATCTGCGCGCCGGGCGAGGTCTGCGAATTGCGGTTTAAGATCTGCATTTCCGGAGCGGCGGATACCTCCCATATCAATCCGGAGTCCCTGGAAAAGACCAGGGAGATCGGGCGCCTGGTCGCGGAGCGCGGCATGGTGCTCGTGACCGGAGCGACCACCGGCGCGCCTCTGTGGGCGGCGCGCGGGGCCAAGGAGGCCGGCGGCATCGTGATCGGCATCTCTCCGGCATCTTCCAAGCTGCAGCACGTCCGGGGCTACCGCCTGCCGACCGATTATCACGATCTCATCATCTACACAGGTTTCGGCTATTCCGGGCGGAACCTGCTTTTGACCCGCTCGGCGGATGCGGTCATCTCGGTGGGCGGCCGGATCGGGACCTTGAACGAGTTCACGGACGCCTTCGAGGACCAGAAGCCGCAAGGGGTGCTCCTGGGTTCCGGCGGCACCACCGACCTTCTGCCGGACATAATCGACGAAGCGCACCGCGGTCCGGGCAAGGTTGCTTTCGACACCGATCCGGCGAAACTTCTGGACAAGGTTATGGCCATGGTCTTGGCGGACGAGAAGGAAGTGGTTCCGGTATCATAAAGGTCGAAAAATTTCCAAAAGAATGGCTAAAAAAACAGAGCCGAAACCGATAGGGGAAATAACCCATTATTACGGCCACCTGGGAGTGGCGATCGCGAAGTTCAAGGAGCCGGTCAAGGTGGGCACCAAGGTCCGCTTCAAGGGCGCGACCACCGATTTCGCGGAAAAGATCGGGTCCCTGCAGTACGACCATAAGCCGATCGACGCGGCCAAGAAAGGCCAGGAGGTCGGGATAAAAGTGGGCGACAAGGTCCGGGAAGGGGACGAGATCTATCTGGAGGATTAGAGGAAGGATTTTTTCATGCTTAACCGGCGGTTTTTTCGTATGGCCGGCGTAATGACGGCGACCACGGTGGGCGCCGGCCTTTTTTCCCTGCCCTACGTTTTCCTGCGTTCGGGGTGGCTCACCGGCATTTTCTATCTTGCCGCGCTCTCCGCGGCGCTCGCGTTCGTGCACCGGCTGTATTTCCGGGTCTTGGAAAAGGAAGGCGGGGATGAGCGTTTGCTCGGCCTCGCCTCCATGCGCCTGGGGCGCTTCGGGCGCCTGTGGGGTCTGCTTTCGATCCAGGGCGGCCTCATCCTCGCGCTGGTCATCTATCTTCTGCTTGCCCGGGGATTTTCGGAGATGCTTTTTCCCGGCAGCGGCAATCTGGGTCTCGCCCTGTTCTGGCTCGCCGGCTCGCTGCCCCTGGTCTTCGGGCTCCGGCGGCTCATCGCCGCGGAGATCCTGGGCGCGGTCATGATGGCGGGCATGATCCTCGCGGTTTTCTTCTACGGCTTCGGGGATCGGCTCGCATCGCTTCCGGTCTTTTCCTGGGACGGGTTCTTCCTGCCCTTCGGGCCGGTGCTTTTCTCGCTCGCCGGCTGGACCGCGGTGGAGCCCATTTTCGACGCGAACCGCTCGCCGGAGCGGAAGCGGGCGATGAGAGCCATGGCCGCCGGCACTTTCTTCGCCGCCGCGCTTTACGCGCTTTTCGTCTTCGGGGTGCTGGGTTCCTCGGCGGAAATATTCCCGAATGCGCTCCAGGGCCTCGCGGATTGGCCGGCTTGGCGTTTCGCGCTGCTCACCGTGCTGGGGCTTTTCGCGATCTGGACCTCCTACGCGCCCATCGGCCTCGAGGTGGCGAACGGCATCCGAACGGACCTGGGCTGGACCAGGACGGCCTCGCTCGCATTCGTCCTGCTTCTGCCGCCGGCCCTGGTCGCGCTGGGCCTTAACGATTTTCTGGCGGTGATGGGCCTCGCCGGAGGCATTTTCCTCGGTTCGGAATACCTGCTGCTCATCGCCATCGCCTGGCGCTCGCTCGCGCTCTCCTTCCGGGAGAAGGCGATCGGCGCGGCGCTCGTCGCCCTTTTCCTTCTGGGCGCGGTTTACGAGGCCTACTATTTCGTTATAAGATAGCCCGCGAAAGCTCCTGTCGTTCAATGGATAGGATATCTCCCTCCGAAGGAGACGATGCTGGTTCGATTCCAGCCAGGAGCACAAAAAGCAAGAGAGCCGCCCCGCAGGGGGCGGCTCTCTTGCTTTTCTGTATCTTTAGATTGGAATCGAACTGAAAGGAGGGGTCGGGAGGGGGAAGTATAAGATTCCTCCCGCCTGCCCCGACGTACATCGGGGTGAATCGGAAAAATGTTAAAAACCGAGGGTTTTTAAAAGCAAACCGGCCAGGCGAGCGCGTGGGGCCCCGGCTGTTTTTATGCTATCTTGAATCCGCACCTTGGAGGCACATATGAAGATCCTGTGGTTGGCGAAGCATCCGCCCCAAGACGTTTTCCTTAAGGCGCTTCGGGACAAATTCGGCAACGTCGCGGTCATTCGCGACGTGAGCTTGTCCCAGTCGCTCGAGGAGATCGTCCGGCGGGCGCGGGCGAAGGACCATGACGAGACGGTGCTCGTAGGAACGTTCCCGATGTCGTTCCTGGTCCAGATCGCGGAATGCGGCGTGCGGCCGCTCATCGCCGATCTGCGGCCGGTCCCGCACAAGGACCAGTCGCACATCGAGGAGAACGGGAAGTTCTTCCGGTTCGTGAGATTCCGGCGGCTCACGGGGGTCAGCCTGGATTTCGAGGAGGTGTGAGAAATGGAGATTGAACGGAAGTTTGTCCTGCCGGGCAAGCCCGACCTCCTCCTGCCCGAGCCGGCGGAGATCCGCCAGGGCTACGTCCTTTTAAGCCACGCCGCGGAGATGCGGGTAAGGGACGAGGGCGGCAAGTGCACGCTCACGACCAAGTGCCTGACCGCGAACGCGTCCGTCCGGAAGGAGTGGGAGACGGAGATTCCCCGCTGGGTCTACGAGATCCTGTGGGCCGAGACGGGTCTGCGGCGGATAGCGAAGCGCAGGTACCGCATCCCGTGCGAGGAGCTGGTCTGCGAAGTGGACGAGTACCGCGGCGAGCACGAAGGGCTGTGGGTCCTGGAATGCGAGTTCCCGTCCCAGGCGGCCGCCCTCGCGTTCACTCTGCCGGAGTGGGCGGCGGGCGCGAAGGAAGTGACCGGGGACGAGAGGTACCGCAACGGGTCTCTTGCGGTCCGGGGGGTGCCGCGAATATCGAACTGAAAGGAGAGCAGGTCCCGGCCGGGCGGTCGGGACCTCTGCTATAATTGAGAAGATGACCGAGACCCTGAGCGTGGCGGAGGTCAAAAAGGACATCGCGCAGGTCGCGCCTAAAACCGGTCTCGCCTGGGAGCTTTTGATCGTGGCGGTTAGCGTTCTCATGGGTTTCCTGCTCATCGAGACCCAAGCGATCCCGCGCCTGCTTTCGCTCGCAAGCGAAGCGCGGATACTCACGAGCTTCCTGGCGGGGATGTTCTTCGCCTCCGTTTTCACCACTATCCCGGCGACCATCGCCCTGGGCGAGATAGCGCAGGAATATTCCCTGTTCTGGACCGCGTTCTTCGGGGGGCTCGGCGCGCTCGTCGCGGATTTCGTCATATTCCGTTTTTTCCGGGACGACGTCTCGGACGCCCTGATCGCTCTCTTCAAGGGCTCCGCCCGGACCCGCCTCGCGCGCATTTTCCATCTGCGCCTTTTCCGCTGGCTCACTCCCTTCCTGGGCGCGATCATCATCGCCTCGCCCCTGCCGGACGAGCTGGGACTCGTCATCTGGGGCTTCTCCAAGCTGCCCACCAAATACTTCGTACCGTTGTCCTTCACCTTGAACGCGATGGGCATATTGGTCATCGGTCTTATCGCCCGGAGCTTAATGTGAGCATGGACAAACGGACGGAGCTCGCGCGGTTGGAAGGGGAAATGGCGGCGGACGCATCTCTGCCGCTTACGACGAATCTCGTCTTCGGAGAGGGAGATCCGGATTGCGAGGTGATGTTCATCGGCGAAGCGCCCGGTTACTACGAAGACGTGGAGAAGCGTCCGTTCGTGGGCCGCGCGGGACAGCTCCTTACCCGGGCCATTGAGGGCTTGGGCTGGAAAAGGGACCAGGTCTACATCACGAACATCGTGAAAAGGCGGCCGCCGGAGAACCGCGACCCGCTGCCGGAGGAGATCGAGGCCTACCGGCCTTATCTCGCGAAACAGATTGAGGCAATCGGCCCCAAAGTCATCGTGCCGCTGGGCAGGTTCGCCATGAATTATTTTCTGCCGGACGCGAAGATTACCCGGGACCAGGGCAAGGTCTTCCGCCGCGGAGGACGGCTCATCGTGCCCATGCTTCATCCCGCCGCGGCCCTGCGCGGCACGGAAGCCATGAACCAGTTCCTTGCGTCCTTCGGCAAGCTGCCGGCGGTGCTCAAAAAATGCGAGGAATTGGGAAAGATGCCGGAGGCCAGGCCGGAGAGTTCCGGGAGGCCCAATAGCTTGTTTTGAGGCGACCGGCGGCTTTTCCGGCCGTTGGGGGCGGGGTATAATCAGGCCATGGACTTCGCCGCGGTTTATCTGGTGCAGCGATTTTTCTATCGCATCGGGGATTTTTTCCACCATTGGTACGTGGACGCTTCTCTCGGCTGGGGGCACAGCTTCATCTCCGCGCTGGAGGACCTGGACCGCACGTTCGCGGTGGGCATCACCCTCCGGCATTTCTTCGAGCCGCTCTACCGGGACTATTCCGTGATCGGCAGGATCTTGGGAGTGGTGTTCCGCTCCGGCCGGCTGCTCATCGGCGGAGCGATATATGCGGTCATCGCGCTCGTTTTCGCGGCCCTGTATCTCGTATGGGTCGCCGTCCTGCCCGTATTAATATTCTATGTGCTCCGCCACCTCGTCTGATCTGGAATTCCACTTCCGGGACCCGCGGCTCCGGATGAGCTTCGTCGGCCGCATCTCGGTGCGCGTCGCGAATTACGTGATGCATCTTTTGCTCCTCGCGGCCGCCTTTACCTTTTTGTTCTCCGATCTCGCCTGGCTCCGTTTGTCCGGGATCCTGCTCGCGCTCTTTCTCGTCGATCGAGCCATCCATTTGAAAGAAGGGGACCGGCCCATCTCGGAGATGCCCAAGTCGGGCAAGGTGAACGTGGCTCGCCATGTGAGCCCCGCATCGCATTCGCTTCTCGAGCGGGCCCTGGATCGGAGCCTGCTCGGCCGCCGGAATTTCTACCTGGAAATGACGAGCCAGCTTATGGGCATCCGGGAGATCCGGGACGGCCTGAAGCGTTTGGACGTGAAACCGGACGAGTTCCGTGAGAAGCTGGAGGAACTGCTCGCGGAGGAGGACGGCAAAAAGACCGCGGGGGAGATCCGGATCCAGATCGAGGCATTGATGCTCGAAGCGATGCGGAACGCCCTTGCCGACAAGCAGCGCTTCGTGGAGCCGAACGACATATTTTCCGCCCTGCCCCAGCTGCCCGATCCGCTGCTCAAGCGCCTGTTCGGCACGTTCTCGCTTGAGGCCCAGGACGTGTCCCACGCCATGGTCCTGGTCTCGCTCCAGAGGAATTACTCCCGCCTGCGCCAGCTGCCCCAGGCGCTGTCCGGGATAATCCTGGGCGCGGAACGCGGACTGCGCCATCGCATAATGAACCGGGCCTGGACCAGCCGGCCCACTCCCCAGCTCGACCATTACGGCTTCGATCTGACCGATGCCGCCCGGGAGCGGTCGGTGGGATTCCTGGTCGGCCATGAAGCGGAATACCGGCGCCTGGTGGATTCGCTTTCCCGGCCGACCACCCCGAACGCGATACTCGTGGGCGAACCCGGCATCGGCAAGGAGACCATCATCTCCCATTTGGCTTTCGACCTGGTCAAGGACCGCGTGCCGCCGGCGCTCTTCGACAAGCGCCTGGTCGGGCTGCGCTTGGCGAACCTGGTCGCCGGCGCGCCGCCGGAGGAGCTCCAGAAGCGCATTCAGATCATCGCGGACGAGATCATCACGGCGGGCAACGTGATCCTGTACATCCCGGACGTCCACAATTTGGTGTCCACCTCGGGCACTGCCTATCTTTCCGCCGCGGACGGACTCATGCCCATCATCCGCAGCAATCTTTTCCCGGTGGTCGGCACGACCTACCCCAGGGAATATAAATCCGCCATCGAGCCCCGCAGCGACTTCGCCAACTTTTTCGAGATCATCCGGGTGAACGAGATATCCGAGGAGGAAGCGGAGCGCCTGCTCGCCTACCAGAGCTTCCTCTTGGAAAAGCAGACCGGCATTTTCATAACCTTCGGAGCGGTCAAGACCGCGGTGCGCCTGGCCCGCAAATTCTTCCGGAGCAAATTCCTGCCTTCGAGCGCCGAGGAGCTTTTGAAGAGCGCGCTCGCGTCGGTAGGCCGCCGCAAGGAGCGGTTCCTGGGTCCCGAGCAGGTGATCGCGGCCGCGGAGGAGCGGGTGAACGTGCCCATCCACGAAGCGGGCCAGGGCGAAGCCGACCTCTTGCTGCGCATGGAGTCCGTGATCCATGAGAATTTCGTGGACCAGGCCGAGGCGGTGAAGGCCGTGTCCGACGCCCTGCGGCAGTACCGCAGCGGCCTCGCGCGCCCCGGGGGACCCATCGCGAGCTTCCTGTTCATCGGTCCGACCGGCGTGGGCAAGACCGAGCTGTCCAAGATACTCGCTCGCATCCAGTTCGGCTCGGAAGCCGCCATGCTCCGGTTCGACATGACGGAATACCAGGATAAGCAGAGCTTCTACCGCTTCATAGGTTCGCCGGACGGGAACGTGAGCGGCGCGCTAACGGAGGCCGTGATGCAGAAGCCCTACAGCCTGGTGCTTCTGGACGAGTTCGAGAAGGCCTATCCCGACATTCTGCACTTGTTCCTGCAGGTCCTGGACGACGGGCGGCTGACCGACAATCTCGGCCGTACGGTGGATTTCACGAACACCATCATCATCGCGACCTCCAATGCCCATTCCGACCTGGTGAACGACGCCTTGCGCCAGGGCCAGAACATGAGCCAGATCTCGGAATACCTGAAGGCAAAGCTTACGGACGTGTTCAAGCCGGAGCTTTTGAACCGCTTCTCCAAGATAATCGTGTTCAAAGACCTCTCCCCCAAGGAGGTGGAGGAGATCGCCGGTCTCAATCTGAAAAATCTCGCCCGAACGCTTTCGGACCAGGGCATCTCGCTCGAATTCGACGGTTCGGCGGTGAAGCAGATCGCCAAGCTCGGCTACGATCCCGCCTTCGGGGCCCGGCCTTTGCGGCGGGTGATCGATGACCACGTGCGTTCCGCGATGGCGGAGAAGATCCTGCGCAAGGAGGTCGGGAAGGGCGACCTGGTGCGCTTGTTCTACGAGAACGACGGTTTCGAGATCCGTTCCGCGGAAGTTGCCGCGCGCTCGTAGAAATCATCATGCCCAAGGAGAACCCTAACCGGGAGATCGCCCAGCTTCTCGGGGAGATCGGGGAGTATTTGGAGATGCAGCGGGTGCCCTTCAAGCCGCGCGCCTACATCAAGGCCGCGGAGGAGATCGCCTCGCTTGCGGAAGGCCTGGACCGCATCTATGAAAAGGAAGGATTAAAGGGCCTGCGGAACGTGCCTGCGGTCGGCATGGGCATCGCGCAGAAGATCGAGGAATTCCTGAAAACCGGGCGGATAAGGGAGCATGTCGAACTGAAGAAAAGAACTCCGGTGAATCTCGCGGCCTTGACCGCAGTGGAGGGTCTGGGTCCTCAGAACGTGAAAAGGCTGTACGAAGAGCTGGGCATCCGGGATCTTGCCGGCTTGGAGAAAGCCGCCCGGGCGGGGCGCATCCGGAAGCTCGCCGGATTCGGGCCCCGCTCCGAAGAGCGCATCCTCGCCGGCATCGAATTCCTGAAGAGGTCCGGAGGGCGGCGGCTCCTGTCCTTCGCGCTCGGAGAGGCGCGCGGTATAGAGGAGCATCTTCGGAGCATGCCGGAGGTCTCCCGCCTTGCGGTCGCCGGTTCCCTCCGCCGGCGCAGGGAAACCATCGGGGACATAGACATCCTGGTCGTGTCCCGGCATCCCCGGGCGGTCATGGAGAACTTCGTCTCCATGTCCAAGGTCGTCCGGGTCCAGGCCCACGGCAGGACCAAATCTTCCGTGAAGCTCGCCTCCGGGCTCGACGTCGACCTGCGGGTGGTCCCGGAGACGTCCTACGGGTCGGCCTTGAACTATTTCACCGGCTCCAAGGACCATAACGTCTCCCTGCGGGAACTGGCGATGAGCAAGGGCATGAAATTGAACGAATACGGCCTGTTTCGGGGCCGGCGCCAAGTGGCCGGCCGGACCGAGGAGGATCTCTACCGGGCGCTGGGCCTCGCCTACGTGGAACCGGAGATGCGGGAGAACGCCGGGGAGATCGAGCTCGCGAAGAAGGATAAGTTGCCGTCGCTCGTAGGATATAAGGATATCGAGGGGGATCTTCAGATCCAGACCGACTGGACCGACGGACAGGCCTCCATCGAGGCCATGGCCAAGGCGGCCATGGCCAAGGGCCTCAAGTACATCGCGATCACCGACCATACCCAGCGTCTCAAGATGACCCGCGGCCTGGATGAAAAGCGCCTCCTGAAGCAAATGGCGGAGATAGACCGGGTGAACCGGCGCCTGGGCGGCAAGATCCGGATACTCAAGGGCAGCGAATGCGATATACTTAAGGACGGCTCGCTGGACCTGCCGGACAAAGCGCTCGGCAAGCTCGAGGTAGTGGGGGTGTCCGTCCATTCGTATTTCAATTTGTCCCGGGAGGAACAGACCGAGCGGCTCCTCAGGGCCATGCGCAATCCCAACGCGGACATCGTCTTTCATCCCACCGGACGGGTGATCGAGCGCAGGCCGGCTTACGAATTGGATATGGCCAAGCTGATCCGGGGAGCTCGGGAAACCGGCACGGTGCTTGAAGTGGACGCCTATCCCGACCGGCTGGACCTCAAAGACGAGCACATTCGGGAATGCGTTCGGGCGGGAGTGAAGCTCGCGGTGGATTCCGACGCGCATCATCCCGCGCACCTGGATTATCTGGAATACGGCGTGAGCCAGGCGCGGCGCGGCTGGGCGGAACGGAAGGACGTGATAAACGCCTGGCCGGTGGAGAAAATGCTGTCATTCCTGAAGAACGGGCGCGCAAGAAGGTGATCTAAAATATGAAGCACAGAACGGAACACAGGGCCGTCCAGAACGGCGGATCCGGCAACGGCAAGAACGTGAAGAAACAGATCGTGGCCGGGTTCATAATCTTCCGGCGGACCGAAGACGGCATAAAATTCCTGCTGCTCTACCGGCGGGGAGCCTATTGGAATTTCCCCAAGGGACATTTCGAGCCGGGCGAGAATTCCCTGAATACGGCGCTCCGGGAAACGGAGGAGGAGACCGGCCTCAAGGGGTCCGAACTGCACATCGTCCCGAATTTCAAGACCTACGTTAAATTTTTCTTCGAACGCGGGGACAAGCGCATCTACGACACGGTCATCCTGTATCTTGCGGAGACCAAGCAGGCCGATATCCGCATCTCGCCCCGGGAACACAGCGGCTTCGCCTGGTTCCTATATCCGGATGCCTGCCATATCCTGGGGAGATATCAGGGGACCAAGCGCGCCTTAAAACAAGCCAATGACTTCCTTCGCTCAAAAGGTGTACGGCATCGTCCGGCGGATCCCCAAGGGTAGGGTCATGACCTATGCCCGGGTGGCGCGTCTCGCGGGCCGCCCGCGCGCGTCCCGGGCGGTCGGCAACGTCCTGCACCGGAATCCCCGTTCCTTCTTCGTGCGCGGCCTCGCGCCGTCCGAACGGGTGCCCTGCCACCGGGTGGTCAAAAGCGACGGGCGCCCCGGCGGATTCGCCCCGGGAACCGGAAAGAAAATAGCCCTGCTCAAAAGAGAGGGCGTGCTCTTCCGGAACGGCCGGGTCGCCGGGAAATTATCCTAAGATCGGCGTTCCGACCCATCCCGTTCTTATGCACCGATTTTCTTGACACACCCCGCCCCGCAGGGGTTATAAAATATGAAGGAGCACCCCGAAAACAGAATATTTTTGAACCTTAACTTGCGTCAGAACCGAAAGGAGCGGTCATGGCTGATGTCTTTCCGGTCACCCCGGAAGACCTGAGCGAAATGACCATGCCGGCTCCCTTCGGGGACTGGGCATGGGAAATGATGCTGGGCGGGAAGATAGACCTTTTCGTCCAGGCGTTGGTCCAATCGGGAGAGGTGTCCTCCAAGCCGGAAGCGCTCGCTCGGCTCTCGGAATTGAGCAGGCGCTTCGAGGTGAAGAACGGGCACGTTTCCTGGGGCGATCTCGCGAACGACGGGTTCCACTACGCGCTCTTCTCCGAGCTGGAAAACCTGCTCGGAGTGAAGCGCGCGAGGCACGCGGAGCCCTTCCTGTCCTGCGGCGTTTTGGGCCATAAGCTGATGGCCCAGCTGTTCGCCAGGGAGGAACCGTTCGGGAACGGCTGGGCGGACCTGGAGCAGATGACCCTCTTCTCGGAAGAGCGTTCGCTGCCCCTCTTCGAATCGGCGGTTCCCGTAAGCCATCTGCGGTCCCGCAGATTCTCCACGGACAGAGCGCTCGCGCGGGTGGACGCTGTCTGGGCGGAGCTCTGCGGACGCATCGCGGGCACCGGGAACTGGGCGGACTGGTACCAGGTGAGCCGCAGGGAGGTGGCCGAGCTTTACGCGAGCATGGCCCCCTTCCTCGGCGAGTATCTCGCCGAACTCAACCGCAAGCCCGGAGTGGCAGGCGGCTATGTCGCGGCCCTGTCAGTGATGACCTGGGTCACGGCATTGCACCTCTACCTGGAAGCCGGCCCCCGGCCGTACTTCCCGGAACTCCGGCTGTTCGATCCCTCCATCCACGGATTGGGCGGGGGGCGGCTAGATGCGCTCGAAGTGACGGGCGTCCGGGGCAAGCCACCGACGGCTTCCCAGAAACGGATGCTCCGCCAGATGTCTCGCCACCGGTTCGGCTCCCTCACGGAGCTCTTGCGCGACCTCCTCACGCTCTTCGGGGCGGGGGCGGAAGTGAATATCCGCGATTGGAAGTTCGCCATCGGCGACGGGCCGCACAAGCTCATCGTGCCGGAAGACGTGGCGCAGGCTCCCTTCCCCAAGCACGCGGAGCAGATGCGCCGCTACCTCACCTTCGCTTCCGTGAGCAACCATCTTGCGGGGGCGGGGGAACTGTGGAACGCGGATTCCGGAGCGAAGCAGGCGGACCTGATCTACCTGCTGCCGACCGTGGAATCCATCGAACACCGGGTCGGCATGGCTCCTTCCGACAAGGAGCGGGCCTTCCTGGAATGGGTGGTGAAGCGTTGGGGTTCCGCGGAACGGCGTTCCTCCGTCAGGCACCTGAACGGCGCCCTGGGCCGTTATCTCGTCCGGCTTCTGTCGGGCAAGACCGACGGCCGGAAGAAGGCAACGGTCCAGCCCTTGCTGATGGAGACCGACCTGAACGGCGGCGGCAAGGTGGTGAGTCTCGTCGACAGGCATCGCTTCCTGGACGAGAACCGCATCATCGAGCGGCGGCCGGAGGGACGGCTTTTCCTGCATCTCGACCACCTCATCCAGGCGATCGAGTCCGGCAGGCTGGACGTGGGCCGCGGTTTCAATCTGGACCGCGGCGGTCTCATCCGCTGTCCCATGCCGGGGCACGCGGACCCGGGCAGGCCTTCCTGCTCGGTGCGTTTGGACCAAGGTTCGTTCCACTGCTTCGGCTGCAACGCGAGCGGCTGGTTCGACCCCCGGTCGGTACCGCCGGATTTCGACATCGACTGGAGCGCAGCCAGGCGGGTGGGCGGAAGCGCGGCGATGTTCCCGGAACCCTTCGTTCCCTCGGAGCATCACGGGTTCATGTCCCTCGTCCAGGAGCTCCTGCGGTCGGAATTCGGGGGCGGAGCGGGCGCGAGATACCTCCGGGAGGAAAGGGGCCTCGACCCCGATCTCGCCCGGGAGCACGGCGCCGGTTTCGGAGGCGATGTCCTGATCCACGGGCTCTTGGACGCCGGCAGAGATGTGGACGAGCTCATCCAGTACGGCATCTTGGGCCTCTCGTCCAATATGCTCCCGGACTACCGTCTGCCGCGGCTGCTTGCGCGGCGGGGGTTCGGACCGGATGACCTTCGGCGTCCCATACCCAGCGCGCGGCGGAACGCAGAGCCGGTGTACGGGCTTCCGTATTCCGTCCTGGAAGGCCGGGTGACCTTCCCGCTCACGTACGACGGGAAGATCACCAACTTCTACGGGCGGTCCATACGCAAGGACAGCCCGGTCCCGCATCGCAAACTGTCCACGGCGGCGACCGGCGTTCTCCACGGCGGATTCAACATGGAGATCCTGCGCGGAGACGGCCGAGAGCTCTTCGTGGCGGAGGCGGTGATCGACGCGCTGACGCTCATAGAGACCGGGCGCCCGTCCCTGGCCTTGATCGGAGTGGACAACTCCGCCATCCTGCGGGAAACGGCGAAAGAGCTTGCCGCGCACCCCAAGGAGGTGGTCCTGGTCCTCGACGCCGATGAGGCAGGCCAGAAGGCGAGTGAACGGGTGGCCGTGAAGCTCCGCTCGTTCGGGTTCAACGGTTCCGTCCGGAACGGGACCGCAGAGGTAGTCCCGCCCGGCTTCGACGACGTGAACAAGTGGTGGGTCGAAGCGGGCAGGATGATTTGGAGCGGCGCGCAGTGAGGAACTGCGCGCCGTTTTGTTTCGGAAGCGCATCCCGGGGAACGAAAAAACCGCCTGGGCGGTTCTCTCGGTCCGGATTACTTCACCGATTCCAGTATCTTTTTGAACACGGCCGGTTCGTTCGCCGCGATGTCGGAGAGTATCTTCCGGTCCAGGCGGATGCCCTTCTTCTTGAGCGCGGAGATGAACTTGCTGTAGGAGAGGCCCTCTTCCCGGGCGGCGGCGTTCACGCGCACGTTCCAAAGCGAACGGAAGACGCGCTTCTTCTCCTTGCGTCCCCGGAATTTGCGGGACAGCCCGTGCAACAGGGCTTCTTTGGCCAGACGCTCCTTGGATTTACGGCCCCAGCGGAAACCCTTGGTCTGTTTCAAGACCTTAGCGCGGCGCTTGCTCGTGGTTGTGCCTCTCTTTACTCTGGGCATTTATTTTTTGTATTTTATCTTCCGGACATGTTCTTGAGCGGATAGTTGAGG
>Ga0075906_104_pt1 | contig 25858 bp, 30 predicted proteins | sample RifGroA1_FD_68325 | JGI IMG/M metagenome (GOLD analysis project Ga0075906, IMG submission 68325) | Parcubacteria bacterium GW2011_GWA1_59_11 | reverse complement strand
TCGCGGTCAATTTCCTTTTGGGCTGGCTCCTCATCTCCTCCATCTTCATGGTGGGGACCTCCGCCACGCTCGCGATCTACGAAGTGCAGCCGGGCTCGCCCGCGGAAGCGGTCGGGCTCCTGCCGGGGGACATAGTCGCGAATTTCCGCACTGCGGAACAATTCATCGCGTACGTGAACGATCACCGGGGCGAAGAGATCGAGATGAACATCCGCCGAAACGGCGAGTCCCTGACCTTCCGGGTCGTGCCGCGCATGGAGACCGCTCCGAACGAAGGCGCGGTCGGCATAGTTTTCGCAGGCATCGCTTCCCGCGGACCGCTCACCGCTCTCCGGGAAGGATTCCTGGCCACCATCGAGATGACCCAGCTGACCTTCCTCGGTTTTTACGAACTCCTGCGGAGCCTGGTCCTGACCGGCAAGGTTCCGGGCGAGATCGTGGGACCGGTGGGCATCGTGAGCATCGCGACCGAAACCGGACGCGCCGGCCTTATCTACGTGCTGCAGCTCATCGCTTTCATTTCCATCAATTTGGCGGTCATCAACCTGCTTCCGTTCCCGGCCCTGGACGGCGGCCGCTTCCTGATGATCCTGTTCGAAAAATTCAAGGGCTCGCCCATCCCCAGGCAGATAGAGATGTGGGTGAACGGAGTGGGTTTCGTTCTGCTCGTCCTGCTCATGGTGTTCATCACCGTCCGGGACATCGTCCGGCTGTAGCCGTTTGCGGTCCGGCCGGAGTTGGATTAGCCTGGAACCGGAGGGTATTCACATGCCCAAATTGGAAATTCACGCCGAGGGCGTGAAGGCGGAATGTCCCGCGCTTGGCCGTTCGGTGCCGATCTGGAAGCTCACCCTGCTCGACCCGTCCGGGGTCTGGGAGGCGGCCTACGCCACGCCCGGCGAGGCGAACGCCTTCCTGGCGGGGGTCACGGCCGCCGCCGTGATGTTCGGGCTGGGCGAGGTGCCGCCGATCCTGGTGCCCACCCCGGAGATGATCCGGCGGTCCAACGGAGGCGGCGTCTCGCACCACGTCAAGTTCCAGTACGACGGAAAAGGAGTGTTGCAGGGGGAGGGATCGTGATCCCTCCCCGTCTCGTTTATTCGTAACGCAGAGCCTCGATCGGGCTCTTTTTTGCGGCTTGGCGGGCCGGATACAGGCCGAAGACCAATCCGATGCCGGAAGAAACCCCCAAACCCAGGAGAACCGCGGAAAGCGGCAGGCTGAAGCCCCAGTTCAAGCCCACGAACCTGGTGAGCACGAAGGAGGTCGCGTAAGAGAAGAGGCCACCCAGGAGTATCCCGATCACGCCGCCCACCACCGTCAAAATGACGGCCTCGAGCAGGAACTGGGACAGGATGTTCTTTTCCGTGGCGCCCAGGGCCTTCCTGAGGCCTATCTCGTGCGTCCGCTCCGTGACCGATACCAGCATGATGTTCATGATGCCGATGCCGCCGACCACGAGCGAGATGGCCGCGACGGAGACCAGGAACATGGTCAGCACCGAAAGTATGGTGCCGACCATCTCCATCGCGTCCGCCTGGGTTTCCACGAAGAAATCATCCTTGTCCGGATCGGTGATGCCGTGGCTTTCGCGCAGGGTCGCCTCGATGTCGGCCACGGTGATCTCCACGTTCTCTTCGCTGTCCGCTTCCACCGCGAAGCGGTGGAAATACTTGATGCCGAATATGTATTGCTGGGCGGTGGTGTAGGGCACGAAAAGTATCTGGTCGAAATTGAGGAAAGATACCTGTCCCACCTTGGGCAGGACGCCCACTATCCGGAAATTCCTGCCTTTGATCCGGATGCGCTCGCCAAGCGAGCTCGATCCGCCGAAAAGCTCGCTTTCCACCTCGCGGCCGATGACCGCCACGTCCGCGTAGCCCCGGACCTCTTCGTCCGTGAACATGCGGCCGTCTTCGGGATAAACGTCGTAGATCGCGAGCGCCGAAGGCGTTCCGCCCAGGATGGTCGGCCGATAGGTCTCGTTCCCGTATGAGGCGGTTTGGCTGCCGAACACGATGGGCATCACCTTCGTCGCGTGGGGAACGTTGTTGCGGTTCGAAAGCGCTTCGTAATCCCTTTCCTTCAGGGAATCGGTGAAGGTGGATATCACGTCCGCCGGTCCCTGCGGCTGGCGGCCGGGCGCGATGCCGATGACCTTGGAACCGATGGATTGTATCTCGCCCAGGATGAGGTTCTCCGCCCCGCGGCCCAGGGACATGATGAGGATTATGGCGGTGATGCCGATGACGATCCCCAGGATGGTCAAAAAGGACCGGGATTTATGGGAGGTGAGCCCGAGGACCGCGCTTCTTAGGAGATGTGCGCTTCTCATTTTTCGAAATGTTCGGTGGCCCGGTGCCTGCGGCGGACGGTCTCTTCCTTGTCCACGGTGCCGTCCTTGATGTGGATTATCCGGTGCGCGTGTTCCGCGGTGTACGTCTCATGGGTGATAAGAACGATGGTGTGCCCGTGAGCCTCGTTCAAATGCTGGAGGGTCTCCATGACCAGCTGGCCGGATCTGGAATCCAGGTTGCCGGTCGGCTCATCCGCGAAAATGACGTCCGGCTTCAAGACCAAGGCCCGCGCGATGGCCGCGCGCTGCTTTTCGCCGCCGGAGAGCTGCGCGGGGTGATGGTTCAACCGGTGTTCGAGCCCCACCGCTTCGATCGCGTCCATGGCCATTTTCCGCCAGTGCGACTCCGGAACGTGGGAGTAGAGCAGGGGCAGCTTGACGTTCTCGATGAGAGGAGTGCGGGAAAGCAAGTTGAAGGATTGGAAAACGAAACCCATTTTCTTGTTGCGGGCGTGGGCCAGCTCCGTTTCGGAGTATTCGGACATCTCCTTGCCCTCGAAGAAGTAAGTGCCTTCGCTGTAACGGTCCAGGAACCCCAGGATATGGAGCAGGGTGGATTTGCCGGAACCGGAGGGGCCCATGATGGCCACGAATTCGCCGGGTTCGACGGAAAGCGAAACGTCGTCGAGAGCCACGGTTTCCACGCCCTCGCTTAAATAGACCTTACGCAGGGAATTGGCTTCGATGATGGCCATTTTACTGCGGCGAGCGCAGGATAAGCTCCCCGGGCACGAGTCCGGAGACGACCTCGATGTTGCCGTCCGAACCCTTGAGGCCGGTTTGGATCTCCCTTTCCTCGGTGCCGGAACCTGCCGCGACCAGCACGAATTTCCTGCCGTTCCGGGAAATGACGGAGCGTTGCGGGATGACTATCGCGTTCAGGCGCTCATCCGTGCGAATGTCGAGGTTGGCGGTCATGCCGGAGCGGATCCGAACGTCGTCCGTATCGAATTGAATGGTGGTTTTGTAGGTGGACACGCCCTCGATGACCGTTTCGGCCGGATCGATGCGGACCACCTTGCCGGTGAACAACACCTCATCCCCGTAGGCGTCGAGCGTGATGCGGACCGCATTGCCGATCTGGAGCTTGGCCATGTCCGCCTCCGGCACGTTCGCGTCCACTTCCAGGTTGCTTTGGGAGATGACGGTCATGATGGTCTGGTTCGCGGAAACGATCTGGCCCACCTTGGCGTTCTGCTCCGTGACCGTGCCGCGGATGGGGGAGCGCAGGAAGCTCTTGTTGAGCTGGGCCCGGATCACGCTCACGTTCGCCTGCGCCTGCTCCACCTTGGCCTGCTGGGCGGAGACCTCTTCGGAAGAAGCGCCCGCGAGCTTCAGCGCCAGTTCGTTCTCGATCCTCTGCACCACCAGTTTCTGGGAGGACAGCTCCTGGTCCTGCTGGTTCACCGCGGCAAGCGCCGTGTTCACGTTGGTCCGGGCCGTGCTTACGTATCCCAGGTAAGCGGTTTTGGTATCCGCGTCCAGGGAAGATGCGGACAGGGTCGCGTCCATCACCACGGAAAGGAAGGCGCGGGCCTCTTCCAGCCGGGATTTGGCGTTCGCGAGCGCGGAATCAAGCGCGGTCTGGGGGGAGCTCACCGAAACGCCCAAGAGCTCGTTCTGCCAGGAGATGAGGACCGCGGACAGGAGCAGGCGGCCGGCCTCGGCATCTATCTTTTTCTGGGAATTGGAAACGGAGAAGGTCAGCTGCGGCGTGGTGTCCTCGGAGGTGAACAGGGAATTTATCTGCTTGCGGATCGCATCGTCGGCCTTGGTATAGGCGTCCTGGAGCACGTCCGGCACGCTCGCGTATTCGTTCGCGAGGTCCTGCCCGGCTTTTTGAAGTTCCGTCTCTTTGATGCGCACATCCTCCGTCCGGGCTCCGCGCAGGAGCTCCGCCAATTTGGCTTTTTCGGCGGACACGCTCGCCTCCGCCTGGCGCAATTGGGCGGAAACCTCTTCACTGTCGAGTTCCACCAGCACCTGTCCCTCGGAGACCTGGTCGCTCACGTCCGCGTTGATACGGACGACCCGTCCGCTCTTTTCGAAGGCCAAAGCGATGTCGCTTACGGGGACCACCCGGCCGGTCACGGTGACCTCCTGGAACAGCTCGCCCTGTTCGGCTCTCACGGTCTCCAGGGAGATCTCCTTTTTTCCGCTCAAGCCGAAATAAAGGCCCGCTCCGAGGACCGCGATGGCGGCGAGAGCGGTGAGCCACGGCCTTTGCTTCGCCTTGTGGAATATTTTTTTCATTGTTTTTTCCGCCGGGTGGAGCGCGGGTTTGACCGGATAATTATACCATTTTATTCCCGGAAAGGCGTGGGGCAAAGTTTCCGGGTTCGTATACCCTGGGAAGGCCGATGAACATTCACCCCGGGCGCGGAAAAATGTATAATGCGGAAGCTGCGGATCTGGGCTTACTGTGCCTCTCCGGCGGCAGACCTATGTCCTTATCGAACGAGAACGAACTTGTCTTGAGCGCCCAGGCGGGGGATTCCCGGGCCTTCGGTTCCCTGTACGATCTGTATTTCGACAAGATATACCGCTATTTGCATTACCGGCTGCAGAACCGGGAAGTATCGGAGGATCTCGCGAGCCAGACCTTCCTGAAGGCGCTCCAGAAATTGGGCAGTTTCGATCCCGGCAAGGGGAACTTTTCCGCCTGGCTCTACCGCATCGCCCGAAACACGCTCTTCGACCATTATCGCACTGGCCACCCGGCCGCGGAGCTCGGCGCGGCGGAAGACATATCTTCGGGCAACCTGGAAAGGGAAGTGGAGGCCCGTCTGAAGCTCAAGGCGGTGAAGGAGGAATTGGAGCGCCTGTCTCCGGAGCAAAAGGACATAGTTCTCCTGCGGGTATGGGACGGATTGTCATATAAGGAGATAGCCGAGATATTGGGCAAGACCGAAGGCAGCTGTCAGATGGCTTTCTCCCGGGCGGTCGTAAAGCTGAAGGAGGGGTTCCCGGCGATGGCCGTGCTCCTGCTCCTCATGAACGTCTTTTAAAAAAATGAACGAGAATCTCGAAAAATTGATCGAAGAACTTTGCCGGATCGACCCGGAGCTTAGGCGGGAGGAAACGGCGCTGCGCCGGGTCCTGTCCGAACTGCTCCGGAACCGGCCGGAGGTCGTTCCGGATCACGCCTTCCGGATGAAACTGCGGGAGCGCCTTATCGGCCAGGCGCCCTCTCCTTCCGGCGCACGCTTCCCGCTCTGGGGGCAATGGCTGCTCGTAGGTGCGGGCGTTGCCGCCGCCGTCCTCATTTCGGTCGCGTACCGTCCGGCGGCGACCCCCTTGCTCCTCTCGAGCGAGGAAAAAGTGAACCTATTGGGCTCCCGGGCTTTCGGGCCGCTCGCCCTCGCGGACGACGCGGGTCAGGATGCGCAGTCCCGGGAAAGTTCCGCCAAATCGGCTCCGCCGGGACTGGGCGGAGGGGTCGGCGCGGAATCCTTCGCGGCGCCTTCCTTGCCTTCGCCCACGATCGTGGGCGGCATGGGCGGCGGAGGGGAGATCGGACCGGTCCCGCCCGAATACGTGAACGCTTACCGCTTCGAATACCGGGGCGAACCGTTGGAGCTTCCGGACGCCGAGCTTATGGTCTTCCGCCGCGCCAAGGGCGAGCGCGCGAGCGCGGAGCTTATGAGCCTGCTCTCGCGGACGGGAACCGGCTTCATCGATCTCGGCGCCTTCCGGAACGCGCGTTTGCAATCCTTCAATCTCATCGAGGAGGACCGGAACGGCTACTCCGTTTTCGTGAATATGCAGGAAGGCACCGTGTCCATCAATCAGAGCTGGGCGTATTCGGAGAAAATGGTTTGTCCGAACGGCAACTGCGCCTCCCGGCCGGAAGCCGTGCCGGGAGAAGAGGAGCTTATCCGGGTGGCCGACGCGTTCCTTGAAGCATACGGCATTCCCAGGGATGCGTACGGCGAACCCTACGCCGCTCCGCTCTACGAAGGACCGATGCCGATGATCTATCCGCCCATAACGACGGAGTTCCGGACCGTGGTTTATCCCGTCTTCATCCGGGACCAGGAGGTCTATCGGGATTCCGGCGATAATTTCGGACTGACGGTCACCGTGAATTATCGCGGCGAGCCGCAGGTCACGAACGTGGAGGGCCTTTCCACCCGCGTGTACGACAGTTCCGCCTATCCCGCGGAGCGGGATGCCGGCCGCATCGTCCGTTACGCCGAAAGGACGGGATCCATGTTAGTTCCGCCGGACGCCTCGAGCAAAACGGTCGGACTGGGCACTCCCTCCCGGGGGCTCCTGCAGGTCGTCGATTTCCGGGACGGGGAGACGGTGGAACTGTACGTTCCCGCGCTCATCTTCCCGTTGCTCGATCGGCCCCAGGGTTTCTATCCCCGCGGCGTAGTGGTGCCCCTCATCAAGGAAATATTGGACGAGCGGGAGGGCCCCTCTTCCGGGATAATGCCCTTTAGGGGACGCTAGTCTTGAATCCGCCCGCTTCCAGACTGGAGGCGGAGTTCGGATCTTCGCAGGCGGGAAAGGTCGCGACCGGACGGTTTGCGGCGTCCACGATCGGAACCAGCATCTCGTTCTCCGAACCCGGCAGGCGCAACATCAGATACAGAGGGCCGTTGAGCGCCGCTCCGCACCAATTCCGCCAGGTGACGGAGGCGGCAGCCGTCTTTCCCGGCGCAAGTTCCGTCCGGCCGAAGGCCGCGCCGCCCGAAGAGGAAACGTTCAAGCTGCCGGTCGCGGCGTCCTGCAGGCGAAGTTCGGGCTTGCCGCGCAGGGAACAAGCTTTTCCGCTCTGATTCAGGAAGCGGATGGATCCCGAAAGGGGGTCCGATGTCTGCCACTTGGCGGACGCGGAAAGGTCCGCCGGCTCGCAGGCGTCCGCGGCTCCGATGGCGAGGGGTCCGTAATAAAGGAAGATGGCCGCGGCGACTATGGCGCCTACGGTGATAAGGAACATAAGTATGAAGCGCATGATAGTTCCTACCCCCGGGCGGGCGCCGCTTGTTTCAATTTTCCGGGTTAAAAGCAGGAAGACCGGCACTCGCTTGCGCCGGTCTTCTCTCTTGCTCGCACTACGCCGAGGATAGGAACGCGTTGGAATAGTCCTCCGGACGCCGGAGGACCGGGAAGCCGAACATGTCGGCCGCCCGATGATATTCGCGGAGGTTGTCCGCCGCGATGTCCGCCTCGCGTTCCGCCCGGCGGAAAACGTGCGCCGGTACGGGAGCGCTCACCTGCAGCTGGACGACATACCGTTGTCGGGCGGCGTATATCCGGCCGTGGTGATCCAGTCCGTTCAAGACCTCCGCGCGGTGCGCGGAGACGAACTCCTTGCCGGCGAAAAACGGCAGGGGCACCGACGCGAAGGGGATGCTCAATGCCTTGGCCAGGAATTCCCTGGCCGCCTGCTGGTCCCGGTACCACGCGTCGGCGCCGAGGGCCGCGAGGCTCGCGACGATCAGGCCTATCCAGATCCACGTATCCATTGGCCACCTCCTAAGGTGGAGGACGGAGTTATAGCGACAAGGGACGCCCTGGGATTTTGCGATAGATATCCCTTAAGGTCAAGGCGAGGCGGTGATGACCAATTCTTCCAAAGGTTCGGCGAGTTTCAAATTGTCCGCTATCTTTTCCGCCACCTTCTCCGGCGGCAGATATTCGGAGTAGTCCGCGGGTTTTTCCTTGCCGAACAGGCCGGTCTGCATCCGCGAGGGGTAGACGCCGATGACCCGGATGCCGGCAGGGGCCGCCTCCATGCGCAGGACCTCCGTGAATCCTTCCGCGGCGAACTTGCTCGCGGTGTAAGCCGAAGTGTCCGGCAGGACCTGGCCCTTGGCCCGCACGGAGATGATGTTGACTATCGTCCCGCCGCCCTGCGCCTTCATCCGGATCAAGGCCTGGCGGGAGCCGTAAAAGGTGCCGAAGTAATTAACTTCCATCAGGTCATGCGCGCGCTCCGCATCCGTCTCTTCGATGGGCAAGTGGGGGAGCCAGATGCCGGCATTGTTCACCCAGATGTCTATCCGTCCGAATTCGCGGACGGCGAGCTCGGCCAGTTTCTCCATCTCCGCTTCCTTCCGGACATCCGCGGGCATGGCAATGACGCCCGGCCGGGACGCCAAGTCCGCAAGTCCTCCGGCGTCGGGGGCGCATACCGCCGTCTTCATGCCCTCCGCGAGCAGCCTTTCCGCGAGCGCCTTGCCCAAGCCGCTTGATGCGCCCGTGATGACCGCCGACTTGCCCGCAAGCTCCATGGAATTAACGCAGGATGTCCGTGCTGAAGATTATCGCGGCCCAGATTATGCTTGCCACTATCGTTCCCGCCACGAATCCGGCCAGGGCGGATGCAAGATGGCGGCCGAGGCGGACGGCGAAGACTCTCTGCTCCAACGAAACGAATTCGCGCCAAATTTCGCTCATGTCCGAATTATATCATATTCATTCTTCCCGGTCCGGCAACGGCCTGTCGATAAGTCCGTCCGCGTTCGGAGGATGCCGTTCCTCGGCCATCTTCGATATTTCCGCGAGCGTGCCGTTCATCCTGCGCAGTAAGACCGCCTGGGACAGGAGCAGGAATAGGAAAGCGCCGGCCACGAACAGGAATTTGAGGGTCATTTTAAAATCGGGGCGGACGATGTCCCCGTAGCCCGGATATTTTATACGACCCGAACCAAATTGACCAGGCGGGTTTTTTCTTGGTTAAATTATCGGGTTGCACATTGTGGAGGTGAGCGTATGGCCCACACGAGCGGCGGATCTTCTCCATCCGGGTCGTTCGGTTCGTTCAATCCGGTTCCGCTCTCCGAGGGGCGGAACGGACCGTCGAAGACGGAACGGAAGTCGGCCAAGCAGGTCCGACAGAAGGCATTCAAGCAGTCCGGCGTGTTCCGCCGGAGGCACAAGCGCCACCGGACGTGGTACATCGGGTAAGCGAGGCGCAAGAGTTCGCGGCCTGGCGCAGAAATGCGCGCCAGGCCGCTCGTCGTTTCGGGCGGCGTTCGGCTTGATTTATTTTCAAAATACTGTATAATTCAAAACTTCAGGAGGTCCTTTGAGATGTGGATAGGTGACGGAACGTCGAACCGGGTACTCGTATCCCCGCAGGGCGGGTCCGTTCTTCTCTGGCAACGGGGGAGGCACTTCGTCCTGGGCCCGGCGCGGACCGTCGAGGTCGGCGGCGAGCTGAAGCTCCGGGGCGAAACGCACTGGTGCTTCCCGAACTTCGGGACGGTGCGTGCGCCGCAATACGCGGCGTCGCACCGCAAGCACGGCTGGCTCCGGGATTCCATCCTGGAGACCAGGTCGCACGGGCAGGTGCACGCTCACTTCGTCGCGCCGCCGCCGGACTTCTATCTGCCCGTCGCGGTGTCCGTGTGCGTGGACGAGTCCGCGCTCCGCGCGTCTCTCTCGGTCACGAATCGCGGAGAGGAGCGGGTGCCCATTCTGCCGGCGCTCCACCCCTACTTCGCGACGCCGGAGGATGGCCTTCGGGTGATGATGGGCAATAACATCGTCGCCCAGGTCTTCTCCGACCAGGAACCCTGGCGGGTGTCGGACGAGGCGCGCGTCCTCGAGCGCACCGGCGACGTGCGGGTCATCCTCTGCGGCGTGGGCACGGTGGATCTGCGCCTGCCGAAGAGCTGCACGCACATGGTCGTCTGGTCCGACCGGCCGGACTCCTACGTCTGCGTGGAGCCGGTATTCGGCAGGCCCGGCACCTTCGGTGACCCGGACGGACGCTGGCTCGCCCCGGGCGAGACCGCGGAGTGCGACGTCACGTTCGAATTCGCGCCGGCGTAAGCGTTCGCCGACAAGTGCGAAGTTTGAAGAGCCGCTTCCAGGGGAAGCGGCTCTTTCGTTTTCTTGCACCGAAAACATTCCTACATTCTGCAGAATGTAGGAATGTTTTATTGCTGGTTTACCAAACCTTGTATATCTCCCGGCCGCCGGTCAAATACATATCCTGATAGCCCTCCATCTTCTTCATCGCCTCCTTCATTTCCGGCGTGGGGTTCATCATCTCCTCCCAGCTTTTCTCGTAATCGGTCAGGTTCTCGTACTCGGATACGATGATGACCCGGTTGAACTGGCCGGTCATGTCGGTCATGATATGCCTCACGTGCTTATCCGCGGTCATCGCTTCCTTGCACAGTTTGGCGAGCTTGGACGCATTGCCCGGCTTGCAAACGAAAATATCGTGGATGTGTATCATTGCTGGAAGTGAACAAAACACAAAGCGCCAAAGACACAAACGTTTGTATTTTGCCTGTTTTGTATTTTTTGTTTAGATCGGTTTAATTGCCCACTTACTCCCCACTACCGACTACCGACTCCCCATTTTCGGCTGGAGCATCCCCACCCGGTTGCCTTCCGTGTCCCGGAAGGCGATGTAAAGTCCCACCCCGGGGATGTCGTCGGGCTCGCCCGGTTTTTGCTGGCCGCCCAATATCTTCCCGCCGCCCTCCTCCACCTTCTTCATCGACGCCCGGATGTCGTCCACCTGGATGACCACCGAGGGATGTTCCGCGCCTTTCATCTTCGGGTGGAAGCCGCCGCCTATCATGCCCGGCTTCTTTATCATGCCCTTGTCGTCCGTCTCGCCGGTCTGGACGAGTATGTAATTGCCGAATTCCGGTCCCATCTGTTTCACCTGCCAGCCGAACGTCTTGGTATAGAACTCGCTCATCCGCTTGCTGTCCTCCGCCGGCATCTCGAAATGCACAACTGGGTTCATTGTGTTTTTGTTGTTTTTTTTGTTTTCGACAGTACACCAATAGTACCCGATTTCGAGGGTCGAATACTACTTTCTGGCCGGTTTTGACGCCGGCAAAGGACTGGCTGCGGGCGCAGAAGGAGAAGTAAGAGAGAGGAGCAAGAGAGAAGGCTCGGGCCCGAGGTTCAAGACCTCGGGCCCGTGTAAGTTTTGGGGCTCGCAAAACAAGAGGAAAAGTGTTATAAATTCTTCGAATTGCCGGGTCGGGAGACATGCGATTGGCGCCTGTCCCGCTTATAGCTGGGGGATCGTCTAATGGTAGGACATCGCCCTTTGGAGGCGAGTATCGGGGTTCGAATCCCTGTCCCCCAGCTATGTGCGGGAGAGCCATTTATCAGGGTTCGAATCCCTGCCCGGCAGCAATCAGACAGCATAGTATCGAGAATGATTAGGACGAGATAATTACATCTAAAATCAAGTAGGACTATAATTTATTGTGATCCTAGTGGTTACCGCTTAAGAGTTTTAAAATTAAGAAAATGGCTCAGCAAACATACAATATCGAAGAAGTCAGAAAGCGCTTCCCGCGGGCATATATGCCCTGGACTAAAAATGAAGAGGAAGAACTTATGTCGAAATATCAAGAATATTTAAGGTTTCCTAGATCTCAAAGGAAGCCATTTTTGGATTTTATAAAGGAGGTATCTCCCAACTTTCAGCGAGATGAAGGTGCTGTAGTGGCGCGACTCACAAAGCTATTTAATCTAGAAACCTCCCAAACCATATCCGCTAAAATTACTAAATCCTCCAAGTACAAAACCAGTCAGAATTCTCGTAAAGAAAACAGTTGGCTTGAGAAAATAACAAATAATCAAACGGCGGCGATAGTAATTGGGGCAGTAGTACTAGCCATAATCGGATTCATTGTATATCGCATTACTGGATATAAGCCGTTTTAATCTCGACCGAGGCGGGGTCAGTTTAAGCTTTCTGGATTAGTATAAAACTAGTATGGCAAAAATCAGCGAAATCTATAATCTCAGAAAAACCCAACGGGAGCTGGATTTCATTAATGTAAATCCAAACCGGGATTTCCCCGTTTATCTTAATCCTTTTGTTTTCTCTACGAGGTCCGACCCTTTTTCGATTAATGCAACTCGGACGATTGGTGGTTTTTTCCAGTACAATCTCGAGCTGATAAGAAATAATCAGATTGAGCAGGCTCGTTCGAATTTTCAGCACTTAAACGAGCCCAATGAGACATGTCTCGGAATGTCAAGAAAACGTCCGAGGGGACGAGGTGTCGGCGACGAGAATGCCGACGATTTATTTGAAAGCATCTCGGCTAGCAGGGCGGTGACATCGGGATTGGTTGAACATCTCGAAGACACGGCGATATTCATTGAGGGGATCGGCAGAGATAAGGTTTCTGACATGACCACGAATATTATCCGTTCAAATCTTATAAAGTATACACAAGCACAATGCGAACTCCATGGCATACCGTTAATTCCCGATATCGCCTCTGGTTTTTTTTGGAATTCACTAAATCGAAGATGGGAACAGCGTCATACGAGTATGCTAGTGATTAACAACAGGAGAATTTTGCTTGTTCCTAAGGCCGTCGTATCTTACGTTAAGGAGTTTAATAACGGCAAATATCACCAACATTATGCTCTCGAATTTCTCCAGGATGATCACCTAAGGAGAAACACTTCACTCGTGCAGACCGCCTATAACAAAGATGGTTCTATTCGGCGTCGTTTTGTCACCAAGAAAGACCTGGTCAAGGGGGAGTTAACATCGAGCAAAGAAGAGTTAGTAGATTTCACTAGGCGACATCCTGAAGTTTTCCGTGATTTCCGAGCAGGTGCTGCACGAGAAGTGTCTGCTATGGATGATTCTGAATTGGAGGTGATTGACATTAACGAACTTATTGACCATCTCATTACCAAGCTAAAAGATACGCCTGGGGGCGACGCCGCGGCAAGCACATACCACACTCTCATGGTTGGGATTCTTGAATTCATCTTTTATCCGAATTTAATTAATCCGGTTAAGGAATTAGAAATAAATCAGGGGCGGAAAAGGATTGATATTTCATTTGATAACGGTGCCCCTACTGGCGGGTTCTTTCATCGTCTACAACACAACTTTGGAATTCCGTGCCCGTATATTTTTTTTGAATGTAAAAATTATTCCCGGGATATTCATAATCCTGAACTTGATCAGATGGTTGGTAGACTTTCACCCAACCGCGGCAAATTCGGAGTCATCGTGTGCCGCAGTTTTGAAGATGAAGCGACTTTTCTGCGAAGATGTTCAGATTCGTATTCTGATCAGCACGGGCTTATCGTGCCATTAACGGATGCGGATATTATTCAAATTCTCGAACAGAAAAGAATCAACGTTATGCATTTCGAAGAACAAATCCTGTCCGACAAGTCACGCATGATTATGAATCGAAGTTAGAAATTATAAACATCTTCAGGGCGTGAGTTGTTTTAAGATAAATTTGTTCTACAATACCTCTATGACCTCCGGCATTTTCTATCTGCAGTCTTAGCTTCGCATGGATAAGGACGCGATATCAGTTATCCCTCATCCCTCATAAAGCTCCTTTTTTACAAGTATAAATTGATCATTGAGATTAGGACTACCCTGTAGGGTTCGATTCCAGCCGTCTCCTACCGCGCGAAATGTATAGATGAATTGTGTTCCATTGGTGATTAAGACCCATGCCTTTATGTCGCCGTTTCGAAGTTGCAGGGCTTTTAAAAATGCTTCCCGGTCTTCTTTGGTTGATATGAAGTAGTTTGCTTCAAGAAATTTGCGGTCGTCGGTAATTTTTATAAATGGCGCGGAATGCCCTATATCTCTCATGGGAATAGCTTTTAAGAAGGCGAACTTACTCACGTTATTGAGAACCTCGGCCGTTCTAAGTTTTCCGAATGTTGTACTATCTGGACGATTAATTATGTAACAGCCAGTCATTCTGAATTGGATATCATTTGCCGCCGACATTTTTCTTTGGAAAACAGTTTCATCTTTGAGTTTCTTGGCTTCGTACGTGTAGGCCAATATGAAGGCCGCAGTAATGAACAGAACAAAATCGCTGAGCGAAGCATTCTTACTAAAAACAGCGGTGAAAGAAGCAGCAAATCCGATCGTTATAAAATAGAGAAGGAGTACCCATCCGATAATCTGGAGGACAAAAAAGGAATACCTTTTTGCGGATTTGACGAGATTATCAATTTTTTCAAAGAGTTTTAATACTCCTTGTTTGATTCTATTCATAGCCATAATATAGCGAGAATTGTCTTATTGACCATCCTAATAATAGCGGAAATAGCCGGAAATCATAGTTCGGATTTGGGGAGCTACAATCGTCTCCGGCTCAGCGCACGAGAAAGTCGGCGCGTTCCGGAACATGACCCTGGTTCACGTCGGCTTGCCGTATATGGTGCTCATCCTGCTTTCCGTTATCTTCTATCTGCAGTTTTGACCGGAAGGATTTTGACTAAATCGGTTTTTATTTGTATAATATTAAAACCTTGTAAACTGGAGGTGTTGATTGTTGCTGCAGCTGTGGGCCGGGGTGTTCTACTCGCTCAATAAGGTCTTCTTCTGCGGTGCCGAGCGGAGCGTCGGGAAACGGGAACGGATGTTCCGGATCCTCGCCTGGGCTTCGTACCTCGTCGGCATGCCCGCCTGGTTCATCTGGTTCGTCCTGAATCACAACCTGATGCTCGCGGGCGCGGAAGCGGGCGGAGCGGCGGCGATGGTCCTCGGGATCATCACTGCCGTGAAGGGGCAGGGCAAAGAACCGCTCTGGCTGCCGTGGGTAGCGAGGGTTTCCGCAGGCGTCGGGTTCCTGCTGAGCGTCTGGTATTTCCGCGGGTTCAACTCCGTGAGCCAGGCGCTGGAACTCACCGTCATCGGCGGATTTCTCCTCGGCGCGAACCTGCTGGCGCAGGAGCGGCGTTCCGGATACCTCTGGTTCGTGGTCATGAACGGTTCGAACGCCGTTCTGCAGGCCATGCAGGGGTCCCCGCTGCTCTTTGGTCAGCAGATCATGTCCATCGGCTTCGTCCTCGACGCCTACCGGATGTCGGGGCGCAAGCAAGCCGAAATCGTCGTCCACGGGCCCCGTGCTGCATAGCATCGGGGCCCGAAACACATAGCGGTTTTGTTCTTGGGGAAAGCGGCTTCCTGAAAATTGTTCTACAATATCCCCGTGACCTCCGACATTTTCTATCCGCAGTTCTAGCTTCGCATGGACAAGGACGCGCTCTACGAAGAATTGCTGGCCAAGGCCAAGGAGGATCCCGACGTCCTCGGGTTCATTTTGGCCGGCGGGCGGGGCAAGGGCATGAGCACCAAACATTCCGATTACGACCTGCTTCTCATCGTGCCGAACGGGGCGAAAGAGGCGGCAGAGGAGAAATATATAAAGCCGTACCGGGCGACGGAGAGCGTGGAAGGCAGCGTTCTGACGCTCGAGGAGTTCCGGAATTACGGCAACTGGGACATGCACGAAAACTGGCAGGCGTACAATTTCGCGCATTTGACCGCGCAGATAGACCGGACGGGGGAGATACAGAAACTCATCGAAGCCAAGGGCAGGATACCGGAGGAAGCGGTTAAAAAATTCGTCAGCGACAACCTGGGCGGATTTCTTAATCAGCATTACCGCGCGTTCAAGAACGACCGGGACGGGAATGCGTTCGCCGCGTATATGGATGCCGTTGAGAGCGTGCCCCGGCTGTTGGACGTTCTCTTCGGCCGGGAAGGCCGCGTCCGGCCCTACAATAAATTCTTGGAATGGGAGCTCGCGAATCATCCGCTCGCGCACCTGCCCTGGCCGCCGGGGGACTTTCTCGCTTCCATAAAAAAGGTGCTCCAGACCGGGGATATCGAAACCATGAAGGATTTTTACCGGCAGATACGGGACACTTCGCTTCAAATGGGATACGAACGGGAGATCAAGGACTGGGAGGGGTACAAGATGGAATAATTTCGTGCCTGGAGTATGCTAAAAGCATGATCAAAAGACTTCATTCCACTCTTTTCTATGTGGCGGACCTTGCCCGTACTGCGGATTTCTATGAAAAGCTGGGGTTTCCGGTCCAGAGATTCGAAGAAGCCCTGCGTGTTAAAATAGGCGATTTCACGCTTGCTTTCCTGGATGAGAACAAAACTCCCATCAAGAACGAATCCGGGGCCCAGCCAAAAGGTTTGGGGATCTATACTTATGTGGAGGTGGATGATGTGGATGCATATTTCAAATCGTTGCAGGAGAAAGGAATAAGGACGTCCACCGAGCCGCGCGATTGGCCCTGGGGCAAGCGCGAGTTCGTGGTTCGGGACCCGGACAGATATAAGTTGGTTTTCTATTCGCCCCTAAGATAACGGAAAATAGAACCCCTCGGAAATCAAAAATCCCCCGAATGGGATTTTTGATTCCGCTTGGACAACGCTTAGTAGCGGTTGCCGCCGCGATTGCCGCCGCCGAAACCGCCGCGACCGCCCCGGTTGAAGCCGCCGCCGCCTTCGCGGGGACGGGACTCCGGAGGACGGGCGATGTTCACGGTGAGCGAACGTCCGTCGAGCTCCTTGCCGTTCATGAGCTCGATGGCCTTCTGGGCCTCCTCGTCGGTCGACATCTCAATGAAGCCGAAGCCGCGGGAACGACCGGTCATCTTGTCCATGATGATGCTCACGGAGGTGATGTTTCCGGCCGGCGCGAACGCTTCGCGCAGGCTCTGTTCGGTGGTGTCGTAAGACAAGCCGCCGATATACAATTTAGCCATTTGATTCCTTACTTGATTTTGTAAGCCGACCTTATTTAATCGTCTCCTCGACTTACTTTAGAGGTAAGGAATGGGGAAAAACGAGCTTACTCCGGTATATTACGCTAAAAACCGATTATTGTCAAATCCGGCCGCGGGATAGGAGAAACGTTCCGAAAACGTAATACAGCGTTATGATGAAACTCGGGATCGCCGCCCTGCTCGCGGTGTTCGTCGCGGGAGCGGCGTTTCTCGCGTTTTTCTTCTTATCGCCGCGGACCGTGGCCCTGGGAGAAAAGACGGACAGCATGCCGGATAAGGCCGACGAGGCCATGGCGCCGCCGAACTCCGGACAAGAACCGGCCGGGAAAGAACCGCGTCCTTCGGTAGGCAGGCGCCTCCTGCCGGACCTCGTCTTAACCCGCCCCAACGAGCTCTACATTGCGGATAGCGAGAAGACCGGCCGGCGGGAGATACGGTTCAGCACCATCGTTCTCAACCGGGGCGCCGGGGCGCTGGAACTCTTCGGAACATATGATCCGGCGAGACAGGCGACGGCGGTCTTTCAGCGGATATTCCGCGACGACGGCACGAACGAGGTCCGTCCGGCGGGGGAGTTCCGCTATCATACCGACCACGAGCACTGGCATTTCGAGGACTTCACCGTGTTCGAGCTTTGGACCCACCGACCGGACGGTTCGCTCGAGACCCTGATGGGCACCACCGGCAAGATAAGCTTCTGCATCCGGGATTCGCGCCCCATTCTTTCTTCGGCTCCGCGGGGATACGGCAAATGCGAGAATAACGTGCAGGGCATCACCGCGGGCTGGGACGACATTTACGAAGCGAAAGTGCCCCGCCAGCAGATGGAGCTTACCGGCATTCCCGACGGCCGCTATGCCATCCGCTACCTGGTGGACCCCGATGACCGGATACTGGAGGCATCGGAGAGCAACAATTTCCTGGTGATGTTCGTGGAAATAACCGGCTACGAGGTCCGTGCGCTTTAACGCCCGCGCCAGGGCGCCTGCGGAAGCGCGGCTCCGTAACTGAATGAAACGGGCCGCGGTTATCCACAGCTCGGTCCGGGCGCGGACCAAAAGGGGTATAATTAACTCATGTCCAAAAAACTCTGGGTCGCAATGTTTGCGTTGATGCTGGCGGGCCCGGTTTTGGCCGAGGAAACCCCGGCCAATACTACGGGTACGGTGGCTCCCATAAAGCCAACGGTCGAAGCCGAACAGAAAGATTTGAACACGCTCCAATTCCAAAAGGAGTTCCGGGAACGCCTGGAGGAGCAGAGGAAAGAGGCGGCGGAAAGGGAAAAGAAGCTGATGGAAGAGAGGAGGGCGCAGGTCAAGAATCTGCAGGAGGACCTCAAAACCGACACGCGCGCGATCAAGGACGACGCGAAGGCGAATGTCCGGGCGCTGAATAACCAGCTTCCGGCGAACACGCTCCGCTGCGGAGGCATAGCCGGCGCGGTCTGTCCGGAAGGGCTCCGCTGCAAACTGGAGGGCAGTTTCCCGGATGCCATGGGGGTCTGCGTGAAGGAAGCGGCGGATATCAAAGCTTTTTCGGAAGAGGCCAGGAAACTGATCGAAACCAAGCGCGAGGCGGCCAAGCACGCCATCGAGACCAAGCGCGAGGAGTTCAAGCATAAGCTGGAGACGGTGAAGGAAGAAGCCCGGGCGACCCACGAAAAGATCAAAGAGGAATTGAAGGACAAACTTGAGGCGATCAAGGACGTTCGCAAGAAAGACATCGTGGAACGGCTGGACGAGCGCATGGACGAACTGAACCAGAACCGCGCCGAGCATTACGCGAACGTCCTGGAGAAGATAGAAAAAGCCCTGGCGCACCTGATCTCCCGGACCGAGAAAGCCGCGGCGAACGGCCATGACGTGAGCGCGGTGCGCGCGGCGATAACCGAGGCGGAGGCCGCGATAAAGACCGCCCGGGAAGCGATCGCGGCGCAGGCGGCCAAGACCTATGCCTTCGACATCACGGACGAGGCGACCCTGAAGCAGAAGATCGGCGAAGCGCGCCGGGCCCTGGAGACGGACCTCAAAAAAGTGCACGAGGCCATAAAGGCCGCGCATGAGGCGGTCCGCAAGGCGGTGATCGCCCTGGCGGGGATACCCGGAGTGGACAGCGACGCCACGTCCGCCACCACGACCCCTCCGGCCACAACCCCTCCGGCCGCGACCACTACCCCCGCGGCAACGGAATAAAATAAACATCCACGAACATGGAAAAGAAGACCATATATCTGATAATCGCGGCGGTCATCCTGATCGGCGCGATAGCGCTTTGGTGGTGGATGAATCCATCCGCTCCGGAAGTGCCCGAGAACGTGAGCGGCGATGCGGAAGGAACGGCCATAGATTTTGAGGGCGATACCACCGCGGACATAAGTCAGGACCTGCAGGAGATCGATCTCGACGAGACGGACTTCCAAAGCGTGGACTCGGACCTGAACCAGCTTTAGGACCGCGAAAGGTCGCGAAGACCGGGTGCGAGGAAAATGATGCGAAAAGGACACCCATCGGGCGTCCTTTTCTTTTGTATCTCGCGCCGCCGGAGAGGGAGTATAATGGTCATAAAGATGCCCAAGATACATTCCGGATTCACGAACGAGGTCAAAGACATCCTGCGGCGGAACGGAGTGGGGGTCGTTCCGACCGATACGATCTACGGCATTTCCGCTCCGGCGCTTTCCGAACAAGCGGTCATGCGCATCTATAAGATCCGGGAGAGGGACCTTAAGAAGCCGATGATAATCCTCATCTCCTCCCTCGCGGACCTTTCGAAATTCGGCATCCGCCCCGCGGGCATCACCCGGAAGATACTCAAGGACAACTGGCCCGCCAAGCTTTCCGTGATACTGCCGTGTCCCGCCCGAAAGTTCTTCTATCTTCACCGCGGGACGAAGGCCCTGGCTTTCCGCATGCCCAAGAACGCCAAATTGCGGGACCTCATCCGGGAAGTGGGTCCCTTGGTCTCCACCAGCGTGAATTACGAGGGGAAGCCGCCGGCGAAGAACATCGGCGAAGCCAGGAAGTATTTCGGCGACCGGATGGATTTTTACGTGGACGCCGGGGAGCTGGATTCCGCGCCCTCCACGCTCATCGCCGTCAAGCGCGGTCAGATATCGGTGCTGCGGCAGGGAGCGGTGGAGCTTAGGGCTTAGCTTGGAGCTTGCTCCTTCCCCGCCCGCCGATTAAAGTTTAGGGCATGTATCTCATGCCGGAGATCTCCGCCGAACCGCGTTTGCTCCACGGATTTTCCGGGACCTCCGACGGCAATCTGGCCTTCAGGTGGGGCGAGCCGGAAAAGGTTCGTTCGGGCCGGCTCCGCTTCCTTTCCGGATTGGACGTGCGTCCGGAAGATTGCGCCGCGATGAGCGTGGAGCACGGTTTGCGCATCGCACGGGTGGGAGAAGGGGACCGCGGCCGGGGCATAACGGAAGCGGAGGAGATGATCTCCGCGGACGCCCTCTCGACCGACCGGCCCGGGATATGCCTTTTCCTGCTTATTGCCGACTGCCTGCCCATGGTGCTGTGGGACCCGGAACGCGGAGCGCTCGCGCTTGCGCACATGAGCTGGATGAACACGGACAAGGATTTTGCGCGGGCGGCGGTGGAGCACATGCGGAAGGAATACGACTGCCGCCCGAAAGACATCCGGGTCTTCGTCGGTCCCTCCATCCGCAGGGGATCCTATGTCTTTCCCAGGGAGACGATAAAAGAGCGGGGCTTGGACTGGGGGGCGGGATATCTCTCGGATGCCGGAGGCGGCCGGATAGCCGTGGACCTGGCCGGCAAGAACTCCTCCCAGCTCCGGGATGCGGGCATCCTTCCCGGGAACATCGCGGTCGACGGGTGCGACACGGGCGAGGACGCGAGGTTCTTCTCCCATTATCGCTCGCGGCGGACCGGCGAACCGGAAGGCAGATTCGCGGCGGTGGTGGGCATCCGGCCCTAAATGATATAATCATCCCGTATGAACGATCATCGCGCCCAAACGCATTTCTTCCTGGTCCTGTTCCTCGCGGCCCTGGGCCTCACCGCTTATGCCTTCCTGCCGTACGTGAGCGCGCTCATACTTGCGGCGGTCTTCGCGGTCATCTTCACCCCCGTTTACGAAGAGGTCCGGCGGAACATAGTCCAAAGAGAAAGCTGGGCGGCGCTCATCACCGTCGTCCTGGTGGCGCTCATCGTGCTTCTGCCGCTCTCCTTCTTCGGATACCAGCTTTTCCAAGAGGCATCCTCCCTTTACTTCGAATTCGCGGAGGACGGCGGAAGCGGCCTGGTGGCGGACATGCAGGCCTATCTCCAGAATCTGTTCCCGGATATCGGCATAAACCTGAACGAATATCTCCGCCAGCTTCTGTCCTGGCTCATCCAGAACGTGGGCTCCATCTTCTCCGGCTTGGCCCAGGTCTTTTTCACGGTATTCCTGGGGCTCCTGGGTACCTATTATCTTCTTAAGGACGGCGGGCGGTTCAAGGTCAGTCTTTTGGGACTGGTGCCTTTGCCGGAAGAGTATGCCGAGACCATCCTTACCAGGGTGGAGAGCATGGTGGGCTCCGTGATCAAAGGATCGCTCGCGGTGGCGATCATCCAGGGCATCGTGGCCGGGGTGGGATTCACCTTGTTCGGCATACCCAATCCGGCCTTCTGGGGCTCGCTCACCGTGCTCGCGGCGCTGGTTCCGACCGTGGGCACCGCGCTCGTGATGCTGCCCGCGGTCGCATATCTTTTCTTCATCGGACATACCGGCGCATCGCTCGGTCTTTTGATCTGGGCGGCGGCGGCGGTCGGCCTCATCGACAACCTGCTCGCGCCGTACCTCATCCAGCGCCGCGCGAAGATACATCCCTTCCTCATCCTGATCTCCGTTCTGGGCGGCATATCCGTTTTCGGTCCCATTGGTTTCCTGGCCGGACCTCTGCTGCTCTCCCTGCTCTTCGCGCTCATCGATCTTTACCCGGTGGTGATGAAAGAGGGTTCCGACTAATGCCGGTCTGGCACGCTCTTTCCCTTCAATCGGCGGAAAGCGAGCTTCGCGCGGATTTTCGGAACGGTTTGAGTCCGGAAGAGGCGTCATTGCGCCTGGCGCGCTACGGTCCGAACGAATTGCCCCGGCCGGAATCCGAGGGCTATTTCCGCATCTTCCTGCGCCAGTTCCAGAGCCCGCTCATATACATATTGATCGCGGCGGGCGGGGGGGTTCTTGCCCTGGGAGAGACCGTGGATGCCGCGCTCATCGTTCTGGTGCTGCTCTTCAACGCCGTCGTGGGCATGGTGGAGGAGGGCAAGGCGGAGAACACTTTGGCCGCCCTGCGCAAATTCTCGGAAACCTCCGCCACCGTCATCCGGGCGGGGAGGGAAACGGTCGTTCCGGACCGCGAAGCGGTGCCGGGGGATCTGCTCGCGATCCGGGAAGGGGAGAAGGTGCCGGCGGATGCCCGGGTGATCGAGGCCAAAGCCCTGCAGGTGGATGAAGCGGCCCTGACCGGGGAATCCAACCCCGTGCTCAAGTCCGCCGCAACCGTTCCCGGGGAGGATGCCGGAATTTCCGAGCGGACCGACATGATCTATAAGGGCACCGCGGTCCTATCCGGCAGTGCCCGGGCGGTGGTCGTGGCGACGGGGCCGGAGACCGTGATCGGCGGCATCAGCCGCGCGATCGCGGGCCTGGATACGGAGATCCCTTTAAAGAAAGACATCCGCAGATTATCCCAGGTCATCGTGTGGGCGGTGGGCATCCTGTCCGTCCTGCTCTTCGTCGTCGGCATTTTGATGGGCCGCCCGCTCGCGGAGATGTTCGCGGTCACGGTATCCCTGGCCGTTTCCATCATCCCGGAGGGATTGCCCATCGTGCTCACCCTGGTCTTGGCGCACGGCGTGTGGCGGATGGCCAAGCGGAACGCCCTGGTCAAGAAGCTTCAGGCGGTGGAAGCCCTGGGCCAGGCCAAGGTGATCGCGGTCGACAAGACCGGCACCTTGACCCGGAACGAGATGGTGGTGCGCAAGATATATGCGGGCGGCAAATGGTTCGACATTGAGGGCACCGGCTACGAATCGCAGGGTCCGATCCGGTTCGAGGGCGATACCGTGAGTCCCCTGAATCATCCGGAACTGCTCCAGGCGGGCCGGATCGCTTCCCTGTGTGCGAACGCCAGGCCCATTTATCTGGAGGAAGAGAAGATATGGAAAGTGGCCGGCGACCCGACCGAGGCCGCGCTTTTCGTGCTGGGCGCGAAGATAGGCTTCGATCAGGACGAGCTTCGCCGGGAGAATCCCGAGCTCCTGGAGATGCCGTTCGATTATGAGACCAAGTACCACGCCGTGGTCCGCCGCGTCGCGCCGGACCGCCAGCTCTTGACCGTGGCGGGCGCGCCGGAGAAGGTTTTCGAACTGTGCACCCGCATTTCGGAGCGGGACGAAGAGCGTCCCTTCACGGCCGAGCATCGCGACGGGATCGAGGACGTTTTCCGGCAGATGTCCCGGGCGGGCCTGCGGGTGGTGGCGTACGCGTATCGGGAGATGCCGCTCGAGGAGGATACGGAGCGCCTGGAAATGGGAGGGCTCGTCTTCGCGGGTTTCTACGGCATGGAGGATTCCCTGCGGCCGGAGGTTCCGGAGGCCATGCGCCGCGCCCGCGAAGCCGGCATAAAAGTGGTCATGATCACCGGCGACTCCAAGCTTACTGCCGTCGCCATCGCCAAGGAGGCGGGCATCTGGCGGGAAGGGGACGGAGTGCTCTCGGACGCGGATATCGAAGGCCTGCCGGAGGCGGCCCTGGACCAGGAGATCGGACGCACCACTGTCTTCGCGCGCATCACGCCGGAGCACAAGATGCGCGTCATCCAGGCGTACAAGCGCCGCGGCGAAGTGGTGGCTATGACCGGGGACGGCGTGAACGACGCGCCTTCGCTCGTCGCCGCAGACCTGGGGGTGGCCATGGGCCGGATAGGCACGGAGGTCGCCAAAGAGGCGGCGGACATCGTTCTTCTGGATGACAACTTCGGAAGCATCGTTTCCGCGATAGAGGAAGGCCGCGCGATGTACCGGACCATCCAGAAAACCCTGCTGTTCCTTTTCTCCACCAGCCTGGGAGAGGTCTTGACCATCGCCGGGGCGCTTCTCGCGGGCATGCCCCTGCCGCTCTTGGCGCCGCAAATATTGTGGCTCAACCTGGTCACGGATTCCTTCGTGGCCTTCGCGCTCGCGCTCGATCCCAAGGACAAGGACCTCTTGAAGCAATTCCGCCGGCCGAGTCGCTTCCTCATGGACGGGCTGATGGTCCAGCGGATGTTCGTCATGGCCTTGCCCATAGCGGTCGGAACGCTCTTCCTTTTCCAAATGGTCTATGCGGAGGATATGGCGAAGGGCTGGACGATGGCCCTGACCGCGCTCGCGGCCTTCCAGTGGCTGAACGGCTGGAACTGCCGCTCGGAAACGGAATCGGTGTTCGGCAGGAATCCTTTTGCGAACCCGTATCTTTCCATTTTCGTGGGTGCCGCGGTCGTGATGCAGATAGGTGCCATGTACGTGCCTTTCATGCAGGAGCTGCTGCATCTCGTGCCCCTGAACCTCACGGAATGGGCCTGGGTGCTCGGGGTATCCTTCTCCATCGTCGCGGCGGAGGAATTGCGCAAGCTTGTGCATCGGAAAAGCCGATTGGCGGCGGTTTGATTGTCGCCCGGCCGGGAATCGGTTAGAATTGCGCTACATGACCAAAATTTCCCGCTCCAAGATAGATCTTTTCGTGAAGTGTCCCCAGTGCTTTTGGCTGGACCTTCGGCACGGCGTGAAGCAGCCTCCGCCGGCGCCTTACACCATCAACTCCGCCATCGATTATCTTCTGAAGCAGGAATTCGACCGTTATCGAGCGAAAGGCGAGCCGCACCCCATCATGATCGCGAACGGCGTGGACGCGATACCTTATCGTTCGCCGGACCTCGACAAGTGGCGGCATAATTTCACCGGCGTTCAGCATCATCACCGGCCCACGGATTTCTTCGTGTTCGGAGCGGTGGACGACGTTTGGATAAATCCGAAAGGGGAGCTCATCGTCGTGGATTACAAGGCGACCGGAGCGAACGCGCACAAGATCCACGAGTCCTATCCCCGGCAGATGGAGATATATCAGTGGCTGCTGCGTGAGAACGGCTATCCCGTCTCGCCGACCGGCTACTTCGTTTTTGCCCGGGTGAACAAGGCGAACGGCTTCGGGGACGGCCAGGCGGTCCTGCCGTTCGATATCTTCCTGGAACCTCTGGCCGGCGACCCCTCCTGGATCCCGGACGCGCTCGCCAAAGCGAAGACGGTGCTCGAGAATCCGTTGCCGCCTTCCGCGAATCCCGATTGCGAGTACTGCCGGTACCGGGAAGGGGCGTATAAGGCCGTGGAGACCGCCGGTCCCCGGAAGCCCCGCGCCGCCAAGGAAACCACTTTGGGCATCTGACCGTGCCTATCTTAGGCGGGCCGAAAATAATTCATTGGACCTGGCACAGCCGGGACAAGATGCGGTATTACCGGCTGTCGGAGGCCCGGGTCCGGCGCATACTTCATTCGCCGGCCCGCGTCGAAGAAGGCGTGGCGCCCAAGACCGCCGCGCTGATGCAGAAAGCGGGGAGTGCGGGACATCCCCACGAACTGTGGGTGATGATCCAGGACGTCGGCCGCAAACGGAAGGTGATCAGCGCCTGGCGCTATCCCGGAGAGAGCAAGCCGCGGAGCGTGATCACCCTGAATTTCCTGGCCAGGGAATACGGCGAATATCTGGAGACCGAGCCGCCGCCCGCGAAAAAAACGGAGGCAATGCAGCGGAAAATAAAAAGCTCGCGCTGGTTCCGTCCCGCCTCCGCGGGGACCAAGCCGACTTCGGCGTGGCGCAGGCCCTTTCGCCCGTTTTCTGGTAAGATCAAGAAGTGAAAGCAGTTTTGGGGATCTTGGCGGCGGTGATATTGCTCATAGGCCTCGTGTGCTTTGA
>Ga0075906_110_pt1 | contig 31697 bp, 50 predicted proteins | sample RifGroA1_FD_68325 | JGI IMG/M metagenome (GOLD analysis project Ga0075906, IMG submission 68325) | Parcubacteria bacterium GW2011_GWA1_59_11 | reverse complement strand
CCCGAAGCGCAAGTCGAGCTGGGCGGAATTCCGGAAGAAACTGTTCTCGCCGCGGTCGGTCGCGGACGGCAGGGATTTCCTGCGAACTCACGCCGACATCCTCGCCCGGGCCGAACAGGAGTTCGGCGTCCATCGCGAGGACCTGGCGGCCGTCGTCCGCATCGAAACGGACTTCGGGCGCTTCACCGGCGAACACGAGGTCCTGCGGGTGTTCTACACCGCCATGTTGCGGGCGAAAAGCGCCGCTCGATGGCGATGGGCGGCCAAGAACTTCGCCGCGCTCGCGGCGCATTGCCGGAGCTCGGGACTCGACTGCTACGAGGTCCGGGGCTCCTACGCGGGAGCCGTGGGCCTGGTCCAGTTCCTGCCCTATTCCATCCTGCACTACGGCAAGGACGGGAACGGCGACGGGAAAGTGGATCTGTTCCTCATGGAAGACGCGGTGATGAGCGCCGCGCACTTCCTCGTCCGGCACGGATGGAAGCCGGATGCCGGCCGGCGCAAGCGCGCGCTCGGCCGGTACTACGGTTCGCCCCGGAATTATCCGGACGCCGCCCTGGCCTACGCGGAAAAGCTGCGGACGTCGTTCACCTCCGCTCGCTGACCGCCTTTCGTCGATGCCCGCCGCTTACCCCGGCGGGCATTCCCTATTTTTCCTTGCTCGCCTCCGCCTTGTCGCTGATCACGAAGAGATACAGTATCTCGAGTATCCCCACGGTATTGATGACGAGAAGCGCCACGAACCAGCCCTTCTCACCTTTGCGGGCGGATTTCCAAAGCGCCATCCCTTTCCAGACCAGACTCCAGGCGACGAGGGCCACGAACCCGGTCCAGCCCAGCGCGCCCCAGCCCACATCCATCATCCCGAAACTGTTCCAACCTCCCATCATGGGAAACATTTGATATTGTTGTTTTTTTTTGCGGTTGCGGACCTTTTCCTTATCTTACCAGATTGCCGATAATGACGCCCGCGAGCACCGCTATGCCTCCGACGAAGAGCGCCCGCAAGCCGCCCCGCCGGACGGAAAGGCCGAGCAATCTCGCGGAGACCGAACCCAGGACCGCAAGAGCGGCGAGCGACGCGAGGATGGAGATCCAGAAAGCGCTCGCGCCCAGGATCACATAAGGCAGAAGCGGAACGAAGCCGGAGAGAAAATACGAAACGAACATCACCGTTCCGCCCAGGACCGGTCCCCGGAGGGAGACCTCCCGATGGGCGGAATATTCCTCGCTGGTCTCTTCGGACAGGAAACTGCCCACGGCCATGGAGAAGGCCTCCACGAATATGAGCACGAAGCCGGTCAAGAGGATGACCGCCCGGTCCGCGCCGCCCGCGGAGATGCCGGAGAGGAGACCCACCGTGGAGACCAGGCTGTCCTCCACTCCGAAAACCACGTTCCGGATGAGTATCGGCCTGCGCGCCGCTGCGTTCATGCCCTCATTTTATCACATATCGGCCGATGACCGCTGACCGCTAACGACTCCCCACTCTCGACTGCCCGCTCCCATCGGTTTTTCCGACTCCCGACCCTCGACCACCGACTCCCGAGTTAATCATTCCGCCACAAAGGACCGGAAGCCCGCCGGCTTATCCGCCGAGACCTCCACCCGTTCCACGCCCGAGGCAGGCGGCCCGTGCCAACACCACAGGATGAATTCCTCAAGCGATCCATCTTCCCCTTCCGCCTCGATGTACACCGTACCGTCCGGTTCGTTGCGCGCGAAGCCGGAAACGCCGAGCCGTTCCGCTTCCTTGGACGCGGCGTCCCGGAAAGAAACTCCCTGGACCCTTCCGAAAACCTTTATCTTGCGATGGATGAGCATTGCGCGGCTGTATCCGATATTACGAACCGCCATAAAGTTCCACTATCTTCCGATGCGAGGAAAGGCCGGCGATGACGCGGAGCCGGGATACGGGCACGCCGAAATGCTCCGCGAGCGCCTGCAGGACGGCCCGGTTCGCTTGGCCTTCGATCGGGCGCGCCCTGACCTCCGCCAAAAGCACGGGGTAGGTCCCTTTGGATCCCGGCAATGTCCCCGCTTCGGATACCGCCGTTCTCCGTGCGCCGGTTTTTACCCGCACTTCGAACCTCATTCGCAGTTCCCTTCCGGTTTGGGCGCGGAGGGATATCCGTGGGGCACCCATTCCCCGTTCTCGCAAAGCCAGGCGTCCTCGCCGCCGCGGAGAAACACAAGCCCGGCCGCGAGTACGAAGCCGATCGCGAACCAGATGATGAATATCCTGCCCTTGCTCATGAGGGACCTAGAAACCCAGCACGTACAGACCCTTCTTTTCTATCTTCTTGCGCTGTCCGTAATCGTTCAAACCGAACTTCAGGACGTATTTTATCTTGCGCCTGAGCTCCTTGCCCGTGAATTTGCGGGTCTTGGGGTTCCACTCCCGCATGAGGAGAACGTCCCCTTTCTTCGCCTTGAAATCGGCCAGGCGCAGTTCGAAATTCTTGCCCTGGGATCTCACCGCCTTGAAGCTGGCCGGCCAGCTCTTTTTCTTGATGATGGCCATGTTTTTTATTCTTGGAACCTTCTTTTGTCTTCAGATGACCGACCGGGACAGTTTATTGTACAGCCAGGCGAACACCCAGCCCAGGATGTAGCCGGCCACCAGATGCTCCACCACGATCAGGACCATCCCCGTCCAGGTATAGGTCACATAAGGATGGAATCCGCTCACGGTGGCTACGGTGTCCTGCCACAATCCGGTGAGGAGGGAGACGCTCATGGCCACGAGCCAGAACGCCCCCGCCAGGATGGCCAAGGTGGAACCCAAGGCTTTGGGATTGAGCATGATATTTTTAAACCCCTCGACCTTTGCCGCCGGAAAAGCCGGCGGATCTCACCTTCCTATTCTAGCACTTTGTCCCGGAAACTGGCTTTCGGCCGAGGTTCGTATTATCCTGGAACCCTATGCCCGAAAAAACATTCACGAACCTGAAGGTAGGCAGACCCGCCAATTCCACGGTGGAGATCGAAGGCGAAATAACCTCCGAAGCCATGACCCGCCACGAAGCGGACGTGTTCGCGGAACTGCAGAAGGAATTCGAACTGCCCGGCTTCCGCAAGGGCCAGGTGCCCATGGAGATGATCCGGACCAAGGTGGACCGCATGAGCGTGCTGGAGGATGCCGCGGAGGCGGCGCTCTCCGAGGCCTACCCCGACATCGTCGCGGAGGCCGCCCTGCCCATGGTCGGCAATCCCGCCATTACCCTCACCAAGATCGCTCCGGATAATCCCTTGGGCTTCAAGATCAAGGTGGCCCTCCGGCCGGAGGTGAAATTGCCCAACTATAAGAAGATCGGCAAGGAGATCATGGGCGACCTCGTTCCGGCGGAAGTGAGCGACACGGAGCTCAAGGAGCTTCTGAACCAGCTTAAGGGCCTGCGCACCGGCGCGGACGGCAAGCCCCTGGAGCTCACGGACGAATCGGTGCGTGCCCTGGGCAAGTTCGAGAACCTGGAGGATTTCAAGAACAAGCTGCGCGAGAATCTCCGGGAAGAGAAACAGGAAAGCGCCCGGCGCGGAAAACGCGAGGAATTGGCCAAGAAGCTTTCCGAAGAATCCAAGATGGACCTGCCGGAGATGCTGGTGGAGCAGGAGATGCGGGAACTGCACGGCCGCCGGCACATGGAAGCGGAGCGCCGGGGCGTAAGCATGGCGGAACTTCTGAAGCAGACCGGCAAGACCGAAGAAGAGGTCGCCAAGGACGAACGGGAGTACGTGGAACGCCAGCTCCGGACCCGCTTCATCCTGGAAGCCATCGCGGAAAAAGAAAAGCTGGAGCCGGACCCCGCGGAAGTGGAGCAGAATCTGACCGCCCTGCGGGAAAGGCATCCGGAGGTGAACGAGACCTACGCCAGAAATTACGTGACCGCGCTTCTGCGGAACGAGAAGGTCATCCGGCTCATCTCCGGCGAGGAGGTCAAAAAATAGTCGCCGTGAAAAGCCAGGCGGCGGCGATCGCCCCGCCCCAAGCGTACGGCCACCATCCGGCCGTGCTTCGCCGCAGCCAGAGATATATCGCGAGCGTGCTCCAGGCGAAAGGAATGAAGCCCAGATAGCCCAGGACGGGCATCTCGAAGAGGTGGAACATGTCCGGGAATATCAGATATGTCCATTTCGCCCCGGCGCGGTAATTGAAGAATTCCCAAAGCACCCCGGAAACCAGGCCCGCGATGGCGCCCGCATAGAGAAAATGCGGCAGCCGGATGCGCTCCGTTTTCTCCCCCGGCGGCACGATGAAGGGCAGGACAAGGAAAAGGGGCGAAAGCCACATGAGCTGGTTCAGCCAGAAATTCTGGCTCACGACGGGCAGGAGCGCGAATTGCAGGCCGATGAGGACGGAGATCGGCGCCCATATCCCCCGCTCCCGTTCCTTGAGGCCTTGGGGCAGGCGGATCGGCCCGTGGCCGAGCCACATCGTTTCCACGACGATGGGAATGACCGTGCCGTAGGAGGAGACCGCAAGCAGCATCCGCAGGAAGGAATTGTCCGGCGCGCCGGCGTAGACCCATTGCGGGAAAAAGACGTTCAGGTATTCGAAGAAGAGCCAGTAGAGCACCGAAGCGGGCACGAGCATCGCCCAGAACCAGATGCTCTTCATGGGCGAATCGCCGTGGCGCCGGAAGTTCAGTTCATCCATAAGCACCAGCACGCCCCACCACACGAGCGGATACGAAAGCCAGCCTATCCCGGGCAGAAACCCCAGGGTGGCCAAGATGCCCAGCGCGGCCAGGAATATCCCGATGCCGATGCGCATGTCTTTATACCTGCATTATACGTCCGCCGGGGAAAAGAAGCTCTGTTTAAAAATAACGAGGGGTGCAGGAACCGCGTCCCTGCACCCCTTCTCGACGCCTGATCGCTGCGATGTCTAGCGTCGTGGCGCTGCGGGCACATTCGGTGCCCTGACCCATGGCCAGAACACCACGAGTACAGCCGCCACGAGCAGGACGTGGACCCACAGGCCGACTGCAACCGGCCACCCGCCGAAGAACACCAGGGCCCACGCTGCGACCAGGATGGCCGCCCATATCCATCTCGGCATAGGGGGCCTCCTTTCCATATCCATATATCGCCAAAACAGCCAAGTGTCAATCCGGCTTCCATTCCTCCGCTTCCCCACCCGCCTTCCACCCCGTCAACAACATCCTTAAAAACTGGAGTTTGTAGGGATGTCGTTGATCGGGCGGGTCTCTCTTCCCTTTTATCCGCGGCGGACGGCTTTCAAATACTCATCCACCGGGAATTGAAGCGGCAGGACCTTCAAGAGCTTCGCCTTGACCGCTTCCTTTTCCTCCGCGGACTTGGCGGCGTAAAAGCGGTCCCGGAGTTTGACCAGTTTCTCCCGGTGGCGCCGGCCCTGCTCCAATTTCATTTTTCTTTTGCGCGGCGAGCCGTTGCCCATATGTTCGTAGAATAGATCCATGCAAGGGGTTAATACGCAAAATAAAGCCGGAGTGGAGCCAAGCGCCGGTTTTTAGCCGTTCAGGCGCCAAACCGCGAAGGCGAGATATGTTGCGAAAGCGACCCAGGCCGCGTACGGGACGAGCAGGGCGGCGGCGGTCCGGGACCGGGGCCAGATGAGCACGATGAGCGCGACGACCGTGGCGCCCAGGACGGCGGCTTCGGCGACCGCGAGACCCAAGAGATGTTTGGCGAAGAATATCCAGCTCCAATCCGCGTTCAATATCGCGTTCGCGACGAAGATGGCGGCGGTGATCCGGAAGCGGCTGTCCTTGGGCGAACGGTTATAGAAGATGAGCGCGGAGGCGGTCGCGAGCGCGTAGATCGCGGTCCAGACCGCGCCTATCGCGTATCCCGGCGGCGTGAATCCCGGCAGGATGAGGGTCTCGTACCATTCCATCCCCGCGTTCGTGAAATAGCTTCCCGCGAGGGCGGTGAGGATCGCGGCGAGCGGGATAAGGACGTAATTAAGGCGCATGAGCGAATTTATGTTTTCTGCCAAAGCGTATCGCAAGCAGGATGGATATGCTCGCGAGGCAGACGTAAACGGGGAACGCCAGGAGCACGAGATCCCAGCGGCCTACCGCCGCGGAAGCGAAGAAGCCGCCCAGGAACGTGAGCACCCAGGCGCTCGCGGTTTCGGTCTCGGGATGTTCGTACGTTTTAAGTACGGTCAAAACGGCGCCCGTGCCGTCAATGAATATGATGATGAAGAGCGCGACGGCGGCATTCCCGGTCAGGCCCCACAAGGCGAGGCCGAGTCCCGCGGCGAGGAGTCCCGCGATGTCCCGCCTTTGAAATCCGCCCAGGCCGTACTTGATGGCCAGGACGAAAATGAAGCCGTCCCCCACCGCCTGGGCTCCGGTCATGATCAAGGACCACGTCGCGCCTTCCGCGAACTGGGAGGCGAAGGAGATGGCGCCCAATATGGTCCAGATGAGCCAGGAGGCGCGTTCCGGCCTGGTCGTTCCTTTGAAAATATCCCGGATGTACGGGACGAAGGACAAAAGTATCGCTAGGCCGGAGAGATATCCGGCGGCCTGCAGGATCATCGGTTCATTCTACCATCCCGCGGGGCCGTCAACCCAACCGGAACGGTTTTATCCCGCCCTGGTTCAGCTTGAGCGCGGGCACGCCCCGGATCATGCTCAGGGTGCCGACCCGTCCGCCGCAGGCCGGGCAATGCACTTCCTCGCCGGTTTTTGCGCCCGCGGGCAGGCCCGCGTAGTCCGTGAGTATCCGGGGCAAATAGCATTTGATGAGCCGACCCGCGCCGACCTTCTGGTATTTGAAAAGTTTTCGGCCGCACCTGCAGTCCACCTCGATCACTTTCATCCCCATGGGATCATTTTAGCATCACGCGGACATTCTAACATTCTGCAGAATGTTAGAATGTTTTCAGATTTGCCGAAATTGCTTGATGAAACGGACGAATAACCTGCCGTAGGGCGACAGGATATGGGCAACTTTTCTGCCCTCGTATCTTTTCTGCATCAAACCGGCCTGGACCAGGTATTTAGTGTGCTGGGAAATGGTTTTGAAATTCGCTCCCAGGATCTCGGCGATCTCGAAAACGGTGATGCCTGCCCGCCTATCGACCAATAGCAATATCTCAATGCGATGGTGGTTGGCCATCCCCTTGAAATGGCGCTGCATCTGCTCCGCCGTCTTGGGTGTTTTAGCCATACCGGCATTATACAACATTCCTACATTCTGCAGAATGTATCGCGCCGTCGCGTCAGTGCCGCCGCTCCAGTATCCCTTTCGCGAGGGCGTCGGCCTGCTCCCGGAGGAAGTCCGTGATCCCGCGGGGGTTGCGGTCCCCGTCCGCGGCGAACGCCTCCACCGCTTCCCGGGCGGTGAGCGGCCGAAGCTTCGGATTGACCGGCTCGCCGTGCTTGGCGTACACGAACCAGGACCCGGCCCCTTCCTGCGACTCGTAGAACCCGTCGCTGGTGAGGATGGCGACCGACGCGTACTCGCCGCCCAGCTGCTTGCCGAGGACGATGTGCTCGCGGCACGCCTTGAGCATCTCGCGGAGCGCCGTTCCGACGGGCCCCGCGAGGAACCCTTCCAGGTTCCGGGCCGCGAGCGCGAACCGGCTCTCCCTGTCCGACGCCTGGGCCGCTTCCGAGAGGCCCTGGTACTGCTTCACGGTGGCGAGAGCCCCGCCGGAACCGTCCCGGCGATGCTCCGTGACCACTCCCCATCTGATACTGGGCATGTCTCCCTTCCTTTCCGAAGGAAACTAAAGGATGTCCGCCGGGATTATGCTACTTCCCGAAGTCGATGTCAAAGGCAAATAAAAATCATTCCTACATTCTGCAGAATGTAGGAATGTTGCCGGATTATGCTACCTTTCGAAGGGGGTGTCAAAATCAGGACCAGCTTTCGCCTAGATATTCTAACAGCAGTTCCTGGAGGCGCTCTTTGGGAAGCAGTTGAACGTTGTTCGCTCCCGCCAATGCGACCGCCTCCGGCGTGAAATGCGAAGTCGTGGCGACCAGCGCCTTATTGCAGTCATAATATTTCGTCGCCCCCACCACTTGCTGGACCGCGGCATTTCCCGTGGACCAGTCCCGGTAACACTTGGCCTGCACCAGGATACGCTCCCCGGCGCTATTGATTATCAAATCTCCTCCCTGATCGCCGCTCTGCCCGATATGCTGTACCGCGTATCCCATCGATTCGAAAAGCCGATAGAGCAATTGCTCGAATTCCGTGCCGGACAAAGCGGCGAAGTTTTGGGGCTCGCGTCTTATACTTTCGTTCGTAAGCTTCTCCTCTCTCCGCTGAATATAATACCGAAGCACGGAGTATACATCACCGCTCTTCCCCTTTTTTAGATTGATTCCTTGATCGACTAGGAATTTCTCGAGATCCTTAATGCGATCCCAGTCAACCCGATGATTGCGAAAGGCCCAGACATTCGCCGATCTCAGTTCGAAGCTGAATCGATTGATGAAATTGTTTATGTGATCCTCCAGGCCGCGTTCTTTTATGGCGGCAAACACCTGTCGAGCATGTTTCTTCCTGAGGATGATCGCAATTATCTGCCAGGCGATCCCAAGGACTAGGAGCCCAATTATCGTCCACAGAATGGGCTTATATCTTTCGGGTTGAAAAGCAGCACCAATAAAAAGCAGGGCGATTGTTCCCAAAACTAGCCCCGCCAAGTCTCGCCTCGTGTCAGACCCCTGTCTTCTGCGCATAAGACAATTTTAGCACAATCCTAGATGCTAGGGTCAGGTAGGAATATCAAAAAATTCTATATTCTGATGCATACAAAAATGAGAAGGGGGCGGCACCTAGCCACCCCGTTCTGTTGCTCTTGCGCCTAGAGGCGCACCTTGCCCACGCCCTTGCACCCAGGACAGACCCCTCTGGACGTCTGGCCTCTCCCTGAGCAGTTCTCGCACCCGACGATCTGACTCTTGTTCTCGGCCAGCGTTGCAGTCAGCTCCCGAACAGCACGCTCGAATCGCGCCACCGACTGTTCGAACCGCTCGGTTATTTCTCCGATCAATTCCGCATCCACAAGGCCCCCTTTCTGAGGGACAATGAACCACCAAGAAGGTACTTTAACATTATACCACCTTTCGAAGAGGGTGTCAAAAAGTAATCTGCTATCTTACTTTTAATCTGCCGTCAGAAATTGTCTTGCTAGAAATCAGAATCGGTGGCATTATTGCGAACATGGAAGACGAGCTTCTCGGTAAAAAAGAGGCGGCTCTGTTTCTTGGATTAGACTCCCGTGCATTCGATAACTATTTTCGCAATGCCCAGGAATTCCCTTCGCTTGATCGTCCGAAAGGAAATAGTCGTTTCCGATTTAGAAAATCGGTTTTGAACGAATGGCAGACAGAACACAAATGGCGTACGGTCGCATTGGATCTGGATGAATATCTTCTGTGTCTGGATTTTGCATTAGCAATGCATTTCCGAGGGTATGTGGCTTCCGATTGGGGCACTGGACGCCAGCGGGAGTTCGGTCAAAAAATCACAAATTGGATCAAGGGACAGTTGGGCGAAGTTGCAGTTAAAAAATTTTTAGAGAAAAATTTTGGTGTAAAAATTCAACTGGACTTTGGAATTCACCCCAAAATCGTCCCCCAGGATATTATTGGCATTGAAGAAAATGGTCGGATTAGAAATCCAGGGGTGAATGTTGCCATTAAATCTTCGAAGCCTAAGAGTTCGTATTTGGTTCTATCGCCCAGCGAAGTATCTCGCCCCGAGCGAAGATCTGATATCTATATATTTTGCCGTGTAGATATTCCAGATGATCATCTTTTGCGGCTCACGAGAAGAACCATAATCAAAGCAGTTGGCGACAAGCAACATTTCTCGTTGTACAGGGATGAAATCCCTTCCTTTTCGGAACTTTCTTGTGAGATAGCGGGATTTTGTCCAATTGACGAGCTAGAAGAAAGGATGAGTATTCCAGGACAAGATTTTGATGGACCTCGGTTCGTCAGACAGTCTGGATTACTTAGACGATCTAAGAAAGAATGGGACCAGCTGGTTAAGCGACTTTAGCAAGCCTCATTAAAGTACCTTTTGTTTTCTGGATCCCATTCCAATTTGCGGGAACCCATTCGTATGGAACTCCCGCAAAGGTCTTTAAAATTGCCTCAACTACCTGCCGGGCTCCCTCGGGAGGCACCGCCATGCCTATTTGTTTTCTCACACTCTCTTTCGAACCCGCAAAGACAAACCAATCCGGGAAAGTCTGGAGACGGGCACGCTCTCGGTTTGTTAACGCTCGATTTTCGATCCAATGGTAAACGTGGGTTCCACCGCCTCCGCTTCCCGTTATTGTATATGCAGGCCTACTTGGATCGAGTCTTTTGTATATTTGACTCAGCCGGGCGCCCTTAACGTTAAGCCTAAGTTCTTTTGGAATTCCTTCATACCATGCATTCTTGCCGGGAGGAATATGTCTTAGTCTTTCTATAACCATGGTAGACTGGCGCGTTATTTCATTGTTGGTCGCGTCTCGAGTGATAGATGGACACTCAATGGCGCTTTTAACGGACACGTGCTTGCCCGCAAATTTAGGAGCTGGGACTTTAAATTCTAATCCCAAATCCTTGCGGATTCCAACTATCACAAATCTATGACGGTATTGAGGAACTCCGTATTCCTCGAACTTGTAAAGATTAACCGTTAAGTCGTATCCTCTTCCGGCCTTCTCCAGGTCGTTGATAATTTTCAAAAATGCCGCCCCGCCGTTTGCACTCTGAATGCCTCCCACGTTTTCAGCAATGAACCATTCTGGATTCCTAGTATTTATAGCTTTTACTCCATAAGAATATAGGGGGCCGTATTTCCCCTGAAATCCCTTTTGTTCTCCGACAATACTAAAATCGTTGCAAGGAAAACCGAAGCCCAGTGCGTCAAAGGCGGGCAGTTCCTTAAAATCCAGCTCCTCGACTGGTCTACAAATAACAGCGTCAGGCCTGCCTTTATGAAGATTAAGGGCATATGTCTTACAGGTATCAAGATCTATATCATTGGCCCAGAGAAGATTGACCCGATATCTATTGCCCTTCTTCTTTGCACTCGCTAAACTAGCTCCGAGACTTAGCCCCCCAGGCCCACAGAACAATTCAACAAAATTAAATACCTTGTCCACCTAATAATTGTAACATAGCATACACTCGCATACACTGTGGATAATCTATCCTCGAAAAGCAGAAGTTATAACATGTCCCGAATACGGTCTAAAAATACATCTCCTGAACGAGTAGTTTTCTCACTTTTTAGGAAAACGTCAATTCCCTTTAGAAAACATTACTCAAAAGCCCCAGGAAAACCAGACCTGGCATTTTTGCCCAGCAAAACAGCTGTCTTTATTCATGGGTGTTTCTGGCATGGGTGCCCTCGATGCAAACCGCCAAAACCTAAAAGCAACAAAGACTACTGGAATAAAAAACTAAAAAGGACCAAGGAGCGCGATGAAGGGCAGATTAAACTTCTGAAAAAATGTGGCTGGAAAACAATCGTCATCTGGGAATGTCAAATCAAAAATAATCCTGATAAACAAATTTCTAGAATCATTCGAGTCTTAAGATAGTTATCTTATCAGGACCGCGGATGGAATTCCCAAACGTCCAGCCGCTGTCTTGTTTGCTTTCTCTCGGCATTTGCGAAACTCTTTATAAGCGGGAATTTACGAAGAAAAAAATCATGGAGCTCTTCCTTGGATTTTGGAATTGATTGCCCTGCCTTTTTCAAATAGCTGATCCTAATTAATCCGTTCATAATATCGATCAGTTGCAATTCGTCGAATAATCTCCTATCAGCAAAAACGAGTGAAGAATCAGCTATTTCTTTTGTCGGTTTGCCAGCAATATTACGTCGTCTTTTAAGCATACGATCTATTTGATTTCTGAAATCAACCTCCTGTCCTGCCGAAAGCGAGCTTCTGTCAAAAATTAGTCGTGGTCTGGATAAAATCGTAAAAATTCTCCCTTCGGCCGGGACCCATGGATACGAGAGAAGCAGTCCGATCAATCTAGCCTTGCTGTCCCACCTTGACAATTGATTCCATTGGGTGCGATTAGCAACAATTGCTCTAAAACAAGCATTAGAATCGATAAATGCGTTAATAAACCCCTTCATGACTTCCATTTCTTTAGCGCCCAGGTTGGGTCGAGCAGAAAAATGGAGACTGTTAACATAACGCTCTTTCAGCCTAACCTTTCCAAGTCTTACGGCTAAATCACAATCAATTGGGAGAAAGATGCCTCCCCACATAAAACAACTTTCTCCATTGTTTCGGATATCGGTTTCATCTACAAAAATCTTGCAAAGATGAAACAGTTGCCGAGAAGCATACATACGCTGTGAATTCTACCCCCTTCTCCCCTTCCCCGCAAAACCCCTGAAAATGCGTTGAGGCGGTGCGCGATGCACCGCCTCTTGCCTCTCTCTACCCCGTCGGGGCGGGTTCCGGCACCGGCAGATCGATCTCGGTCGGGAACTTGCCCATGACCGCGCGCCGGGCCCAGGTCCGGGCGGTCTCGTTCGCCTCGTCCCAGGCCATCTGAAGCGGCCTCTCGATCTCGAGGAGCAAGTACCGGCGGAGCGCGAACTCCTCCAGTTCTCCCTTGAGACCGGGGGCCATCGTCCGGTAGACCGCCGCCGCCTGCTCCCGCGTGCCGAGGAACGCATACGCGCCCATGAAATGTCCAATGTACATAGGGCACCCCCTGCGATTTCAATCTACCACCGATGCGCCCCGGAAGCCAAATAATTCGAAAAAAACCAGCCCGCTTCACATTTTCTTGACCTTTACACAAATCAGATTCTGTGCTATAATATAAAACTGCCCTTCGAAACTGCCAGTTTCACCACTAGGGAAGTCCCAACTTCCTACGCGGTCTTTTTCCTTTCCAGCCCCCGATGCGCGCGCACCGGGGGTCCTGCCTTTTAGCGGTTGTCCGAAGCGGAAAAAAATGATAAGATAGGCATCTCGAAAGGAGGGCAATTTTGCCCAGAAAAAGGTACAGCGCGATCTACGAACTCACGTTCCGCGGAGGCCGGGCCAAGGTCCACGGCCTGCGGGTGATCCCGCTGGGGTTCCACCTCGCCCTCAGGTCGGCGTCCAGGGACGCGGACCAGAGGGCGGAGGCCGAGAGCGGCCACGTGGTGGCCGTGCTCGAGAGCGACGAGGCGCACATCGTCGCGAGCGTGATATCATCGCTCCGCAAACTGCCCATCATCTAGAATGGGGGTATGGCTCCACCTGACGGGCCGTTTTTCATAAAAATCAATGGAGGCGGCACCACGCTGGCGCCGCCTCCAACCGCTACTTTTCCCCTTCGATCCCGATGACCGCCGCCGGGGCGTCCTCCGGGTTCTCCGCCGCGGCGATCCCACGGACCGGTTCCTCCGGCCCGGGCCCGATGCATTCCGCCGGGTCCCAGAACAGGAACGTCCGGAAGCCGCCCGGGAGATCGAAATCGGGAAGGTCCTCCCTCGCAGGCATAAACGCCTCCCTTCACGCTTCATTTATTGAACCAGCTTTGCCCCTTCCCGTCCAGAATCCATCCGGCCTCCCGGCCGCGTAATACATGGGGTTCCCCATTCCCGGGGCGGCTTATTTCTCCGCAAGGAGGATGCGGATGAACGATGAACAGCATTACAGCGTGATCCACAAGGCGGATTACCAAGGCGACCGCATCACCATCACCCATTTGGGCAGATTCGCCTCCCCGGAGGAGGCCCAAAGAACCGCACGGACCCTCTTCATCGGCATTCTGGAGGTTTGCCTGTCCGAGACGGCGGAACGCCGCGCCGAAGAGCTCGGCCCCCGGTTCCGGCTATTCAGGTCCGAAACAAGTTTCATCTGACGCGCCCGGCCGGCCAAAAAAATCCCCGCTATCGGGAACAAAGGGTATGGCTCCACCTTACGGGCCGCTTTTCTTTTTAGTCCGCCTTCGGACCGTGCAGGCGCCAATTCTCCCGGTCCGCCATGCTTTCCGCCTCCTCCTCCACGGAAACGGGCTGCATGGGTTCGGGCGAGCTCACATTTTTCATATGCAGTTTCCTGTTGAGCTCGCTTGCGTCCTCTTCGTACGATTCCGCGAGCTCCCTTAAAATCTCATCCCGCAAGCCGACGCTATTGGTCTCGATAAGAAAATTATCTATCTTCCTTTCCAGTTCGGCGATCTCCTGCGCATTCCCCCTGCGGAGGGCCGCCCGGTACTCATCTCCCATTTTATGCTTGAAAGCGGCGATCTCCGGACGCGCGTCCGAATGAGGCAGTTCCGGAACGCTTATTTCCGGTTCCCCGTGATGAGGCCTGTCCGGGCCGTGCTTCATACCCGTATCCTACACCCGCCGGGCGGAGTTTTCCACAGTTGCCCTCTCCGGAGGCGGAGCGATAATGAAAACGGACACTTATCGATCGGGGGTATATATGGGCAAAGGGAGGCGCAAACGGCACCGCCACCGATGGCATCCGCCTCAGCTTGGGGAGCGTCGCGGGCGCGAACGCAAGGAGCTGCCGCTCGAAGATGCAATGCGGCTGCGGCTCTGCGAAGAGGCGTTCGACGATCTCCGCTGGGATATCGGAGAGGGCATGTCGCTCGTGATGGGACGGGCAACCAACATGTCGAGCTCGGACAATGAGTTCGAGGACCGTCCCACTCTCGCGATCAAGCTCCGAGCGAGACAACCCGCCCTCACGGAGAACAGGGAATGAACAGCATGGCCGGGCACCCGCGTGGAGGTGCCCGGTTCCGCGTTTTGGGCCAAAACGAATCGGGGCCATTGCAACAAGCAATGGCCCCTACAAGAAACCGAAGATACGCAGGAGTCCGGCCAGCCGACCGGGCACCCTGCCCATTCGCGCTTCGCGTTCGCACTGCGCGAGGAACGCCTGCGGGTCCTGCCAGCCCTGCCAGCGTTCGCCGAGCGCTCCGTCGCGGAGCAGCGCGGCGATCCATGCCGCGGAATGCCCCGCGTGGTGCAGGTCGTCCACCGTGCTCAAGAGAACCGACGGCATGTCGAGCACGCGTCCGACCGCGGAGAGCGGGGTCTTGGACTCCGCGATTTCCCCGCAGTAGTGCCGCCAGGCCTCGCGCGGGCCGGACCAGTGGCCGACGAGGGCAAGACCTACCGCGTTCGCGCGGTAGTGGCCGTTCACGCGAGCCATCCAGAGGCCCTTGGCTTCGCGCACTTCGCTATCCCGAACGCCGCGTTCGATGAGCTCCGCCAGACGCCGGCTTCTCTCCATGGCCGCCTCCTTGCGCCCGCACCCCCGACCGGCGGGCAACGAAGTCCCGAACCGCTCTTATTTAAAAACCGGGCCTTGGCCCCGGCGCCTCTTCCATCCAAACACGGAAACCGCCTTTAAATCAACATAAATGAATTCCGGACGAGGCGGGGAGCCTCGTCCGGGATCGGAGAGAAGAAATGCACGGGAGGGTCAGGCCACGTTGAGCTCGGGCCGCGGCCGCCGGTTCTTCAACCGACGCTGAACGCGCTCCAGAAGCCGGATGGCTTCGACAACCGTGCGGTTGCCAAAGAGCGCATGGAACAACTCGTGCTTGTCGTTCCACAAGAGAAGGATGTTGTCCGGCGCACCGTTCCCGCCTCGCGTTTTCGCGAGGTTGTGGTGCCGGGTCCGGTGTTTGCGGACCCGATGGCAGCGGCTGTCGATACTGCCGCGGCCCCGGAACTGCCGCCGGCGGCGGCGTTCGATGTGGAAAATAGCCCCAGTGCCAGTACCCGTAACCCACCTCCTTGTTCGATGACGAGCGTCCTGCCTTCATTATGAACCCGCCGGGGCAAGAACGGAATTGTGGATAACCCGCCAGGTTGACGCGCGGGTCCCGGCGCGGGATAGTGAAAACGGAGGTGGGTCATGACCAATGGCCGCCGCGGCAGGTCCTGGATCATCGTATTGCTCGTGATCCTGGTGCCGGGAGCGCTGGTCTTCCTGGCCCTGTGGGCGATCATCGCAGCCGTCTACAGCGCAATCGCCGTCTGGGACTTCCGCATGCGCATCCCCTGTCCCGTCTGCCGCCGGCCTTCCCGAAGGCGATGGCGGCCGGGGAGTTCCGTGGCCCGGTGTCCGGAACACGGGACTTTCCTCCGGACGGGGGAATTTCTGGAGTAGGGCGGCCGACCGACGCGGGAGGCCGCCCGATATTTTAAAGAGACATGAATATCTAGGAGGGAATGCGCAGGACGACGGCGGTCATGTCGTCCGCCCTGGCCCGCAGGCTGGCTCTTTCGGGCATTTCCTTTTTTTCCAGGCTCCGTTTTCGGGCGGACTCCGCAAGACCCGCGGCGACGTCCTCGGCGCTCAATCCTTCCGCCCGGGACAAAAGTTCGATCTCCTCATCCGTGAGATTGTCGTGAATGCCGTCCGACGTGAGCAAGAGAACCTCGCCGGGCGACACCTCCAAACTTTGCACGGCGGGCTCGGTACGCCCCCCGCCCAGACACTGGGTGATCCGGTTGCGGGCGCTGAACAGATTCTGCTCGGGATAGGTGAAGGTGCGCGGGTCGCGGCTCAATTTTTTCTGCATGTTCCGCGCTTCATCTTCGTTATGGAAATGCTCCCGGATCGGTCCGTCATCCAGAGTGACCTGCTCCAGCTTGCCGCCCGCGGCGAACCGGTACAGGCGGCTGTCGCCCACGTTCCCGACCGCGGCCCACAGCCGGCCATCGCTCCGGAAAATTTTCACCACCGTCGCGGTGGTGCCCATTTCGTAATAAGCCGGATCGGCGTGTGATTTCCGGAATACCTCCCCGTCCGCGTCCTCCAATATCTCCCGGAGCGAATTCTCCGCCTGGGTCCGGTCGAGATCCGGCCCCAGTTCCGCGAGCCGGGCGGAAGCGTAGTCCCTGGCCGAAGCGGAAGCCACTTTCCCCGCCGCATGGCCGCCCATTCCGTCGAAAACCCCGAAGATAAGACGCTCGGGATCGTTAAGCCAGGCGTCCTCGTTGGATTCCGGATGTTTTTCGCTGGCCAAACTGCAGACCCCGGTTTCGACATGCTCGAGCCGGGGATCCCGGTCTTGGGGGAACCCCTCTTTCATGGCTTCATGATAACATGAAAAAACGCCTTTTTCAGCGAATGATATCCGAAAGCTTCCGGGAAAGATCGAGCATGGCGGACAAGCTGTCCAGGTCCGGCTCCGGACGGATCCGGTCCAGGTCCTCGTTGCCCAGGGCCGCGATGCGCGCTTCGATGCTCTCTTTGATCTGGGGCGGAAGATCGGACCGCTCGCCTTCCGCGCGCAGACGGTCGAAAAATTCGATCCGGGCGGCCAGAAAATCGCCCAGGTATTCCCGCCATTCGCGTCCCAGATCGGCCAGTTTCTTGTCCCGGATATCGGAAACCGGCGAGTTCACGAGCGCGTGATGTTCGTTCCAAATGGAGCCGAGCATCGTAATGGCATCTTCGAGCGCGATCGGAAAACTGCCGTCGAATTCCAAAAGCAGTTCCGCGGCGCCGAGGTGCGCCGGTCTTTCGGAGGACCGCGGGAATTTGAGGAGCCGCCCGCGCTCCTTGGATCCCCCTTCCCCGCCGCCCTCCGGCGGAGCGCCTTTTTCGTCTTCCGGTCCGGGAGGTTTCTCGGCCATCAGTTGGCGGGGCGGATGCCCAGTGCTTCGAGCTGTTTGGCGACGAAAGAGCGCAGAGCCGCAAGCGCTTCGTCCTTGGGCTTCAGAAAAACCTCCGCGACGTCCGGGCTCCCGAGAAGAGCCAAGGCGGAGTCCAATTCCAATTCAAGTTTCGGATCGGATGCGCCGGACCGGGCAAGCACTTCTTTCTGTTCGCCCAGGGAATCGAACCAGCCCTCCCGGGCCTTCTCGAAATCCGCGATCTGCCGCTTCCAATCCTCGTCCGTCTCTTCGAGCAGGTCCATGTAATTCAGGGCCGCGCCCAGGCCGCCCAAAAATTCCGCGACGTAGGAGTCGAGGAGCCGGTCCGCGTTCTCCATCTCCCGCGCCGCTTCCGGAGAGACGCCCTTGCGGAGCTTCAATTCGCCATCCTCCACGACCCCTTCCTTGGGTTTGGGTTTGAATTCCAATATACGCGCCGGCCCGCGCTTCGGCGGCTCCGGTTTCTCCGCGGGTTGTTGCTCTTCGGGCAGGTCTCCGCCCTCCAGGGGCACTTCCCGCCACCCCGTACCTTCTTTCATTACCATAGATTATACCTCACCGCAGGAACATCGCATCCCCAAAAGAGAACAGCCGGAAGCGCTTCTTTACCGCCTGCCGGTAAAGGCCGAGAACGGTCCTGCGCGAGGCGAAGGCGGAAACGAGCATCAGAAGACTCGAATCCGGCACGTGGAAATTCGTGATGAGGCGGTCCGCGAAGCGGAAGCGGTAGGGCGGCCGGATGAAGATGTCCGTTCCGCCGGAAAGCTTACGCAAGCGGCCCTTGGCGTCCGCGGCGGATTCGAGCGCGCGGACCACGGTGGTGCCCACCGCGACGATGGGACGGCCGGCCGCGCGGGCGCGGTTCAAATAAGCGGCCGTTCCCGCCGGTATCTCGTAAAATTCCCGATGGAGCTTCCCGGTACGGAGCGCTTCCTCCGTGAGCGGCGCGAAAGTCCCCAGATTCACGTGAAGGGTGAGGAATCTGACCGCGTGTCCCGCCCGCCGGAGCGAGCGCAAAAGAGCCGGCGTGAAATGCAGGGCGGCGGTCGGCGCGGCGACGGAACCGGCCCGCCGCGCGAAGACGGTCTGGTACTCCCTCCGGAGCCGCGCTTCGCTTAAGGGCGGATTCTTGATATAGGGCGGGATGGGCGTCGTGCCGTGCGCGGCGAGCACCGCGGACAAACGGCGCACGGGAAAGCTGGGCCGGAGCAAGAGATATTTCCCGTCCCGCTTCCCGACCCGGAAGGAAAGCTTGGCCTCGAGAACGAGCGACTCCCCTTCCCGGACCGGCCGGTCCGCCATGACCCGGATGTCCTTCCCTTCGGTCGCGAGATAAAGGGCGCGGACCCGGCCGCCGGTCGCCTTGCGGAGCACAAGCCGGGCGGGCAGGACCTTGGTCTCATTGAGGACCAGGACCGAGCGCGGCGGCAGATATTTGCCGATGTTCCGGAAAACGTCCCATTCCGTCCGGCGGGTCTTGCGGTCGTGGATCAGGAGCCGGGCGCTCCAGCGGGGCGAAGCCGGTTCGCGGGCGACGAGCTCGGCCGGAAATGAGAAGTCGTATCCGGTCATGGTCTTTGAGATCGCGATTTCGTCCGCGCAGGAGCGGAAAAGCGCGGAGAGGCGAAAAACCGTCCCAGGGGATGCTTAAGATGATCGTGCGACCGGGCCGGGCAGTACTTGCGCCCGAAATCTATAAGCAGGTAGGCGGTCCGGAACCAGTCCTTCCTGGGAATGATCTTCATCAGATCCCTTTCTATCTTCACCGGGTCCTTGTGCTCGGTGAGCCCCAGCGCCCGCGACAACCGGATGACGTGCGTATCGACCGCGATGCCTTCCACCACGCCGAAGGCGTTGCCCAGGATGACGTTCGCGGATTTGCGCCCCAGGCCGGGGATGCCCACCATTTCCGCCATGGTCCGGGGCAATTTGCCGCCGAATCTTTCCTTGACCGCCCGCGCCGCGCCCAGGATGCTCCTGGTCTTCGCGCGGTAGAACCCGCAGGACTTAACGCACTTCTCGAACTCCTCCACGGTCCGACGGCTGGCGGACGCCGAAACGTAATCCTCGAACTTCGCGACCAGAAGCTCCCAAGGGGTGCGATAGTTGAGAGCTATCTTCGGGTCCGGAAAGAGCTTGCCGAGCCCGCGGAGAACGGCCGCCGCCCGGCGCTTTTTTTCGGACAGATCGGTTATTTTCGATGGTTCTCTCCTCATAATCGGATCTCCTTCAGTATTTCATAATCCGCCCCGGACGGAGAAAGATGCGCTTCCATGAGCGCGACCGCGGCGAATTCCTCCGGCCAGCGAACTTCGTCTTCCAGGCGCTTGACCGGAAGGCCCGGGAAATTCTCCGGCCGGAACCTGGCCAGGGTGATATGCAGGCGCAAAGGCCGCCGCTCCGCCGGCTGCCCCGCAAGGCGCAGGGCTTCCGCCTGCAGTTCCGGGAGGCCCGCCGGAACGGGACCCTCCGCCCAGATGAGGCGCGGCTCCCTCACATTCGGGCCGTAGCCCACCCTCCGGAATTCCGCGGATATCTTTCCCCGGCCCCGAAGACGTTCGAGCTCTGCTATGACCGGCGCCGGATCTTCGGCATACCAGGGCGGGACCAGGGTGAGATGAAGATCTTTGTCCTTCAGCCAGCGCACCGGAAGCCGCGCGTATCTTTCCCGCCATTCCGCGACGGCCGACGCCAGAGTCCCGGAAACCGGCAGAGCGACGAAGAACCTATGCTTCATAAAGGGAGACGGCTTCAAAAACGGCGACCGCGGCCGCGGTTTCCGCCCGCAGGACGAGCTTGCCCAGCCCCGCGAGAAGGAACTTCGCCTCTTCCGCCGCCCGCACCTCCTCCGGAGCCCAGCCGCCTTCCGGCCCGATCCAGACGCCGATGCGTTCCGCTTTTTTTATCCGCGCTTCGAACGAACGGAACGGCGGATGCCCGGGCTCGAAAAGGAAATTCGGCCCGCTTGCCTGCGCGAGGGCCGCTCCCAATTCCACGGCCTCCGATATTTCGGGCACCTTCGCCCGGCCGGACTGCTCCGCCGCTTCCCTGGCGATCTTCTTCAAGCGCTCCACATTGAGGCCCAACTTCACCGTGCGCCGGGAGATGAGCGGCACGATGCGTCTCGCTCCGGCCTCGGTCGCCTTCTCCACCGCCCATTCGAAATTTTCCCGCCGCAGAACGGCGAGATACAGCGCCACTTCCAGCGCGGGTTCCCGGTCGTTTCCAACTCGCTCCTCTATCTCGCATTCCAGGCCCTCGCGGGACATTTCGATTATCCGGCAGGCGGCTTCCGCGCCCTTGCCGTCCGCAAGGAGCAGGACATCCCCCGTTCGAAGGCGCAGAACCTCCCGGATCTGCTGCGCATGTCCGCCGGAGACGCGGACCCGGGGACGGGAAAGATCAAAATCACCGATGAAGCGATGGAGTCTCATTGGGAACGCTTACCGGAACCGGCTTGCGCCTTTTGAGGCGGAAGAAAACGAAGGCTGCGAGCAGCAGGCCGTAATTCAGAACCATAAACCAGGGTTCGCCCCAGGCGACGCCGCCCAATTTGAATTCCGAAACGGGCCACAGGAACGGCGTGGGGAAGAAAGTATAGGTATGGGTGGGGATGTCGATCAAAACGTGCAGAAGCCAGCCGCCCATCTCCCAGGGCAGACGCCCGACTCCTTTGCGCATGCGCCGCCAGAGCCAGATCGCGAAGGCGACCGCCAGGAACACGAGCAGGCTGTGGCTGAAGCTGTAAAGGAAATGCGTGAGCCGCTGGATGAAAATGGTGTCCGGCGAGGTCGGCTCCATCATGCTGAAGCGCGCCTGGATGACGGTGGGATCCCCGAAGATCATCTGCCACAGGAACCAGGCGAAGAAAGGGGTGAAGGCCAAAAGGTCCGGAAATATGCCCCACCAGGCGGCGAGAAGCGGCTTCAAGGACAGGGTCGGCTTGCCCTTTTTCTCCCGGCGGCGATCCGCCGCTTTGGCCGCCGCGGCGGCCCATAAACCATGCGCCAGTATATCCATTGCGCTTGACAGTATAGCGGTTCCGGCCCGAATTCACAATTTTTTCGACCCGCGGGGAAGGACGTAGATCACGTCTTTGCGCTCCACCACCACCTGCCACTTCCGGCGGCGGGCTTCCCGGTACAGTTCGCCGTTGGGATTGAAGCAGATGGGCCGGTCCACCAGTTTCAGAAAATTGATGTCGGATTCCGTATCCCCCACTCCGACCGAACCCTTGAGGGTCAGGTTCTCTTTCTCCACCGCGCGGCGGAGGATCTTCGCCTTGTCCATGATGAGCGTGACGTGCTCCGTGATGCCCGTGAACCTGTCCCGACCGTCCACCGCGAGTATCCGGCCGTAGGTCTTATTGAAGCCGAGCTGCTTGCCGAACCTCTCCACCGCGTATTTGGGCGAATGGGAGATGGCCAGCAAATAATATCCCTTCTTCTTCAGGTCGCCGACCAGATCGCGCGTATAGCGGTAGACGCGATCGCGGTGGAACTCCGCCACTTCGTTCATCAGCTCCGCGAACTTCTTCCGCTTCACGCCCCGGATATGCCGGTCGAAGGTACGGATGACCGCGCCGATGTATTTCTCGTAGCTGTCCCTGCGGTCCAGCCAGTCGCGGTAGGCCGGCGCGTATTCCCGCCGGGCCTCTTCCGGGAAAACGCCCGCGGCCACGAGCGTTTCCACCAGTTCGATGAGCAAGCTGGAGCGGAAGATGGTCCCGTCGATATCGAACACCGCCACTTTGCGCTTCTTGATCGCGGACCTGGCCATCTTATTTCAGGGAAATGAGTATCGCGCCCGCGACCATGAGCGTTCCGCCCAGAACCGATTTCCAGCCCAAGCTTTCGCCCAGGAACACCGCCGCGAGGACCAGTACGAAAATCAGGCTCAAGCGGTCGATAACCACCACCTTGCTCGCAAGGCCCGTCTTAAGCGCTACGAAATAGAAGAGCCAGGAGAGCGCTCCGGCCACGGCGGAAAGGATTATCCAAAGCCAGTCGCGGGAGCTGAACGAGTCGAGCGAAAATCCCTGGAACTTGCGCAGGAAAAAGCTGGTGATGACGAGAAAACCGGCCATGATGATGGAACGCACCGTGGTGGCCAGGGTGGGATCGACGTTCTTGAGCCCGATCTTGCCGAAGACGGCCACCAGCGCCGCGGTGATGGCGGAAAGAAAAGCGTACAGAAGCCACATCCCTTAATTCTACCCGAAATTCGCCGATAAAAAAGCTATGCCGTTTCCCCGGGCCGCCGGGCGGAAGCGAGCGCCCAGATCCCCAGGACGAAATGCAGGACGGTATCCGCGGGATTCTCCAGATCCATGCCCAACAATCTCTCGGAAATTAAAAGGCCGTAGAGGCCGAGAAGAACGGCCGCGACCCCTCCGGCCATGACCGCGTAGCGCATGAGGTCCTTGTCGAAGAAATAAGCCGCGAGAAGAGCGAGAACGCCCGCGAAAATATGCACCCAGTTCTCCAGAGTTCCGAACCACCAGGCCGACCCTAAAACGCTCCGTTCCGGCGTCGGACCGATAAGAAAGAATCCCAGCACGCCGACAAGGACAAGAAGAGGGCCTGCCGCCGCGAGAAATCGGAAGGGAGTCATCATAAACTGATACTTTTCCGGGGCGGCCGAAAGCTACAAGACGCAAAATCGCAAAACGGCCCGCAGGGGCCGCTTCGCGTTCCGACCTCAAGCCCTACTTCCGGGCCATCTTGCCGGCCATCACCGCGAGGTAGATGGCGGCCAGACCGACCAGGATATAGATGATCATCGAAACGGGCGAGGCCTCGCCGAACAGGCCGTCCACCACGTTGTAGCCAAAGGCCACCAGTCCCCAATTCAGACCCCCGATGATCACAAGTATCAGGGCTATCCAATCGATCGTGGTCAGTTTGCTGGACATTTGGTTCGCGCCAAGCAGGCGCGCAATTTCGACCTTTTCAAGGAGTTTACCCGTTAATTATATGAAATCCGGCCGGTTCTCCGGAAAAGTTATCAACAGCCCCCTCGGGGGCCATTCTCGCGAGATATTCCTTGCGCAAAGATTCCAAGCGGCCCTCCCTCACGGCGGCCCGGATCTTCTCCAGAAGATCATTGAAGAAATAAACGTTGTGCAAAGTGGCCAGGCGTCCCGCTTCCGGGTTCTTGTCCTTGAAGAGCAGGTGCAGGTCCCGGCGGGAGGTCCCGTCCAGGCACACCGGGCATTGGCATTCCGGATCGAGCGGATGTTCGTTGCCGCGGTTCGCGCCCTTCTTGACGTCGAACCGTCCGCCCGCGGTCCAGATGCCCCCGTGCCTGGCCTCCCGGGTCGGTATCACGCAGTCGAAAGTGTCGATGCCCGCCGCGACCCCCGCGAAAACGTCCTCGACCCGTCCCACTCCGAAAAGATGGCGCGGCCGGTTCTCCGGCAGGTGCGGCACGGACCACTCGAGCATCTGCCCCGTTTTGACCTTGGTGCCGCCGTAGGCGTCGCCGTAAGTGCTGCCGATTGCGAAGCCGTCGAAGGGCATTCCGCCGATGAACTTCGCGCTTGCGCTCCGCAGGTCCTCGAACGCTCCGCCCTGGACCACGCCGTACATCTTCTGGTCGGACCGCTTGGCTTCGAGCGAGCGCTCCGCCCATCTGTGCGTCCGTTCCATGGCGGCCTTGGTGTACTCAAGATCGTGAAGCGGGGAGGTCGGCTCGTCGAAAGCCACGATAATGTCCGCGCCCAATTGCTCCTGGATGTGAACGGAGGTTTCCGCGTCGAGATACGATTCCTCCTCGCCCTCGCCTTCCGGACGGAAATATACGCCGGCTTCGGTCACCCGCACGGAGCTTGTGCCCTTGGCCGCGCCGCCCCGCCGGAGCCCCTGTTCCTTCAAAAAACCCAAACTGAACACCTGAAATCCTCCGGAATCGGTCATTATCGGACCGGACCACTGCATGTCCTGATGCAGGCCGGGATATTCCGAAAGGCCTTCCTCTCCCAGCGTGCGCCAAAGATGGTAGGTGTTCGCGATGATAAGCTGGGTCTTGGTCAAGGGCAGATCCTCCGGCTTCAAACAGCGCACTTCCGCGTGCGTGCCCACGATGACGTAAGCGGGCGTCTCCACCGCGCCGTGCTCCGTCCTTAAAAACCCGGTGCGGGCGCGGGAATCGCCGTCTTTTCTTTCGATCTCGAACATCTATCCCCGATAGTTGGCCAAAAACTCCTTTATCGCGCGGTACTGCGGCTCAAGCTCCCGTTTGCAAACCGCGAGGGTGAGCGCGTTCCATTTCTCATCCGCCTTATCGGAGCAAAGTTTCACCAGCTCGTCTCTTTCCATATCCCTCAGACCCCGGACCCCGGCGAGAATCCCCGCCACGGAGGCGAATCTGTAGCAGTCCGCATTGCAGCAAACCTCCGCTTCAAGGGTCGAGAACTTCGGCGCGCCGTGATGCTCGCGGACGCACGAAAGAACGTTCTGCTTCTCTTCTTCGGTCACTTCCGGAAATTCCGACATGAGCTCCTGCGCCCGGACCGCGCTCATATCTATATGTTTTTCTCTTGCGTTCGCGGCGAGAGCCCGGCCCAACATGCAATCCATCAAGAGCGTGCCCAAAAGCACGATTTCCTCCCGGGCGCCGCTATGCTTCGCCAGCCGCTGGCCCTGGGCATTGGCGAGATCCAAATGCGCTATCGCCGGCGAGCGATATTCGGTCGCCTCGTCATACGCGATCTTTCTCGCCTTCTCCAAGAGAGCGGCTGGGATCATTCTTTATGGATTCCCGATCTTCAGCAGTTCCACCGTGAAATGCAGAGTGGCGTTCGGTGGAATAGGTCCGTAACCGTTCGGGCCGTAACCGAGCTCCGGAGGAATGGTCAACTGCCGCTTGCCGCCGGCCTTCATACCCAGAAGCCCCAGGTCCCAGCCCCGGATGACGTCTCCCCGGCCGAGCGTGAGCGTGAAGGATTCCCGCCCGTAGGAGCTGTCGAACACCGTGCCGTCATCGAGCTTGCCCTCGTAGTGCACCGTAAGCATATCCCCGTTCTTGGCTTCCGCTCCCGTTCCCGCCCGGACATCTTCGATCTTCAGAGATTCCATTATTTTTCTTTGATTTTCCCGTTCGACCTCTCTTTCCGCATCTGCTTCCGCCGCGCGCCTGCCCTCCAGGCGTTCCGTGTATCGGATGCCTCCGATGATGACCGCCACCGCAACGAGCGCGAACACCGCCATGGAAACCTTTCTATTCATGCGTTTATCGTGCAAGGAGCATGCCCTGGCTTTGGAGGCCCATGAGCTCACGCGGCTCGAGATTCGCCACGATGACTATTTCCATCCCGACCAGATGCTCCGGCGCGTAGGCCTTGCCTATGCCGGCGACGACCTGCCGCTCGCCCGCCTCGCCCAAACCAAGAACGAGCCGGATGAGCTTGTCGGAACCTTCCACCCGGTAGGCCTCCCGGACCTCCGCCACGCGCAATTCCACCTTTTGGAATTCCTCGATATTCATTCCCCGGATTTAGAACCCTTTCCCAAACCCTCTCCGCGACCGCGTTCCTGCGAGTTTGGCCGTTCCGCCAGGGCTTGCCGAGGAGACAATACCCAGTCGGGCAGGCTCCGAGGCGGAACGCAGGCGGACGGGCAAACTCGCGGAACCCAGAGGGATATGGTTGATTTTAGCATAAACTGCGTCGCTCCTCCTCGGAGTAGGTAGAACTGCACCTTCGTCGTCGCTCCTTGTTCCTCCTGAAAATCAGACGATATCGCGGCCGGAAGAGAGTTCGGGAAGGGGTTCTGACACCGCCGTCCGGCGCTTCACAATCCCCCTTGCCTAGAAAGTGTCCTTCCGCCGGCGCATGGCCTTCTCCACTCTCTCGCGCGCCAGGCGCATGGCCACCGGGCGCGGATTCTCCCTGCGCTTCAAGCTTTCGGACACCACCGCCTTGGTCGCGGAAGTTATCCTGGTCTTCACCAGACCGAACATCTTATCCGGCGAATATCCCGCGTATTCCGCATAGGAGGATATCACGCCGCCGGCGTTCGCGACGAAATCCGGCACGAACATCACTCCGCGGCGGAAGAGCTCGTCCTCGATGTTTTCGCGCATGGGGATGTTCCCCGCCTCCACGATGAGCTTGGCCGAGACGTGCTTCTTGTTCCCCTCGTGGATGACGTCCGTGACCGAAGCCGGAATGAGAATATCCACCGGCACCCCCCAAAAATCCTCCGCCGGGATGCGCTCGGCGCCCTGGTAGGCGGTAATGGGCTTCTTCAGAGCGATGAGCTTGCGCATCCGTCCCGGCTCAAAGCCTTGCGCGGAATACATGGCGCCGGTCTGGTCCGCGACGGCAATGACCTTGGCTCCCATGGCGGTCAGATGCTCCCAGGCGAAAGTACCCACGTTGCCGAAGCCGTGGATCGCCACCCGGGCGCCCGCAATGGGCAGGCCGATCTCCTTGGCGGCCACCGCCGCGGAATGGGCCACGCCGAAGCCGGTCGAGCCGAATTCATGCGGTATGCCGCATTTCTTGCCGCCCTTGTGCTTAGTGCAATACTCCGCGGGCTTGCCGGTCGCGGCATCCCACATTTTGACCGCCTCCACGAACCATTGCATTTCCTTCTCGCCGCTCTGCACGTCCGGACCGGCGATGTATTTGGAAAGCAGGAGCGGGCGCAGGGCGCGGGCGAAGCTCTGCACGAACTTTTTCTTCAGGGAATCCGGCCCGCCGGGCCACCTTATCCCGGCCTTGGCTCCGCCGAAGGGAATGCCCGCCAGGGAATTCTTCCAGGTCATGGTGCTCGCCAGACGGTAGACCTCTTCTTCGCTCACGTTCGCGGTCATGCGGATGCCGCCCTTGCCCGGACCGAGCGCCGTGTTATGGACGACCAGAAAACCCTGCATGCCCAGCTTGGGGTCGTTTATCTTAAGCACATACTCCGGACCGTAAATGTCCTCTTCCATATTCGATTTATATTTTTGGTCTATTTCTTGAGCAGCAGTTCTTTCAGACGGGGCTTGTCGAAGCCGACGATTATCTCGCCGTCCACGTCGATCACGGGCACTCCAAGCTGCCCGGACTTCTTGATCATTTCCTCCACCGCCTGGGAATCCACCGCCACGTTCTTTTCGGAATAGTCGATCTTGTTCTCCTTGAAGAACGCCTTGGCCATGTTGCAGTAAACGCAGGTCGGCGTGGTATAAATGGTGATTTTCGGCATTGCTAGGGTTCGGTTTTGGTTTGCGTTCGACCTTTCTTGTCGTCCATGGTCCTGATGAGCGATCTTATCATCGGGTCGGCTATCTTTATCTCATAGCAGATGGACTGGCCCATGCGCTCCCGGCGGATGAGGCCCGTCATTTCGAGTATTTTGAGCTGCTGGGAGGCGGCCGGCACGGAAATGCCGAATATCTTGGCTATTTCCGTGACGCACAGATCGCGATGCTCGAGGAGCAGGCGGAAAATGCGGTAGCGCCTGGCATCCGAGAGCGCGCCGAACACGATGGGCAGGCGCTCATCCTCGCGCTCGATGGTCTTGCGGATCCGGTTTATCTGAAGCTGGGAAAGCATCGGAGGGAAAGCATCGGAAAAGGGTTGACAGTCGAAAAAATAAATTGCCTAGTATTAAGGACTTAAGCAAATGCTTAAACATCGTATTCCGGGAGCGCTCCCCTGTCAAGCGGCCCGCTCTGTGGAAAACTCCTCTGCTTTGACTTATTCTCTGATTTATTTTATCGTGCGGTCATCTCGGAACCCCTCGGGAAACAGGGGCGTTCCGCGCCCCTTGATATTTCAACTTGATTGACGGAGAGAGGACATGGAGCTCGACCTTCTGGGGGTCCAACTGCAGCTCGCCCTCGCCTTCCGGGACTCCGGTTTCGCGCCGGATCTCCGGTTGGAGGACGAGGTCACTCACGAGGCGCTGCCGGCCGAAGACATGTTCTTCCAGGTCGGGAACCGCTGGTACATGCGCCCGGAATCCCTTCCGGGCCATCTGGGCGTGAAGGCCATCGGCGCCGACGACGATGCGCTGTATCTCGAAACGGCGCCTCTCCGGATCGACAAGATCCAGGGGATCGCCGTGGAGCGCATGATGCCGTTCGGCTACGACGCCGAAAACTCCGCGTTCATCGATCTCACCACCGGCCGCAGGCTCGTCTTCATCGGTCCGGCGGAGAGGCCCGAGGTCGGCGGCGTCGAACTCGACCCGCGCTGCCTGTGGACGTTCCCGTTCGCCGCCCTGGACGACGTGCGCCGGCGGGCGGTGGTGGAACTCGCGGACGCGGCGTTCACCGCCGACGCGTACGAACTGCCGGAGGAAGAGGTCTCGGTCGGACCGGTCACTTCCCAGGCGGCGGTCCAGCGCATCTCGCTCAAGGTGCAGCTCAACCTCCAACAACGCCTGCAGGCAGAGCAGCGCCCCGTCCTGTCCCTCGGGACCGAGATGAGGCGCGAGCAGGTCCAGACCCTGGAACTGCGCCAGATCCTCGCGATCGACCACGCCATCCGACGCATGACGAACGAGGACCTGGTCGGCTTCTTCGCCGAATACGTCGCGAAGCACGGCGAGAAGCAAGCCCTCCGGGTGGCGGTCTTCGCGCTGGCCGGCAAGGTCAAGTCGGCCATGCCGGGCATCACCTGGCGCGAGGCCAGGAAGCTCGCGCGGAAGCTCGTCCATCAACCGGCGGCGTGAACACCGGCCGGATCATCGGCAGAAAGAGCAAGGAGCCGGAACGACATCGTGGTCGTTCCGGCTTTTGCATTCCGGGGACATCACTCGCCCCGAAAGATGCTCTTCGCCTCCTGCCAATAAGCGTCCTCTCCCTGTTTTTCCTTCATCCAATACCACCACTCCCCTCCCCAAAAGTAATGCTCCCGGAATCCTGTCCGGCGGGCGAAGTCCACGTTCTTCCGGAACTGCTCGAGGGTCATGCTTTTTTCCTGTTCCTCGAGCGGCAGATCGTAATAAAGCACCGGCCCCCAGGGTTCGGCCTGCAGCTCCACGTCCCAGACCTCCTTGCCGAACAATTTATCCACGAGCCAGGCCCGGCGGGCGTAAAAGACCGGCGGCCAGGGATAGGAGGCGTAGATGCCCAGCTGTTTGAACCAGACCCGGCGGTAGAGGGTGGTGCCCACCGCGTCTCCCAGGCGGGCGGCCCGCCACCATAAGGAGTATTCGCCGGTGTCGGATATGACGATGGGCCGGCCCGGATCCGCGGCCCGGACCAATTCCATTTCCCGTTCCAAGAACCCTTCCTGCCGCGCGGGACATTCCCCGAAGGAGAAGAACGGCTCATTCTCCACCTGCCAGGCGGAAACGGAGGGATTCTCCCGGTATCTCTCGACGAAAACCCGCATGAACTCCCGGAGGGCCTCTTCTCTTTCCGCAACGCCGAGCTCCGCCGCCCAGGCGGGCAGGTGGCATTCCGGCCAGCGCGGGACCTTGAGGCCGATGACGGGCAGGATCTCCGCGCCGCGCTTCGCGGCCTCGCTCATCTGCCAATCCGTTCCCGTCCATTCGAATCTGCCCCTTTCCGGCTCCAGGAGGTCCCAATGGACCGCTATCTTGAATTTCCGCACGCCGAGGTCGTCCAGGAACGCGGAATAGACCTCGCGCGGATCGAGGCCCAGATTCTTGGCGTGCTTTTCCGAAAAGTTCATTCCCCATTCGGCGTCCGCCCGGGGCGCGGACCGGCCGGCAAAAAGAAAAAGGGCGGCCAGGAGCGCCAAGATCCCGGCGGCAACGAGGATATTTTTAAGCGCCCGGAACATCCTCATTGGAGAGTGAAGGCGAGGAGCAGGAGCCCCAGCGCGACAAGCAGGATCCCGACCACCCTGCGCACCAATTCCTGGCCGCCCTCCTCCGCAAGGTCCGGGACCTGGCGGCCCAGGATGGCGGCGAAAAGGATGAGAAAGACATATTGCACGCCCTGGAGCGCGTTCACGAAAGGCAGGTACAGGGCGGGTACCAGATACACCGCGAAATTCTGGAGGACGATGCCCAGGGCGCCCAGAGCTTGATTGCCCACGAAAAGAAGAGGCGTGCCCGGCACGGCCGGAGGCCTTTGGAACCCTTCTCGGATGCCGCGCCGGAGGCCGGGCAGGGCGAGAAAGAGCAGAACCGCCGCGAGCCCTCCGCCCAGGCGCATCCAAAGGAATCCCGACCAGAAGGATTGGACCAGGAACGCCGCCTTGGCGGTCGCGAAGGACAATCCGAAGAACGCCGCTGCGGAAACGACGTAAGCCACGGCCGCTTTGCCGCGGCGCGCACTAAGCTCAAACGAACCCGCGACGAGTATGAGGAGGGCCCAGAACTCCCGGCCGAAGGGCGAAACGGTCCGAAGGGAAAGACCCGCCGCGAACATGAGGGTGAAGACCGCGACCAGTCCCCCGACCGCGGGAATGAACCGGGAGACCTCTTCCCGGCGGAGACCGATATAGAGAAAGTAGGAAGCGAGGACGAAAAGGATCCCGGAGAGGATCGCAAGCCCCAGCCCGGCCGGGTCGGGAACCGGAAAGCCCAGCCAGGGCGAAAGAAGCACCGCGAGGGATCCCAGAAGCCCGACCAGGAAGGCATACAGGGCCGGATCCGGCAGGCGGCGGGCGAGCAGGAATTTGTCCCCCACCGCGACCGCGGCGAGCAAGGCATAAGCGGAAAGGACGGACGCGAACCAGATCATGGGATCTCCAGGCGCGTCTGCCTGTCCTCGACGGTCCGGGGCGCGAGCGGCGGCCGGGCGAGCGCCTTGCCTATGTTCTCCGCGCCGTGCCGTTCGATCTTCAGATATCCCTGGAACGCGGCTTCCGCCAGCTTGCCGCTCAAGATCCAATCCCACAGCCATTCTCCGGCGCAATTCGGGTCCAATTGGTCCTTGCCCGCCCCCAGGTCTATCAACCACTCCCGGTTGCGCTCCTCATGCGAGCCGACCGGCTCCGCCATGATGACGGGCAGGCCGAGTCCCGCATAAAAGCAGAGCTCGGAGGGCTTGGTCCACAGAATGTCGGTCTCCGCGAGCACGCCGTTCATCAGGCGATAGTTCTCGTCCTTGGTTTCCGCGAGGCAGATCTTGAGGCCCGTGCCGAGATACTTCTCCAGGCCCAGGCGCCGGGC
>Ga0075906_117_pt1 | contig 31925 bp, 35 predicted proteins | sample RifGroA1_FD_68325 | JGI IMG/M metagenome (GOLD analysis project Ga0075906, IMG submission 68325) | Parcubacteria bacterium GW2011_GWA1_59_11 | reverse complement strand
TGCGACCGGGACAAGCTGAAGGAGATACTGATGAACCTCATAAGCAACGCATTGAAGTACAACCGCCCCGGCGGCTCGGTGGGCGTGAGCTCCTATCGTGAGCCGGGCCGGGGCCTGGCGCTTACCGAAGTGCGGGACACCGGCTACGGCATCCCGGAGCGCATGCAGGACAAGATATTCCAGAAATTCTTCCGGGCCAAAGCCAAAGGCACGGAGGAGGTGCTGGGCACTGGCCTGGGACTCTTCATCGTGAAGATGCTTCTGGAAAAAATGAACGGGAGCATCGGCTTCAGTTCCAAGGAGGGCGAAGGGTCCATATTCACTTTCACCCTGCCCGCCCCGCGGGAAGCCCTCGACCGCACGCCCCAGACCGGAGCCGCTATCCCAGCTTGAGCACCACCGAACCTGCGACGACCACGAGGGTGGCGGCTATTTTTTGCCACAGGTGCTCGCGCTCCTTGAGGAATACTATCCCTGCGAGGCCGGTCAAAACCACGCTTAACTGGAAGAAGGGATACACGAAAGATACTTCGAACATCTGATAGGCCTTGAGCATGCCGTAATATGAGATCGCGGTCATGAAGCCGATGGCGACGAGCCGCCCGGCGTGGCCGGTCCAGAGCCGCCTTAGCTCGCCCCGGCGGCGGATGTTTAACGCCAGGAGAAAAAGCCCCGGTACAAGAAAGGCGACCAAGCCGTAGAATTCGGGCGAAAAATATCCGAGCACCGCCTTGTCGATGACCGCCGTGATGGCGGTCAGAAAGGCATAGGAAAGCGTGAGCTGAACGCCGACGTTCCGGAACGAGCCGAACTTCCGCTCGGGATGCCAGACCAAAAGGAATACTCCCGCGAAAATTATCAAAACGCCCAGGGTGCGGTAGAAACTTATCGTCTCTCCCAGGATCACGATGCCCAAGAGGAGGGTCCACAGGAGGCGCGACTGGCTAAGCGGCGCCCGTACGGAGATGTCCGTGGTGCGGTAGGAGCTTGCGCTCGAGAAAGTGGCGAGCGTCCACATTGCGCAGGCGAGGAGGAGCAGGAACCACGGGAAAGAAGCCGAAGGAGCGGCCGTCCGGGCGAAGAACGCGAACGGAAAAAAGAAAGCGGCCGCCACCAGATTCGAAGATGCGCTGAACGGCAGGGAGAAATGGTCCTTCAATACCACGCGGCTAAGCAAGCTCACGCCGGTCGAGCCCAAAATGGCGAACGCTATCCACAAGGCCGCAAGCATTCCCTGATTATCGCACAAAATATCGGGAAATGGATCCGCCCGACCCCTTGGCGACATTCCTACATTCTGCAGAATGTAGGAATGTCGTTTCTTGGGACCGGGCGGACGGACTGCGAATATTCCAACATTCTGCAGAATGTTGGAATATTCGCCTACTACTCTTTGCAGAGCACCGCGAGATAGGACGGGCCGCCGAACTCCCCTTCCCCGTGGAAGGCGGTCTCGAGCCGCCAGCCCGCGCTCCGGGCCAGGCGGTCAAGCTCCGCCTCGGAGACGATGAGGTAATCGAGCCAGGGGCCGGTGAGCTTCCGGTAGCGGATGCGGAAGCGGATCTGCCCCCGCATCCTTCCCCGTTCCAGGTTCCATTCCTGGTAGCGGAGGTGGTCCCCGTCCCCGGTGAGATACGGATCGCGGGTGGTGCCCACGATGCGGGCGTCGGGCGCGGTGAGCCGGTGGAGGCGCTCGAGTATCCCCTGCGCCGCCCGTTCGCCGTGCAGGAGCCCGATGTTGTGCCCCATCATCACGACCGTGCCGAAGGGCGCGTATTCCTCGAGGCCGCTCTCCGCGAGATCGTCCACGGAAACGGCGAGCGCGTGCACGACACCCCGCTTCCGCGCGACCGCGACCGCGAGCGGCGAGCTGTCGATGCCCACCGCCCGGAAGCCGAGCTTCTGGAGGTGCAGGCAGTGCCGCCCCGCGCCGCAGCCGACGTCGAGGACGGCGCCGCGCGCGAATTCGGGCATCTTCCGCTCGATCTCCGACCACCCCTCAAACTCCGTGAAGTACTGCCGGAGGGAGCCCACGTCCAGGAAGCCGTCCTCCCGCTCGATAACGTAGTGCTCCGCCTTGGAGCCGCCCTTCCCGTCGAAGCAGGAGGCGAGCGCCGTTCCGAACGCGTCATCCGTCTTTTCTCTCTGCATATGCTTGTCCTTTCAAGGAACGTTTCCCAAGCGGAAGGGCTGGGGGCTTGCCATAAAACGAAACGCCCCGGTCCGCTTGGCCGAGGCGTTCTTTATAAGGTCGAAGTTTATGGGATTAGCTCGTAAACAGCGCCTGGGCCAGACGAACGGAAATTGCCTGCGAGTGATCGTAGGCGGTATTCCAATTATTCGAGCCGAAGCGGTGTTGCTTCATAAGTCAATCATAACAGATTAGAGGAAGATGTCAAATAAGCGGTATTTCTGCAGAATTAGCAAACCAAGTTTCGATATCTTGCAACGCATCTCTTTTCGCTGACTGAATACGCATTCGAATAATAGAATCTGCTCGGCTTCCTAATTGATCGAGGCTATGACCTGAATGATATACCTCTTCTCGATCGATAATTATGTTTCGGCCGTGCGGACCGCCCGGCAAGACCTCCCTGCAATCAATCGATAAATCCTTATGCAAGGACACCATTTTCTTTATGGCCTCGATACATTCAGCATATTTTCTCTCTTCAGATTTATATCTCCCTCTTGAAAAAAGAAGTCTAATCTTCAATCGTGGGGACCTTCCAACTTGTTTCTCTAGTAATCCAACGATGTCTTTACGCAAAAAATTATCGCTAATTAAAATTTCTTTATCTGCATTCGCGAATATAGTTTCTAGGGTCTCTATCGCCCTATAGCGGTGCCCTGCGGGAATGTATTCCTCATCTGGCCAATCTTTTATTGGAACAATTTTAAATACCGGTTTCCCAACTAAATCATTAAACTTTTCTGCCAGACCCAGATAAGTAGGATCTCTTTCTGTCTTAACAAGTTTAACGAAATTTATCTTCCCACGAACGATTTCCGGGAAATAAATCTCTCTACCGGGGAACTTCATCCCGTAAAATAAACTTGCAGTTTCTAAATTAAATTTCCTCCACATATGCAACATTATTCGTATTTCTCTAATAAAACTCCTCTTCACGTTCGGGAACTTATTGACCACCAAGCCAGTTGCCTCTTGTCTTTCGGTAAGAAAACGCATCCTAATTTTATCCTTGTTGATTTCAAAGCCATTTTTTCTGATTATCTCGACTAATTTAGGGCCTGCAATAAAACTGCTATTTTCAAATTTCACTATATTTTCTGACAGATTTCTCCTTTGGGTGGAAAATGTAATGTCATCTGCATATCGTGAATATGTTGCTCCTTCCCCCCGCGCAAGAGCCTGTAATTCGTAATCTAATTTCGCACAAACCATATTTGATATAACAGGTGAAGTAGGCGCTCCTTGGGGCAATTTCCCCCAAAAACAACAAATACCGGCTACGGCTGTTGCCCCAGTTTTAGACAGTCCATATGGTTTAGCCTGTAATAATCCACGAACTCTTCCAAAGTGAATGGTTGGAAAAAAATCTTTCAAATCTATATTTAATAGACATTTTTTCCGAGCATGACATTCAGCATTTGTGATTATGCTTCTGCCCAACCTGAAACCGTGAACAGATGGCCTTCCAAAATAAACCAACGATAAGACATAAGCCAATTTTCGTTGGACGAATTTTAGTCTCGAATCCGGTGCTAAAATTTTACGCTCACCGCCAGTTTTCTTCGGTATTGAAAATTCCTTGTAATATCCACCTCCTCTTCTAAGACCATAAAATAAAAGGAGTAATTCGGACGAATCAACCTCCAATAAATTAGCGAGATCAATTAAACCATCAACCTTATGAAATCTATTTATGAGCTCTAAGTTAGACGCTTTAAAAAATGCCTGCATGATTATACTAGGGGCGAGTATTTGAATTCTCACCTATGCGCGGCTCATGAGCGGACATATACCACGCGGAGCGCGCCGTAAGCCAGTGTGTAGATCCTTGTGAAGGTCGCCGCGATTACACAGCGTAATCAATTTTCACACTCGCCCCTTGCCTGTATGTTAGTACAAGTCGGCTCAATTTCAAGTACATATCCCTGGAAGTTCTTGGCTCACTTTTGGGCCTAAACCCGATTCGAGGCAGCCACGCGTTGTAGCTGCCTCGGTGAACTCGCCTAGACGGTGCTGCCGAGAAAGCCCTTGCCTTTCCGGCGCACCCAGCCCTTGTACGTCCTCACCTCCGCGTTGTGGAGATAGCCGGGATCGTCCTTCCGGAACTCCGCGATGCCCGCCTTGTGGGGCGCGAGCACCATGAACGTCCCGTCGCCCTTGCGCGGCTTCACCGCGCACTTCTCGTCGTCCGGCTCTTCGAACACGGAAACGTCCATGTCGCCGAGATCCGGCTCGTCCGCCGCGAACATCTCCGCCGCTTCCATCGCGCTTTCCGCGATGTACCAGTAGTGCTCGTCCGCCTCCACGCGGAAGACGTGGAGCGCCGCGTTTTCTTCCTTAAGCAGGGTCGGCATGACCCCTCCCTTCCGCCCCAAAGGGCTCTTCTATGTATATGCCCAAAACCGGTTTTCTTCAATTCCCCGCCGGACGAACCGATACCCGAAGTATACACTTGCATACATCCGGTATATACTGGGGTGATGGAACCGCTGGCATCCAAGATCAGGCCGCGGACCCTGGACGAGTTCGTCGGCCAGGAGCATCTGGTCGGCCGGGGCAAGCCCCTGCGCATGGCCATCGAAAAAGGCCATATCTTTTCGTTCATCCTGTGGGGGCCGCCCGGCACGGGCAAGACCACCCTCGCGAAGATATACGCGAAGTCCCTGGAGGCCAAGCTTTACGAGCTTTCGGCCGTTTCCGCCGGCAAGGACGACATCAAGCGCATCATCTCCGACAATTCCCTGCGGGCCGGTCCCCGGGTCCTCTTTCTGGACGAGATACACCGCTTCAACAAGGCCCAGCAGGATTTCCTCCTGCCCTACGTGGAGAGCGGCTCCATAGTCCTTATCGGCGCGACGACCGAAAATCCCAGCTTCGAGATAATCCCCGCCCTGCTTTCCCGCTGCCGGGTTTTCGTCCTAAGCGAGCTTAACGACAAGGACATGGCGAAGATAATCGAGCGCACCGGCCTCAAGCTCGACAAGGACCCGCGGGACTGGCTGGTCCGAATGGCGAACGGCGACGCTCGCCAGGCCATTACCGTCCTCGAGAACGCCTCGAAGCTGTACAAGAAGCTCGACACCGAGGCGCTCAAAAACACCGTCCAGAACAAATTCCTGCGCTTCGACAAGAAAGGCGAGGAGCACTATAACGTCATAAGCGCCTTCATCAAAAGCATGCGGGCGAGCCAGCCGGACGCCGCCCTCTACTACCTCGCCCGGATGATAGAGTCCGGGGAGGATCCCAAGTTCATCGCCCGCCGGATGGTGGTCTTCGCCTCGGAGGACATCGGCATGGCCTCCCCCACCGCGCTCGTCCTCGCGAACGAGGTCTTCCGGGCGGTGGAAACGGTGGGCCTGCCGGAAGCGGCCATCAATCTTGCCCACGCCGCGGCCTATCTCGCCCTCGCGCCCAAGGACCGCAGTTCCTACGACGCGTACTTCGAGGCCCTGGCGGACGTGAAGGAGACCGGAAATCTCCCCGTGCCGCTCATCGTCCGGAACGCGCCCACCAAGCTCATGAAAGACCTGGGCTACCACCAGGGCTACGAGCTCTATACCAAAGAGAACCTCCTGCCCGAAAAGCTCAAGGACAAGAAGTACTACCGCAGGAAGAAAAAAGAAGCCGACTGACGCGCCCCAGCGCATCGGCCGGATCCCGCAGGCCCATGTTCAGAGCAGTCCCTTCTTGGCCCGTTCCTGGTCCCCTTCTTTGAGCCAATATTTGCGCAGTCGGATGGATTTGGGCGTGATCTCCACCAGTTCGTCGTCCCCGATGAACTCGATGGCCTCCTCCAAGGTCATCGCGCGCGGGACCTTCAAAAATTCCATGCCGCCGTCGGATTTGGCCCGCATGTTCGAAAGCTGTTTTTCCTTGCACACGTTCACCCGGATGTCGTCCGTGCGCGAATTCTCGCCCACTATCATGCCTTCGTAGATTTGGAGCCCCGGTCCCACGAACAGTTCCCCCCGGCCCTCCGCGTTCAGAAGCCCGTAAGTGGTCGTCGCGCCCGATTCCGTGGCGACCAGCGACCCGTGGGGGTTGGATTCGAATTCGCCCTTGTACTCCTCGTATCTCTCGAAAAGCGAGTTCAAGATGCCCCGGCCCTTGGTGCCGGTCAAGAACAGGTTGCGGAAGCCGATGAGCCCGCGGGTGGGCACCAGGAATTCGAGGTGGGCGATGCCCTTCTCCACGCGCATCTCCACCATGTTGCCCTTGCGCCGCCCGAGCTCGCCCATCACGAGGCCGATGAACTCTTCCGGCACTTCGCAGGAGACGCGCTCCACCGGCTCCATCTTGCCCTGCGGCGTTTCCTTCAGGATGACCTGCGGCTTGGAAACCTGGAACTCGAAGCCCTCCCTCCGCATTTTCTCGATGAGGATAGCGAGGTGCAGTTCGCCGCGGCCGGACACTTCCCAGGCATCGGTGCTCCCGCCGGGGACCACGCGCAAAGCGACGTCCGTCTCGAGCTCGTGCGCGAGCCGGTCCCGCAGATTGTTCGAAGTGGAAAACTGGCCCTCCTTGCCCGCGAAGGGCGAGGTGTTGACCGCGAAGGTCATTTTGACCGTGGGTTCCTCGATGGCGATGACGGGCAGGGCTTCCGGCCGCTCCGGATCCGCTATCGTTTCGCCGATGGAGATGTCCGGGATGCCCGCGATGGCGACCACGTCCCCGGGCACCGCGTTCTCGGTCTCCACCCGGGCGAGGCCGCTCATGGTCATGACCGAGCTCAAGACGCCTTTTTTCATCTCGCCCGCCGCGTTTATGTGGCAGACCTCCATGCCTTTGCGCAGGTTCCCGGAATAAAGCCGGCCGATGGCGATGCGGCCCTTGTAGTTGTCGTAGACCAGGTTCACCGTAAGCATCTGGAGCGGCCGGGCGGGATCCGCCTGGGGCGCAGGAACGTGCTTCAGGATGGTATCGAAGACCGGGACGATATCCTTCATATTCTCCAGTTCCGGCGTATAACCCGCTTTGCCCGCGATGCCCGAGGCGTACACCACCGGGAAATCAGCTTGGGCGTCCGAGGCGCCGAGGTCGAGGAAGAGATCGAAAGTGCGGTCGAGCGCCCACATCGGCCGCGCGCCCTCCTTGTCGATCTTGTTGATGACCACGATGACCTTGTGGCCGGCACGGATGGCATTTTTCAATACGAACTTGGTCTGGGGCATGGGTCCCTCCTTCGCGTCCACCAAAAGCAGGGCGCCGTCCACCATGCGCATGATGCGCTCCACTTCCCCGCCGAAATCCGCGTGGCCGGGCGTGTCCACGATGTTTATCTTCGTCTCTCCGAAAACGACCGCCGCATTCTTGGAAAAAATGGTGATGCCGCGCTCGCGTTCCAGCTCGTTCGAATCCATGATGAGATCCGTTTCCGCGTCGGACTTGAGCTTGAATCCCTGGGACTGCTTAAGCAGGGCATCGACCAAAGTGGTCTTCCCGTGATCGACGTGCGCGATGATGGCGATATTGCGTATATCCATAAGAGAAAAAGACCCGGGTGCCCAGGTCAGCGGCCAAATTATGACATATAATTTATCATCTTGCAAAGAGGCGCGTTGGCCGCGCCGGACCTCATGCGTATAATTAAGGATAATGAATCAGAAGATATTGATCGGGGCGGCGGTGATCATAATCCTCCTGCTCGTCCTTCTCCGGCCGTGGTACGCGCCCATCGCGGACAAGGCCGCGGTGCGCTCGGCGGTCGAAGAATTCGGCCTGAAGCTCAAATCGGTCTCCCTGCTTGCGCCGCCGGAAACGCTCCGGTCGGAGATACGCGCGAACTATGCGGACCTGGTCGCTCCCGAGCTTTTGGAGAACTGGCTCCGCGAGCCGAGCCGCGCGCCGGGACGGGAGACCTCCAGCCCCTGGCCGGAAAGACTGGAAATGAAAAAAATGGAGGCGGCGGATAACGGCTATTGGGTCTGGGCCGACGTGGTGGAGATGACGAGCACGGGCGAAGCCGGCCGGTATCCGGTCTTGATCCAAGTCGTGCCGCGGGGCGGCAAATGGCTCATCTCCTCTTTGGGGACCGTTCAGTACTGAACCAACGGCGGCTTATTTCTTCTCCGGAACGGAGAGCCCCACCTTTTCCAGGGCGCGCAGGACCTCCAGGGGCACCGCGAAGACCACCGTATTGGACTGGTCGGAACTGATGTCGTTTATGGACTGAAGCGTCCGCAAGTGCAGAGCTCCGGGAGAGCCGGCCAGGATGCTCGCGGCCTTGGCCATGTTCTCCGCGGAGGCGACCTCGCCTTCCGCCTTGATGATGACCGCGCGCCGCTCGCGTTCGGCCTCCGCCTGCTTCGCGATGGTGCGTTCCATCTCCTCCGGCAGGCTCACGTCCTTCAATTCCACGTTATCCACCTTGATGCCCCATTCATCGGTCGCCGTATCCACGATATTCCGTATCTTCTCCGAAATGCGCTCGCGCTGGCCCAGAAGCTCGTCCAATTCCACCTCGCCCACGATGTTGCGCATGGTGGTCTGGGCGAGCTGGGAAGTGGCGTAGTAGAAATTCTCCACCGCCAGCACCGATTTCGAGGCATCCGCGACGCGATAGTATATGACCGCGTTCACCGCCACCGAGATGTTGTCCTTGGTGATGGCCTTTTGGTCCGGCACGTCCACCGCCTTCACGCGCATATCCACCTTGCGCATGGACTGGAAGACCGGCACCACCAGGCGCCAGCCGGGATCCTTCACGCCGGTGAAGCGGCCCATGGTGAACATGACCCCCCGCTCGTACTGGTTCACCTGCCGCAGGCTTATGATAAGAAGGGCGACGATGAAAATTATGAGGGATATTTCCATTTATTTTTATGTTCTTTTCGGCGACTTAATTCTAGCTCTTTTCCGCCGAAAACAGAAAACCGGCTAGCGGCCGGAGCGGCGGAAGCTCGGCCGTCCGGAAGAACGCCTGAAGGCGGGGCGATGCGGACGGCCATAGGGGCGGGGCGGCCGCGGCGGCCGGGCCTCTTCCATGCGGGGCTCGGGCAGGTTGGCCGGAAGCCTGGAGAGCGGCAGGGTCGCGCGGATGAGGCGTTCGATGCCTTTCACGTCCCCTCTCTGGTCGGGCGTGGCGAAGGAGACGGCATGGCCGGCGCCGCCCGCGCGTCCGGTGCGGCCGATGCGATGCACATAATCCTCCGGATTCGTCGGCAGGTCGTAATTCACCACCAGCTCGATGCCCTTCACGTCTATGCCCCGCGCGGCGATATCCGTCGCGGCGAGCACCCGGTACTTGCCGTTCCGGAATCCCTCCAGCGCCTCCCGCCGCTGATTCAAGGATTTGTTGGAATGAAGCTCCGAGGCGGTATGGCCCTGCTCGCGCACCGAACGCATGATGCGTTTCGCGCCGAACTTGGTCCGTGAGAAAACCAGCACGGAGCCGGCGTACTCCGTGAGCAGCTTTTCCAAGAGCCGCGGCTTGTCCTCCTTGCGCACGAAGAAAAGTTCCTGGGTCACCCGCGGCGCGGTCGTGCCCGAGGGCGCGACCTCCACCCGGGTCGGCAGGCGCATATGGTGGTTCGCGATGCGCACGATGTCATCCGGCATGGTCGCGGAAAAAAGCATGGTCTGCCGCTCGGGAGGCGTCTCGGAAAGGATGCGCTTCAGCTGGGGCGCGAAGCCCATGTCGAGCATGCGGTCCGCCTCGTCGAGCACCAACATGCCCACCGCCTGGAGCATGGGCGCCTTGCGGATGTCCCGGAGCTGGCGGTCCATGGATTCTCCGCCGATGATCAAAACCGAGCGGACGCCGAGCGGACCGCCCACCTGGTCCATGGCCTTGTGCACCTGGAGCGCAAGCTCGCGGGTCGGCAGGACCACGAGTCCCCGCTTGCCCGAGAGGGCCGCTTGGACCATGGGTATGCCGAAGGCCAGCGTCTTGCCGGTGCCGGTCTCCGCGATGCCGATCAGATCCTTGCCCTCGATGGATTCCGGTATGGACCTCTCCTGAATGGGCGTGGGAACCTTGAAATTGAGCTTGTCCAGGACCGCCAAAATATTAGGGGCGATACCCAGGCCGTAAAATGAATTCTCCGTCATTCTTCGCATACTATACCAATACGCGGGAAAAAGGTATCTCTCCCCGATAAGAAACGGAGCGCTGGGCCCCGGGGTTTTCGTTCCGCTCCCCGCTTGCCGGAACAAAGCGAAGAATGCCGGACCGCTTAGATCTTCCTCCGGCGCAGCATGACCGCGTTCACCGCCACGATGACGGTGCTAAAGGACATGAGTATCGCGGCGACCGCCGGTTCGAGCATCACGCCCCGGGTCCAAAGGACGCCCGCCGCGAGCGGCAGGGCGATGACGTTGTATCCCGTCGCCCAGAAAAGGTTCTGGATCATCTTCACATAGGTCAGGCGGGAAAGATTGATTATCTTCGGAATGTCCCGGGGATCGTTCCGGACGAGTATTATGCCCGCGGACTCGATGGCCACGTTCGTGCCCGCACCGACCGCGATGCCCAGGTCCGCGCGGGTCAAGGCCGGCGCGTCATTGATGCCGTCGCCCACCATCGCAACCTTGAGCCCCCGCGCCTGAAGCACCCTTACCTTGGCTTCCTTTTCCTGGGGCAGGACGCGCGCGAAATATTCGTCGATGCCCAGCTCCTGCGCCGCCCAGGAAGCGACCTCTTCGGAATCCCCGGTGAGCATCGCCACCTTGACGCCCATGTCTTTGAGCCGCTTCACCGCTTCGCGGGATTCCTCCCGGATGACGTCGCCCAGGGCAATCGCGCCCAAGAGCCTGCCGTTCTTCACGACGTAGACGACGGTCTTGCCGCCCTTGGCCGCCTCGCGGACCTGCGCGCTGAAACCGGCATCCAGGGATATCCGCGCGTCCTTCAAAATGGCTTCGCCTCCCGCGAAAACCTGCGCGCCCTCCACGTTGCCTTTCACCCCCCTGCCGGACAGACGCTCAAAATCGGATACCGGCGGGAAAGATATGTTCTTTTCCTTGGCGTCCGCGAGAATGGCCCTGGAAACCACGTGCTCGGAATGGCTGTCCACCGCGGCGGCATATTTCAGGATCTCCGCTTCGGATGCGTCTCCCGCCGGAATGATCTCCTCGACTCCGTACTCGCCCTTGGTGAGCGTTCCGGTCTTATCGAAGATGACCATATCCACGTCCCGGGCGGCCTCGAGCGCCAGGCGCTGTTTGACCAAAAATCCGTTCCGGGCCGCCATGGTGGTCGAGAGAGACGCGACCAAGGGCACGGCGAGACCCAGGGCATGGGGACAGGCGATGACCAGGACCGCCACCAGGCGTTCCACGGCGAAATTCAATCCCGCCCCGGTCGCAAGCCAAACCGCGAACGCCGTGCCTCCCGCGCCCAGGGCCGTGAGCGTGAGCCAGAACGCCGCGCGGTCGGAGAGCACCTGCAGACGGGACTTGGAGGCCTGCGCCTCCTTGACCAGCCGCATCACGCCGGAAAGGAAGGTATGCTCCCCGATCTCGGTTATCCTCACCTGCAGGGTGCCGTCGCCGTTCGTACTGCCCGCGATGACCTTGGCGCCTTTTTCCTTCACGACCGGGCGGGATTCTCCGGTCACCAGCGCTTCGTTCACTTCGGAACGGCCCGTGAACACCTCGCCGTCCGCGGGAACCTTGCCGCCCGGCCGGATGAAGACCGTATCCCCCGCCTTGAGCTCCGCGAGCGGAATGGTGCGGGTCTCGAGCTTCTCCGCATTGAGTATCAGTTCCGCGGTATCGGGAAGAAGCTTGGAAAGTTCCTTGAGCGCCCCTTGCGCGCCCTGGACCGCGCGCATCTCAAGCCAGTGGCCCAAGAGCATGATGGTGATAAGCGTGGCGAGCTCCCAAAAAAGGGTTTCCGAACCCGGCGAGAAAAGCGCGGCCCAAATGCTGTAAAGATATGCGGCGCTCACGGCCATCGCGATCAGGGTCATCATGCCCGGCAGGCGCGCCTGAAGCTCGCGCTTTGCGCTCGCAAGGAACACCCAGCCACCGTAGAAGAAGATCGCGCTTCCCAGCACCAACGGCAGGTATTCCGACCCGGGGAATTCCGGAGCGTAAAAACCGAACACCTCCCGCGCGAGATGGGAATAAGCCACGACCGGGACGGAGAGGACCAGGCTCACCCAGAATTTCCGGAGAAAGGAGGTCGTTTTGTGCCCGGCGTGCTTATCGCGATGTTCCGACTCCCCACTGCCGACTCCCGACTTCCGAGCTTTAACCAGGGCCATGCCGCACTCCGGGCACATGCCCGGCCGGTCGGACCTCACCTCCGGATGCATCGGGCAGGTATAAGAACCCGCGCCCTCCGGTTCCGGTTTTCCGTGCTGCATCTCCTGGTGATTATGACGATCGTGTTCCATTTATTTTTGAGCATTTAATTCCCATCTGAAGGAGCGCTCCGGCGCTCCGCCTACGCCGTAAAGCACCAACTCCACGGAATCCGGCGGGGGCGAGAGGGGGGCGAATTCCAGGGAACCCGTCCGGTGGTGCCCTCCCGGCGGATCACCCGTCCATGCGAGCGGCCGCACCGTCCTGCCGTCCGCTATGAGCGCCGCCGATGCCGCGATATCCTCGTCCAATTCCACGGAATGCGTGTTCAGGGCGATATCGAACCGCCAGACGTCCGAAGAGAAGACGGGCGACACTTCCACGCTAACGTCCCCGCCTTCGCTCGTAAGCGCCGGCCAAGCGGGGGCGACCGCCTCCTCCGCAGCCGGGAAACGGAACCAAGCCAGTGTGATAAGCAAAAGCCCGGCCAGTCCTATCATGATCTTGATACGTTCAGGCATGATGTTTTCGGAACAAATTCCACTTCCGCCAGAGATAAACTACGCCGAGAAAGTTCAGTATCAAGCCGAACCAGAAAAGCTCTATTTGGTACTGGGCCGCGAACGAGGCCACAGGAAAGCATGGCCCCGCCGGAAGCGGTTCCGGAAACGGCGAGCACGCTTTTGCTCGCCGCCGACCGGACCGCGTCCCGGATGCGGAGATACAGCCCGACCTGCACCCCAAACCCGGCGGATAACGGCAGGATGAAGTACCAGAACTCCGAGAACTGCGTACGAGCGAATCCCCAATCCGAGATGAGCGTGATCAGGGAGAAAAAGAGCGCAAGCAGACCCAGAGCGGATGCCGCTCCGCCGAGCAAGGGGCCCTTCCTCATGCCCGTGATCCCCGCAACGAACGGTTATAGATCCAAGCGAAGACCCAGAAAGCCGCGTAGCCGTACACGAACGCCTGCACCAGGCCGCTCAGGAAAACACCCCAGGTGATCTCGGCCGCCTGAAGGTTCACGAGATGCATAAGCGAACCGGCAAGCCTCTCCGCGCCCGCAGGCCAGAGGGCAACCACCGCCGCGCAGATGACATCCGCGACCGCCGCAGTGAGCGCACCCGCCAATGCGAACTTGCTCCTATTGAATTCCATATCTTGATTTTTTGTTTTTCGACCTTTGGTCGCTTTCCTTATTTGCTGGATAACACGTATATCTTCACCAGCTCCTTAACCGCCTTTTCCTCTCCGCCCTTGTTCTTCATCTGATGCTTCACGTGCGCCCGCAAATGATTCTCGAGCAAGAAGGCGTCCAGACTCTTCAGGGACCTCTGGATCGAAAGCGACTGCGCCAGGAGCTCCGGGCAGTAGGCCTCCTTCTCGATGGCCTTGATGAGACCGTCCAGCTGGCCGCGGATTATCTTTGCGCGGTGAACGGATCGTTTTTTAAGATCGGGTTTGATCATGTCTATACCCTATACCCCCACCCCCTATTCTGTCAAGGTGCGGAGCTTTTAGGACTTTATAAACATACACGAAGGTTTCTGTCCTGTCCGGGCGTTATCGGAACCCCGTCGGCTCGGTTCTGCGAGGGGGTGAGATACAGGCCGCCTCGCCGCCGGAGCGAGGCGAACCGTGCCGGACCGGATAGAAACCGGAGTCGCTTACACCCCGCAGCTTGCGCCGGAACGGCGTTCGGCGTCGGGCGGTATCAGGCTCGCGGTGCGGCGGTAGCCGGAACCGCTGGAGTATTCCTTGCCCAGAACGACCTGCGGGGAAACCCGGCTGAAATCCTGGCCTTGGGTCTCAAAGTAACGCGCGATCACCCGGTACTGGTCCGGGAACCAGAGCATGTTCATTCTTAGGGCGACCGCGAACATCTGGTCCTCGGTCGCGCCTTGCGCGGCGAGAAGCTGGAGCAGACCCAGCATGGCCATGCCGTGATTGCAATCCGGGAAATGGGTGGAATTGTCGCAGCAGGGCCGGTAGATCCCCTTGCTCACTTTTTCCACCAGCGCCTGCTCCGCCGAGTCGAGCGCCACGAACGAGTGCGCGGAGTAGTGGTTCATGGCGTCGCCCTTGCTCAAGCTCCAACCGCCGGTTGAGGCGAAGTTGCCGGTATCCCCGTACTGGGCCATCTCCCCTTTCTCCAGGATGGGGCTCTCATTCCCCAGGCCCAGGGCCCAGAAAAGATTCAGGAGAAGGCTCGCGTTCGCCTGGTTGGCCTTGAGCTCGCCTTCCGAGATGCCGTCAATGAGGGCGCGGTCCGCGTCGCTCAAGGTCCCGCGGCGGGCGTACAGATTCAGGAATTTGTCCTTGTCGATGACGCCGGCCTCGATGAGCCGCCTGCCGAGGTCTCCCCATTCGACCAGGATGCCTTCGCCTTCGAGATACGCCGCGCTCTCCGGCCCCTGGGGCGGCTTGTCCGCCCGGAGGCCCTGATAGTAGATGAATCCGACCAAAGCGAGCACGCCCAATCCCGCCCCCAGCCACGGGAATCCTTTGTCCGCAACCGTCTGGTGATGATGATTTTCTTCGGTCATGTTTTTATTTCTTTTAGAGGGCGAGTATCAGCGCGCCCAAGACGACCATGGCAAGTCCGCTCCACAGGCGCATGCGGGCAGTTTCCGATCTCCGCCAGGCCTGCACTTTATCCAAGAGCGTCCGGTCGCTCGCGAGGAACAGGATCACCGCGAGCGGCAGGATGAAGATGAGGTTGTAGAAGAGCAGGTAGCCGATGCCCGACGCGAAGGTCGCCTGGTCGTGCAGAAGCCCGAGGACCATGAGATACGGTCCGCCGGTGCACGGGAATTCGCATAAGCCCACGAGCGCCCCCAGGGCGAAAGCCGCCGGCAGGGTGGCCCGGTTCATGAACTCCCCTATCTTCGTATGCGCGGCCTGCGGAATGCGGAGCTTCACCGGAAATGCCGGGAAGAACTCGTTCGCCACGTTTATCGCCCCCAAGAGGATCAGGAGCCACGCGCCCACTTTGGCCATGAAGTGCGGCGTGTCGAAGAGATGCAGGACCTGCAGCAGCCCCAGGCCGATCAGCATGTACACCGCGAAGATGCCCGCGATGTAGAACCCGCCTATTTTGAGGATGTTGCCCCGCAGTCGGCCCAGGCTCATCAGGAACGCGATGGTAAGGAGCAGGATGGAGAAGGCGCAGGGATTCACGCTGTCCAGAAGCGCGGAGACCGCGACCAGGGGCAGGAGCCATTTGCCTTCCCCGCTCGCCTGCCACAGGAACTCGGAACCGGCGCTTGATCCCTTGAAAAAGAGCGCGGCGGCGAAGATGAGCGCCCCCAAACCGATGAGTATCTTGAGTTTCCGGCTCATTACGGGGTCACGTTCGCGGAGAACCGCAGCTCGAACCTTTCGCCTCCGCTTTCGAGGTATACCACCCGGGTGACGGGACCCACTCCGGCCGGTCCGTGCGCCGCCGGATCGAAGACGACCTCCACCGTGGCTTCCTCGCCCGGAGCAATGGTCTTATTGAGTTCCGGGACCGGTCCGTGGCCGGGCATGCCCACGGTCCGGGATCTGCCGTCCGCGGTCTCCAAACTGGCGGTGGTGCACATGCAGGAGGTGTACAGCCGGGAGATCGTGAGGTCGGAAGGACCCTGGTTCTTGACCCGGAACGCATGGCTTACGTTCCCCGCGGACATGGATATCCGTCCGAAATCGAACTGCCTTTCCTCGGCCGAGAGCGCCGAAAGACCCCCGAAAGCCGGACCCGCGTTCCCGCCGGAACCGGCTCCGCCGGAGATCCAGACCAACCCTCCCAAAAACACAGCTATGATGCCTATGGTGATCGAGATGTTTTTCATTTTTTTCTTTTGGAACTAAAAACCGCCTGCCGAAGCCGGCCGGCGCGCCGCGGGGCGCTCCGGCTCAAGCGGGCAGGGCGGGGTCCCGTTTCTCATGCAAGGCAAGCCAATGAAGAAAGCCCGGGAGGACAATGGCGGCGTCCGGCGCGGACGAAGAATAAGCGCGAAGCTCTTCCCGCGACGGCTGAAGCGTCCTGCGCGAGAAAAGCGCGAGGGCGGCGAAGGCGAGGAACAAGGCCTGCGCGGCGTATTTCACGAGACCCAGGGAAAGGTTCCGCAAGGTTTCGATATGCCGGAGAAGATGCTGAACCATCCGGGCGGCCTCCGGACAGAAAGTGTCGGTCATGGCGGCGGCGAAACAACCCACGCCGTGTCCGGGATCGTGGTGCATAAAATAGGCTCCGAATACGAAAGCGCCCGCGATCGAGGCGAAAAGCAGTATGAAAATGCCGTAGCGGAAACCTGTGAGCATCGGTCTAATCTTATCCGGTCTCACCCGCCCAATCAAGCGAACGGGATTGGGAACGGCCGGCTTCCGGACGTATAATAAGGAGAAAGGCCGCTTCTTTAAAAACCGCCAAAATGAAAATACGCCAAGTCATGCGGACAAAGGTGGTCGCGGTATCCCCGGATACGCCCTATGAGGAGGCCGCTCGGTTGATGTACAGGCACAAGTTCAGCGGCCTGCCCGTGGTGGACCCGGAAGGAAAGCTTGCAGGCATCATTTCGGAAAAGGACCTGTTCCGGGCCATCTACCCGGATTACGGCGAATTTATGTCCGGTTCCGACGCTTATCACGACAGCGAAACGGACGAAGACCGCATCCGGGAGGTGCGCAAACGGCCGGTCTCGGATTTCATGACTAAAAAGGTCATCACCGTCGGGCCGGACACGCCGGTCCTCGCGGCAGAAGGCCTGATGCTCGCCCGGCACATCCACCGCCTGCCGGTCCTCGAGAACGGCAAGCTGATCGGTATCGCGAGCAGGGACGACATTTATCGCGCCGTACTGAAACAGAAGCTCGGCCTGGGGAACGACTGGTTCCGCCGCATCACCCGCAGAAACTCCTCTCCCCCGGCGTAGGTACTAATCAACGCAATGAACGGAAAGACCCTGGGCTCCCTGATCCTGGTTTTCGCGATCCTCGCGATCGCCGGCCTGCTTTTCAATCTGAACCCGGGACGGAGCGCGGGACCGGAGGACGGCGTCTTTGGAGACGAGGGTGCGGACCTCTCCACCCGCTACCGGCTGACCGAAGAGGATGACGGGGAAATTTTCGTTTACCGGCCCGCTACCCGCTTCACCTTGGTCCTGCCCCGGGACGAACACCCGGAGGCGGACCTGGATATCGCTCCCGCCGGCATGTTGGGGCGGATCGCGGGGCCTCAAGACGTGGCCCCCGGAGAATACGGAGCCCGTTTCGAGACCGTCCAACCCGGCCTGGCGCGGATCAGGAACGGCGACTTCGATGTCAGCATCTGGGTGGTAGAATAAGGTTGGAACGGCGGGCGCGGGACGTAATATTCATCAATGGACCGCAAAACGCTCATCCTTTCCGGGGCAGCGCTCGCCGCAATCGTGATCGCGGCGATCTGGCTTTATCCGCCTTCGTCGGAGCCGGCCCGGGCGGTGAACAGTTTCGAGGAATGCGCGGCGGCGGGCTATCCGGTCATGGAATCCTATCCGCGGCGCTGCCGGACGCCGGATGACCGGACCTTCACCGAGAATGCCGCGATAAGATTGCAAATTCAAGATTGCGTGATCCACACTTTTGACTCGGGCGAGGCTCTTCTAGTTGCGATGGAAAATAACGGTTTCCGAGCCAACATGTACCTCATAGACAACAACATGGGTACGGAACCTATGCACGGGCCTGATGCCGCCAAACTAGTGGTTAAGTTACACCCGGATGCCGTAATTATTGGGTGCACAGCCGACAGCGACGACCAAACTACTGCGAGATTCTTGCGGAATGGGGCTGCGGCACGGCTTGCCAGGAATACGCGGTGGTGGACGCCCGGACCGGAGCGGTGGTGAGTTACGGCGAGCTGAACTCCGGCAGCGGAGCCGATTTCCGCATCCAGAGCAGACTGCTTATCCTGAACCCTCCCCAGAATCTCCTGCCCATGCCCGAGCTGTATCGCCAAACGACCACGGATTACTACGAGATGAAAGACGGCGAAATGGAGCTCGTCTGCAAGCGGCCCGCTTTGGCCGGACAGGGCGGCGCTCCCCCGCCGGGCCAGAACCCCGGAGAGTTCTGCATCCAGGTCATCACTCCGGCGCGCAACCGGGTGACCGGAGAGGTGCGCGACTTCCCCACCCCCTGCGACGTGCCCGCCGGCTGGGATCCCGTCAGGTGATTTTGCCCCGGGACGGATTCCCGAATACAATTTGAGCATATGCTCAAATTGCCGTTCTTCTCGTCCGACCTCCGGCGCGAGGCGCGCATCCTCATCCAGACGAGCCTGATAACCTTTTTCGCCTGGGGACTGCTGGGACCGATCTACGCCATATTCGTGGAGCGCATCGGCGGCGACATCCTGGATGCGGGCATCGCCTACGCCATCTTCAGCTGCGCCACCGGCCTGTTCGTCCTTTTCTTCGGGACTTCCCAATTCTTTGCGAAGAATGTCCGCCTGATGCTGGTTCTGGGCTATCTTCTGTTCTTCATCGGCACCGCCGGCTATCTCATCGTTCGGACGCCCATCCAGCTGTTCTGGGTCCAGATGGTGCTGGGGGTGGCGTATGGGATATTGGAACCTTCTTTCGACAGCGTCTTCGCCGCGGACCTCTCCGAGGCGGAAGCCAGCCGCCACTGGTCCATCTGGACGGGAGGCACCAGCATAGTGACCGGGATAGCGGCGCTTGCAGGCAGCGCGATAGTCGCGGCCTATTCCTTTACCGTTCTTTTCACGGTCATGAGCGTTCTAAGCTTCGCGGGACTTATGGCCGTGCTTCGGATATTGAAGATTCCCGACGGCGCTGGGGCAGCCAGGACGGAGAGGCCGTGAACCAGAATTCCAGGAATCCGTAGAGCGCCCGCCACAGTGAGCGGAAGAAACGGGGCACCGGGTGTTTTTTGACGCGCTTGCCGGAGACCAGGATGTCCAGATCGTTTTCCAGACGCTTGAGCACCGGCCCGCCATGGCCGACAAGGCCCAGCTCGTAATTGCGGCGCAGGCTCAATATGTCGCAGTTCGCGCTGCCCAGCCACCAGTCCTCGTCGATCAGAAAGAATTTCTGATGGAAATATTCCCGGATGCCGTACCACTCCACTCCGATCGAAAGAAGCATCGAGAGCGGCAGGGCCCGGAATCCGTCGTAGCGTTCGCGATCGGTCGAAAGGGGCGTGATGATCTTTACCTCCACTCCCCGGCGGCGGGCCGCCGCGATCTCCCGCAGCAAGCGCGCGGGCGGCAGGAACCAGGGCGAAGCTATCACGATCCTTTTCCGGGCCGAAGATATCCGGGACAGCAGCCAGCCGTAGATGCGGGCCTCCCGGAGATATGGACCGGAAACCAGGGCCGTTATATCCCCGCTCACGGGCAGGTTGCCCAATACCGCTCCAGGCAGCCGTCCGGACCGGTCCGCGAGCGACCACCATCCCTCAAAAAGCTGGGGCAGAGAGCTTTCCTCGTCGCAATCGCCGAGCCAAAAAATATCCGAGCGTTTCTCGTATATCCTGCCGATGCCCATCCCGCCCAAACCCAGTTTTTTCCGGTCGAACAGGAACAGCCGGGCGTGATTGCGGTAAAGGAAGGAGAACGGCCGGCGCCAAAGATACCTGCCGTTCCGGAACACCCGGGCCTCCGCGCCGCCCGCCCGCAAAAATTTTAAAAGCTCCTCCTGGTCCCCCCAGCTGCCCAATCCGTCCAAAATCACCCGCACCCGGACCCCTCTGGCCGCCGCGGCCGCGAGCAAAACCGCGAATTCGCGCCCGACCCGGTCGTTATGAAAGGCATACGTGGATATAAGTATCTCCCGTTTGGCGTCCGAGATCAGCCGCTTGAGGACGGGATAAAATTCGGCGCCGTTTTCGAAAAAACGCATCTAGTTGCGCAGATATCTCCGCACCGCCATGAAGCTCGAAAGCATGCCGATGCCCACTCCGAACAGGAGCTGGTACAGGAAGATGCTCAAAAGATGGGTGTAGAAGTATTCGAAGAGATCGAAGCCCGGAATGAGCACTTCGAAATAACCGCTGGTGAAATACGCGGCCGGCGCCGCCAGGATGACCGAAAGGATGGCGGCCAAAACGCCCGCGATGACGCCTTCCACCATGAACGGGCCGCGGACCAGCGCGTTCGATGCGCCCACCGCGCGCATGATGCCGATCTCCTCCCGGCTGGAGTAGATGGCCAGGCCGATGGTATTGAATACCACCAAGCCCGCCACGAGCGCCAGGATGACGGTCAGGATGAAACCGCCCCGGTTCACGTTGTTGATCATGCCCACCAGCCTGTCGATGACCACCTGGTTCTCGAAATAGGTCACTTTGTCGAAGTACTGGCTCAAGTTCGGAGCGGCCAGGTATTCCGCGATGGAGGCATATTGATTGGGGTGGACGGCCTTGATGTCGAGCGAGGCCTCGAAAGGATTCACGGTCAGTTCGTCCACCGCCTGGGTGATGAGCTCGTCCTCCCGGTGCCGCTCCTTGAACCGCGCCAGCGCCTCGTCCGTCGAGACGTATTCCACGCGCTTGACCTCGGACAGACTCTCCAGCGAGCGCTTCACGTTCAATATCTGGTCCTCGGAAGTGTTGGTCTTGAAATAGACGCTGATGTCTATCTTGTCCTGCACGGAATCGATGGCCTGATCGGTGATCGCGTTGAAGAATATGAGCCCCGCGAACATGCTGAGCGCCAGGACCATGATGGCCACCGTCGCGGCGGAGGGCCAGCCGTTCCGCCAAAAATTGGCGAAGCCGTAATGGAAGATGCGGGAAATGATGGTCAACATGACTTTGTGCTTTGTGTTCTGTGCTTTACCTAGATCAGTATGTACTTTCCGTTCTCCTCGTCCCGCATGACCCGTCCGCGGTCGAGCGTCACCACGCGCTTGTCCAGGCTGTTCACGATGTCCTTCTCGTGGGTGGCGAGGATAAGAGTGGTGCCGAGCTGATTTATCTTCTGCAGGAGATTGATGATCTCCCAGCTGTGGAAGGGATCCAGGTTCCCGGTGGGCTCGTCCGCGATGATGACCTCCGGCCGGTGGACCATGGCCCGGGCGATGGCCACCCGCTGCTTTTCGCCGCCGGAAAGCTCGTGGGGAAAGTTGCCCATCTTGTCCGAAAGCCCCACCATATCGAGCACCTGGGGCACCAATTCCGCTATCTCCCGCTGGGGCCGGCCGGCCACTTCGAGCGCGAAAGCCACGTTCTCATAGGCGGTCTTGTTGGGCAGGAGCCGGAAATCCTGGAAAACTATGCCGATATGCCGCCGCAGGCCCGGCAATTCGTTGTCCCCGAGCTTGTTCACCTCGTATTGGCCGAAGAATATCCGCCCGCGGCTGGGCCTTTCTTCGCCGATCAGGAGCTTGACCAGTGTGGATTTGCCCGCGCCGGAGCGTCCCACTAAGGATACGAATTCGCCGGGATTTATCCTCAAATTGACGTCCTCCAGGGCGGTGGAGTGGCTGTTATATATCTTGTAGACGTTCTGAAAAGCTATCATAATGAGCAGTATTCAGAATTCAGGATCTAGAATATAGCGCAACGAAAATACTAGATCCTAGTTTCTGGATTCCGGATTCTTGCCCGGTAATTCTACCTCGGCTTCCACGAAAATGTCTATATCTCCGTCCAAAACCCTCTCCGCCTGGCTGGTTTCCGCGCCGGTGCGGTCGTCCTTCACCAGCTGGTAGGGATGCAGGAAATAATGCCGGATGGCATGGCCGAAATCCGGCTTGGCCTTGGTCCGCAGCTTATCCATCTCTTCCGTTTTGTGCTCTTCCATCAGGCGAATGAGCTTGGCCTTGAGGTGCTTCAGGGCCTTTTCCCGGTTCTGGGACTGGGAACGCTCCGCGCTGGAGCTCGCCGTAAGTCCGGTCGGCAAGTGGGTCACGCGCACCGCGGTCTCCACTTTGTTCACGTTCTGGCCGCCGGGGCCGCCGGCGCGGTAGAAATCCGCCTTGAGGTCCTTGTCCGGGATTTGGACCTTGGATTCCTGCATGGGCGGCAGGTCCGGCACGACCTCCACCAGGGCAAAAGAGGTGTGGCGCAGCTTCTGGGCGGAGAAGGGCGAGATGCGCACCAAGCGGTGCACGCCGGATTCGCGCTTCAAATATCCATAGGCGTTCTCCCCCTTGACCTCGAACGCGCGCCGATTCGGATTATCATCGAGCATCGCCGTCTTCCAGCCGCGCCGGGAGGCGTATTTGGCGTACATCTCTTCGAGCATGCGCGCCCAATCCGAGGCGTCGTCCCCGCCCGCCCCCGGGAATATGGAGATGACCGCGGATTGCTTGTCATACTGCCCGGTGAAGAGCATCTCGGTTTCGAGCTCACGAAGCTTTTTGCGGGCCTCGAAGAAAACGGCTTCGTCCTTATCCGGGCTCTCGGAGAGCGCCTTCACGGAGGCCTCCAGGGACGCGTAACGGTCAAGAATGCTTTTTATCTCGCCCAGCCGTTTTATCTTCGCGTCCGCTTCCGCCCGGTTCCGCCAAAAATCCGGCGAGGACATCGCCGCTTCCAGCTCCTTGAGCTCCTTTTCCTTGATCTCTACCTCAAAGACGCCCGCCCAATCGGCGGGCTTCAGAAGCAAGTTCCTGCGGATCCGTTATCTCTTTCATATAAATAGGTTATAGGAATGAACCTCAAAAAACAACTCGCCGCCCCTACTCTCATTTCGGGGCGGCGGACACGCGACGAGCCGGCTTTCACTTACCCGCCTCCCGGAGGATATCCTCCGCCAAGCGGAAATGGGATGGCCCGCACTCCGGACAGGTTGGAACTCCGCTCAAGGCGGATTCCGGGACGGGGGTGAAGCAGTTCGCGCAGGCCCATGGGAGTCCCTGCGCAATGCCCTCCCGAAGCCGGGCTTCGGACTTCGGGTCGAGCGCCACTTTGGTTGTCATGACCGCCTCCTATGTATGTTCTACAACGCCCGATGTTGCAGGTCAACTTCAGTGAAAACAGTGCGCCGCCCTTACTTTCAATTCGGGGCGGCGGGCACTACGATGAGCTCCTTGGGTTCCGGGAGCTTTGCGGGCACCTGGATGAACGACCCGACCGCACCGCAACTCGAACAGCGCGCGTTGTTCTTTTCATCCAGAGGCAGGGCCTTGTACTCCGCCCCGCACCAGCATTTCCAAATGTACGCCAAGGCGCACCTCCGATATCGAAGTATATATTTAAAATAGCGCCTTATTCAAGTGTGCGGGTTATTGTTGCTAGAAACGGATTTCCCCGACCACCTTCCTCACCTGCCACCAGCGATTGATCTCGCAAAGGTAAATGTTCCGGGCAAAAAAACTGAACCTTACGTTGCTCATCTTTTTTACAACCCACAGAGCATCTGCCTCTTTTTTCAGCCAACCCATCGTAAAGTGAGGGGAAAAACCCAAAGGTCTGCCATACTGCCTAGCTTCTTCAGCCTTTCTGCCCGTCCATTTGGCGGCAAAAGGAGGCATCGTCCCGGATTTAAAGGGAAGACTTACCTCCAAAATCTTTTTCTGAAGCTTGATCAGGGCTTCATTTTCTCTTACCGTAAACTCCACATCGCCTTTATATTTGGGGTGCATTCTGAACCCGGCGGAGCTGACTTTGATCGGTTTCTGTCCTTTAACCGCCCGTTTCAGTTCTTCGATTAAATTTCCGATCTCGTTCGCGGAAATTCTTAGGTGCCACAAGCTCAAATGCGGTATAAGTCTTTGATTTTCCACCACGAAGAAGGCGGGTGATTTACCGACACTTCTCTTAATTGTCCTGCCGATCTTCCGCCGAATTTCAGGCGGCGGCAGGATTACGATGTCTACAAGCATCGAACCGGGGACCCACGCTTTACGAAAGCGTTGCTCTACCGCTGAGCTAAGGTGGCTTACGATCGAGTTCCGCCCTGCCGGTCGGCGGGCAGGCGCATCGGCGGCGAATTCATCTTACTAAAAGCACGAAAAAGGGCAATCAGAGCGCGAATTTCTCGTAGAAAATACGCCCGGCGGGCACGCCCAGGTCCATCAGGGTCCGGCGAATAGCTTTCATCATCGGCGGCGGGCCGCAGAGAAAGACCGCGCGATCGGGAACGTCCGGCACCAGCCGCTTTATGCGCTCCCCGTCCAGCCTCCCTTTCTCGCCCGGCCAGGAATCGTCCGCCGAAAGCACATGATGCACCTTCAAGGGCCCCTTCGACTCCAATTCGGCCAGTTCCTCCCGGAAGATTATGTCCTCCTTGGTCTTGTTCGCATAAAGCAGGACGGCCTCCCGGCCGGCCCGCGCGAATTCCTCCGCCGCGGAGCGGATGGGCGTGATGCCCACGCCGCCCGCGATCAAAAGCAGCTTGGGAGCTTCGGTGCGATTCGGCGTGAATATGCCCCAGGGACCGTCCAGGATGACGGAAGTGCCCGGACGGACGTTCGGAAGCGCGCGGGTATAGTCCCCCACGCCCTTCACCGTGATGCGCAGGTTTTTCCCGTCGAACGGCCGGGAGAGCGAGAAAGGATGCGCCTGCCACCAAAAGCCCGGCGCGAGGAAGCGGAAGATGGAGAACTGTCCCGGCTTGAACCGGAAATTCTCCAGGTTCCGGCCGGAGATGCGAATGGACACCGTATCGTGCGTTTCGCGCCGAACCTCTTCCACCCGGAAGCGATGGCGGTAAAAAAGGAAAACGGGACGGATGAGCCGGAAAAGAACGAGCTCCCCGAAAACCAGGACATACAGGGAATACCAGTAGGCCAGAACCCAAGTCCGCCCGGCGAGATCCCCGCCCGCGAGCTGATGGGTGAAAGCCAGAGCGATGGCAACGTAGACCAAAAGATGAGTGAAGTACCAAAGCTCGTAGGGCAGGCGGCGCCGGACGGGAGGCGTGGCGATCAGGATAAGACCGAGAAGCACGAGGAAGGCCAGAAAGGCCTGGAGAAGATGGCCGGAGTTCCCTACTATGGAAAGGAATTGCTCCGCGAAACCGATCCCGTTCAGGCGTCCGTAGCCCAGGATGATGAGGCCGGGATGCGCGACAAGCAGCGCCGAGATGGAATAGCCCAATATGTGATGCACGCGGGCCAGCTTATCCAAGCCGAACGTCCGTTCGAGCCACACCGTCCTGCCGATCAAAACCACCTGGACCAGGATCGCGCTCGCAAGCAGAAGCCCCGCCAGGCGCCCCAGGGCGATAAGCGGAGCTCCCGGCGCGTCGCTCGCGAAAAAGGCGTTGGAACCGGTCCACCAGATGCTCCCGGAAATGGCGAGGTGAAAAACCAATAAACCAAAAGGCAGGGCGTAATTCGTCTTGCGGTCCATTGTTTGATTATAACCTATATATTTTGGGCGTGAATGATCTTGGCGGCCAGAACCAGCATTTCCTTATCCGATCTGTAGCTTAACAAGCCCTTCACCTCCGCAAGCGGCACCCAGATCGCCTCCTTCACCTCCCAGTCGTGCTCTCCCGGATCGCCCGAAACGTATTCCATCAGGTAATAATGCAGGGTCTTGAATATGTTCTCGCCCCCGAATTTGAAGAAGATCTTGGCCTCTCCCAGGTCCTCTTTTATCTCCGCGGCCACTCCGCCCTCCTCGCGCACTTCCCGAAGCGCGGCTTCCCGCATGGATTCTTTTTGCCCGTCGCCCACCAGGCCCTTGGGGAAGGTCCACTTGCCGCTGCCCTCCTCCGAATCGCGCTTCTTGGGCTCTATGACCAAAACGTCCACGCCCTCCGGCGTGCGGCGGTAAACCACTCCGCCGGCGGAGAGCTCCCGTTTCCATTTCTTTTTATCTTCCATGGCGGAGGCGGTAGGATTCTTCCCGTTCGGTTCAAATCTTTGATTTGATTACCGAATGCAATCCCGCTCAAGCGGGAGAACCGCATCGGCGTTTTCCCCGCATAAAGCGGAGGGGGTGAGATTCCCTGTCCGCCGTAGCCGATTCAGTCGGCGGAGGCGGAGAACTCACGCGCAAAGCGGAGGGTAGAGGACTCGAACCTCTAAGCCCCTCGCGGGGCCCCGGTTTTCAAGACCGGTGCCTTACCATTCGGCGCAACCCTCCGCTTTGCGAGCGGTTTTTCCTCCTTCGCTTTGTTTCGGCGGATCGCGATTTTCTAAACTTATTCTATTCGTTAAGAAAATCGGGGACAAGAGCGCCGCCTTAAACCGCTCGGCCACCCCTCCGCTTTATGCGGGATTGCGGTTTCTCTAAACTCATTGTATTCGCTAAGAAAACCGGGAACAAGACCGTCCGTTTAAACCGCTCACGCACGCCTTCGTTTCAAGCCGCTTCCCGGAACTCCTCCGGCGTCTTGCCTTCGAGCATCTCCTGCACGATTATCGCGTTATTCAGGATCAGATTGACCTCTTTTTCCTCCGCCGGGGTAAGCTGCGGCTTCTGCCACAGTTCATCCAGGCGCTGGGCCAGGAGCTCAAAATTCTCCTTCGCCCGTTCCACCTCTTCGGCGGTGAGCTTCACTTCCGGCCCCATCCCCCTTTCCATCCTGGCCATGATTGGAATTATACGCGGATGGCCTGATTTGAGAAGTGCTTGCACCGCGTAGCTCCGAGTATTCGAGGAGCGAAGTGGTGGACCCGAGCGGGATCGAACCGCTGACCTCCTCATTGTCCCGATGGACTTTGGTGGACCCGAGCGGAATCGAACCGCTGACCTCCTCATTGCAAATGAGGCGTTCTACCACTGAACTACGGGCCCACCAAAGTCATACGGGATCCCGACTTCATTATTGTAAAAAACGTGCGTCGGGACAAATGAGGCGTTCTGCCATCCCGACGCATCCCCCGACGGTACCGTCTGGGTACCGGTCGGGACTCCGACTGAAACGTCGGAGCCGAACTACGGGCCCGCGGACACATTCTGCAATAAATAACGGCTTCCTGCAATTTCACCTCACGGGGACGTATCCTCCCGAAACGCCTTTTTTGGAGAAGACCATCTGCCACAGTTGGATATGCCTCGCCCGGAAAGCGCCGGCGCAGGACAAGAGATAGTATTTCCACATGCGGTGGAAACGCTCCCCGTATTTTCCCCGAAGCGAGGGCCAGGCCTTCTCGAAATTCCGGAACCAGGCCATGAGCGTGGGGTCGTAATCCGCGCCGAAATTGTGCCAATCTTCCATCACGAACAGGCCTTCCGCGGCTTTGGCTATCTGCTTCATGGAAGGCAGCATACCGTTCGGAAATATATATTTGCCGATCCAGGGATCGGTGGAATTCACCGAACGCTTGGAGCCGATGGTGTGCAAAAGGAAAAGGCCGCCTTCCGCAAGGCAGCGGTCCACTATCTTCATGAATGCGCGGTAGTTCTTCTTGCCCACGTGCTCGAACATGCCCAGGGAAACGACGTGGTCGAATTCTCCCCGCACTTCCCGGTAGTCCTCCAGGCGCAGTTCGACCGGCAATCCTTTGCACGTTTCCCGGCCAAGCTCCGCCTGTTCCCTGGAAACCGTGATGCCCGTCACCCGCGCGCCGTATCTCTCGGCCGCGAATTTGGCGAAGCTGCCCCAGCCGCAGCCGATGTCGAGCACGTGCTCCCCCGCCTTAAGCCCCAGCTTGCGGCAAACGAGGTCGAGCTTGGCTTCCTGCGCCTCGTCCAGGGTCCCGGCCTTGGGCTTGCCGCTCCAATAGCCGCAGGTGTAGGTCATGCGCTTATCTAGCATCGCCTGATACAGATCGTTCCCGTTGTCGTAATGGCGTTCGCCGATCTCGAAAGCGCGCCGGTAGGACTGAAGGTTCAGGAACGCCGCCCGGATGACCGTTTTTACGAGGGGCCAGGACAAACCGACCTTCCGCTTCAGGTCCGCGGCGATGACCTTATGGAAAAATTCGTCGAGCTTCGGCGCATCCCACCAGCCGTCCATGTACGCCTCTCCCAGGCCCAGGGTGCCTTGGCGAAGCACGCGGCCGAAGACGCGCTCGTCCTTCACCTGCAGGTCCCAGGGCCGGTCGCCGTTCACCCGGACGTCCGCAAGACCGAGCAGGCCCTCCACCCATTTCCGATCGCGTTGCATCTTATGGAAATATCAGCGGCCCAGGCGCCGCTCCGTCTTGGAATACGCCTGAAGCGCCTTGTCGAACTCTTTGGGAGAGAAATCCGGCCAAAGGGTCTCGGTGAAGTAGAGCTGCGATTCCGCTACGTCCCACATCATGAGCCCCGCGGACCAGTGCGGCTCTCCGCCGGTGCGGATGACGAGGTCGACCGGCGGCAGATCGTGCGACCAGAGCGAGGCCTTCAGCGTCTCCCGGTCGACCCGGAAATTCTTGTCCTTGGCCGCCGCCTTCGCGAGCTTCTCGGCCGCCGCGGTCATTTCATCCCGGCCGTCATAGGCCATAAGTACGGTGAAGTGATGCTTGTTGTTCTTCTCGGTATCTTCCATGACCTTACGGACGGCTTTCTTTAAACCTTCCGGGAAAAATTCCTCCCAGCGCCCCAGGACCCTCACTCGTATACCTTTTTCCTTGAGCTCTTTCCGTTTCGCGAGCTTTTTGAAATATATCTCGAAGATCTTATACAGGAACTTCACTTCCGCCGCGGAACGCTCGGTCACGTTCGAAACCGAACAGCCCCAGGCGGTCAAGTAGGGTATCTGGAGCTTCAAGGCGGCATCCGCGATCTTTTCCATCGCTTTCATGCCCTCCTGATGGCCGAAGAACGCCGGCCTGCCTCTTTTTTTTGCCCAACGGCGGTTGCCGTCCGGGACTATGACGACATGAGCCGGAATCATATGAACCGGGTCAGTATAACACAAAATCATCCGAGGCAGAACGGCCCCGCGGCGAGATCGGAGAAATTCACCCGCACGCCGCAGGGCGAAGGCATCCGGCCTGCGGGAAGCTTTCGGAATCCGACCGGGCTCGGCCTCCCGTGGCAGGGAGCCGGGCGGACGAGAAGCAGGCGAGCTTTTCCGCAGGAGAAAAGCTACGCCGGTTCCCGCAGGCCGGATGCCGGAGCTTCTTCAAACCGCGAGCACCCTTCTGCTCCTTCCGTAGCGGTAGAAAACATAGCTTAGGGCGAGCATGACGAGGAAGAGCGTGATGATGACGACCCAGATGTACCAGGGCAGGAAGCCGCCGGTCTCGCTGATGGTCGCCACCACCCCGTTCGGGTCTTGAACTTGGATGGTCAGGGGCGCGCTTACCGACTGCGGCCGCCCGGAGGGATCCAGATAATCCATGACCGCGAGGAAGTTGAGATTGGTGCCGTGCGGAACGTTGTCCCGGACCCGGATGGTGACCGTGACCGTGCCTTCCTGATTGGCCCGGATAGTTCCTATCTGGAAGGTCAGGAGATTTCCGGAGACCGTGGCGGTGTTCGGGTTTGAGCCCAGATAATCCACCTCCGCCGGCAGGATTATGCGCAGAACCGCATTGGTCGCGCTGCCCGGCCCTTGATTCCGGTAGGTAACGCTATAGGTCAGTATCTCTCCGGGTTTGGGCGTCAGGTTGCTGATATTGGGCACCAAGCCGCCGCTCTGGATGTTCGCGCTCACCGTGACCAGGGCCGATCCCCCGACGGGGGGTTTGGACGAAGGAGGCGGAGTATACACGGCCCCGTTCTGCGTCCGGAAGGCGATCACGTTGCCGTAGGCGGTGCCGTACGGGTTCCGGGCGACCACCCGATAGTAGTAAATGGTGCCCAGCTGCAGGTTCGTTATTTGCTGGGATACGGGTATCGTAGCGTTCGCGGAACCCACGGACCGCAAACCGACGGTCTGCCCCAGCGAGACGGTCCGGCCGTATTCGAACCAAGCGGTCGTGTCGCTGCCGTTCGCATTCACCGTTCCGTTCATGACCGCGGAGGTCTGAGTGATGCCGCTTGCGGCGTTGGTGTTCGCGAAGGGAGCTCCCAGTTGCCCCCCGCCGTCGGTTTCCGTCCGGAAGCTCAGGATGTTGCCGTAAGCCGTGCCGTAGCGGTTCCGGGCCACCACCCGGAAGTAATAGGTGGTGTCCGGCGCGAGGTCGCGCACCGCCTCGGAAACGTTCACGGAATTATTCCCGCTGCCCAGGGAATCGAAAAGATTGTCCCAGAATCCCGACCCGGCCGTCCTGCCCAGGGAGGTGGTGGGACCGTACTCGAACCAATAGTCGGTGTTCGACCCGTTCGGGTTCACGCTGCCGTTCAGGGTCGCGGAGGTCCTGGTGATGCCCGTGGCGTTGAAGGTCTGCACCCGGGGAGCTCCTCCCTGCTCGCCTCCGTCCCCGGTCCAGAAGGACAGGATGCTGCCGCGGGTCGTGCCGTACTGGTTCTGGGCCACCGCGCGGAAATAGTAGGTGGTGTTCGATTGCAATCCGCTTACCGAAGCGGAGATGTCCCGCTCGAAATTCCCGCTGCCCAACGACTGATAGCCGGTGGTTTGTCCCAGGGAAGTGGTCCGCCCGTACTCGAACCAGGCGCTCGTGCTCGCACCGTTCGGATTCACCCTGCCGTTCAGGATGGCGGAGAACTGGGATACGCCGGTGGCGCTAAGAGTGGTGACGAGCGGCGCATTGCCCGGCGGCGGAAGGATATCCCCGGTCATAAAGGACAGGATGCCGCCGTAGGTTGTGCCGTTCGCGTTCTGGGCCACCGCGCGGAAATAGTAGGTGGTGTTCGATTGCAGGCCGCTCACCGAAGCGGAGATGCTACGGCTGGAGGTTCCGCTGCCGACCGATTGATAGCCGATCGTCTGACCCAACCCCGTGGTCCGCCCGTACTCGAACCAGGCGTTGGTGTTCGACCCGTTCGGGTTCACGCTGCCGTTCAGGGTCGCGGAGGTTTCGGATATGCCCGTGGCGTTCAGGGTGGTGACCAAGGGAGGATTGCCCGGCGGAGGAGGAGGCGGTGGGGGCGGGGGCGGAGGCGGAATGAGCGTAACCGAGTCGCTCGCGGTGCCTCCCGGTCCGGTACAATTCAGGACATACGTGACCTCATTGCTGATGCCGCTCACCTGCCGGGATCCGAAGATACCCGTGTAATTTCCGGGAATGACCGTGCAGAAGGTCGCATTGGATGATGTCCAGGTCAAAGTGGCAAAACCTCCGGGCACGGCCACCACCGGACCGTCCGAGCCGTCCGCCTTAATATCAGCGATCGGTTGGCCGGGAGGAGGCGGAGCGCTCGCGGTCGTAAAGCTCAAAATGCTGCCGTAGGCCGTGCCGTGCTGGTTCTGGGCCACCGCGCGGAAGTAGTAGGTGGTTCCGGCGGTAAGGCCGCTTAAGGAAGCGGAAATGTTCCGCGGCCAGCTTAAAGAACCAACGGCCTGAAAACCCGCGGTCTGCCCCAGGGAGGCGGTCCGTCCGTACTCGAACCAGGCGTTCGTGTTCTCGCCATTGGGATTCACCGTTCCGTTCAAAGTGGCGGAGGACTGCGAAACGGAAGTGGCGTTCAGGGTGCTAACCGAGGGCGGATTGCCCGGCGGAGGAGGAGGCGGAGGCGGGGGCGGGGGCGGCGGAGGAGGAGGGGGCGGAGGAGGCACGTCCGAGGTTCGGAAGTTAAGAATGCTGCCGTAAGCGGTGCC
>Ga0075906_101_pt1 | contig 36733 bp, 40 predicted proteins | sample RifGroA1_FD_68325 | JGI IMG/M metagenome (GOLD analysis project Ga0075906, IMG submission 68325) | Parcubacteria bacterium GW2011_GWA1_59_11 | reverse complement strand
TTCAGGTCCAGCCCGCGGGTCTCCACGGTCCGCTTGCGCGACCGTCCCTTGTGCCACTTGCGATGTTTTACCTTCTTGGGAATAAGCATGGGTCTCTTAGTGCCGGCTCTCCTCGGCTTTGGGACGGAAAACCTCTCCTTTATATATCCAGATCTTCACGCCCACCGTGCCGAAGTTGGTGTAAGCGGTGGCCTGGCCGTAGTCGATGTCCGCGCGCAGAGTTTGGAGCGGCAGAGGGCCGGACTTCATCGTCTCATGGCGGGCGATCTCCGCTCCGTCCAGCCGCCCGGCGACCGCGATCTTGGCGCCTTTCACCTCCCGGTTCTGCATGATCTGCTCCATGTATTTCTTGACGGTCCGGCGGAACGGAAATCTCTTTTCGAAGTCCCAGGCAATCTGCTGGGCGGTATAAGCCGCGGATATCTCGGAGCGTTTCAATTCCTCCACGTTCACGGACAGGTTCACGCTGCGCTTGCCCTTGCCGGCCTCCACCTTGCGGATCTCCTGGTCGATGGCGCGAGTAAGTTCCTCGATGCCCTTTCCGCCCTGTCCGATCACCAAGCCGGGCCGGGCCGCCTTGATGTAAATGCGCAGATTGCCGGCGGTCCGCTCGATCTCCACTCCGGCGATGCCGGCAAGATTTATCTTCCGGCGGATGACGCGCCGAATGGCCTCATCTTCCTTAAGGAGCTGGGCGTAAGGCAGGCGTCCGGTCCCTTTGCCCGCGAAAAACCAGCGGGTCGGCCAGTTCTTGACCACGTTTATCCGAAGCGAGATTGGATTGATCTTCTGTCCCATTGTTTTTTAGATCGCTTTGCGGCGGAAGGTCCGTTTGAAGAAGCTTTCTTTTTTCTTGGTTTCGACCGCCGGCGTTTCTTTTTCGGCTGCCGGACGGGCCTTTTTCTTGGAAGCGGCCTCCTTCTTTATCTTCTTTTCCTTGGGCAGGATCGTGAAGCGGCCCTTCCCGAGCGCGTGGTTCTCCGCAAGCGTCAGCGTGACGTGGCTCATCTTCTTTTGGAGGGGGGTGGCCATGCCTCTCGCCCGCGGCAAGGAGCGCTTAAGCATCGGCCCCTGGTCCACGCGGATGCTTTCGATCTGCAGCGAATCCACGGAAAGCTTGGCGTTCTTGGCCGCGGCCACCGCGGAGCGCAAAAGCTTCAGGATGGGCTGGGACGGCCGCCGGCGATGCATCAGCAGCTGGGCTTCCGCCTCGTTCACCGGCAAGCCCTTGATAAGCTCGGTGATGAACCGGACCTTCCGGGGCGCGATACGCAGATAATTCAGTTTTACGGTGGTCTTTGCGCTCATTATTTTTTAGCGGGTTGGGCGGCGGGGGCGGGCGCGGCGGCGGTCTTCTGCTCCAGTTCCTTCTGCATCTTACCGCCATGGCGCACGAATTTGCGGGTGGGCGAGAACTCTCCCAGCCGGTGTCCGACCATATCCTCCGACACGCGCACTTCCACGAAGTCCTTGCCGTTATGCACGCCGAAAATATAGCCGACCATTTCCGGGGAGATCTCCGAAGAACGCGACCACGTCTTGATGGTGCCCTCGTCCGGCTTTTGCCGGGCGACTTTCTTCAGGATATTGGGGTCCACGAAAGGACCTTTGCGGGTGCTGCGGGACATTTATTTTTTGCGGCGTTGAAGTATGAGTTTCGACGAGCGGCGCTTGGGATCGCGGGTCTTGCGCCCGCCGGTGATATTGCCCCAGATATCCTTGGGCCGGCGGGTCCCCCGCTGGGTGCGGCCTTCGCCTCCGCCGTACTTGTGGTCCCTGGGATTCATCACCGAGGCGCGCACCGTAGGCCGGATGCCCAGCCAGCGGGAACGCCCGGCTTTGCCGATCACGACCAGGTTGTGTTCCGGATTCGAAACCTGCCCGAGCGAAGCATAGCCTTCCCAGGAGACCCGGCGAACCTCTCCGGAGGCCATCTTAAGATCGGTATAGCCTTCCGCGTTCGCAAGCACTTCCGCGTAGGAACCCGCGGACCGGGCGAGCTGGCCGCCCTTGCCCAGGTTCAGTTCCACGTTGTGCACCTGGTAACCGACCGGGATGTTCTTCATCTTCATGCGATTGCCCGGCTTAAGCGGAGCGTTCTCGGATACGATGACCGTCTCGCCGATCTTCAAACCGTGCGGCGCAAGCATGTAGCGGCGCTCCCCGTCCGGATAGACCAAAAGGGCGATGAACGCGGTGCGATAAGGATCGTATTCCAGGGTCTCCACCCGCGCGGCCAGATTCAGCTTGTTCTGCTTGAAATCGATGAGGCGGTAAAGCTTCTTGTGGCCGCCGCCCTGATGGCGCATGGTGATGCGGCCTTGCGAGTTCCGACCGGCGCGCTGTTTCAGGCGCCTCAAAAGAGGCCGATGCGGAGCGGCTTTGGAAAGATCGCGATAGCTCACGCCGGACATCTGGCGGCGGGACGGAGTTGTGGGTGCGTATTTCTTGATCATGTTATCTGCCGAGATCTATTTTCTGCCCGGGCGACAGGGTGACGATCGCCTTCTTGAATCCGAAGCTCTCGCGGGCTATGCCCCGATAGCGCCGGCTCTTGCCGGGAAGATTCACGATGTTCACGTCCGTCGCATCCACCCGGTACATTTCCTTCACCGCTTTTTTCACCTCGTTCTTGGTCGCGTTTTGCTTCACCATAAAAACATACTTGCCCGCCTCGTTCAAGCCGGTCGATTTCTCCGTGATCCAGGGTTTTTTTATCAGGAACGGGTCGTGCATGTTATTTGGCCAGGAGGCCTTTTTGGATGACCGGTACGGCTTTCCGATCCACGAAAACCTGCTTGTAATTCAAAAGGTCGTAAACGTTCAGGGCCGCGGGGTCCAGGGCCTTGACCCGGGGCAGGTTGCGCGAAGCGCGGTAGATGCCGCGATTCTCGGAATCCGGCACGAAGAGCACGTCGTGCTTGCCCCCGGGGAGGATGACCTTCAGGCGTCCGGCCAGGAGCTTGGTCTTGGGCGCTTCGAGCGCCAGGCTCTCGAAGAACCTGACCTCGCCGTCTTTGAGCTTGCGCGAAAGTACGGCGAGGATCGCGAGCCGCCTCATCTTCTTGTTGAGTTTCTGTGAATAATCCCGCTCGTTCCGGGGACCGTGGGATTTGCCGCCGCCCACCCACAGCGGGGAGCGGATGGAACCGTGCCGGGCGCGGCCGGTTCCTTTTTGCCGCCAGGGCTTGCGGCCTCCGCCGCTTACCTCGCCCCGCGTTTTGGCGTGGGCCCAGGGCAACCGCCGGTTGGCCATCTGCGCGAGAAGCGCCTGGCGCACCAGGGTCGCGTTCCACTTCGCGCCGAACACCTCCTCCGGGAGCTCCAGCTCTCCCACTTTCTCGTTGTTCAAATTATAAAGCTCGGCTTTCATGATATTATTTGGCCTTCTTGGCGCCGATCTTCATCACCTCGAGCAGGGTGCCCCGATGTCCGGGAACCGCGCCGCGGACCAGAAGCTGGTTCTTTTCGGGGTCGACCGCGACCACCAGAAGATTTTTCACGCTGACGCGCTCATTGCCCATGTGGCCGGCCATTTTGCGGCCGGGCACCACCCGCTGAAAAGCGGTGGAGCCGATGGAACCGGGCGCCCGGAACCTGTTCTTCTGGCCGTGGGTTTTGGGACCGCCGCCGAAGCCGTGGCGCTTGACCACGCCCTGGAAACCGCGTCCCTTGGAATTGCCGCTGACCTTCAGGAGATCGCCGGGGGCGAAAACGGAGACGTTCACTTCTCCGCCCGCTTCCTGGCCATCCTCCAAAGGGAACTCCCGGCGATGCTTGCCCAAAGAGAGCTGGGCCGCGGCGTAGCCGTCGCGCTCCTTGGTCCGCACCAGCGCGATCTTCACCGGAGCGACCTGAAGCACGGTCACCGGAATGACCTTGTCCCCCTCCCAGATCTGGCTCATCTTGAGCTTTTTAGCGAGTATCGCGGGCATGTGGCTTGCGTAAAAAAATCGCCCAAGGGCAGTCCCGGGCGACCGGTCAGTCCTTGTGAAACGCCTTTTAAATTCGAGCTTTGGCGTCCATTAAAGCGACTGGGATATGTTAGCCAAAACGGCGGGACTTGTCAATCCTTCAATATATACTCGAGGATCGACACTGAACTTGGTTGAATGCATCGAACACGGCCTTTGAAAGCGAAATTCCTGCCCAGGCGGACCCGGGCAGGAATCGGAAAACGGTGCGGCGGCTAGTTCCAGCCGTGCCGCGGGGCGACGTAGAAGATGAGGTAGACGAGGGCGCCCACGGCGACCGCGAGGTACACGGCCATCCAGAGCTGGATGGCCCAGCGGGGCATCTCCTGGTCCTCGATCCGCGATTCCTCCCGAACGCCTTCGGCTGCCGGACGGACGAGCTGGACGGGCGGACCCTGCACCCCCGGCAGGAGCTGTAGTTTCGGCATAATTGCGCCTCCTGGTTCCAAAAGCAGTAAATCACCGCCCGGGATTTTTGTCCACAAAACAAGATCCCCCTGTTGGGGGGATCTTGTTCTTCCGAGCCGGAGCTTTACCTAGACGATCTTGATCTCGATATCCACGCCCGCGGGCAGGTTCAAATTGGACAGGGACTCAACGATCTTGGGATTGGGATTCAGGATGTCCACCAGGCGCTTATGGATCCGGAGCTCGAACTGCTCCCGGGAATCCTTGTGCACGAAAGTGGAGCGATTGACCGTGTACCTCTTGATCTCGGTCGGGAGCGGAATGGGTCCGATGACCTGCGCGTCGTTCCGTTCCGCGGTCTCGATGATCTGGCGCGCGGAATTGTCGATCAGCTTGTGATCGTACGCCTTGATGCGCAGCCTTATCTTTTGAGGTACTTCCTCTCCTTTCTTTTTGACCATTAGTCCTTGCGTTTGTCCTTACTTGTTGATCTTGGTCACCACTCCCGCGCCCACCGTCTTGCCTCCCTCGCGGATGGCAAAGCGCTGTTTCTCTTCGAGCGCAACGGGGGCGATGAGCTTGACCGCGAGCTTCACGGTGTCGCCGGGCATGACCATTTCCACGCCCTCCGGCAGGATGACCTCGCCGGTCACGTCCGTGGTGCGGATGTAGAACTGCGGCTTGTAGCCCTTGAAGAACGGGGTGTGGCGGCCGCCCTCCTCCTTGGACAGCACGTACACCTCGCAGTCGAATTCGGTGTGCGGCGTAACGCTGCCGGGTTTCGAGATGACCTGGCCGCGCTCCACGTCCTCCTTTTTGAGGCCCCGGAGCAGGATGCCTACGTTGTCGCCGGCCATGCCTTCATCGAGCAGCTTGTTGAACATTTCGATGCCGGTCACCACGGTCTTCGCGGTGGGCCGCAGGCCGACCACTTCGATCTCTTCGTTCACTTTGACCTTGCCGCGCTCCACCCGGCCGGTCACCACGGTGCCGCGGCCTTCAATGGAGAAGATGTCCTCGATGGGCATCAGGAACGGCTTGTCGAGGTCGCGCACCGGTTCCGGTATGTACTCGTCCAGGGCCTTGATCAGGTCGAGGATCGGCTTCGCGTCCGCGTCGTCCGCGGAAGACGTGCTCAGGGCCTTGAGGGCCGAACCGCGGATGACCGGGGTGTTGTCGCCGTCGAAATTGTATTTTTTGAGGAGCTCGCGGACCTCGGATTCCACGAGGTCGATGAGCTCCGGATCGTCCACCATGTCGCACTTATTGAGGAAGACGACGATGCGGGGCACGCCCACCTGATAAGCCAGGAGCACGTGCTCGCGGGTCTGCGGCATGGGACCGTCGGTCGCCGCGACCACCAGGACCGCGCCGTCCATCTGGGCCGCGCCGGTGATCATGTTCTTGATATAATCGGCGTGTCCCGGAGCGTCGATGTGCGCGTAGTGGCGCTTCTCCGATTCGTATTCGGAGTGGTGCAGAGCGATGGTGATGCCGCGCGCCTTCTCTTCCGGCGCGTTGTCGATCATGTCCACGCTCTCCGCCTTCTTGGCCAAACCCTTCATGTGAAGGACGTGGGTGATGGAAGCGGTCAAAGTCGTCTTGCCGTGATCCACGTGTCCGATGGTTCCCACGTTCACGTGCGGCTTAGCCCGACTGAATTTTTCCTTCTCAGCCATGTGTGCTTTAAGTCTTGTTTTTACGACTCTTTATTAGTTTTTGGGATACCAGACAATTGTATGGAAAGACCCGCAAAAGTCAAGGCGCTCCGGCATCCGGTTCGCGGGAACCGGCAGTTCTCCGCTTCCAGCGAGCGGAGACCGCCTGCGCTCTCGGTGTTTTGGCTCCGGCAGAGATTGGCCGGAGACCAAGCTCAAAACACCTCCGAGAGCTTCCCGTGAACCGGATGCCTTCGCTTTGTGGCGTGCGAGCTTTGCAAGTGTTTTGGGAGGGAGGAGGGAGGGTTTTGCCCTGCGGGGTGTTATCGGAGTCCCGACAGCTTGGCCTCACTATGAGGTGAGTGTCGGGACGAGATACAGGCCGCCTTGCCGCCGGAGCAAGGCGAGCCGTGCCCCGCAGGGTAATAACCCGAACTACTTCTTCTTGCCTTCCACGATCAGGGTCTCGATGTTCTTGGGCACCGCTTCGTGATGCGAGAACTCCATGGTAAAGCTGCCGCGGCCCTGGGTCATGGAGCGAAGCTGGGTGGCATAACCGAACATTTCCGAAAGCGGGACCTTCACGTCTATGATCTTGATGTTGCCCCGGTCGTTCATCGCCTCGATCTTGCCGCGCCGGGAATTTAGGTCTCCGGACACCTCGCCCAGGAATTCCTGCGGGATCAGGACCTGGACCTTCATGATGGGCTCCAAGATGACCGGCTTCGCGCGCCGGGCGGCCTCCTGAAAGGCGAGCGAACCCGCGATCTTGAAGGCGGCCTCGGAAGAGTCCACGTCGTGGTAGGAACCGTCGTAGATGGTCGCTTCAATGTCGATCATGGGATACCCCGCGACCACGCCTTTGTCCATCGCCTCCTTCACGCCCTTCTCCACCGCGGGAATGAACTCCTGGGGCACCGCGCCTCCCTTGACCTCGTTCAGAAAAGCAAAGCCGGTCCCCCGTTCCTGGGACTTGAGCCGCAAGACCACGTGACCGTATTGTCCGCGTCCGCCGGACTGCCGGATGTATTTGCCCTCCGCCTCGGCCTCGCCTTGGATGGTCTCCTTGTAGGCGACCTGCGGCCGGCCGACGTTCGCTTCCACGCTGAACTCCCGCTTCATGCGGTCCACGATGATCTCCAAATGCAGTTCGCCCATGCCCTGGATGATGGTCTCGCCGGTCTCCGGATCGCCGCCCACCCGGAAGGTCGGGTCCTCTTCCGCGAGTCGGCGCAGGGCCACGCCCATTTTCTCCTGGTCGGCTTTGGTCTTGGGTTCGATGCGGATGCCGATGACCGGTTCCGGAAAGGTGATCTTCTCGAGCACGATGGGGCTCGCGGGGTCGCACAAAGTGTCCCCGGTGGTGGTGTTCTTGAGGCCCACGATGGCCGCTATCTCGCCGGCGTAGATTTCCTCCACCTCTTCCCGCTGATTGGCGTGCATGCGCACTATGCGTCCGATGCGCTCCTGCTCGCCCTTGGTCGCGTTCAATATATAGGAACCGCGCCGGAGCACCCCGGCGTAGTTGCGGAAATAAGTGAGCGTTCCCACGTAAGGGTCGGTGGCCACCTTGAAGGCCAGGGCGGTGAAAGGTTCCTCGTCCTCGGGTTTGCGGAAGATCTCCTCCGCGGACGTTCCGGTACCCTTGACCGGCGGCAGGTCCAAAGGCGAAGGCAGATAATCCACGACCGCATCCAGCACCAACTGCACGCCTTTGTTCTTCAGGGCCGAGCCGCAAAAAACCGGCACGATCTTGTTCTCGATGGTCGCTTTGCGCAGGACCCGCTTCAGGTTCTCCAGATCTATCTCGGCGCCCTCCAGGTATCTGTGCATCACCTCGTCGTCGTTGTCCACGATCTTCTCCACCAGGTCGTGGCGCATCTCCTCCACTCTGGCCTTGAGATTCTCGGGGATGTCGATCGCGACGACGCGCTCTCCGTGCTCGCCCTCGAAACCGTATGCTTTGCGCTCCAGAAGATCTATGACGCCCTTGAAGTCGCCCTCGGTCCCGATGTTCAGCTGAACGGGGATCGCGCGAGTGGTCAGACGTTCATGGATGGAAGCCAGGGATTTCTCGAAGCTCGCGCCCATCCGGTCGAGCTTGTTGATGAAGCAGATGCGCGGCACGTTGTATTCGTCCGCATAGTGCCAGTTGGTCTCGGATTGGGGCTCCACGCCGGCCACCCCGTCGAAAACCACCACTGCGCCGTCCAGGACCCGCAAAGAACGCTTCACCTCCACGGTGAAGTCGATATGTCCCGGAGTGTCGATGAGGTTGATGCGGTGTTCGTATCCCTTGTCGCCCTTGCGGTAGGTCGGTATCCAGAAAGCGGTGGTCGCGGCGGAAGTGATGGTGATGCCCCGCTCCCGCTCCTGCTCCATCCAATCCATGACCGCGGTGCCTTCGTGCACCTCCCCGATCTTATGGGAAACGCCGGTATAGAAAAGAACGCGCTCGGAGACCGTGGTCTTGCCCGCGTCGATATGCGCGACGATGCCTATATTCCTGACCTTTTCGATCGGATATTGCCTGGGCATGTTCTTATCTCGCTCTTAGATCCCCCATGGCCCGTCAGTTGGCGAAATGAGCGAAGGCCCGGTTCGCTTCCGCCATTTTATGCGTATCCAGCTTCTTCTTGATCGCGTTCCCCTCGTTCTTGGAGGCCAGAACGATCTCCTCTCCCAGGCGGACGGCCATCGGCTTGCCTTTCTTGGCGCGCGCGGCGCCGATTATCCAGCGCAAGGCCAAAATGAATCGCCGCTCCGGACGGACCTCGCGGGGCACCTGGTAGTTCGCGCCGCCGATGCGCTTGGACGCGACCTCCAGAAGAGGCGACGCGTTCTGCACCGCTTTGTCGAAAACGGCCAGAGGATCCTGCTTGGTCTCCTTGGCGATGTAGTCCATCATGTCGTAGACCACTCCCTCCGCGACGGACTTTTTGCCGTCCTGCATGACGTAATTCACAAGCCGGCCGAGATCGATGCGATCATAGCGGGCGTCTCCTTTATAATGTTTGCGGTAAACGCGCTTTTTTCTCATTTCGCCTTGGGACGCTTCGCCCCGTATTTGGATCTTTGCTGCTTGCGATTTTCCACGCCGCTCGTATCCAGCACCCCCCGGACCACGTGGTAGCGGACGCCCGGCAGGTCCTGCACGCGGCCGCCCCGGATGACCACGATGGAGTGTTCCTGGAGGTTGTGTCCGATGCCCGGGATATAGGCGGTCACCTCCATGCCGTTCGTAAGGCGGACGCGGGCCACCTTGCGCAAGGCGGAATTCGGCTTCTTGGGAGTGGTGGTGAAAACCTTAAGGCAGACTCCCCGCTTGAACGGAGAACCGGAATCCACCGGCTTGTTCTTCAGGGTGTTGAAATAGTAGGACAAAGCCGCCGACTTGCTCTTGGCTTTGATCGACTGCCTGCCCTTTTTTATGAGTTGTCGGATGGTGGGCATCTCGAAACAAAAACATCGGCCCCTTTTGGGGCAAGCAAATGATAAGGAAAGGCGCGCCGACTGTCAATCCCGGCGGAGACGGACCCGGCTTAGAAGACCGAGTTCAGCGCCGCGATGGCCTCCGGTCCGGCCACCAGATAGAACCCGATGCCGGAAATGGTCGGGATGACCCAGGAAAAGAACATGAGGAAGATAAGCACCAGGAATATCCCGCTCATGCCCGCGCGCTCTATCATATATACGTATCTCTGGGGCAGGAACAGGAACAGGATCTTGGAACCGTCGAGCGGAGGGATGGGAATGAGGTTCAGCACGGCCAGACTGACATTAAGGAGAGCGATCAGGCTGAAAAGCGCGATGAGCTCCGGGCTCAAGGCGACGCCCGCCCCCAGCCGGGCGGCCAAACCGAAGATGAGGAATAGCAGGATGTTCGAGGCGGGTCCCGCGAGCGCCACTTTGAGCGGCCCGTAGCGCTGATCCCGGAGATTCCGGGGATCGTAGGGAACCGGCTTCGCCCAGCCCAAAAGTATCGGGGAATTGGTCAGGAAGAAAAGCAGGGGCAGGATGACGGAGCCGAAAAGGTCGATGTGCGGTATGGGATTCATGGTCAGCCGGCCCGCCAGGCGGGCGGTGGGATCGCCCAGGCGTTCCGCGGCATAACCGTGGGAAACCTCGTGGATTATGACCGAGAAAATAAGGATGGCGAACTGGAAAATGCCGAAAATGAGGGAGTCCATAGCTATCCATTATACTATATAGGAAGGCGGGATCATGTTCCGTTGCCAAGAACGCCCGGATCTCATAGTATTCGAGCGAAAGGCCCTCGTGGTGAAACGGATATCACACCAGGCTTCGAACCTGGCGTTGGGGGTTCGAATCCCTCCGAGGGCACATTGCTTTGGGACCGTCTTTTCGGTATAATACAGCCGTTAAATCGCACCGTTAGCTCAATTGGCAGAGCAGCTCCCTCTTAAGGAGACGGTTGGGGGTTCGATTCCCTCACGGTGCACCGAATGGAGAAACGACCGCAAGTGGGGGTGGCGGCGATAATCCGAAAGAACGGACGGGTTCTCCTGGGGAAAAGGAAGGGCGCGCACGCGACCGGTCTTTGGGGTTTTCCGGGCGGACATCTGGAATGGAACGAAGGCGTGGAGGACGGCGCCCGGAGGGAGATCCTGGAAGAAACCGGCCTGCGGGCGACGAACCTCGTCTGCGGACCGTTCACGAACGACATAATGACGGCCGATGACAAGCATTACGTCACTTTGTTCGTGGTCGCCGATTGCGAGGGCGAACCCGAACTCAAGGAACCCGATCGCTGCGAAGGCTGGCAGTGGTTCAAGTGGGACGAGCTTCCCGCTCCCCTCTTCCTGCCCATTGAAAATCTCCGGAAGCAGGGATTCGATCCTTTTTCAAAATAATGATCGCTCTTGAAACTCCGCTGGACGTCATCCCGGGAGTCGGGCCGCGGTTCGGCGCGAAATTGCGGCGGCTGGGCATCGACACCGTGGGAGACCTGCTCCGGCACTTCCCTTTCCGGTATGAGGATTTTTCGCAGATCTATCCCATCGCGCATCTCGAACCCGGACAGCACGCCACCATTCAGGGCACGGTGGAAAAGATCGACGTCCGGAACACCTGGCGGCGGCACATGACCGTGGTCGAGGCGCGCATCAAGGACGAGAGCGGAGAGATCCGCGCGGTCTGGTTCAATCAGCCCTACGTGAAGAACGTCCTTGCGCCCGGACGGCTCGCGAATTTCTCGGGGAAGGTGTCCGTTTCGGACGAGGATATTTACCTGTCCCATCCCACCTATGAGCTCGTCGGCCGCGAGGAGACCAGGCATACCGCCCGGCTGGTCCCCGTCTACCCGGAGACCAAGGGGCTCACCTCCAAGGGCATACGCTTCCTGGTCCAGCCCATCCTGGCCAACATGGCGCGGCTCACGGATTGGCTGCCGGAAAGCGTCCGCCGCGAACACGGGCTTCCGGAACTGAACCAGGCCTTCCGGCAGGTCCATTTTCCGGATCGCATCGAGGCCGCCGCGGACGCCAAACGGCGGTTCGCCTTCGAGGACCTTTTCCTCCTGCAGCTTTCGAATATCCAGCAAAAACTGCGGCTGGCCGCCCAGAAGGCCCCCGCCATACCCTCGAGCGTAGCCGAGATCAAAGGCCTTGTCGGCGAACTGCCTTTCGAACTTACCGCGACCCAAAAACGCTCCCTGTGGGAGGTCCTGCAGGATATCGCCAAGGACCGGCCGATGAACCGCCTGCTCCAGGGCGACGTGGGTTCGGGTAAAACGGTGGTGGCCGCGCTGGCCGCGGTTCTCGCGGCCAAAGCCGGTTTCCAAACCGCGATCATGGCGCCGACCGAAGTGCTCGCCCGCCAGCATTTTGAAACCTTCAAGAAACTTTTCGCCCGGCTCGCGCGCCCGCTTCAGCCGTCGCTCGCGCTCCTGACCTCCGCGGAAGCCCAGATCGTGCACGAGAACGATGTCGTGAGCCGGACCAAGAAAGAAAAAGTGCGGAGCGCGATCCGGACCGGCGACGTGAAGATCGCCATCGGCACCCACGCGCTCATCCAGAGATCCATGTCATTCAAGAATCTGGGTCTGGTCATCGTGGACGAACAGCACCGCTTCGGAGTGGAACAGCGCGCCGCGCTCTCCCGCCGGACCGGACGGGGGAAGAAAAAACTTCTGCCGCATTTTTTGAGCATGTCCGCCACGCCCATCCCCCGCACGCTCATGCTCACGGTGTTCGGGGACCTGGACATATCCGCCATCGAAGAGCTGCCCGCCGGAAGAAAAAGCATCATCACCAAAATAGTCTCCCCCGCGAACCGGATGAAGGCATACCAGTTCATCCGCTCGCAGATCGGAAAGGGCAGGCAGGCTTTCGTGATCTGCCCGCGCATCGATCCTTCCTCGTCCGACGGGAAAAACCCGGCCGACAAGAAGCAGGCGAAACTTTGGGAAGTGAAATCCGTCAAAGAGGAATTCGAAAAGCTCTCCCAGAAGATATTTCCCGACCTTAAGGTCGGAATGCTCCACGGACAAATGAAATCCAAGGAGAAAGAATCGGTCATGCGCGAATTCCGGGAGGGCGGAACGCAGATATTGGTCTCCACCTCCGTGATCGAGGTCGGCGTGGACGTGCCGAACGCGACCATCATGATGATCGAGGGCTCGGACCGGTTCGGACTGGCGCAGCTTTATCAATTTCGCGGACGGGTGGGTCGCGGAGAGCACCAATCCTTCTGTTTCTTGTTCACCGACTCCGAATCCAAAGCCGCCACCGAGCGCCTGAAGGCGATCGTGAACGCCAAGAACGGCTTCGAACTGGCGGAGCGGGACCTTGCGCTCCGGGGACCGGGCGAATTCCTGGGCCAAAAGCAGACCGGCCTGCCTGATATCGCCATGCAGGGGCTGGGCGACCTCGCTTTGATCCGGGAAAGCCGGGCGGCCGGCCTCCAAATACTCAAAGAGGACCCGGGCCTGGCCCGCCATCCCCTGATCGGGGAGCGCCTGCTCGTTTTCCGCGACCGCCTGCACCTGGAATAGGTCCCCGAGGGGATCTTGCGGGACCCGAACGACGAAACTTGGGCCGAATTCCGGGCGTAAGAGGGGGCTTCGTCCCGATGAGCGCGTCCTGCCCTTGAAATTTTCAGGATTCGTTGCTTCGGTGGGTTTTTTGGGGATAAAGACCCCCTTCCCAGGAGGGGGTTCCAGGCAGACAATTACTATTACCTGAAGGTTGGTTTGGTCGCCCGCCTTTGGCCCGAAAAAAAACCAAAAACAATGAGCAATCAGAGCGTACTGCGCACCTCTTCTCAGTCCAATAACGCCGCCACCGAAGAAAAATCACGGGCGACCTTGCCGCTTAAAAGATATTTTACGAAAGAAGGCACGCATCCTTTCGATGAGATCAACTGGGTGAAGCGCGACGCGGTGGTCGGCAGCGGGGACCGGAAGGTTTTTGAGCAGCGGGACGTGGAATTCCCCGATTTCTGGTCGCCGAACGCGGTGAACATCACTGTTTCCAAATATTTCCGCGGCAAGCTCGGTTCTCCCGAGCGGGAAACAAGCGCGAAGCAGATGATCAACCGGGTGGCCAAGACCATCCGCGGCTGGGGCGAGAAATTCGGATATTTTCACGATCAAGGACAGGCGGAGACGTTCGAAGACGAACTCACGCACCTGCTGGTATACCAAAAAGGATCTTTCAACAGTCCGGTGTGGTTCAACGTCGGCACCAAAGCGACACCGCAGTGCTCCGCATGCTTCATCCTCGCCGTGGAAGATGATATGAACTCGATCCTGGATTGGATCAAGACCGAAGGCAAGATCTTCAAGGGCGGTTCCGGTTCCGGCGTGAACTTGTCCAACTTGCGTTCCCGGCGCGAACATCTTTCCGGAGGCGGCTATGCATCCGGTCCGGTATCCTTCATGCGCGGCGCGGATTCCGTCGCGGGCATGATCAAGTCCGGCGGCACCACCCGGCGCGCGGCGAAGATGGTGGTCCTGAACATCGACCATCCGGACGTGATGGATTTCATCAACTGCAAGGTGGAGGAGGAGAAAAAGGTCCGCGCGCTCATGGCCGCGGGCTACGATATGTCCGACCTGAACAATGACGCTTGGGGTTCCATCCAATTCCAAAACGCGAACAACACCGTGCGCATCACCGACGAATTCATGCACGCGGTGGAAATGAACTCCGCGTGGGAGACCAGGTACCGGGTCTCCGGCGAAACGGCGGAGCGAATGGATGCGCGCCAAGCGCTCTTGAATATCGCCAAGGCGGCCTGGGAGTGCGGCGACCCCGGGGTGCAGTTCGACACCATCATCAACGATTGGCATACCTGCCCCGCCTCCGGACGCATCAACGCTTCGAATCCTTGCTCGGAATATATGCACTTGGACAATTCCGCGTGCAATCTGGCCTCCCTGAACCTGATGAAATTCCTGCGGGAGGACGGCAGCTTCATGGTCCAAGAATTCCGCCGGGCCGTGGACGTGTTCATCCTGGCCCAGGACATAATCGTGAGCGGTTCGAGCTATCCCACGGAGGAAATAGGCAAGAATGCCAAGGCTTTCCGGGAGCTGGGCCTGGGCTTTGCGAATCTCGGCGCGCTTTTGATGACCAAAGGCCTGCCCTACGACTCCGACGGCGCCCGAGCTTGGGCAGGCACGATCTCTTCGCTCATGACCGGCGAGGCGTACCGTTATTCCGCGGAGATAGCGCGGTGCATGAAGCCTTTCGACGGTTACGCGCCCAATCGGGAGGCCATGCTCCGGGTGATCGGCAAGCACCGTGACGCTTCAAGAAAGGTGGACTTCGATCTGGTGGAGGACAAGAAGGCGGCGGAGGAAGCGCAGGCGGTTTGGGACCGCGCGCTCTCGCTCGGCGGCGAGCACGGCTATCGCAACTCGCAGGTGACGGTCATCGCTCCCACCGGCACCATCTCCTTCATGATGGACTGCGACACCACCGGCGTAGAACCGGACTTCTCCTTGGTCAAGATGAAACAGCTGGTCGGCGGCGGCTGGATGAAACTGGTGAACGCCGGCGTATCCGAAGCACTGCGACGCTTGGGCTATTCCGAAGAAGAACGGACGCGGATCGTGGATTGGATCGCGGAGCACAGCACGGTGGAAGGTTCGCCGGACATCAAGGCGGAGCATTTGGCCGTCTTCGACTGCGCGGTGAGGTCCGGAGAAGGCACCCGTTCCATTTCCTGGCAAGGACATGTGAGATTGGTCGCCGCAGTGCAACCCTTCGTCTCCGGCGCCATCTCCAAGACGTTCAATATGCCGAGCGAGACCACCGCGGAGGAGATCTTCGACGCCTACCTTATGGCCTGGAAGCTGGGCATCAAGGCCTTCGCCATATACCGGGACGGCTCCAAGGCCACCCAGCCGCTTTATACCGGCAAGAAGAAGAACGAGGAGAAAAAGGAGGAAGAGTTCGCCGAAGCGCATGCGCCCGCGGCATTCCGGCGGCGCCTGCCCACCACCCGGGTCTCCGAGACGCACCGCTTTTCGGTCGCGGGGCATAAAGGGTATCTCACCTACAGCACCCACGAGGACGGCTCGCTCGCGGAGATATTCATCCGCATCGCCAAGCAGGGCAGCACCCTGTCCGGGCTTCTGGATGCCTTCGCCATCGCCGTTTCCGTCGGCCTGCAATACGGCGTGCCTTTGAAGGACCTGGCGAACAAGTTCATCTACAGCCGCTTCGAGCCGGCGGGCTTCACCGAGAATCCGGACATCCGCATCGCCACGAGCATCGTGGACTACATCTTCCGCTATCTTTCCCTGCGCTTCCTGCCTCAGGAGGAGCTGGAGGAGCTCGGCCTGGACCATGTGAACGGGAACGGCAACGGAAGCAAGGTGGATATGTCGGAAATGAACGGGGATCCTTCCCCCGCCGAGGAACCCAAGGCCCTGGAGAACGGGAACGGCAACGGCCAAAGCAAGGTAAGCGACACCGTCTGCCGGAAGTGCGGGGGCATGATGGTCCGGACCGGCACCTGCCTTACCTGCCTTTACTGCGGCAGTTCCTCCGGCGGCTGTTCCTAGGGCGAAATTCGGCCGGAAACCAGGAAAACCGCCCTTGCTGGGCGGTTTTCCGTATGTTAAAAGATTAATCAGGACTAGATCCCAGGAAGGAGCGCAGGATGGATGAACCAAAGGTGAGGCCGGCGACGGAACTCACCCTTCTTGAACAGCTTGAGCTCCTCCAGGACCAGATCCGGGAGCTTCAGGCCGAGAATCGGTCCCTGCGGGAGCAGGCCTACATCGATCCCCTGACCGGAATGTACAACCGGCGCGGATTCGAGAAAGCCGTAGCTCCCCTCCTTGCGACGCTCCCGCGAAAGCGCGAACAGAACGGGGAAGAGCGTCGTTCGGGCTACCGGAGAGTGGTGAGCGTCCTTTTCCTGGACATCGACCACTTCCACCGGCTGAACGAGATCTACCGGCATCGGGGCGGAGACCAGATCCTCCAGCAGACCCGGGATGCGATCTACGCTAAGATCGCCCGGGAAGGGGTGGATGTCGTCCTTCGCTACGGCGGCGAGGAGATCGTGGTGGTGTATAGCGGATATACCGCCACGGAGCTCATCCGGGACCGCCTGCGCAACCCGGGCGCCGGGTTCGCGCAGTTCGGCTTCACGGCGAAGCTCGCCCTCGCGGGAGGAGAAACCCGCGAGGCGGAGATCACCATGTCCGGCGGCGCCGCGGACTACGTTCCCGGCGAACCGCTGGACGACACCATCGCCCGTGCGAACGAAGCCATGCACGCGGCGAAGAGAAAGGGGCGGAATCGGATATTCAAAGCCCCCTACCCCAAGAGTCGTTAGGTCCGTACCGCGTGGTACGGACCTGATACTTTTACGGGATCATTCCACGCACACCCGGCCGGTCGAATCGGTCGTGCCGTTCTTGGTTTTGAGCTCGAAACGCACGGTGTAGTTCCCTTTTTGAACATAGCGGTGGGAGACGAACGCGTTCTTGGTTCCTTCGGGCACCCGGCCCGAGGACTTCGCTCCGTCGCCCCAGTCCACGGAATAATCGAACTCCGCCTCCGAACCCTCCGGGTTGCCGATGTTGTATCCCACTTCGCGGCCGACGGCCTGAAGCAGGCATATTTCCGGTTCGCCCGCCCGGATGGAAGATATAACGCGCTCCAGGGTCGAGGTCGCCTGGGAAAGTATCATTTCCGCCGCTTTCTCCTTGGCGCCTTCCTTTAATTCCGTCCACCACTCCCCCACTTCCTCGCTCGTCCTCGCGGGGATGCCGCCCACCCATTCCTTGGCCTTTTGGAATCCGCTTTCCGCCTGTTCCTCGCCAAGCTGCGGGAAACCTTTCACGGTCTGAACGCTGCCCTTGCCGGAGAACCACCAAAATCCGCCAAGAACCAGCAAGGCCGCTACAAGCAAGAGGAACTTGCGCATACCAGGATTATATTCTAACGCCGGAGCCTCTTCCAGCTTTTAACCGCGCCTACGATGCCCGTGAGGGCCAAGAGGAGCCCCAGGAGCTGCGCCCCGGGGCTGTCGTCATATCCGCCGTAGACGAAGAGGAACGCGCCCAAGGGCACGGCGAGGATGGAGAGGGTCAGTTTGAGATGGGGCATATTATGAAGATATGCTATACACCCAAATTTACTAGTAATACTAAACTTGGGTGTGCGCCCGATCTTATCTCCTTTCGAGAGATCGGGCGCGAAAACTAATGCGTTACTTGTCCACAACCCACCCGTGGCGAGGGTAGACGCGCACGGGCTCGAACCCCCGCATGTCCTGAACCCAGTGCATGGCCTTCCCCACGTGCAGGGATGCCCTGGGTTTGCCCTTCTGCAGAGCGATCACGCCCGAAGTGCCACCGATAGTCACGGTACGGATGACCTCGTTTCTCAGGAATCGCGCCAGCGCACACTCGACCTCTGCTCTCGGCGACATCGCGTGGACCACCGAGCGGAAATCCTGCGGCGGGGGCATCAGCGGAGCATCGTCTCCGAACCACGCCACATGGTAGAGAGCTTTGTTGGCGTCCTCATTCATCCCCAGATCCAAGATGAATGTGTCGCTCTCCACGTTGAATTGGATGCTGGGACCCGGCATGTGGTTGTCCCTCCATGCCAGCTCCAGAAAGTGGCGGATCGCTTCGCGCCACCTCCATCCTGGGAATCGGCGACTTTCCTGCTTTAGCACCACCACGATCTCCTTCGCCTCGGTAGCCTCGTGCTTGTGCATGGTCGGCTCCTCTCACTAAAGGGGTTAAAAGGTTGACATGCTCGACTGCCGGGAATCGGCAGACAAGGCACTTTTTAAATTATACCACTCTATCGCCAAAATGCAAGGAGATTCGGGAGAGGAAATATGGAGCTACTTCCCTCCGCTCGGCCGGGCGAATTTTTTGGCGGAGCTATTTTTTTGCAGAAGGAAGAACTTTATTTACCTCATTTACAAGCACTGAATAGGCGGGGTTGCTAGCGTTTCAGGGGCTCCCCAAATGGGACGAGTTTTTGGCTATCCAGTGGCACGAGTTGTTTGAGTTTCCCGAGGTTTCATTGGCGCAGATGCAGAAGCTCTTGGCGGTGAGGGATTGAGCATCGGAATTATTTATCTACTTGGAACCCATATTTTTTAGTGAATTCGTAGATCGTTAATTTTTCATTATCCTGTGGTTTTCTACCAAGCTGAAGTTCAATTGCCCTATCCATGAAAGAAGGTCCGTGTTCTGCTAAATATGACTTAACGTCAGTTTCGAACTTATGCGTGATCTCAACGTAATAAGTATCCGATCGATCGTCTCCTTTTATCACTAAAATTATATCTCTTGGTTTAAGGAAGTCGTATTTTCCTCCGATGTCATATAAATTTGTTATATGATTGCCGCTCTTGAAAGTTTGCTCTAACTCGGGAGGCCACTCAATCTTTTTATTCCTGTAAATTTTCCCTTTTTTAGGTTTTGGGAAAGTTTCGGGGAATATTTTAATCCGTTTATATCCTTGCATGTCGGGATAAATAGTCGGATGGTAATCTCCGCTTCTGATCTCTTTCCAAAAACCTATAAAGGGGTGCGGCTGTCCTTTGAAATCAACAAAAATATGTGGAAATTTATACCACGGATCTCCTTCTCGATCTATTACCAAAATATCTTCGTATGGTATTAAACCCTCGACAACAAATTTTACCTGATTTTTCCTAGGAAGATGTGTCCAATAATCTTGGCTTATTTCTCTTGCTTGAATATTCTTTTTTCTCTTCTCTTCGGATTCGTGTTGATCTGATTCTCTATACGTCAAATCGATGTTTTTTGAAAAGTCGAATTCTTTCTTATCCCTGTCGATATAGGCGTAGTGTTCTCGGAAAAGAACCTTCAATCCTTCGGGGTGAATGCCAACTGCGATATGCTCCTGCCAACGCGGACTCTTTTCGAAGTCTTTGTACTTATTTTTGTATGGATATTGGGTATCACTGTAATCTCTCACGAGAATCGATTTGCGAAAAATTTGTTCAGGATTACCCCCTGCCAAAATCTTTATTAACTTGTTTTTGTTATTAACCACAAATCTGATTTCTGAACTGCGCGAGCGCTTTTTCGATGAGAATGAAATACCGAAGAAGGTAAAAAGAATGCGATCATTCTTCGGCATGTATAGCATATCTTCAAGCTCTCCTCTCCCCCAAAGGTAAAACTCGGAAACACCTCTACTTAAGAGTTCCGATCGAAAAGTGTCGTAAGATGTTTTAGAAAAAATGGTTGGAGCAACGAGAATATAGCCATATGGAGGATTATCCTTTTTAACACCATCCACAATTATTTTCCTTATCTTCGTGGGTCCGATGGATTTTTCTCTCTTACATTGAACCATCCATTCGTTGCCCTCTAAAAGATGTTTGCCTTCCTCATTATCTTCGTCTTCCTCCGAATCCACCCTATTCGCAACATCTTTTAATTTTTCGTGTCCTCTAATATCAAAGCCATCGTCATTGCCGCTATGTCCAGTTGCTTCTATGGACTGCCAATCTCGAAAATCGTACATCAATTGACGCACTAAATCTTCGAACCTACGTGGTTCCAAATGTTCAAACGGTAATGGATTTGTTGTTCGGGTTACTTTCGCCATTTGAGTTCGGTCTGTTCCCTAAAAACTGACGAGGAGGTGGCAAGGTTACTTCCCGTGCTTTGTCTTATCGACTAACACAAAGGTTTTCGCCTTACCTTGGTAAGGAGGAACTCGATCGCCCTTTGAAAGGGTGATTTCGTTCTTCGAGCCTGATGGCCGGTATTGACCGGACACAGGCGCAACCTTTCCTGTTTTGGTTTGTGCCATAACAGTCAATTAGTTGGTTTCTTTAGGGGATTCCGACTACAACCCCCCGCTTTAAGATGCATTTACAAAATCCATCCTAAAGAGGGGGAGTAGGAAAAATCCTAAAGAATAGCTAGAAATTAGCCGCCGACCATTCCCCGTCAGTTTTTAAGGAACAAGCTTGTGGATAAACGCCACTTGCTTTATCCATATAATAATAGAAAATAAATAGAAAGTAGCAATACCCTATTATCCACATGATTACCAAGCGCCAAAAAGAAGTCCTTGATTTTATAAGTGATTACCAAAGGCGAAAGGGCTATGCCCCTTCCCTAGAGGAAATAAAGAAGCATTTTAAGCTCGCTTCCGTCTCGACTGCTCATTTCCACGTTTCAAAACTTCGTGATTTAGGGCTTTTATCCAAAGAAGAAAATAAGCCACGCTCCATTGACGTGGTGGGAAGAGAGACAATGGTCAGAATTCCTCTTTTGGGCATGATTTCCGCCGGACAACCGATAGAGGCAATAGAAAATAAAGAAACGATCGCCGTTCCTAAAAACAAAATCCCCTCTTCATCAGAGATCTATGCTTTGCGCGTGATTGGCGATAGCATGATCGACGAAAATATAAACGATGGAGATATTATCCTCGTTAAACATCAAAATGTCGCAGAAAACGGGCAGAAGGTTGTTGCACTTATTGACAACCAAGAGGCAACTTTGAAAAAGTATTATCGAGAAAAAGGGCATATCCGCCTTCAACCCGCAAACAAGCGTATTGAGCCAATTATCATTGAGAAAGATGTGCCGATTGCAATCCAGGGCGTTGTTTTGGATGTGATTCCGGAGACGGAGAGTGCATTTCCGCAGGCGCTTTTTAGTGATAAATTTATTCCCGCGAAAAAGAAACGTGTCGCCGGTGGAGTTGCTACGAGCGATTTGGTAGTGAGCGCGCACAGTGGTACGAATGACAAAGTATTCCCGGAAATTTTAAAGCTTCATGTACCGGTCCGCTCAACCATTGCCGATGTTACCTACGGCAAGGGAATCTTTTGGAAAGAAGTGCCAAAAGAGAGATACAAGCTTCTAGCAACGGATCTCAAAACCGGCGTTGACTGTAAAAATCTACCCTACAGAGATAGAACCATTGATTGTGTTGTCCTTGATCCTCCCTATATGGAGGGCCTGTTTCGTCGAGACAACGGACATCTTGCCGGCAACGGCACATATAGAGCGTTTCGGAGTACATACTCAAACGGCGCAACTACTAATAGTGGCCCAAAATACCACGACGCAGTTCTTGATCTTTACTTTAAGGCAGGTAAAGAAGCGGCACGAGTTTTAAAGAAAGATGGCATATTGATTGTGAAATGCCAAGATGAAGTCAGTGCAAATCGTCAACGATTGACGCACGTAGAACTTATCAACGAATACGCTAAATTTGGATTTTACTGCAAAGATTTATTTGTTGTAGTTCGACAAAATAAACCTGCTGTAAGTAGAATCAAAAAACAGGTACACGCTAGGAAGAATCATTCTTACTTCCTTGTATTTCAAGTAAGTCGTTAGCTTCTTTCTCTTTTACTTTAACTGGCTCTCGGTGCATGACTTTATCTTTAACAATTTCATCCAAAAGTTTAAAAACATCCGTGGTAAATGGAGGTTTAGGCGGCCAGCTAACTTCTATGAGGGATGATATTAAGTATTTTCTCTGAGCCGGTGTATATTTTCTGTATTTTGACCTAGGCAAATCTGAATTTTTGGAAAATATAAAATGCCATTGGTTCTCAAATGTAAAAAGATTTACTGCCAAAAGATCAAACTCCCCTATTAATAGGCAGGTGGTAGATAATATTTTCCCATTCGGAAACTTGATAGGTCTTTTATCGCTGGCATCGCACTGAGTTTTCCCACTATAGATATCGCCGTCTTTCCGTATCGTATTTGTTTGTAATGATTTTACTTCGACGCTAATATCGCATCCTTTATAGGTAAAAACGATGTCGCTTTTTCTTGTTCGATCGTGGTCATCATATTTTCTAACACTTGATATCCTTTTATCCTCCGAGAAAAACTTTCTCAATTTATACTCGCTAATATAACCGGAAATAAAACCTCTTAAGCTGGGGTTTTCTTTAACGATCTCGGTCAGCTCGTTAGATGTTATTCCTAGAACTTTTAGAATATCTTCTGTCATATCCGATCAATAATATTTGAAAGAGTTTCCACCTTTTGCTCGCGTATGAGAGGGTGGAACACATCACCTCTTCCAATCCCGGATCAGGATCCCGCCGCGGACCCTTTTTACCCGGACCTTTTGCTTTTCCTTCCCCCGCCTCTTCGAGGACGGGGCAAGCCAATCACGTTTAAGTTCTTGCTTCACCCCGCCCAATTTATCTTTGTATTCCCTATTTTTTTTCTTAAGCCACTTTTCATGCTTTCTAGCTTCGCTATAATTCTCATGGGGCTTTGAAAAAACCAGGTCCCAGGGGCGTCTATTTTTTGTAGATTCGACCTTGCCGGTATTATGCTGTTTTATCCTAAAATCACAGTTTTCGGTGATGCCAGTATAGTAGCTCTTATCTTTTTGGCTACGCAACAGGTATGTAAATATTGTCATAAATTGGCGGGGCGATCCGGCTGATTTTGCGGACGTTTTTATCCCTAAGCTTCATAGGTACCGGGGTAAGTATTAAAGTATGTATCCATTCTAACCCCGGACGGGGCGGGGTCAAATCGGGGGTCAGGGGCCACCCGGTGCCTGTCGCCCCAAGATAAAGAGGGTTGAAAAAAGGCCGGTGAGCAGATATACTGGGAACGATTCCGGCGTAGCAATTGACGCCGGGAGAGCTCCTTAAATCGAGATTCCGGCGTAGCTCAACTCCGACGCTTGCCTTGCAAGGTCGGAGCCCCGACCCCAAAAGGCGTCGGGGTGGTAGACCCCGGATGAATAAGATTCCGGCGTAGCTCAATGGTAGAGCGTCTCCCTGTCAATAAATAGGCAGCTTCCTGGAGCGATCCAGGTCGAAAAACGAGGCGAATTGCGGGAAGCCTAAATCGCAAGACAAGGTAATCCGCAGCCAAGTCCCATATCCTGGGAAAGGTTCAGAGACTATCCCGAAAGGGAGTACTCCGATAACTCGGAGGAAGCACCTCGCATCCGCGAAGCGGATGATGATATAGTCCACTCCTTTTGGAAACAAAGGGGTTACGTGTAAGGAGAGGGTTCCAGGTTCGAGTCCTGGCGCCGGAGCTGATTAGAAAATCTTTACCGCCCCTGTGGGCGGTTTAGATTTTCAATCATACCGAGGATTCTTAGACGAAGTAATACCTTGTGCCAGGACTCGAACCGAAGGAGGGGCCGGGAGGAAAGTACAAGGTTCCTCCCGCGTAGGAAAGAGGTCGAGAACCGAGGGTTCTCGAGGAGCGAGTCGCCTATAGCAATTCGCGACGTTCGATAGCCCGCAGGGCGGTCCTGGCGCCGGAATAAAAATAAAAGGGCGACAGGAACCAATCCTGTCGCCCTCCCCTCATACCACGAGAGTTCACGCCCCAGCCGCCCCGGCGGCCTTCTTGGTGAGATACTCCCGTCCTTTGCCGACATCCGTGTTGATCGGCACCTTCCCCTCACAGAGGGGACACTCCCCCTCCTCCCACGCGTCGAGCTTCACGTTCACGAGCGCATCGAGCGTGGGGACGTCGGCGACGTCTTCCGGCCGGATGCCTCCGCGGTTGCAGAGAACAGCAAGCCCGACTACGGTGCCGCCGATCGCGCGCGCCGCTTCCACCACCTTCTTGGCCGAACCCCCGGTAGTGAGAACGTCCTCGACGACCAGCACCCGCCTACCCGGCACCATCTTGTCGTAGCCGCGCTTGATGATGAAGTTGCCCGTCTCGGCGTAGCAGTACCGGTTCTTGTCTTCCGGGTCGGGGATCGCTACGACCTCCTTCTCGGCATAGATCCCCAGCACTTTGCGCCCCGTCATCTTGGTCAGGTGGTACGCCACCCACTGGGAGAGGATGACTCCCCCGACGGCGGGAGCGATGACAACCTCGACATCCTCGTTCGCGAACCGCTCCGCGATCGCGTGGCAAAGCTTGGATGTCTCCTCGGTGTGCGGATACACGGCATCCTTATTGACGTACGCACTGCCGTGCTTGAACGACGTGTACACGATGTGACTGCCGGTGATGACCGCACTGACATCGCCGAGCAGTTCGAGAACCTGCCTCTCGTCCATGTCGCCTCCTTACGAGCAGGTACCGCCTGCCGCGCGAATCTGGTTGCGCAGTTTCTCCGCCTCCCTCGCCGCCGCCTCCGGGAAATCCGGACCGCAGCTTGCGAAGATGATGCCGGACGACGAGTTGATGGCGATCGTTCCGGGACCCCGGAACGCTCCGCGGACCGTCTCTTCGACGAATCCTTTCTGCGTTCCGATCCCCGGGATCAGATCCCACATATCGTTGCCGTAGATCTCCCTGCCCCTTGTGAGGTGCCAGGAGTAGACCTTCTCCGGGTCGCTCGGGTCCTTGTGAGCCGCGCCCATGACGACGCCGGCGTCCTCGTTCACACCGAACTCCCTGGACCACGCGTGAAGCCGCTCGACCATGAACTCCCAGAAGTGCCTGCCGTCGGCGAGCACCTGGTCCTGGACCTCCCAAGCGTCCGGATTGCTCGTCCTTCCCAGGCCGACGAGCGCCACGCCCGGGCGATTGGCATCGACCAGCGCCTTGAGCGTGTCGCGACCCATGTACCCGTTGTAGTTCATGCCATCCACGCCTTCCAGCGTGAAGTGGGCATGCCCGTACTGCTTCTGCGTGCGATCGATATCGCCGCGCTTGCAGTCGAGGAAAACGGGCACCTCGGGGTGCTTGAGGTGGATGTGCGCGATGAGCGCCTGGAGGGCGTGGGGTCCGCCGTCGATCGCTTCCCAGTGCGCGTGCTGCGGCTTGAACATGGAAGCGAACTCGGCCGTAGCATCCACGATCTCCCGCATCCACAGGAGAACGGCTGCCCACGTCGAAGTGCTTGCCGCCCGAACGATGTCCGGCAGCTTCTCCGCGAGCGGGTCGAGGCCGACGCAGACCAGCGTATCCTTCTCCTTCTGCCGCTGCGCCAGCAATTCCCGAAAGTTACGTGCGCCCATATGGCTGCTCTCCTGAAAAAGGTGGACAAACGGGACCGTAAACTCAATGTGGCTACTTGTCTTATATCACAAAAATATGCTCATTCAAACCCGGCTCCAAATGCCCTCACGTGGAGCGGTTCCGCCGGGCGTTTTCGAGTTAGACGTTTTTTTGCTAAGGTCAAGGCATGAGCGAAGAAGATCTGGGATACTCCTTCTTTTTCGAAGCGGGCAGGCGCGAACTCGGCCTGGCCGATCTTCCGGTCGCCCGGGTGATATCCGAATCCAGGGGGGCATATCGGGTCAAGAACGAGAACGGAGAATACCTGGCGAAAATAACCGGCGGACAGATGTTCCGGGCGCGATCCAGGGAGGATTATCCCGCGGTCGGAGATTGGGTGGCGATCACCGAACTGAATGACGGCCACGCCCTAATCCGCGGCATATTGCCCAGGCGGACAGTGATCAAGAGAAGGTACGGGGACAGAAACAAGGCCGGTGAGAAGGACGAGGTGCAGGTGATCGCCGCGAATATCGACGTGGCCTTTATCGTGGAGTCGGTGGACCGGGATTATAGTTTGAACCGCCTGGAGAGATACTTCGCCATCGCGGAGAGCGGCGGAGTGAAGCCGGCGATCGTGCTCAATAAAACCGATCTTCTTTCCGGCGAGGAATTGGCGGGAATATTGGCGGAGATCCGGAAGAGATTCCCGGCCGCGGATATCATCCCCACGAGCACCGCGACCGATGCCGGGCTCAAGGAACTTCGGGAACGCATAAACAAAAGCCGGACATATTGCTTCCTGGGTTCCTCCGGCGTAGGGAAATCGTCCTTGATAAACAAGTTGCTCCAGACAAGCGAGATAAAGACCGGAGATATCAGTTCGTATTCCGGCAGAGGCAAACACATTACCACCCGCAGGCAGATGTATTTCCTGCCGGGGGGCCCCGACGCTGCGGCGCCGACGTCCCGACCCGGAGTCGGCGTCGGGACCGGGGCAGGCCCCGACGCTGCGGTCGGGGCAGGCGGAATGGTGATCGACAATCCCGGGATACGCGAGGTGGGCATGACCGACGTGAACCGAGGGATAGACACCGTTTTCAAGGAGATCGCCGCCCTGGCCAAGGAATGCAGGTATGCCGACTGCACGCATACCCACGAGCCGGGCTGCAAGGTCCTCGCGGCGGCGAGATCCGGGAAGTTGGACGAAGGAAAATACCTGAATTACATCGAGCTCAAGAAGGAAGCGGAATATTACGAAATGAACAGCGCGGAAAAACGGGAGAAAGACCGCGGTTTCGGAAAATTCCTGAAGCAAGCGAAAAAGGAGCTTGGGAAATCCGGGCGCAAAAACTGATACCGCCCCGTCCCGCGCCAACAACGATATTCCAACATTCTATAGAATATTAGAATATCGTAATCTGCGGCAATGCTATAATAAGGACGTGAAGACAACGAAACAATTAGAGCGCTATTTCAAAGGTCCCGCCAATCATTGGCGAATAGCCATCTTGCAATTGATCGCGGAGAATGACGGACTGACGTTGGAAAAAATCGCGGACAAACTTGGCGGCGATTTTAAAAATATCTCCCAGCATACCCATCGGTTGGCGCAGGCTGGCTTGCTCAATAAAAAGCATCACGGGCGACAGGTAGCGCATTCGCTTTCGCCTTACGGCAGCCGCTTTGTCCGATTTATTAAAACATTCTAACATTCTATAGAATGTTAGAATGTTTTAGACCGGAACACGGCGCTTAAAACCGGGGACTTAATATCGAAATTGGACCATGGTCATAGACATAGAGCTCACCTTGAACAGATTCGGCTTCGGGAAGATCGCGGAAAACAAATTCCAGCTGCTTTGCTTCAGGTTCTCCAAATGGCGGATCCCCGGCAAGCATTCCGTCTCCTTCGAGGTAAACTGGCGGTCGCGGGGTGAAGGCATAAACGATCCTGTTCGGTAAAGATCCACCCGATGGAAGAACACAAGGAATTTCCCCGAGCCCCCGGCATCCGGAGCATCCTGGGTCCCAGTTTCGTGATTCTGGCCCTGGGCCTCGGCTCGGGCGAGGTGATCCTCTGGCCTTATCTCGCCTCGAATTTCGGCTTGGGCATCGCCTGGGGAGCGATCTTGGGCATCACCTTCCAGTTCTTCCTGAATATGGAGATCGAACGCTATGCCCTCATTAAGGGCGAGAGCGTCTTTGTGGGCATAGCGAAATCGTTCAGATGGGCCGTTTATTGGTTCATTCTTTCCACCTTCATCGGCTTCGGCCTGCCGGGCATAATCGCAGCCTCGGCGCAGGTCCTGGGAAGCGTCCTGGGGCTGACGGAATTCAGGTGGCTGGCCACGCTGATGCTCGTTCTCGTCGGCCTCATCTTGAGCCTGGGCAGGACCGTTTACGCCACCATGGAACGGATAACCAAGATCGTGATCTTGACGGGAGTGCCCTTCATTTTCCTTTTGGCGATCTTTCTCGGTTCCCAGGCGGACTGGGCGGCGCTCGCGAGCGGGGCGATCGGCCGCGGGGACGGATTCTGGTTCTTCCCCGCGGGGATCGGCCTGGCCACTTTCCTCGCGGCTTTCGCCTACTCCGGCGCCGGCGGCAACCTCAATCTGACCCAATCGATCTATGTCAAGGAAAAAGGATACGGGATGGGCAAATACACCCAAAAGATAGCCGGACTTTTCCGCGGCGGCGATGAGCAGAACATAAGACTGACCGGGGAAAGGTTCGAGCTGGACGCGGAGAACATCTCCCGATTCCGGGCCTGGTGGCGCGTGATCAATCTGGAGCACCTGGTGGTCTTTTGGGGCATCGGCGTCGTTTCCATACTGCTTTTGATGCTCTTGGCGTTCGCGACGACCTTCGGCACGAGCGGGAACGCGGAAGGCATAAACTTCGTCCTCGCCGAAGGCCGGGCGATCGGACGCGAACTTTTCCCCCTGGTCGGGACCCTGTTCCTCCTCACGGTATCGGTCATGCTTTTCCAGACCCAACTGGGCGTGACGGATTCGACCAGCCGGATAATGGCGGAGAACGCCGCCATCGCCAAATTAGGCAAGGATCCCGACGGAAGAGTTCACCTGTCCAAGATATACTATTTCTTCGTTTGGGCGCAGGTGATCTTCGGCATCATCCTCTTCTCGTTCGGCCTGCACGAACCGAGAACGCTCATAGTCCTGGGCGCGGTCATAAACGCGTTCGCAATGTTCGTCCACGTGGGATTGGTGGCCTGGCTCAACCGCCGGAGCCTGCCCAAGGCGTTCCAGCCGAACCTGGCGAGGAAACTGGTCATTCTCGGCATTTTCATCTTCTTCGGGTTCTTCAGCGGCATCGTGCTCTGGGACAAATTGAGCGCGGGCTGGTGAGCCGGCAACAATCGCCGGCCCCGTCCCGTAGTAAGGAACATCATGCACAAGATAACGCCCCATTTGTGGTTCGACAAAGAGGCCAAAGAGGCGGCCGAATTCTACGTCTCGCTCTTCCCCGGCTCGAAGATCACGGACCTGACCACGCTTCGCGACACGCCTTCCGGCGACACCGAGGTCGTTTCTTTTGAGCTTGCCGGAGAGCCGTTCATGGCGATAAGCGCCGGTCCCCACTTTAAATTCAATCCGTCCATCTCGTTTTTCGTGAACTTCGATCCCCTGCGGTTCGGCGATGCGTCGAAAAAGGAGGAGGCCCGAAAAGCGCTGGACGCGGCCTGGGCGGGACTCGCCGAAGGCGGCCGGGTCTTGATGCCGCTCGACAAGTATCCGTGGAGCGAGCGCTACGGTTGGATACAGGATAAATACGGCCTTTCCTGGCAGTTGATCCTCACGAACCCCGAAGGCGAGGAAAGACCGGCGATCCTGCCCGCTCTGCTTTTCGTCCGCGAGAAATGCGGAAGGGCGGCGGAGGCGATCGATTTCTATCTTTCGGTGTTCGAAAACTCGAAGCTCGGCTCTCTCGTGAAATACCCGGAAACAACGGAGCGCGGCCAGAAGGATACGGTGATGTTCGCCGACTTCAAGCTCCGGAACACGTGGTTCGCGGCGATGGACGGCGCGGGAGAACATGATTTCGACTTCAACGAAGCGGTCTCGTTCGTCGTGAAGTGCGAGAACCAGGAGGAGATAGATCATTATTGGAGTAAATTATCGGCGGTTCCCGAGGCCGAGCAGTGCGGCTGGCTCAAGGACAAGTACGGCGTCTCCTGGCAGATCGCGCCCGCGGCCATGGACGAGATATTCAAAGACAAGGACGAAAGAAAACTGGCGCGGGTGACCCAGGCGTTCCTCAAGATGAAAAAATTCGACCTCGCCAAGCTGAAGGCCGCAGCCGAGGGCTAAAGAAACCACATCGACCATGCCAAAATACGTGGACGGATTCGTGTTCGTAGTCCCCAGGAAAAAGGTGGTGGAGTATAAAAAGATGGCCAGGATAGGCGCGCGGGTATGGAAAAAACACGGGGCGTTGGATTATAAGGAATGCATCGGGGAGGATCTCGCGCCCGAGATGCCGGAAGGCATGAAGCATCTGCCGTTCCCCAAGCTGACCGGAGCGAAAAAGGACGAAACGGTTTGGTTCTCGTACATAGTTTACCGATCAAGGAAGCATCGGGATGAGGTCAACGCCAAAGTGATGAAGGAAATGGACAAAGCGATGGAAAGATACAAGGACAAACCGATGCCGTTCGACATGCAACGCTTCGCGGCGGGCGGCTTCGAGGTGGCGGTGGAAGCCTGATGTCACCGTTTTCTCCGCATCTCTTCAATTACGCCGCGCAGGTACTCGGCCTGATCCGCAAGCCCCGGCACGAAACCAGCCAGGTTCAAAAGCCAGCCGATCAGGATCAAAACCGCCGCTACGCCCACTATGGAGCCGGCGCCGCGCAAAACCCCGGTCCAAAAAGCCCGCCGACCGCCGAGCTTATTCCCGATCTCCCGCAGGGTCTCGTGGATCTCATCCAGTTTCCGGTCCGGGTCGGGATCGGGCATGTTTCTTAATACTCTCGCAGGCGACTCCAGATATACTCCGCATCGAGCCAAAAGCCCCCGCGGACGGGGGCTTTTGGCTTTCCAACACCGAGCGCTCGCACTTATTGCGCAGGCGTTTCGGGGCTAGAAACAGGCTCTGAAGCCGGAACTTCCTGGCCCTCCTTGGCCGGTTCCTGGGGAGCTTGCGGCTCGGACGGAACCTGATTTTTTATCTCGAGCATAGGACTTTAAAATCGGTCGGTTGGCTTACGACTATCGCCTGGTTTCTGTCCAGTTTCGCAGGCGAATGCTAACACATGAAAAGGCCTCACCGCAAGAACAGCCCCGCTTCCGCGGGGTTGTTTTCCATATCTCTTACTTATTGTTCCGGCCGCGCCTGGAGCTCTTGCGGCCGTTACTTGCTTTCCGGTTCGCTCGTCCCCGGCGGTTCCCGCCTCTTTGAGTGTTCGGCATGGATTGGAAATTTTCTTATCGACCTTTCCATGATTATTACGAAGCGCTTCCGGATTCCGACGCATTTCAGGCGGCCGGTTTTTTCTTTGGCGACCGGCCGCGGCGCTTGCGAGGAGGCGCTTCGCCCGCGCCGTCCACCGTTCCCGCGCCGCCCATGCCCGCGAGATCCTCGGGTTCGAATTCCGGACTTATCTCCTCCGCTTCCCCGGCGCCCAGGCCGCCGGGCAAACCGTCATCCCCCGCATCCTTATTGCCCAGATCCCGCATATCGCTCGTGGAGCGGAGCACATCCGCCCGATCCGTATCCTCCGCCCGCAGGCGCTCTTCGGTCGCGAGCTCCGACAACCCCACTTCGCCGGTCGCGCCGGTGTCCGCGGGATTTTTGCCTATGCCCGTTTCGAGAAGATAGGCGCCGCGCCTGCCCTTTTTCTCGTCCCCCACGGAATCGGTGAGGTCGGGCGGCGTTCTGCGCTTTTTGTTCTTTTTACCTCCGGGAGCGGGCTTTTTCATTTTCCTCCGGGGTCGACCTTGGCCAGAATGCTGTCCAATTTTTCCTCCCGGCGGTCATCCCCCTCCTTGGACTGCGGGGAGCCGACATAAAAGAGGAAAGAAAGGCCCGCCACTTGCCAGATGAGCTGCAGGAATTCGGATTGCCAGTTCTCCAGGGTATCCCGGGAGACCTCGATGAAATATCGCGCCGCTTCCGCCGGTTCGCCGTGGGTCTGCTGTTCCGCCACGAACGCGAACCAGGCGAAGAACCAGTGGCCGACCAAGCTGCCCAGAAAAAGCACGAGGGTCACCCATAGATAGCCATATCTGATCCCGGCGGAGTTTCGCATGGACGCGTTTAATCTTATGTACCGGCTACATCCTTTGTTTCGCTGCGTAAAATAAACATGGACCCTCAAAGCCTGCGCCGCGAAGACGAGATAAAATGGGGATCTCTCGAGAAGCATCGGGTGCGGGAGCGGATATTGGAGCTGACCGACGGGCAGGTCCGGATGCTGCTGGAATTTTCCGGCCTGGTCACGACCGGCGGGGACATCGCCGCTCTGCTTCAGGAGATCAGGCAATTCGAACACGATTCCCTGCACCTGGATCTCCTGCTCACCCAGTGGGAAAGCAAGCGGGAATTGCTGGAGCAGATATCCATGTTCGAGGCGGAGAATTCCGCCCGGGGCGTCACCGGCTCACCTTGATGCTCACTTCTTTGGAGCCGAGCTCGTTGCCGGCCGGATCTCTCGCCAAGAAATTCAGCAGATAAGGACCGGCATCCTTCCAGTTCCAGGAGCTTACGTCGACCAGCGCCTCTTTGTGGGGATAATCCTCGATGCCGTCCCCCATCGGATTCAATACGTCTCCGTCCACTTGCCAGAACATCACATAGCGGGAAATGTCCCACCCCGAGAGTATGCCCTTGAACGGCTGGGTTCCGGAAAGCGTGACGCCGTCGGTCGGCCACCAGATCTCCATTCTTCCGGATGCGGAAGGAGGCTCCGAACCTCCCGCCCGGATGACCGCCGCTTCGTTCGCCCATAGGTGCACCTGGCTCCAGCCGGGTCCGAACACTCCCACCTTGAACGAATAACTCCCTTCCGCCGCCGCGCTCCAAGACGTCCCGTAACTCTTCGTTTCCCCGGCAGAGAACGACTGGCCCTCGAAATATCTTTGGAACACTTTGCCGCCGGCGGCGTCCCAGATCTCCAAATCCACGATGATGTCCGAAACCGCTCCGCCGTCGTTCCGGAGGGAAACGGAAAGGTCTACCGTTCCGCCCGATGCAGGATTCGCCGGCGCGGCACCCGCGGAAGCGATGGCGAAAGAAGCCGGGACGGCGGGCGGAGGAGGCGGAGGGGTTCCGGCTCCCGACCACCAGGCACGCATCACGTCCTCCGCACGCTTATGCTGGGGCGTGTAGTCGGGGTTCCCGGGCCAGCCGGCGTTCGGATCGCTTGACCAGTCCCACAGGTGAACGCCCGCCAGATAGGAACGTCCGTTCCAGTAGGAGAAAAGGGCTTCGTATGCGTTCGCCTGCTCCGTTTCATCCGCCGGACCGCCGTACCAGTAATCCCAAGGCCTGGTATGGGAACCAGAAACGCTCTTGTATCCTATTTCCGTGAACAGGACCCTTTTGCCGAACTGCCGGGAGATGGGCTCTATCCGGGAAGAATCCCAGCCGTTCCAGGCGCCCGCAAGCGATGCCGGATCGTTCGAGGAAGTGTATAGATTGTAGTAGGCGGATATGCCGATATAATCCAGCCGATCCCAGAACGCTATCTTGTTCACCTCTTCCACCCAACCGCTCTCGCCCCAATTGGCGCTGTAGGTGAGCTGCCCGCCGAAAATGCCGCGCACCTGGTCGATAAGCTCGTGCCAGGCCGCAGTGTTCCCGGAATTCTCGGTATAGGCCGCCATTTTTATCAGCTCGGATCCGATGACCATTTGGGAAACCCCTTCCGCCTGCGCCACTCCGGCGAGTTCCCGCAGAATGGCGCCGTAAGCCCCGTACCAGGCATCCCGATCGCCCGGACTGATCACCGCGCGCCACTGGCCATCGTAATTCTCCACATGCGGCTTCAGGGTCACGCCCATGCCTTGGGAGCGGACGTAGCGGATCCCCGCCCGGAGAGCGGCATCGGTCGGCGTGTTCCATCCTCGGCCGAGATCGGTGGACCAGGGGTTGGTCTGGTAATAAGGGAAGGTCAAGGTCACATGGTCCGCTCCCGCCGCTTTTGCGTTCCGCACCGATTCTTCGAAGGTGGCGCTCGCGAAATCGGAATCCCAGCGGGAATAAATGCTCACCGCCTGCTGCCAGTCGGAAACCGCGCCATCGGCCGGCGCGGCGAACAGGAACGAGGCGGCCAAAAACAGAACCAAGCCCAGGGCAAACTTCAGTTTCCGATCGGAGATGGTCGTCATTGGATCATGATATTCACCGCTTTTTCCCTGAGCACCCTTCCGTCCGGAGCCTGGGCCACGAAATTCACAAGATAGGGTCCGGAGTCGCGCCAGTTCCAGGAGGACACATCCACCCATGCCTCCTGGTGCGGATAATCCGCATCGCTCGGGAACATCGGGTTCAGCCGGTCCCCGTCCACCTGCCAGAACATCCGATATTCGCTCGGGTCGAGATCCTGCACCAACGCCTTCCAGGGCTGAAGGCCGGATACGCTGACTCCGTCCTCGGGCCACCAGATATCGAGCGAGCCCGGCTCCGGCGGCGGAGGAGGCGTCTCGGACAAGGACCCGGGAAGGATCAAGGTGTCGTTCTTGGTCGCTCCCGGCCTCCGGGCCAGATGGACGCTCGGACTCAAGACTATTTGGTCGATGGATACCCCGTCCTCCCGGCTCTGGATACGCAGGCTCTGAAGGCCCGGCCGGGCGAACCGGATGTTCGTTCCCAGCGCTCCGTAATGATCGTCGTTCCACCCCCAGCCGGAGAGTCCCGCATCCCGGCCCTCCTCGAGCACCACTGCGAGCGACCCGGAACTGCCGATGCGGTAGGCGACGGCGCCGGAATCATCCAGAGAATCCGAAAATTGGACGTGGACCGAATCGTTCCCGTAAAAATCGCCGTCCGCGCGCATGCGCAGCCAAAGATGATAAGGCGTGCCGGCTTCGGCTTCGAACTCCATCTCGAAATGATCCGCCGGTTCGGCCGCCGCGACCTCCGCCTTGGGCAGATTACGATTCTCGTTATACAGGCGGTATCCCCCCGCCGCCGAGGGATCTCCGATCTTAGACCAGGCGCCCGAAATCCTTGGCGCATCCCCGGCATACAAAACGATATCCTTTCCGGATGAACCTTCGGAAGCGACGAAGAGGTCCAGCGCGCGGTCCTGCCAGTACATAAGCTCGCTCCAGTCCTCTCCGAATATCCCCAGTTTCAACCGGTAATCGCCTGCTCCGGAGGGGATCCAGACAAGCTCCACCGAACCGGCGCCCCCGGCATCCAGGTCGCGATCCGGATAGATCATCTGTCCCACTTTGGTCCCGGACGAGTCATATATTTCCGTGTCGAGAATCAGCCCCCGGACCGCCGAGCCCAGATTTTGGACATTGACCCTCAATCGCGTTTCTTCCCCGACCCCGCCCGTTTCCAATGTCTCCACCGATGTTCGGAAAGAAAATTTTTCGCCGGCCGGCGCTCCGCCTCCGAACCAGTCGGTGATGACCGTTTCGGCGGGCTTGTTTTGAGGAGTAAAGCCGACATCCTGCGGACCACCGGCATTAGGGTCGGTGTGCCAATCCCAAAAATGGACCCCGCCCATGAAATCCTGCCCGCTCCAATAAGATAAGAGAGCCCGATATCCCAGGGCCTGCTCCTCCGGATCCGGTCCGCCGCGGGTCTGGTCCCACTGCGGAGGCCTCTTCAACGCGCCATCCATGCTGCGGTAGCCGATCTCGGTGAAAACCACCGGCTTGCCGGTCCTCTCAAAGACGGGGCGGATATGGGTGGCATTCCAACTGTCCCAGGTGTCCATGAGAGCCTCAAGGGCGGGAGAGTTGGTGTCGGTCATATAGAAATAAGCGGAGATGCCTACGAAATCCAAAGCGTCCCAAAACCCGATCTTGCTGATCTCCTCATACCAACCGGAACTGCCCCAATTGGCGCTGTAGGTGAGCTTGCCCGAGTAAACGGCCCGCAAGCGGGAGATCATATCGCGCCAGGCCTGGGCGTTGCCGGGATCCACTTCGGAAGAGGCCATGTTGATGAGTTCCGTCCCGATGACCATCTGTTCCACGCCTTCCTCCTCGGCTATTTTCCCGTAATGCACGAGCATGTCGCCGTAGGACCGGAACCAAGCGTTCCGATCCGAGGGCGTCACGCGGGCGCGCCATTCGCTCGTTTCGCCGATCTGCAGATGAGGCTTGAATCCGACCCGCAACCCGAGTTCCTTGGACTGCCGTACGGCGGCACGGAGAGAATCGTCCGAAGGCGTATGCGACCCGGGCGCCATGACCATCGCGCGCAAATCCGGCTGATAATAAGGTATGACCAAGGTCGCGAAATTCGCGTGACTTGCCCGGAGGTTCCGCAGGGAGCGCCGGAAAAGATCGCCTCCGAAATCATTCGCGCCTTGAGGCACCAAAGTGCCGCCTTTCTGCCAATCGGCGGGCGCCGCCGATGCCGGAAGGCGGCTCGCCGAAAATGCCGCGAGCGCGAAGAGGATCAGGATCCGCGCCGTATGTTTCATGTTTATGTCTTCTCCGAGGTTAAAGTGGCCGGAACCGGTTCGGAATCCCAGAACGGAAAAATGATCTCCACCGGAACGTCCTCTTCCGTTTCTCCGGGCAGGAACATCGCCGGCATGGCCGCAGGATCGGACACCGGCGCCGGCCCGGAGGCCGATCCCGCCAGAATCAAAGAGGCCAAAATCGACCCCAAGAGAGCCGCCAAAAAAAGATTAGGTCTGAGCCGTCTGGACATCGCTTTTATATAGACGCAGACGGGCGTAAAAAGGTTCTGGAAACGAAAAACCGGCCATGGCCGGTTTCGCTCGGATCTCTTCAAGAGGTCCTCCGTCTTTTCCTGGCCGGCCTTCTTTTCGGCGCGGCCGACCCCCGGGCGCGCGAGATGTTCCCCCAGTAACCCTTGAGCTCCGTCACCAACCGGGATATCTCCCTGCCATCCAATCCTTTTACGCCCCGATAGCGCTTGATGACCGCATCCACGATCTCCTCGTATTTTTCGCGGTTCAGGTCCTTGACCTGTTCCAAGCGCTCCAATATTTCGCCTTTGGCCTTCAGCATCCAACCGCGCACCTTTTTTCGGTTCTGCGCGCCGCGCTTGCCGTACAAAAAGTATGCTCCCGCGGCCGCAACGGCCGCGGCGGCGAGACCGGCTCC
>Ga0075906_105_pt1 | contig 57057 bp, 51 predicted proteins | sample RifGroA1_FD_68325 | JGI IMG/M metagenome (GOLD analysis project Ga0075906, IMG submission 68325) | Parcubacteria bacterium GW2011_GWA1_59_11 | reverse complement strand
TACGGCATCATCTATTTCGTGCTGGTGTTCGTGTTCACTTATTTCTATACGGCCATCACCTTCAATCCGGAGGAGATCGCGAAGAATTTGCAGAGGAGCGGCGGCTTCGTGCCCGGCATCCGTCCCGGCGAGACGACTGCGGCGTTCTTCTCGACCATCGTGAACAAAATAACTTTCTTCGGCGCCGTGTTCCTGGGGCTCATCGCCATATTGCCCTTGATCATCCAGCAGCTCACCGGAGTGGCGGTTCTGACCGTCTCCGGAACGGCATTGCTTATCGTGGTCGCGGTGGCCTTGGAGACCATGCGCCAGATAGATTCGCAGCTCACCGTCCGGGAATACGAGGGGCTCGAATGATTCTTTTCGGGAACCCGCTGTGGCGGCGAAAATAACAGTCGCTCGGTTTGATTTTTCGGCGCAAACGAAACGGTACCCGTCGAGTCCTCCGACCATTTCGTTTGCAAGCCAAAAACCTTCTCCCCGCTCCTTTATTTTACGCCGCCTTCGCTTATGGTTGCCCGAAAAGAATCACTCTCACCCGGTGGCAGAAAATGGTTGCGCCTGCGATAACGCCCGGCGAAATGATCATCTCCGCGCTAGTAACGGACCGGAATGCAAAACCAAGTTTTTGCGTTTCCTAAAGCGCCTCCGGGAGGATATTCCTCTCGCCTGCGGCAGAAGAATCTTGGGCGACCTCCGATAGCTTCTCCGAATCCTAGCTGGGAATATTGGAAATGCCGAAGTTTTTCCGATAGGGTTCGGGCAAGGGAACCCAGGGCAGGATCTTGGCCCAGCGCCTCGGCTTTTTTTTCTGGGACATGGGCGCCATTTTGCGGGAAGAAAAGGACCTGAAGATCCGGGGGGAACAGACCGTGGCCGAAGTCATCGCGAACGGCACTCTCTTGAGCGACGAGGAAGTCCTCCTTGTGTTCCGGGACAAGATCAAAAAGATCCCCTCCGATCGCGGGATCGTTTTCGACGGGATCCCCCGCCGGATAGGCCAGGCGGAGGAGGTGGTGGATTATTTCCGAGAGCGCGGCCGGAACAATATGACCACTCTTTTTTTGGATATCCCTCATGAAGAAACCTTCAAGAGATTGTTGCTTCGGGCGAAGATCGAGGGCCGTGCGGACGATACTCCCGAAGGGATCGAGTTTCGGCTTAAGCAGTACGAAGAGGCCACCGTCCCGATGTTCGAATATATGCGCGCCAACACCGATTTCATAGAGTAAGCAGTACGAAGAGGCCACCGTCCCGATGTTCGAATATATGCGCGCCAACACCGATTTCATAGAGATCGACGGCAGGCCGCCCATCCCGGAGGTGACGGCTGCGATAAATAAAGCGTTGGGATTGGCATAGATGAAAAAGAGAATATTGACCATCACCGGATTTCCCGGCAGTGGCAAATCCAGCACTGCCCAAGGAGTAGCCCGGGCCCTGGGTTACGAGTATTTTTCCGCGGGAGATCTTTTTCGGAAAATGGCCGCCGCGCGCGGGCTTTCGGTGGAGGAGATAAATTTCGCGGCGGAAAGGCAGGAAGAGATCGATCGCGAGGTCGACCGGCTGCTGGTGGAACTGGGGAAGGAAAAGAGCGACATGGTGGTGGATTCGCGCATCGCATTCCATTGGATCCCGGATTCATTCAAGGTTTTCCTGGATCTCGATCCGGAAACGGCAGCGGAACGCACTTTCGCCCATATCCAAAAAGAAGGGCGAATGAGCCAGGCGGGATCATCCGTCCGGGAGGTTTATGAGAAGACGCTCAAGCGGAAGGAGAGCGAGATTAAGCGCTACCGGAATCTGTACGGCATCGAATTGGGGGATAAAACGCGTTTCGACCTGGTGGTGGACACCAAGGCGAACGACCTAGAGCGGGTGATTGGAATGGTCCTCGCCGCGTATAAGAGTTGGCTGGATGCTCCGGAACAATGAGCCAGATGACGCTTAAAACCGATGCGGAGATCGAGATCATCGCGGCAGGCGGTCGGATCCTGGCGAACGCGCTCCGGGCGACGGCCGCCTTGGTGCGTCCCGGCGTGAGCACTCTGGAACTGGATTCCGCGGCCGAACGGGAGATACGCAAGGCAGGCGGGGAGCCCAGCTTCAAGGGCTACGGCAAGGGCAAGGACAAATTTCCCTTCGCTTTGTGCACTTCCGTGAACCAGGTCATCGTGCATGGCACGCCTTCGGCCAAGGACGTCTTAAAGGAAGGGGATATCATCGGGTTGGATCTCGGGGTGAGATACAAAGGCCTGTATACGGATGCCGCCATTACCGTTCCGGTGGGCCGCGTTTCCGCGGCCGCCCAAAAACTCCTGCGGGTGACCGAGGAGGCGCTCGAGCTGGCGATCGGGGAGGCCCGGGTGGGCAATCGCATCGGAGACATAAGCGCCGCCATCCAAAGAACGGCGGAGCGCGCGGGTTTCGGGGTGGTCCGGCAGCTCATCGGCCACGGCGTGGGCCACGCGGTGCACGAGGAGCCCGCGGTCCCGTGCTTCGGCAAGGCCGGCGAGGGATTGCCTCTCGAAGCGGGCATGGTGCTCGCCATCGAACCGATGGTCACGGAGGGTGACTACCATCTGGTGACCGAGGCGGGTTGGCCGGTCGAGACCAGGGACAAATCGCTCGGGGCTCATTTCGAACACACCGTGGCCATCACGCCCGAGGGCCCGCGGATACTCACTTTGCCGGGGTAGTGAATCCCCGCGCCCGTGTGGTATTATATGGTTAAAGAAGGGCCACCCGCCTCGCTTTACAAAGCCATTCAGGGACCCTATAATCGATGTCTAAGCCGTTTCTATCCGTTATAATCCCGGCATACAACGAAGCCGAGCGTTTGCCGTCCACCCTATTGGATATGGACCGGCGCCTGGGCGGCAAGCAGTATGCGTACGAGATCCTGGTCGTGAACGACGGATCCCGGGACAATACCGCGGAAGTGGTGAGGAATATGGCCGGTACGGTCCGGAACCTGAAGCTCATAGACAACGAGGTCAATAAGGGCAAAGGCGGAGTGGTGCGCCAGGGCATGCTGCTTGCGGAAGGCGAGTTCCGCGTTATGAGCGACGCGGACAACGCGACCTCCATCGATCATTTCGATCGCATGCAGCCCTATTTCGATCAAGGCTACGAGGTCGTTATCTGCTCCCGGGCCCACAAGGAGAGCGTGCTCGATCCCGCCCAGCCCTGGTATCGGCAGATCCCCGGACGGATCGGGAACCTCATAATCCAGGCCCTGGTCCTGCCCGGCATCTGGGATACCCAGTGCGGATTCAAGGCCTTCTCTGCGGGAGCTTCCGAAAAGATATTCCGTCTGGGCAAGATAAGAGGCTGGGGCTTCGATGTCGAAGCGCTCGCCCTGGCCAAGAAGTTCGGTTATCGCATCAAGGAGATACCCGTGCATTGGGTGAACAATACGGCCTCTACGGTGGGCATGTCGGCGTACATCACCACCCTTCTCGAGACCCTGAAGATACGCTGGTGGCTTTGGACGAACAAATATAAACCGGAGCCGGAACTGGGCGTGGAGAACGTCTGAAGATCGGCCCCAAAATAAAAAATGGAAAAGTATTACGTAAGCAAGGAAAGGCTCGCGGAATTACAGCAGGAGCTTGAGCATCTTCGGACGCACCGGCGGATGGAAGTGGCGGACAGCCTGCGCCGGGCCAAGGAATACGGCGATCTGTCCGAGAATTCCGAGTACGCGGAGGCCAAAGAAGAGCAATCCCGGGTGGAAGCGCGTATTTTCGAACTGGAAAATCTTCTGAAGCGCGCGGTCATCATCGAGAAGGGGGACAACTATGACGAAGTGGAGGTCGGCTGCAAGGTCACCGTCAGCAAGGGCGATGACGACACCAAGGAGTACACCATCGTGGGCTCGAACGAAGCCAAGCCGGAAGAAGGCCTTATTTCCAACGAGTCGCCGCTCGGCCGGGCGTTCCTGGGCCGCAAGGTGGGGGACAGCGTGGAGGTCATGACGCCCATCGGCAAGGTTACGTATCAGATTAACAAGATAGAGTACGGCTCGCCTTGCTCCTGCGGCAAGGCGGCCTGTATCTCGGCGCAAAAGCCCTTCGGGCGCCGAGCTTTTGCGCCTGCGATAACACCCAGCGGATGGATCGCCCTCGTTTGGCGGCAGAGAGGATCCTTCGCTCCTGCGTCGAGCATGCCCGAACTTCCTCCTCCCGCGGAATTGGGTTAATATAGCTGTATATGCTTGAAGATCTCATCTCCGAACGGCGGAAAAAGCTCGAGAAACTGAAACAGGCGGGCATCGATCCCTACCCGCTTCGGGTCAAACGCACCGCGCTCATCTCCGAAGCGCTCGGCAAATTCGCGGCGCTTCTCAAAAGCAAGAAGAAAATCTCCGTGGCCGGACGGCTCTTGGGTCTGCGGGACCAGGGCAATCTAATCTTCGCGGACATCGAGGACGCCTCCGGTCGCATCCAGGCGGTCTTGAAGCGGGACGATCTCAAGGATTTCGCTCTCTGGAAGGACGTTCTGGACCGGGGCGACTTCGTTTCCGTGACCGGGACGATCTTTAAAACCAAGCGCGGGGAGAAGAGCATCGCCGCGCGCGAGGTCCAGATGCTCGCCAAATCCCTCCGCCCCCTGCCTTCCACCTGGTACGGCTTGGAGGAAACGGAAGTGCGCCTTCGCGAGAGGTATCTGGACCTGCTCTTGAACCCGGAGACCCGGGAGCTTTTCCGCAAGAAGGACGTTTTTTGGAACGCGTTCCGGGATATCCTCAAGAAGGAAGGCTTCCTGGAGGTGGAGCTGCCGGTCTTGGAGGCCCTGCCGGGCGGAGCGGAGGCGGAACCGTTCCGCACGCACCACAACGCGCTCGACACCGATTTCTATCTGCGCATATCGCTCGAACTGCCCCTGAAGAAACTCCTGGTCGGCGGCTACGAGGGCGTGTTCGAGATCGGCCGTATCTTCCGGAACGAGGGCATCGATAAGGAGCACCTGCAGGATTACACCCAGCTCGAATTCTACTGGGCCTACCGCGATTACCGCGATCTGATGAAGCTTTTGGAGCGGATGTACAAGGAGGTCATCAAGAAGACCACCGGGGGGCTTGCGACGGAATACGAGGGGCAAAAAATAAATTGGGGCAAGAAATGGGGGGTCGTGGATTACGTGGATGCGTTCCGGGAGGCGAACAAGCTCGACCCGCTGTCCGCGACCGAAGCCGATCTGCGCAAGCGGGCCGCGGAACTTCGCTTGGAATTCGATAAGACCATGGGCAAGGGCCGCCTCATCGATCTCATATACAAGAAGACCGTGCGTCCGAAGCTCATTGAGCCCTGCTTTCTCATCGATCCGCCGGTGGAGATAGAGCCCCTTGCGAAACGGAGCGAGCGCGACCCTCGCCGGGTGGAGCGCCTGCAGATCATGGCCGCCGGCACCGAGCTTGGCAAGGGTTTCTCGGAGCTGAACGACCCCTTGGATCAGCGCGCGCGCTTCGAGGAGCAGATGAAGCTCCGGGCGGCGGGGGACAAGGAGGCCCAGTTCCTGGACGAGGATTTCTTGGCGGCTTTGGAATACGGCATGCCGCCCGCGGCGGGTTTCGGCGTGTCCGAACGTCTGTTCGCGATACTCATGGGCAAGTCCGTCCGGGAAACGGTCTTCTTCCCGTTAATGAGACCGGAACGGCATCCGAAATAATCAAGGAATGACATCCGCATGACCAGATCCATTTCCGGCAAGGACCTGTATTTCGTAGCGGTCAAGGCATTCCTCCGCAAGGGCGGCAAGCTTTTGATACTGAAGGATTCCTTCGGCGTCTGGGACCTGCCGGGCGGGCGTTTGCTGCCGGCCGAATTCAAAACGCCCCTGCCGAAGGTGGTGGCGCGCAAGATGCGCGAGGAATTGGGAGAATCGGTCAGATTCTCCCTGAAGAAGCCGGCGGTTTTCCTGCGCCACGAGCGCTTAGAGCATACGCCGCAGGGCAAGGTGCCCGTGCGCATCTTCGCGGTCGGATATGAAGCCAGATTGCTTAAGGGCGATATCCGTCTGTCGCCCAGGCACACCGAGATGCTATGGGTTCCCGTGCGGGATTTCAGACCGGAAAGATATTTTCGGGGCGGTTGGCTCACGGGCGTCAAGGAATATTTGCGGCTGGTCCGCAAAAAATGAATCCATGCGAAAAGTTATGGTTTTCGGCGCATTCGACGGCATCCATGCCGGCCACCGCGCGTTTTTCAACGAAGCCCGGCATCACGGCGATTATCTGATGGCGGTGGTCGCCCAGAATCACATCATCGAGCATCTCAAGGGCCACTTGCCGGAAATAGACCTCGAGGAACGCTTCCGCCTGCTCGAAAAAGAGGACCAGGTGGACGAGGTCATCGTGGGCGACGGGGAGGTCGGGGCCTGGGAGGTGGTCAAGAGATATCACCCGGAGGTCATCGCCTTGGGCTACGACCAGCGGGAAATGCTCCAGAGCCTGAACGATCATATGGACGAGTTTCCCTGGCACCCGGAGGTGGTGGTCACGAGCGCTTTCGAGCCCGATAAATACCACTCCAGTATTTTGAAGAAAAAGTGATCCTAAAAAATATAGGTACCGCGATGCGAATAATGCGAATACCATGCGAATGCCGCGAATGACCTATTCGCAGATTCGGATGTATTTGTAGATTAGTATCGCGTTAGCCCAGCTTCTGCGCCCGGTCGCAGAGGAATTTCGGCTCGTCGTTCCGGGACGACAGCCGGCCTTCGATCAAAAGAGTGCTGCCCACCTCCCAGCAGGGGGCGGTTTTCTGGAGGGTGCTGTTGAAGACCACCACTTCAATGGCCCGGGGCGAAAAATCCTCCACGGTGGCGAACACCATCGGCTGGCCGGTCTTGGTCACTATTTTCTGGATCTTGGATACGGTGCCCGCGATGACCACCTTGGAATTCTCGTCGCCGGACCCGATCACTTCGCTGATGGGCACCGCCTTCACCCGGGCCACCACTTCCCGGAAGGAATTCAGGGGATGATCGGAAAGATAGAAGCCGAGGAGTTCTTTTTCCCAGGCCAGCCTTTGCTGGAGAGAGGCCGGCGGCGCAGGCTTGAGATTCAGGGTGGCGGTCGGTTTCTGGACCCCGAATAGGGTATGGTTGTTGCCGTTCGCGCCCTGCTTCATGACGTTCGCGAAGCGCAGGATGTCGTCCAGGTTCGCGAGGGCCTGGTTCCGTTCCACGCCCAGGGAATCGAAGGCGCCCGCCTTGACCAGCGACTCCAGCGATTTCTTGTTCAGGTCCTTGTGCTGGATGCGGGTGAGGAATTCCGAAAGGGAGGCGAAAGGCCCTCCGCGCAGGCGCTCCTCGATGATGATGCGGGTGATGGCCTCGCCCACGTTCTTTACCGCCTGGAGGCCGAAGCGGATCCGGGGGCCTTCCGGCGTGAAGTTCACGAAGCTCATGTTCACGTCCGGCGGCGATATTTCGATGTTCTTCTGCTTCGCTTCCGCGACGAGGAACGCGATGCGCTCGATGTCGTTCACCTCCGCGTTCAAAAGCGCGGCCATGAACTCTTCCGGATAGTTGGCCTTGAGGAACGCGGTGCGGTATCCGATCAGCGCGTAGCACACCGCGTGCGATTTGTTGAATCCGTAGCGGGCGAAGGGCGGGAACAGTTCCCATATTTTCTTCGCGATCCGGGGTTCGATGCCGTTCTTTATCATGCCTTGGGTCAATTTTTGCTCCTGCTCGTCCAGGAGCTCCTTGATCTTTTTACCGATGGCTTTGCGCAAAGTGTCCGCTTCCGGGAGGGAATACCCGGCCAGGTCCCGGGCGATCCTCATCATCTGTTCTTGATATACGCCGATGCCGTAGGTGTTCCTGAGGATCGGCTCAAGCTTGGGATGCAGATAGGATATCTTTTCCTTGCCGTGCTTGCGCTTGATGTAGGAGGGGATAAGCTCCATCGGTCCCGGACGGAAAAGCGCGACCAGCGCCACCAGGTCCTCGAACTCGTTGGGCACTATCTCTTTCATATACCGGCGCATGCCGCTCGATTCGAACTGGAACACGCCGGTCGTGTCGCCCGCGCGCAGAAGCTCGAACGTCTTCTGGTCGTCGAGCGGCAGTTCGGATATCTGGATGTCCTTGCCGTGCAGGTCCTTGATCAACCGGACGGTCTCCTCGATGATGGTCAGGTTCTTGAGGCCCAGGAGGTCTATCTTCAAAAGGCCCAGGTCCTCCACGGAATGCATCTCGAACTGGGTGATGATCGCGTTCCGGTCCTGGGGCGCGGATTGGAGCGGCACGTGATTGGTGAGCGGATCCTTGGAGATGACCGTGCCGCAGGCGTGCACCGAGGCGTGGCGCACCACGCCCTCCAGGTGTTTCGCGGTATCCAAGAGCTTCTTCGCGTCTGGATTGCTCGCGTACATGGACCTCAATTCCTCCACGTTCTCCAGCGACTCCGCGAGCTTCACCCCCGGCCCGCCGGGGATGAGCTTGGCCACCTGGTCGCAGAATCCGTAGGTGAACCCCATCGCCCGGCCCGCGTCCCGGACCGCCGCGCGGGCGGCCATGGTCCCGAAGGTGATTATCTGCGCCACCCGGTCCTCGCCGTATTTCTCGCGGGCATAGGCCAGGACCTCGTCCCGCCGCGTGTCCGCGAAATCGATATCGATGTCCGGCATCTGGATGCGTTCCGGGTTCAGGAAGCGCTCGAACAAGAGATCGTAGGGCAGGGGATTCACGTCCGTGATTTGCAGGATATAGGAGACCAAACTGCCCGCGGCGGAGCCCCTGCCCGGACCCACCGCGATGCCGTGGGCCTTGGCCCAGTTGGTCAGGTCCTGCACGATGAGGAAGTAGTCCGCGAAACCGGTGCTTTCGATGACCCCCATTTCGTATTCCAGGCGCTCTTTAAGCTCCTTGGTCTGCGCCTCGGGCTCAAAGCGGGTGTCCATTCTTTCTTCCACCAGTTCCCGCAGGTATGCGTTCGCGCTTTTGCCGTCCGGCTTGGGGAAGTCGGGCAAGAGCACTTTGTCGAGCGGGAGGTCGACGTTGCAGCGCTCGGCTATCTTCACCGTGTTCGCGAGCGCCTCCGGTATGTCGCTGAATTTTTTCTCCATATCCTCCGGTGAGCACAAGGAAAAATCGTCGGCTTTGAGCGTCAGCCGATCGTCGTCCGAAAGCCGGTTGCCGGTCTGGACCGCCAGAAGGACGTCGTGGTAATCGGCGTCTTCGGAGCGGAGATAGTGGCTGTCCTGCGCGGCAACGAGCGGTATGCCGGTATCCCGGGACAAGCGGATCAGTTCCGGCCAAACCTTTTCCGAATCCGGAGTGTTGGGATGTTTTTGTATCTCCAGGAAATAATTCCCCTTGCCGAATATGTCCTGGTATTCCAGGGCCACCCGCTTGGCCTCTTCGTATTTTCCGAAAAGCAGGTTTTGGGATATCTCTCCGCCCAGGCAGGAGGAGGTAGCGATTAGCCCTCCGTGGAACTCGCGCAGGAGGTCCTTGTCCGCCCGGGGTTTATAATAGAAGCCTTCCAGATGCGCCTTGGTCACCAGGCGGATGAGGTTCCGCCAGCCCTCGTTGGTCTCCGCGAGAAGTATCAGATGATAGTAGCGCTCATTCGCTTCCTTGCTGAAGCGGTCCCGGGGAGCGACATAGGCCTCCACGCCCAGGATCGGCTTTACGCCCGCTTTATTGGCCTTCTTGTAAAATTCGACGGCGCCGTAGAGGACGCCGTGATCGGTGAGGGCCAGGGCATCCATGCCCAGTTCCTTGGTCCGGGCAAGGATGCCGTCTATCTTGGACAAACCGTCCAACAGGGAGTAATGGGAGTGGGTGTGCAGATGGACGAATTTGGACATTCTATTATGGACGCTTGCCCGCCTCTGGCGGGAATTTGGACACCTGCCTGCCGGCGGGGTTACGCTCCCATTCTAACGGATTCCCGCCCGGGTGAAAACGTTTACATACCTAGGCGTTTTTTGTATGGTGATGGAGACCATGCCGGCATAGCTCAGCGGTAGAGCAACGCTTTTGTAAAGCGTGGGTCGGGGGTTCGAATCCCTCTGCCGGCTCCGGATGCCCAAGTTGTTCGTAGCCACCAAAGCGTTCGTGAAGCATGGGGACCGGGTGCTTATCCTGCGGGAATCTTCGAAGTACTCCGACGGCGCGAACGCGGGGCGCTGGGACGTGCCGGGAGGCCGCCTGGAGCCGGGACAGCGCTTTTTGGAGAGCTTGCGCCGGGAGGTCCGCGAAGAAACCGGCCTTGCGGCGGAGCCCGGCCTGCCTTTCCACGTGGGGGAGTGGCGGCCGACGGTCCGCGGCGAGGAATGGCAGATCGTAGGGATATATTTCGAGTGCCGCGCGGATTCGGAGGCGGTGGTTTTGAGCGAAGACCACGATGCTTTCGAGTGGATACGCCCGGAGGATTTCCGGAATTACGAGCTGATCCCCAACCTGGCATCGGCTTTCGAGGCCTATCTCGCCCGGAAATAGGATTTGATTTAAGCGCTCGGGTAGGGTAAATTTAACCCGCGCCGATGTAGCTCAGTTGGCAGAGCGACTAGGTCGCCGGTTCGATCCCGGCCATCGGCTCCCGGTTAGGAATCTCGGTTTTTTGGCCGGGATCGGACCGAAGGAGGGGCCGGGAGGAAAGTATGAGGTTCCTTCCGTGTCGGAAGACCGAACATAGTGAGGATATTAGAAACCAAGGGTTTCTAAGGAGCGCAGCGACGTTCGCTTCCGGCCAACGGCTCAAGTGTGGGATCTGGGACCCAGGATTTAGAATTCAGAAATTATAGATATAGAAATAATGCCCGCCACCGCGCAAAGAATAAAAACCAGAAAACAGCTGCCCGTGGCCGTGCCCGCTGCGTCCGAACCGATCGCGTTCCGGCCGGAAGCAGGAGCATATCGCCGTCCGGCCGCGCTCCGGTTCGGCCGGATCCTTTTCGGCGCTTTCGCGTTCGCGGTCGGCGCGATCTATCTCTGGTGGATAGGGAGTATTCTCTTTTTCGACAGCGGGTACGCATTTCTGCTCCTGCAATTCTTGTACGCCCTGGTGACGGTCTTTGTCGGCGCCCGGCTCCTCTGGGCCGGATTTCGCCGGGATTGAGGCCCGCGGAACTGCTCGGATTTATCCGTGCCGCCGGCGCATTGACTTTTTCATTACATTTGGTATAATATATAGGTTGCTAATATCCCGCTCTGACATGCCTGCACCGCAGGCGAGGGGACAGGGAAGCAAACGTGGAGCTTGACAATGGCGGAACTGATTTGGGAACTCCTCTCGTTCCGGTACGCTTCGAGCTGGTCTGGATTCGAGTGGCTCCTGGCGGGCTGTCTCTGGATCTCGATCGCCTTCTGCTTTTTCCAGGCGTGTGTCTGGATGGCAGACCTGCTGAATCGGCTGGAGTGGGCGGAGAGGCAAGCGCGCTGGGAAAGGACGCCCCGCGCCTACTACGAGGAGCACCGCGGTTTCTATGCGGTTTTCCTCCCGCAGGATATGCACTTCGGTGGGGAGCGGTACATGGGCTACTTGACGGTAGTGAAGCCCATGCTCACGTTCGCCCCGGACTCGGAGTGGCGCCCCGAACGGTACACGGGGCGCATCCCGGACATGGTCAAGCTTTTCCAGGGCTGGCGCCTGGAGAAGGTTGACGTCCAAGGAGCGTACTTCCTGGTCCCGGGAGCGGCTCGCGGAGAGGACATGGGCGAGCAGCTGCGCCTGAGCCCCCTGGTGTCCCAAAAAGAGGCCCGAGAGATCCTGCGAGCGGAAGAAGAGCGGTGCGCAAAAACCCGCCTCACCGCCTCCTGGTTCTTCTGGCACGGTTAGAACAGTTCGCGGCCCGGCATTCGTTTGTCGGGCCGCAACTCATTTAAAAACCCGCCGGGATTGACCCCCCTTGGTATTTCTGATAATGTATCCCTGTTTCCGGGATGCCCGGATTCTAAATTCTGGATACTGGATTCTATATATGGCCAAGGTCAAATATTCGGACAATCTTATCGGTCTGCGGTGCGAGGTGTGCAAGCGCCGGAATTACTATACCCGCAAGAACAAAAAGACCATCGAAAGAAAGATAACTTTCGAGAAGTTCTGCCCCTGGGACCGGAAACATACCACCCACAAGGAGGTCCGCATCACCGGCAAATAGCTCAAAGCCCCGCTCCGCGGGGCTTTGAATTTAAGGGCCGGTGTGGTAAAAAATCTATGTTCGGGGGCATCGTTCAGTGGCAGGACAGCGGTCTCCAAAACCGCTAACGTGGGTTCGATTCCTACTGCCCCCGCAATAGCGAAAACGATACATCCTTGCGATATATCTTTTTCGTCTACGGCAGTAAGAATCGAACGGGAAGAGGGTCGGGGAAACGGGAGTTTCCCCGTGTAGGAAATCACTCAAAACCGAGAGGTTGTGAGGGAGCGAGTCGCTGTACAGCGACTCGCGACGTTCGCTTCCCACTGCCCCCGCTGATTGCGAAATCGGCGCGCTCTGCGGTATGCTGGTTTCATATAAATGGCCGAAGAAGCGCCGGGATCCCTGGAGGTAGAATCCGTCAAGCCGGAGCAAGAGCCCCCTCCGGAACTTAGGATTTCGGATCAGGATGCGGCGGTCGCCCGGGCGGAGGAGCTCTGCCGCATTTTCGAGCGCGCCCTGGAACACTTCGATGCGCTTAAAGATGCGGAAAAGGACGAGCTGGAGGAGGGATCGTCGCGGGAGCCGCTGGTCCCTGTCCCTGCTTCTTGGGCAGAGCTCCAAAAGCTGAAGCAAGACGGAACGGAACGGTACAAGAACGCCCTTGCGAGAAGGGAGGCGCTCATTAAGGCGGCGAAGGAGAAGGCCGATTCGGCCGCGCGCTTCAAAGGGGGTTCCATGTCGGACATAGCTGCATTCGGGCAAGAGGTGGCGAGCGCCATTGAGCTTTTGAAGTCGGCAAGAGAGGAGTATCTGGCGGCTCAGCGCCTCCGGCAGGACCTCTCTCTCGCCATTGCCGCCTTCGAAAAACAGGAGCTTGGCCGGTCGGGATTCGGTTCCCGGGATGAGCTCGAGAATGAAACGGATTCGAGGGAAGAGGGCCGCTGGCGGATCTCCAAGCAGATATCCGACATATCCCGGCGGAAGTTCGGCCTGGGCAAGCTCTTCCACCGCCGCGAGGTCATGGAGAAAACGATGGAGCTCGCGAACTTCGATGCGGAAACTGAACATCTTAGAGTGTTGCGAAATTTGAGATATTTTCAGGAAGATTTTCCTAGCGAGTCATATGGGTATTGGAATGAGCATGAATTGACGGTCCAACTGGGGCGGACGTTTTGGTATGCCGCGACAGAAGTGATGGACAAGGAGCTTGCTGCGGCCGGAGCCGTCGCGGATGCGAAGGTAGAACCTCTTCCGGCCGAGCGCATCCGGGAGATGAGCGACAAATATGCCGACAAAGTTATCTCGGAAGAAGTGGCGCCGAGGGTCATGTCGGACCCGAAGCTGGCCAAGGATGCAGAACAGATCCTCGCGCGTTCCCGCGAACTTCTGCAGCAGGTATTCGATACCAGGGCCGTCTTTTACATAGGGGAAGCCTTCAGGGGCAACGAAGAACGGGAGGCGCAGATGCAAAAAGCGGAGGATCTGAAAAAAGAGATAAAAAAGTTGCCCTGGGCGGCATATTCGGTGCTTGATTCGCACTGGAGCCGGGGATTCGACTCGAACAGCAAGAAATTCGAGACGTACCACGAACTTGTGGAGAAAAAGAAGATGAACGAGGCGAGGTCCGGGGTGGCCGAACTCTATCTCCGGCTTCTGAGCTCGCTCGACAAATTACCGGGCGTGCACGGGTCGGAATATAAAAAGAGGGGAGTTGAGCAAGCTTCCCGAACTTCAGGGCTCGAAGAACTCATCGCGAATTTTGATCCGGAGCGCTGGCGAATATACTGCGAAGCGAACGGAGGCGACCCGATGGTCCAGGAAACGGATGGATTCCTGTCCCGGGAGGTCTTGCGCCGGTTAATGAATACGCCGGAACACACCAACGAATCCATCGGTTTGGGTATGACCTTATGGAGGGGGTTCGACCGGCCGGAACTCGTGCCCGTTAAGATTCTGAACGCCTTCCGCGAATCCGGGCATTCCGGCGAGCGGCCGTTCAATCCCTGGGGAGTGGACCCTTCCCAGAATATGCTGGTGAAGCTGGCGAGCTCTTTCGGTCCCGACAAGCTCGAGGAATTGGAAGCTCTCCATATTCCCGGTCTTATCGAAGTGGTTTCCCTCATCCGGAAATATCCCGGCCGATACTACTTAAGCGGTGATTCCGAGGCCTCCGTCCGCGAGGAGATCGACGGGCACCTTAGCCGGATGGCCCTGCATGTCTTGAAGCAGGACCCGTCCGCCTTGCTTTTCGTGTTGGAATGCCTGGCCGGTAGGCAGGGGAGCCTGGATGAGGAGGGATACGCGCTTCTCGCCGATGCGGCGGGCAGGCAGGCCTCGTTCGACAATCCCGAGGCCGTCGCCCGGGCGCTCCTCACGCGGTATCGGAACGGCGATCTCCGGGCGCCCGAGATACTTTTCAAAAATTCGGCCGAGCTGCAGCACGACTGGGCAAGGAACTTCGCCGCGGAGATCGCCGTCTCCGAGTCCGGGCTTACCCCGGAGAACTTGGCCGGCATTTCGGAGATATTCGGCCTCCCGACGGAAAAGGTGGAAAAAGCGATCGGGACGATACGCCGTCTGCAAAAAATAGATTCCGGCCATTGGGCCCTTGCGGGTTCGGTCGCGAACCATTTGGAAGAACTCTGCGCGGCCGCGGACGAAGAAGAGTTCTTCGAGCTCGTAGGAGTGCTCTCTGAATACGGCTACAGTTTCAATCTGGAGCACTTGCCGAAGATCCGGGAGAAAAGCCGGGAGGCCGGATTGACCGACAGGGTCCGGACCGAGCTCCAGAAACTCCGCGCGGCTTTCCCCGGCTACTCCCATTCCAGCTACCGGGACCTCTTCCTGTTCGAACCGCTGCGGGAGTTCGCGCTCCTCGGGACCGGTCCCGTCGAAAGGGATATAGTGCAGAGCCTGAACGGGGTCGCCGAGATCACGCCGGAGAATTGGGAGAGATTTCTGATCCTGCACCTTGCGCTCGAATACGGACGGCTCCCCGTCATCGATGCGGGTACGCTCGAAACGGTAAAAGCGCAGTTCGCGCCCGCGAACCGGGAGGGCCGGGATATCTGCCTTAGGGGCATGCGTTCAGCTTACCGCGATCTTCTCTCTGGCGGGCTGGGTTCCTGTCCGCCGGAGGCCATCGCCGTCCTGGGCGCCATCCGCGATTTCGAAGGTGCGGGCAGTTTGAAATACGTGGGCATTCTGGGCGAGTTGGGCTGGGAGGTTTGGACGAAAATGACGGATCCCGCCCTGGGCGAGGTGACCAAAAAAGAACTGACCGCGGGTCTGCTCAAGCAGGAAGACCGCCTGGACAAGGAGCGCTGGGATGAGGACGAACGGGCAGTATATTACAAAGCCTCCCAGGAAATGCTTCAGGCGGCGCCCTTGGCTTTCCGGGAATTTTTCGGCATCTTCGACGCCCTGCGTCCGAAACAGCTCAAATTCTTCGCGGAGGAGCTCATGCCCATGTATCAAACGGAACTGTTTCTCGCGAAAGACGCGCAGGGCGAGGCGGACTCCGCGGATATGCTGGGTATGCAGAAACGGCTGGCCGCGCTCGCGGACCGGCTCGGCGGCTCCGAGAGCGATGCGGCGAAGCTCGCCCTGCTCAAGGAAGCGCGCCAAGCCATCGCCGCTTCCATCGAGGAGAGGTTCCGCGAAAAATTCGGCATCATCAAGGTGCCGGAAATGGACGAGCAGGCCCTGCGCGCCGTCCGGAATTTCAGCCGGTATCTCGCGAACCTGAACGGGCGCAATGAGGCATCGGAGCACACCCTGTCCCTTTTTCTGGGCCTCGCCTTGAACGGCGAGTGGGATGCTTTCCGGGAGGGCCGGGAGGTGGATCTCCCGGGTATTTTCGACGCGGAACGGGTGCCCGCCCTTCGACGGCTGGTGGAGGAGCGGGATGCGGCGAACATCTTGACCGCGGAGAATCTCGGCGTGGGCGCGGAGGACCTGCCAAAGTTCCGGGAGATGCTCCAAGCCGAGGAGATCGCCCAGCGGTTGGGCAGCGCGGAGACCATTGACGTGAAGCTCGGCGGGTTGCTCCTTAACCTTGCGGAGTTGGGCGACGAAGATGTGTATCCGGAAGGCAAACAGCGGGAATTGTTCCGGCTCTGCCGCCGGGCGGGCAAATCGGTCGGCGCGAGTTTGGCCAAGGGCTATGAACGTTCGAGGGGCAAGAAGATCGAACTTACCGCGGAAGAGGCGGAGATCTTGGACGAACTCCGGACGATATACGGTTTTGATGAGCTCACGTCGGCCGGGATAAAGACCATCCAGGATGAGGTGAAGAGCTTGGGCTTCGTGGCGAACATCTTGCGGGCCGTGGAGACGGGGAACGTCCAGGCGGAGATAACCCGCCTGCGGGACCTCCTTCAGCCCAGCCCGGAAGTGGTCGCTGTCTTTTCGCGCCTGGGCGAGAATTTCGAGCCCGGGTCCGGGGCGCTCGCGCTATCCCAGGACCTTAGCTATTTGGAGAACATCGTCGTCAAGGAAAGCCACAATCTTTCCTCGGAGGAACAGGGCGTGCTCCGGGAGTACCTGCAAGGCATCCGGGCGCAGATGCAAAGCCTAGAAGAGAATTACCGCAACCTTACGGAACAGGTCGGCCGCATCCAGGCCGGCATTCACCAGTCGGGCAATCCCATACTCACGGACCGGGTGGCGGAAATAAGCAAGATGCTCGGAAAAAGCGAAGCGCCCGTGGAAATAGTGAGCCGGATGACGAGCGACCTCAATCTCATAGTCGAGAACATGCGCCAGTGTTTGGGATGTCTTACGCCGGAGGTTAACAACGATACCAATCTCACTTTCGGCGAGCCGTACAAATTCTATCTGATGAGCCAGTCGCCGGGTTCGCCGGGCAGTTTGGCGGACGAGATAGCCTTTCTCTGCCCCGTGGAGAACTCGGACGGCGAGAAGGGGATGGGCTTCGTCCTGGACCAGGTGTACGGCAGCAAATCGGGCGATATCCTCGCGAGCAACCTCCTCGCGGTCCTGAAGAAGGTAAACCGCCTTAAGAAAGCTTTCCCCGGGGCGCGCCTATCCGTTCTGGTGAGCCGGGAAGCGATGTCGAGCGTGGGTTTGAGCGGGGAGCTGCTCTTGGACAAGCTCGGCAAGGACATAAAGGCGCATCGGACCGATATCGCGAGCACCCTTCTTACGGTCACCGTTCCCAAATCGGCGCTGGGCGACCACTATGTCGAGTTCGGGAGCGGTGCAGGAGCCCGGACCGCGGGGGAAAGGCGGACGGAAGGATTGCTTATCGCATAGGAAGCGCTCCGCCATCTACAACGCCAACAAATAGCTGCAAATGGTTAAGGTGATCAAAAAAGGCGGCGCAGAATATTATAAATGCGAGGAGTGCGGTTTGTTTTATGCAGACAAGGAGACCGCGAAGAGATGTCAGTCGTGGTGCTCGGAGCACAAGAGCTGCAATTTGGACATTATCAAGCACGCGATAAAAGACGGGGATATTGATTGATACAAGGAGTTAGCCGGAGCCTTGGTTTGCATATTGCCGATCTTGATGTTGCGGGTCGAGCTTCGTTGAGGGCGTGTGTGTGAATCCCGTCCCTTCTCGCGTATAATTGAGACATGAACACCCGGGTATTGACCGCGCTCGTCGGCATGCTGGTCGGCATAGCCGCGACCTATCTTTATGCGTCCTACTTTATCCCCAAGGATGACGGCCGGGACCTGAAGCCGGAAGGCGGGAACGGAGGATATTCCTATGCCGATCAGAACAAAAAGAAGGTCTGGCTGGACCAGGACTACCTGCGGGCGAGCGAGGAATACATCGCTTACGAATTTAAATATCCCCGCGATTTCGACATATTCCGAGGCGAACAGGCGATCGGCGGGACGCTGGGCCCCGCCCGATCCCGGGTCCAGGTCGCTTTCCCCGCGGACGCGTTCGAGACGCCCAGGACCAATTTCTCCGAAGCGTACCTCACCGTAAGCATTCTCTATGAGGCGACGGAGGAAACTTGTTTTGCGGACCTCGCCGGAGGCCGGGAGAATTCCGCGTTGAGCGGCAGAAAGACGATAAACGGGCAGGATTTCCGGACGGGGGAAACCATGGGAGCGGCGGCGGGCAATTTCTACGAATCCAAAGTTTACCGCACCCTTTATCGCGGACGCTGCTATGAGATCGAGGAAACCCTGCATACCACGAACATCGGCGTGTACGAACCGGGCACGGTCCGGGAGTTCGACGCGGAAAAGGCCTGGACGATACTGCACAATATCCGGGACACTTTCCGGGTGTATACCGCGAAAGAACCGGGGAATCTATGACCGAACCCGGCCTCGCGGAGGTTGTGGCGGATCTCCGCCGGACCGGCGGCAAAGAAGCCTGTCTCCGCGCCGCCTACGGAATTCTGGCCGCCAAATATCACGGCGGACGCCTCCAAACCGCGCTCCGTTTCTGGGAGATCTTCTACGGCCTCGACCGCCTATGGGCCAAGCGCGGCTTCATGTATTGCACGAACCTGAACCGGCTTCTCCGCTTTCTGCTCTTGAGCAGCGGCTTGTTCCAGCCGGAGGATATCCGGGAGCGATGGACATTGCTTTGGTTCGTCTCCCCGCATCAGTATCTGTCGGTTCGTTTGGAGGACGGACGCTGGATCGACGTGGATATCTGGGCGGAGACGTTCGGGGTGCCTCTGGGAAAGCACGCGTAAAAAAACGAAGCGGCCCGGGTGCACAATACCCAGGCCGCAAGACGAACCGAACGGTCGGCGGTTAGCGGGGCGCCACACTGAGCGCCGAGTTCGCCTTCGCGAGGAGCGGGGCGATGACAGTGTATGCCCCATACGCGAAGAACCCCGCCATGACCGCGACGAAGAGGGTGATGACGATCGCCTTCTTCATGACGACTCCTTTATCGGGGAACGCCAAAGTATAGCATAAATTTATATTAAAGTCAATCCTTCGACATATGCTCAGGATTGACACTGAACTTGGTTGAACGCCCCCGCCCGTCCATATTGGAAGTGGTGAAGTAGAGATAGCCGTCCGGCCCGAGCTTGAGCGCCCGCAGGCGGCCGAATTCGTTCAAGAGATGCGCCTCGGGCGCGGACGCCTTGCCGTCCTCCGCGGAGACGGCGGTTTCATAAAGAGCCGAACCGCGCAGGCCGGTGAAGAATATCCTGCCGTTCAGATACGCGGCTCCGGCCGGAGCCCAGGTGACGCTTGCGCCGGACTGGATGGCCGGCGCGCGCATGCCGGAGCGCTCCGCCGCGCCCTGTATCACGGGCCAGCCGTAATTTACGCCTTTTTCGACGAGGTTCAGTTCATCGAGACCGGACAAAGCGCCGGAACGCCCGTGCTCGGTGGCCCACAGGCGCCCTTCATCGTCCCAGGCAAGCCCCTGGGGGTTGCGGTGGCCGTAGGAATAGACCGCGTTCCCGAACGGATTGTCCTCGGGTATCGAGCCGTCGTCCCGGACCCGCAATATTTTCCCCGCGAGCGAACGCGTGCTTTGAGCGGCGTCCTCGTCGCCCGCGTCCCCGGTGGTTATGAATAAGTAGCGGTCCGTTTGTCCCGGCTTGTCGAGCGTCGGGGGCCCGAAGGCGATCCGCCCGCCGTTATGGAAATTGGAGCCGGGCAAGCCGTCCAGGATGATCTCCGGTTCCGAAAGCGCGTTGTCCCGGAAGATATAGCGCACCACCCGGTTCACGGCCCGCCCGCCGCTCTCCGCGGTGAAATAGAGATATATCCGGCGGTTCTTCTCGAAGTCGGGGTGCAGGGCCATTCCCAAGAGTCCGCCCTCGCCGCCCGCGCGCACGCCGCGCACCGGTATCCTCCTGCGTTCCTTGCCGAGCACCGTCAGATAGCCGGGCCGTTCGGTGACGAGCATCCCGCCCTCGGGCAGGAATGCGATCTCCCAGGGAACTTCCAGATCCTCGGCCACGACCTCCAATTCCCGGCCGGTCCCGTTTTGGAGCGTGGAGGACGCAATAGGGGAGTCGGTAGTGGGGGCGGAGGTTTCCGGACGCCAAAAAATGAAGGCCGCTATCACGAGCGCACCCCCGAGCACCGCGCTGACGGCCATCCTGGACATCTTACGGCCATTCTGGACATCTTTGGATTATTAAACGAAGCAAATCGGCTAAATGCCGAATGCCCGGCCTGTCGCCAGGCAATGGGCTCCTGCACGCCGGTCGGCGAAGGTTCTTGCGCCAGAGGAAGCTCTCGGACCCAGCCGCAGCTCGGCACTTCGACAGCGAAGTTGCGGCTGGGGAGAGCGCAGGCGGTCTCCGATCGCAGGAATCGGAGAACCGCCGGTTCCTATGGCGCAAGAACCGAAGCCCCTTGAACCTCAAGACGAGGACGCATAGAATGAACCCATCTCAAAACAAATGGTCCGGGCCATTATTTTCGATGCGGACGGGGTTCTGGTCAAAAGCGAGCGGTTCAGCGATCGCATTGCCCGGGATCATGGCGCCTCCACGGCCGAAGTGGGGCGGTTCTTCAAGAGCGAATTCGCGGAGTGCAAGCTTGGGCGGCGGGACCTGAAGCGGGAATTGGAGAAGCGCGGAGCCGCCTGGGGCTGGCGGGGGAGCGCGGAAGGGCTTATGCGGTATTGGTTCGCGGAAGAGGCGAATCCGTTCGACAAGCATTTGCTTGCGCGCATATCGGAGTTGCGCTCCAAAGGCATCCGCTGTTTCCTCGCGACCAACAACGAGAAATATCGGACCGAGAATTTGTGGAGCGACCGCGGTTTGGGCAAAGAGCTGGATGGGATGTTCTCTTCCGCATATATGGGCGTGATGAAGCCGGACCCGGATTTCTTCGGGGAGATAGCGGACCATCTGCCGGGCACGGCCAAGGAAGAGATACTTTTCGTGGACGGCGATAAGGCCTGCGTGGAAGCGGCGGAGAACTTCGGATTCCGCGCGTATCATTACCGGGATTTCGAAGCGTTCGAGCGCGAGCTGGAGGAACTGCTTAAGCTGTAAAACGGGCCTTATATTGACAAAAAGTATTTATTTCGTATAATTAGTACTTCTTCGGCACGTATTCAGATATTGTGCCGGGAACGGCGGCCCTTTGACTTTTGAATAGGGAGGTATGGATAAATGCAGAAGGCACAGATCGTGGTGGCGGCCATCATCCTCGGCGGGTTGGGCATCGTCCTGAGCCGCACGTTCCGGGGCGAGGAGCGGCCGGTGGAGACGAAGGCCCCCGTCCCGGCGGAGGAAACCTACCTGGAGAAAGAGCAGAAGCGTCTGAACGCCATCTTCCGCGAGTACGCGGAGGAAGACGTCGCGGCGCACCGGGAGGGCGTGAACGTGAACCTGCCACCCCGCGTGAAGGCGCAGTACGACGCCTTCGAGATGCGCGAGGGGGTGAACGACCCGCGGAATCTTGAGCGTTCGGTCGGCTGGGGCGTCGGCACCTACCGGGGGCGGAAGGTCGAGTTCTTCGCCTACACGGTGAAGGACTTCGCGGTGGAGCTCGCGCTCTCCGCGCGGCTCACGGACGCCGATCTCGGCCGCATCCGCAAGATGAAGGACGAGGAGTTCTTCGAGGGCTCCGTCGAGGCCGCGATCCCGGACGGGAAGGGCGGCCCACATCTGCCGGGAACGGAGACCTGGATCCGGCGGTACTATCCGGGCGAACCGCCCTGCGTGATGCCGGAGATGCGCCCGTGCTACATGGGCGGTCTCATGGAGACGCTCCTGCGGGATCTTCGTTCCGCCGTGCCCGGCCTGCGCCTGGAGGTCAAGGGCCGGTTCCCGTGGAGCTAGTATCGTATAGGAGGCCGCGGCCTATCCGCGGCGAGACATGCCCGTTCAACGTGAACGGGCATTGTCATTTTTATCCTCCTCCGCGAAGCGGAGAAAGCCCCTACCGCGGGAGCAGGGATGGACGAAGGCATCCTTCGTTAATGCCGAATAAAATCCGTTCCGCCGCACGCTTCCTGCCGATAAGTTTCTGATATCCATCCCTCGCGGCGTTTGATTTTACCGCTATACTTAAGTAAAGCGCGGAAAATAAAGTTGGGAGCGGACCTCCTTGCGGCCAGCGCAAGCCGGGAGACGGCGGTGCGGCCGCTTCTATAGACATCAAAATTCCCCTTGGTATCAATCCCTGCCCCCAAGGGTCATGTGCGCGCAATTTCCCCCGCTATACTTAAGTAAAGCAGGGGAAATTGTTTAGATTTCGTTCGTGAAAGGGGACTATCCCGGCTGCGCACGGGCGGAGATTCCAGCGGGATTGACCTGCGGCGGGGCGGGTCTATGATGAGGGTATGAAAACCGTCTTGCAGCATATTTCTTTGAACGTTTCGGATCTTGCGAGGTCCAAGGCGTTCTATAAGGAAGTTCTGGGATATTTGGGTTTCCACGTGAAAAGCGAGGGTAAGGATTACATCGGTCTTGGGAACGGGATGACGGGCATTTGGCTCTCGGAGGCGGAGCCGGATCGGAAGGGAAAATTGCACCGCAAGAATCCCGGCGTGAATCACCTGGCCTTTCGGGCGGAGAGCAGGGAGGAGGTGGAGCGCTTCGCGGAGTTCCTGAAGGAGAAGGGCATACCGGCGCTGTACGGTTCGCCCCGGCTTTTTCCCGAATACGGCAAGGATTACTACGCCGTTTATTTCGAGGACCCCGACCGTTTGAAATTAGAGCTGGTGAGCGGCGAATCTCCTTCTTGACCCCCGTCCGGGCGGGTCTAAAATGATGGCATAATCCCCGCGGAAACCCGCACGGCGGAGATAAACTGAAGGTGCGTAGAATTACACCCTAGAATTAAATGGAGGAAAAACTGAAAAGTGAAATCCGGCGCAGTGGAAACAATCTTCATCTGCAAGTAGCAGAGATATTGGAGAAAGCAAGATGGAAGGTCGAGATCAGCTCTTACTATTTCGACGAGTCGGCAGAGAAACCTCGAGAAATAGATATAATTGCCTCAAAAGAAGTTGTTTTAATTTCTGAACACGAAGGTACAGTAATCGGCCGGTTTAATATTTTTTTATTTGTCGAGTGTAAATATTTCAATTCAGAAATAGCTTTTTGGAAACAGCCGGTTAATCCAAAATGGATCATGCCAGCGATAAAATTATATGGTCTGAATAAAGAAGAAATCTTTAAAAAAGGAGAACATCATTATTATATTGGCAGCGTTGGTAAGCTATATGAGCCTAGTAAGGATAGAGATATTTTTGACGCCCTCACCCAACCCATAAAGTCTTTAACCTATTTTCTAGAAAGTTCGCCACGTAATGGGCTTTACTATCCTATTGTTGTGTATGATGGGATTCCTGGTGTTTACGCGTTAGATACGAAAAAAGAATTAGATGATGCAGAGCTTCTGAATAATCTGATTGTAGATATGAATTATTCTTATAGAAGTCTAGTCGGCAGTCGGAACCTAATGCACGAGAGATTTTTCATAGATTTTTGTAACAAGGAGGACCTAGGAAAGTTGTTGGATAGAATTGATCGCGAGAAGCAGAGAATCTGCTCATTTATTAGTACCTCCAAGAAAGTTCCCGAGTACATTTTACGCGAAGTCATATAAAAACTTACTAGAATCACAGAATAACACATTGGATTACCCCCGCCCCCATATTCCGAAGGTGGTAAGCAGACCGCGCAAGGGCACGGTATTTTATTTGTTTGTGTCAATTACCGACGCTCGCAGGTATTGACAAATATTACATTTAGTGCTACTATAAAAAAAGCGTTGCAGTGCAACGTACGAGCAGTGCTCGAGACTGGAGGTCAGTATGTCAAACATCATCGGGTTCAGGCCCCCTTCGCGGATGTTCCAGATCATCAAGATCATGGGAATCCCCGCGAGCAGCATTCCCTCACTGCATGAAGCGGTCGCGAAGATTCGGAGGACCGCCTTCCGCGAAGTGCAGGTGAAGACCGGTAGGGGAGGGGTGACGACAGACGAGTGCGTGCGCATCATCTCGTCACGACTGGACGAGGAGTACGGGACGTACACGGTCGAGATCGAACTGGATATGGCGATCTGGTACAACGGTATCCGGCGCGCACCGTTCGATTCCGACGGGGAAGACTGGAACGAGGATGAGACGGGGACGTACTACCTCTCCCAGGACCTCCCGCTCTCCATCTACCGTGCCCTCGGCGTGTACCCCGAGAAGCCGGAGATCGTCCCGGACGAGCCGGTGGACATCATCGGGTACAAGGAGTAGTGAGCGGCGGGCAGGCACAGAACATCGTGTCTGCCCGCTAATCATTTTGGGAATTGACATGGTGCAGAAATTTTATTATCCTACCCTCACGTTCCGAAGACAAAGGGCAGCCGACCAAACGGCATAAGACCCTTCGAGGAAGCAGTGATTTTACTGCTTTTGTCGCCCGAACGGGCGATTTATTGTTTGAGGAACGGGCTACCCACGCCTGCGGCGGGGTGCTCAATTCCGTAGCTTAATTTCCTGCGCATTCGCTTGGAAATTCAGACGGAATTGGCAAAGGTCGTAATAACCGCGATGCGAATGATGCGAATACCATGCGAATGCCGCGAATGACCTATTCGCAGATTCGGATGTATTCGTAGATTCGGATTGCGTTATCGAGATGAAATCTCGTAATCAAAAACAGGTGGAATTGGACAAAGCGCGCGGACTGCTCCTGAAGAGCGAGGCCGTGCTTCTGGTGGATTTCTCCAAGGTGAAGACCGCGGACCTGCGGAATCTCCGCAAGGAACTTAAGGGCGCGGCGAACCCCTTCCTGGTCATCAAGAAACGCCTGCTGGGACTGCTTCTCAAGGAAAAGGGGATGGAGCTCCAGGGCGGGGACTTCAAGGTCCCCACGGGCGCGGTGTTCGCCTCCTCGCTTGAGGCGGCGGCCGGCTCGGTGTATCGCTTCTTCGCCGGACTCGAAAAGGAGAAGAAAATAGAGGGAGTGAAGATACTGGGCGGGTTCGATATCCAGACCAAGGAATTCGTCCCGGCGGAAAGGATCGTGTTCATCGGCGGCCTGCCTCCGAGGGAAGCGCTCCTGGGCCAGCTCTTGTACATGCTTGCGGCCCCCATCCGTTCCTTCCTGTACGTGTTGGACCAAAAGTCCAAGCAAACAACCTAAGGTCGAAAAAAAATAACGCGATGCGAATGCCGCGAATGATCTATTCGCAGATTCGGATGTATTTGCAGATTAGTATCGCGTGCGAATGAAATGAGCAACGAAAAATTCAACGATATAATCGCGAAGATCGAGGGCTTGACCTCCGTGGAACTCGCGGAGCTCGTGAAGGCGCTCGAGGAGAAGTTCGGCATTTCCGCGGCGGCCCCGGTCATGGCCGGCGGGAACGGCGGCGGAGCTGCGGTGGAGGAGAAGACCTCTTGGAACATCATGCTCAAGTCCGGCGGCGAGCAGAAGATAAACGTCATCAAGGTGGTCCGCGAAGTCACCGCCCTGGGCCTCAAGGAGGCCAAGGACCTGGTGGACGGCGCGCCCAAGGTGGTCAAGGAGGGCCTCAAAAAGGAAGAGGCCGAAGAGATAAAGACCAAACTCGAGGCGGCCGGCGCAGTGGCGGAGATACAGTAGAATTCCTCGGTTCACAAAAAACCGCCGTTATGGCGGTTTTTTGATTGTGCACCCTGTAGGGATCGGACCTACGGCCTCGCCGATGTGAACGGCGCGCTCTGCCACTGAGCTAAGGGTGCTACGCCATTCTTATTTATCATAAATCCGCCCTGTTTTCAAATAGCCGGAACTACTCGTGAGAAGACTCGCTCCTTTGTTGGGCCTCGTCTTATTTCCACCGCTATATTTAAGTAAAGCGCAGGGAAATGGCCCCGGTTTGATTATTCCCGCCCGGCCGTATAATTAGGCATATGAAGCGCAAACTGGCCTACGGGTTCCTGGTCCTTGCGGTCCTTCTCGGCGCGGCGGCATATTTCTTCACCCTCACGTCGCAGGAAGTGGAGGCGGAGCTCCGGAAAGCGGAAGAGATGAGCTCACAGCGGGAAGCGGCTGATTGGCAGAATTACATCCGGTTCGTCGGTTTTTATAACTGGCGGCCGGTGGTGCGGGTCTATGTCTGTTTCGGCGATGTCTGTCCCGCGAACGGCGGTTATTTCCTGGAGTACTTCGACCCGCGGGGCTTGGACGAGGAAAAGTGTGAGAACATCGGCGGTAGACCCATCTAGGGCATCGGCTGGACCGCGGTTTACGGCGGTTGCGAGGTCCGGCCGTGATCTCGGCCGGAATTTCGTATAATACCCGTATGGAATATCAAACCAAGCGTTTGTACCGGTCGCGGGAGGAGCGGGTCTTGGCCGGCGTGTGCGGCGGACTTGCGGAGTATTTCGCGGTGGATCCCGTGCTAATGCGGGTCGGTTTCGTGGTCCTGGGGCTCTTGAACGGCATCGGCGTCCTGGGCTACATCATCCTTGCCCTGGTGGTCCAGGAAAAACCCGGCGAGGGTCCCCGGCCGGCGGCGGGGGACGATGCGGAACGCGCCGTGAACGCGGTGAAGGAAGGATTTCAGGCGGTCCGGGAATCCGCGGAAAAGCCGAAGGGATCCGCTCCGGGATCTCCGGAGCCGGCCCGGGTGAACCGCGGGCGTTTTCAGACTTTTTTGGGCGCCGCGCTCATACTCATCGCCGTCTTCATTTTCGCGGACCAGGTTTTCCGGGTGATCATTCCCTGGCGGGTCATCTGGCCCTCGCTCATCCTGGTTCTGGGCTTGTATTTCCTGCTCCGTCCGCGCCGCTGATTCTTTGACCCGCAGGCCGGACTTCGGTAGGATTAGGGCCATATAACCGTGGCCCCCGAAACGTCCGCTATAACTGGGGAGGTCCGAATTTGCGCCAATTGCCAGGCTGAATTCCGCATCGAGCCGGAGGACTTCGGCTTCTATCAAAAGATGCAGGTACCGCCGCCGACCTGGTGCCCGGAATGCCGCCTGCAAAGGCGCCTGGCGGAGCGGAACGAGCGGACCTTCCACCGCCGCAAATGCGACGCCCCCGGGCATACGGAGGACATAATTTCCATTTATTCCCCGGACCGGCGCCTGCGCGTCTACGACCTGGATTTCTGGTGGTCGGACAAATGGGATCCGCTGTCCCACGGCCTACCTGGTCACCGCCGGCTGGAACAACGAGGATTCCATCTACAGCAACCGGATATCTTACTGCAAGAACACGGCGGATTCCTACGTCTGCCACAAAACTGAATACGGGTACGAGAACGTCTACTGCAAGGATTCCAACCGTCTGTTCTTCAGCCGGAACTCGGAGGGCTGCAGCAACTCCTATTTCCTATATGACTGCGCGAACTGTTCGGATTGCATCGCCTGTACCGGCCTGCGGAACAAAAGCTACTGCATCTTCAACCGGCAATATTCCAAAGAAGAATATAAGAATAGGATCGCCGAACTGCGGCTTGACACGCGCGAGGGCCTCGCCCGCCTGCGCGAGAAGTTGGAGGAACTGCGCCTGGGAGCCATCCACCGATACGCGAACATCTACCGCTCCGAGAGCGTGGTGGGGGACAACATCGAGAATTCCCGGAACTGTCATTATTGCTTCGACCTGGCAGGGGAGGCGGAGAACGTGAAGTATTCCAACTGGGGGACCTACGGCCTCAAGGATTCCTACGACACCGGCCCGGGCACGGGCGGCAAATCGGAAATGGTGTACGAGGGCGTGAGCATCGGGGTGAACAACGGCAACTGCGCGTTCGGCACCATCGTCTGGTATTCGAACGGCGTCCGGTACGGGTTCAACTGCCACAGCTCCCAAAACCTGTTCGGCTGCGTTTCCGTCCGGAGCAAACAGTACTGCATCCTGAACAAGCAATATACCAAGGAGGAATACGAAGCCCTGGTGCCGAAGATAATCGAACACGTGAACGCGATGCCTTACCGGGATGCGAAGGGCCGGGAGTATAGGTACGGGGATTTCTTTCCGGTGGAAATATCGCCGTTCTTCTACAACGACACCATCGCGCAGGAATATTTTCCGTTGACCAAGGAGCGGGCCGCGGGGGAGGGCTATCCCTGGCAGGACCCGAAGGAGAAGGCATACCAGCCGACCAAGATCGCGGAAGACCTGCCGGATTCCATCCGGGACGTCCCGGACTCTATTATGAATGAAGTGATCGCCTGCGCGCACGGCGGGACCTGCAGGCATGGCTGCAGCACCGCGTTCAAGATAATCCCGGCGGAACTTGCGTTCTACCGGCAGTTCGATCTGCCTCTGCCGCAGTTTTGCCCGAACTGCAGGCACCACGCGCGCCTCGCTCAGCGGAATCCGATGAAACTGTGGAGCAGAAAATGCCAGTGCCAAAGCGGACAAGGAACGTACCGGAACACGGCCGCGCATTTCCACGGGGATTCGCCCTGCCCGAACGAGTTCCAAACGACCTATGCCCCCGAAAGGCCGGAGACGGTGTATTGCGAACAGTGCTACCAGGCGGAAGTAGCATGAATCGGGAGTCGGACAAAAAGAAATGAACACAGAAACCCGCAATTGCCAGAACTGCAAAGCCGCGTTCGTTATCGAACCGGACGATTTCGCTTTCTACGAGCGCATCCAGGTGCCGCCCCCGACATTCTGTCCCCGCTGCCGCGACCAACGGCGGATGGCCTTCCGCAACGAGCGCTCGCTTTACCGCCGGAAATGCGATCTGTGCGGGAAGAACATCATTACGCGGTTCTCGCCGGATAAGCCCTATCCGGTGTATTGCCGGGAATGCTGGTGGTCCGACAAATGGGACCCGAAGTCCTTCGGCAAGGATTACGACTTCTCCCGCCCGTTCTTCGAGCAGTTCAAGGAGCTTCTCTATTCTGTCCCGCAGGTCGCGCTCATAACTTCGAATACGGTCCAGAGCGACTGGGTGAACCAGGAAACGGACGATAAGAATTGCTACCTGAATTTCGGCGGCCATTTTAACGAGGACTCCGCCTACAACATCTTCGAACTGCGCGGCAAGGATTCTTTCGACAATTACTGGCTTTTGGGCAGCGAACTCTGCTACGAATCCATAAACTGCGAGAACTGCTATCAAGCGCTCTTCTCCCGCGATTGCACGGATTGCCGCAACACGACGCTATCCATGGATTGCCACAATTGCTCGGACTGTTTCGGTTGCGCCGGACTGCGCAACAAGCGCTATCACATCTGGAACCGGCCGCACACCAAGGAGGAATACGAGAAATTTCTGGCGGAGAACCCGTTGACGCACTCGAATCTGGAACGGCTCCGGGCGGAGGCCGAAAAAGTTTGGCTTTCCGTCCCGCGGCGTTTCGCGGCCATTTATAAATCCAAGGACGTGACTGGGGACATCCTGTCCGAATCCAAAAATTCCAAGGACTGCTGGTTTTCCGAGAAGTTGGAAGACACCAAGCATATTTACATCGCCGCGGATCTCAAGGACTGCTGGGACATAACCGCCGTAGGCTGGTCGGAGCTCGCGTACGAGAGCGCGCATGCGATGGGCATCAACAGCTCGAAATTCTGCACTTACAGCATCGTAAGCGGCACCGGGGCGCCCGCCTCGGTGAATCTGGAATACTGCTACGGCACGGTGACCAGCAACAACTGTTTCGGCTGCGTGAATCTGAGCAAGGGGGAGCACTGCATTTTAAACAAACAGTATTCCAAGGAAGAATACGCAGAGCTTAAGAAAAAGATAATCCGGCAGATGTCGGAAATGCCTTACCGGGACCGTTTGGGCAGGGAATACCGCTACGGCGAATTTTTCCCCTCCGAGATATCGCTCTACGTGTATAACGAGACCGGCGCGCAGGATTATTACCCGCTGACCCGGGAGAAAGCGGAGGCGCAGGGTTTCACGTGGCAGGAGATGGAGGATGTCCACGAAGCCGTTCCTGATCTTCCGGTGCCCGATGACATCCGGGAGGTGAGGGACGACATTTTGAACCAAACCCTGAAGTGCGAAGTGTCCGGGCGTCCGTATCGGATAATTCCCATGGAACTTCAATTTTATCGGCGCTTGCAGCTGCCTTTGCCGCGCCGCGCGCCGGAGCAGCGCCAAAGGGACCGCATCCGGAAACTTCTGCCCAAGGTCCTTCACCGCAGGCAATGCGATTGCGAAGGAAGCGGTGGGAAATACGCCAACCAGACCGAGCATTTTCACGGAGAGGAAAAATGCCCGAACACCTTCGAGACCCCGTACGCGTCGGACCGCCCGGAGACCGTATACTGCGAACAGTGCTACCAGGCCGAAACCGCATGAATCGGGAGTCGGGAGTCGGATAAAAAAAGATGAACGCAGAAACCCGCAACTGTGAGAACTGCAAGACCCAGTTCACGATCGAACCGGATGACTTTGGTTTCTACGAGAAGATGCAGGTTCCGACGCCCACCTGGTGCCCGGAGTGCCGTTCCATGCGCAGGATGACCTGGCGGAACGAAAGGCTCCTTTACCACCGGGATTCTTTGGACGGCAAAAAGGTCATCTCTTGTTTTTCTCCCGGGAGCGGAGTGAACGTTTACGATCGGGATATGTGGTGGTCGGATAATTGGGATCCGCTTTCGTTCGGAGCGGACTACGATTTTAGCCGCCCGTTCTTCAAGCAGTACCGGGAACTGCTGGAAAGAGTGCCCATGCCGGCGATGTTCACCTCTCGGGCGACCAACAGCGATTATTGCAATCACTCCGGGGAGATAAAGGACTGCTATTTGGCGCATGCGGTATGGGGCGGTGAACGTCTCTTGTGCCTGGCGAAAGCCATATTCTGCAAAGACGCCATGGACTCCCTGAATCTTACGAACTCCGAATTGTGCTACGAGGTCATCAATTCCTCCAAGATGTACAATTCCTATTTCTGCCAGGATTGCGAGAGTTGTACGGACTCGGCCTTTTTGTTCCAATGCCGGGGTTGCAGCAACTGCTTCGGCTGTTCCAATTTGAGGAGCAAGTCCTATCACATCTTCAACCAACCTTATACCAAGGAAGATTACGAGAAAAAGATCAGGGAGTTGGACCTGGGTAGTTATCGAGCCCTGGGTGATGCGATGGCCAAGTTCGGCGATCTGAAAAGGAATTCCCTGAGGAAGTTCGCCAATTTTACCAAGGTTGATGATTGCACCGGGGACAACCTGGCCAACGTCAGTAATTGCAAGAATTGCTTTGATTTCAGCAATGACGTCAAGGATTGCGCATTCGTGACCCACGGGGGAGTGAGATTGACCGACTCTTATGACGGTTACGGCGTGGGGGAAACCACAGAACTGCTGTATGAATCGGTGGATACCGGTGCGAACGGGACGAAATTCCTGTTCGACATATTCGTCTGGGGCGGACATAACGTGCAGTACTCTTACGCCTCGCACGGCTGCCAGAATCTCTTCGGCTGCATCGGTCTCCGCAACAAGCAGTACTGCATCCTGAACAAGCAATACACCAAGGAAGAGTACGAGACGCTAGTGCCGAAGATAATCGAGCATATGAATTCCATGCCCTATGCGGACCAACAGGGCAGGGTATATAAATATGGAGAATTTTTCCCCCCGGAACTCTCGCCCTTCGCCTACAACGAGACCATCGCGCAGGAATACTATCCCTTGGCCCGGGGCGAGGCGGAGTCCAGGGGGTTCAGCTGGAGAGAGCCGGAAGTCAGGCAGTATCAGATAACCAAAACAGCCCGGGACCTGCCCGACCACATCAAAGATGCGGACGACTCCATGCTTCAGGAAACCATCGAATGTTCTCACCGCGGGGAATGCAACCATCAGTGTACCGGCGCTTTCAAATTGATCCCTGCGGAATTGCAGTTCTACCGACGCATGACCCTGCCCTTGCCCCGCCTGTGTCCCAACTGCCGGCACTTTGAGCGCCTGGCCCAGCGGAATCCCATCCGCCTCTGGTCCCGGGACTGCATGTGCGAAGGCAAGACGGACAGATATCCCAATGCCAGCGCCCATTTCCACGGAGAAGGGAAGTGCCCCAATAAATTCGAGACCCCCTACGCTCCCGACCGTCCCGAAACGGTCTACTGCGAGCAGTGTTATAACGCGGAAGTGGTGTGAATCGGAAGTCGGGGGTCGAGGGTCGGGAGTCGGATAAAAAAAGATGAACGCAGAAACCCGCAATTGCCAGAACTGTCCCGCTGCGCGGGATCTCGCGAAGCGAGACAAAAGCCATGAGTGAGTCCAAGATATGTCAAAACTGTAAAGCCGCGTTCACTATCGAACCGGCGGACTTTCGGTTTTATGAGCGAATGCAGGTTCCGCCGCCCACCTGGTGCCCGGAGTGCCGTCTTCAGAGGCGCTGGGCCTGGCGGAACGAACGCGGTCTGTATAAACGTTCTTGCGATATGTGCAAAAAAGAGATCATTGCCATGTATCCGGCGGACGTGCCTTTTCCGGTCTACTGCCGGGATTGCTGGTATTCCGACCAATGGGACCCGCTTGCCTATGGCCGGGATTACGATCTTCAAAAACCGTTCTTTGTGCAATTCAAAGAATTGCAGGAAGCGGTGCCGCGCATCGCCTTGCAGGTCTCGGAATCCGTGAACTGCGATTACGCGAATCAGATCGCCAATTGTAAGAACTGCTATCTGGTCTGGTCCGGCTCGGAGAACGAGGATTCCATGTTCAGCTACCGTCTGCACAAATCCCGCCGGATAGCCGACTCGTTCATGATCCTGCGCTCCGAGAACACCTATCAGGCCATGGATTGCACGGATTCCGCGGACGTACTGTTCTCCCACAATTGCGTCGGAGGCGTGGACCTGGCTTTTTGCTATGACATCCGCAACTCTCAAAATTGCGCCATGAGCGCCAATTTGCGTCGGGCAAGCCACGTTTTTCGAAACCGCCAGATGGACAAGAACGAATACGACTCGGAACGGAACGCCATGGATACCGGCTCCTATCGCAAGCTTCGGGAATACGAGCGGGAATTCGCGGAGGTTAAACGGAAAGCCATCCACAAATTCGCGGATATCACCCAGAGCGTCAACTCCACCGGGCATTCCATTTCCAGCTCCAAGAACGCCAGAAACTGCTTCAACACCGATAAGATCGAGGATTGCGCTTATTGCATCCTGCTGAACGACACCAAAGACGCGATGGATGTGAATAACGGCTGTTGCGTCGCGGAACGCGTCTATGAGACATCGACCATGGGCGTCAAGGCCTCGGACATCAAATTTTGCGTGGATGCCTGGCCGGAGGTCACCAACGCGACCTACAGCGACAGTTGCCGCAACGGCGCTCGGGACGTGTTCGGCTGCATATCCGTCCGGAAGCGGCAGTACTGCATCCTGAACAAGCAATATACCAGGGATGGGTACGAGGCCTTGGTGCCGAAGATCATCGAGCATATGAACAAGATGCCCTATACCGACCGGCAGGGGAGGGTGTATAAATACGGCGAGTTCTTCCCCCCGGAACTTTCGCCTTTCCCTTACGGCGACACCACTGCGCAGGATTATTTTCCCTTGTCGGACGAAGAGGTTCAGGCCCGGGGTTTTCGCTGGCTTCCGGCGGTCCGATCCGAGCACAAGCCGGATATCGGGGCCGAAGATCTGCCGGATCATATCAAGGACGTGTCCGATTCGATCCTGGAGAAAGTTGTCGGCTGCGCTCATCAAGGCAAATGTTCGCATCGCTGCGTAGGGGCTTTTAAGATCGTACCGGAGGAGCTCGCCCTGTATAGGCGGATGAATCTGCCCTTGCCCCGGGAGTGCCCCAATTGCCGCCACTACGGCCGGATAGAAAAGCGGAACCCGCTTCGGCTCTGGGAAAGACAATGCATGTGTGCCATGGAGAAACACGGCCATGCCGGACCCTGTGCGAACAAATTCCAAACCTCCTACGCTCCCGACCGTCCCGAAACGGTCTACTGCGAAGCCTGCTACAATGCCGAAGTGGTGTGAATCGGTAGTCGGGAGTCGAGGGTCGGGAGTCGGATAAAAAAGATGAACGCAGAAACCCGCAAATGTGAGAACTGCAAACAACCGTTCGTTATCGAGCCGGAGGACTTCGGTTTCTACCAGAAGATGCAGGTTCCGCCGCCCACCTGGTGCCCCGACTGCCGGATGCTCCGCAGAATGATCTGGCGGAACGAGCGCGGTTTGTACCGGGATAAATGCGGACTGTGCGGCAAGAATATCCTGTCCATGTACTCCGGAGACAGGAAGTATCCGGTGTACTGCCGGGACTGCTGGTGGTCGGACAAGTGGGACCCGCTTTCATTCGGGCGGGAACTCGACACGGCCCGGCCGTTCCTGGAGCAATTCCGGGAATTGGACGAACGAGTGCCGCGGATGAACCTTTGGCAGGTGAACGTGCAGAATTCCGATTTCGCCAATTTCGTCCGCGACGAAAAAGAGGTTTATCTGTCGTATTCCGTGATCCAGGCGGAAAACATCTATTTTTCCAAAAACGTGGACAACGCCTTCAGCATCTTTGACAGCTTGGATGCGCACGATTCCGAGAATTGCTACCAATGCGTGAAGCCGTCCAAGGATTTCAACTGCAGATACGCGGTTTACTCCCGCAGCTGCATAGATTCCGCCTTTATCTATGATTGCGTCAATTGCACGAACTGTTTCATGTCCTCGAATTTAAGGAACAAAGAATACTATTTCCGGAATCAGCCTCATACCCGGGAAGAATATCTCGCCAAACTGAAAGAAGTGAACCAGGGAAGCTGGAGCGTCTTGCAGGAGCTCACCTTGGAATTCCGGGAACTTATGCGCAAATCCTTGAATAAATATGCGCAGATCACCACCAGTACGGCGACCACGGGAAACGACCTGGAGAACTGCAAGAACGTCCATGATTCTTTTAACGGGTTCGACATGGAGAATATCCGCTATTCCGTGCGCTGTCTTAAGGGCAAGGATTCCATGGATATCACGAATATCGGACGGAATACAGAGCTTATCTACGAGTCCGTTTCCGGCGGAGCGGAGAACAGCAATCTTCTGGCGTTCGCTTCCAATTCCTTCGGCGGGATGACCGATGGTTGGTATACGGATTACTGCCATTCTTCTTCCCATCTCTTCGGCTGCGTGGGCCTTAGGAACAAGCAGTACTGCATCCTGAACAAGCAATATACCAAGGAGGAATACGAGGCGTTGGTGCCTAGGGTGATAGAGCACATGAATAATATGCCTTATACCGACCAACAGGGCAGGATATATAAATACGGCGAGTTCTTTCCGCCGGAATTCTCGCCTTTCGCCTACAACGAAACCATCGCCCAGGAATATTTCCCCTTGGCCAAGGCGGAGGCCCTGGAGAGGGGCTACCGCTGGAAAGAACCGGATGCCAAGGATTACGCCGCGACCAGGAAGCCGGAGGATCTCCCGGATCATATCAAGGACGTCAAGGATGATATCCTCCAAGAGACCGTCGGCTGCGCGCATGCGGCTCCGCCGGCCGGCGGATGCAACCACCAGTGCACGGTTGCTTTCAAGATAATACCCAAAGAGCTGGAATTTTACCGCCGCTCGACCCTGCCCCTGCCCCGCCTCTGTCCCAACTGCCGGCACTACGAGCGATTGGCGCAGAGAAACCCCCTGAGGCTCTGGCACCGGCAGTGCATGTGCGATAAAGCCGGCCACGCCCATTCCGGCCCGTGCCAAAACGAATTCGAGACCAGCTACGCTCCCGAAAGGCCGGAGATAGTATACTGCGAAGCCTGCTACAATGCCGAAGTCGTTTAAATCAAAAAGGCGGAGTCTCGCCGGAGCCCCAAGGGCGAAGGAGGACGAGCAGTGTTATAACGCCGAAGTGGTATGAACGCCATGAGCTCCAAAACGCCCCGATTCGATGAGGCCCTGGGAAAGATCTTGGCGGATGTCGTTCCGCATGAGCGGACATGCGGGCGATGCCGGGAGCCGTTTTCGATACTCAAAGAAGACATCGATTTTTATCGCATGCTTCGGGTCCCTCTTCCTGCTCATTGCCCGCTGTGCAGAAAGAAAAGGAGAATGGGACATCTCATGCGCCTTCCCAGGTTCTTTAAGAAAAAATGCTTTGCACCCGGACATTCCGAAGAAGTTATCACTGTTTTTCCTCCGGGCACGCCCCATAAGATTTTTGATTTTTCCTTTTATCATTCGGACGACTGGGATCCTTTGAATTACGGTAGGGACATTGATCCGGACCGGCCTTTCTGGGAGCAGTTAAGCTCATTTTTCTTTGAGATCCCCCATATGCCGCTCGAGAAAGATCCATTGGCCGTGAACAGCGATTACACCCTGGGGGGCAAGGGAGGTAGGGACAATTATTATTCCGGCATGGCCTTTGGAACGGAGGGCGCGTATTACTGCTTGGATGCGCGATTTTCCAAGGATGTTTTCGACTGCAATCTTGTAACCAGCTGCGAACTCTGCTATCAATCGGTCGGTTCCAGCGGTTGCAGCAATTGTTCTTTCGTTGATGACTGCGAGAACTGCATAAATTCGTCTTTCTTGTTCGATTGTAAAAATTGCTCGGACTGCTTCTTTTCCTTCAATCTTCGGAACAAGAGCTATGTTTTCGGGAACGAACAGCTGACCAAGGAAGGATACGAGAAAAAAATAGGGGAGATCGACCTGGGGAACCGGGAAACACTGAATGATTATTGGGGTAAATTCCGGGATTTCACTGCGGGAGCCGTCCGACGGAACCTGCACAACGTGAATGCCGTGAATTCCCTGGGCGAGGGCCTCACCGACTGTAAGAGTTGCCATTTGGTGTTCCGCGCCAGCGGGTCCGAGAACAGCAGATATTGCGATTTGGTGGTTTCAGCGAAAGATTGTATGGATATGCTGAACACCGCCTCGGGAGAAAGGAATTACGAATCAGTGGTCACTCTGGGTCGGGAGAATAGGTTTTGCCTGTTCGCCAGGAACGTGAATGACAGCGAATACTGCGTGGAATGCAAAAACTGCGAATCTTGTTTCGGTTGTGTCGGGCTAAGGGACAAGAAGTTCCATATCTTCAATAAGCCGTACGGAGAAGACGAATATTGGAGAATGGTGGATGACATAAAGTCCAAAATGCTCCAAAGAGGGGAATACGGCGAATTTTTCCCGCTTGAGCTCGGATTGATGCCGTATCAGAACAGTTTTGCCCAAAGATTTTTCGTTTTGGATCCGAGATCCGCGGCAGAAACAGGCACCCCCTGGTATGATGAGCCCGAACCCAGGGTTCCCCGGGAGGAAGTGATGCGCGCTGCGAATCTGCCGGTTCATATCAAGGATGTCTCCGATAAAATTTTGGAAAAAACCGTGGAATGCGAGGCAACGGGGAAGTTCTTCAGATTTTCCAAGAATGAACTGGATTTTTATCGCCGCCGGGGCCTGCCGCTTCCGGATAAGCATCCCTGGGCCAGAATGCAGGAGAGGACGACCCGGGAGCGGGGGATAGTTCTGTATGAATTCACCTGCCCGAATTGCGGCGAATCTTCGTATTCTTCCTATGATCCCGGTGCTCAGAAAAAATATAAGATCTTCTGTGAGAAATGTTATCTGCAGGCGGTCGTCTGAAAACTATGCCGAACGAAACCAAAACACATTCGACAAGCCCAGCCTCTCCGACCTGCCAGAACTGCAAGGAGCCGTTCACCATCGAACCGGAGGACTTTGGGTTCTATGAGCATATCAATGTGCCTCCGCCGACCTTCTGTCCCGATTGCCGGTTCCAAAGGCGGCTCCTCTTCTGGAACGCGGTCAATCTCTATAAACGGACATGCGATCTTTGCCGGAATTTTCACATATCCGTATATCCGCCGGAAGCGCCGTACAAGGTCTATTGCGCGAAATGCTGGTGGTCGGACAACTGGGACGCTCGGGATCACGGCCGGGAATACGATTTCAAGCGGCCGTTCTTCGAACAGCTGAACGAGCTGTGGCATGAAGTGCCCCTTTTGGGGATGTCGCAGGACCTGATGACGCAGGAAACCTGTCCCTACAGCCACGATGCCGGGCACCTCAAGAACTGCTATCTGATCTTCCATGCCGAATCTTCCGAGGATTCCGCCGCCGGCTATTTCGTCGGTTACAGCCAGAATGTTTTTGACAGCACGGCCATCGAGCAGAGCCAGATACTTTATGATTGCATGCACTGTTACCGGGCCAATCGCTGCATCGGTATCCGGCATCAGCTCTCCGAGTCAATTGATTGCTTGTTCTGCCGGGATTCTCAGAACTGCCAGAACTGTTTTGCCTCCGCGAATCTGAGGAACAAGAAATATTACGCGTGGAACAAACCCCTTACCAAGGAAGAATATCTTGCGGAGGTAGGGAAGTATGATATCGGCTCTTACAAGACCTACAAGGAATTGCAGGCCAAAGCGGAGGAATTCTGGAAGACGCAGATCCCCAAATCGGAATACAACGAATTCGTGACCAATTGTACCGGTCCGAACATATTCCATTCCAAGAACGTGAAGGATGGGATCGAAACCTACGGGACCGAAGATTCCCGGTATGTGTTCCGGATGTGGGGGCCCAACAATAACTGCTACGACATATCCATGTGGGGGATAAACCTCACTAATTCCTACGAGGGAGTGGTGGTGGGCGGAGAATCGGACCGGTTGCTCTTCTCGCGGGAGGCGGGACTGAACGCTTCTGATATCCGGTATTCGACGCTCTCCACCGGCGGTAGCCACCACTTCGGGTGTGTCAGCATGAAAAAGGGGAATTATGCGATCTTGAACCGCTTGTATCCAAAGGAGGAATACGAACGGATAACGGCGGCTATCCGGGAGCAGATGGGCGCCATGCCCTATACCGACGCCAGGGGGTGCGTTTACAAATACGGCGAGTTCTTCCCGCCGGAAATGTCTCCTTTCCCGTACAACGCCACCCTGGCTCAGAATTTCTTTCCGCTCACCAGGGAGGAAGCAGCCTCGAAAAAATACGCATGGCGGGAACCGGATAAGGAGGAATACGCGCCCACTCTCAAGGCGGCGGACCTGCCCGATCATATCAAGGATGCTCCCGACTCCATACTCGAGGAGCGGATATCGTGCGTAAAGTGCGGACGCGCCTACCGGGTGATAAAAATGGAACTGGATTTTTACCGGCGCATTAACGTGCCGCTGCCGCGAGAGTGCCCCCAGTGCCGGATAGACATGAAGCTCGACCAATGGGTGAAGGATAACCGGCGCATCCGACGGACCTGCGCGAACTGCGGCAAGGATATGGAATCCAAATATCCCGAATCGGAAGCTCCCAAGGTCTATTGCAAGAAGTGCTATCAGGAATCGATCCTATGAGCGAGACGCGAAGTTGCCGGTTCTGCGGGAAGGAATTCCTCATCGTGCCCGAGGATCTGGCTTTCTACGCTCGCTTGGACGTGCCGCCGCCCACCTGGTGCCCGGAGTGCCGGAACATCCGCCGGATGGCCGCGAGAGAGATCCGGACGTTCCACCGCGGCGCCTGCAAGCTGTGCGGCAAGTCCATGATAAGCATTCATGCGACGGACGGGCCGTTCACGATATACTGCCGGGATTGTTGGCAATCCGACAAATGGGACCCCATGGATTACGGACGGGAGTACGATTGGAGCCAGCCCTTTTTCCCGCAGTTCCGAAAATTGATGGAGGCGGTGCCCCGGCCGGCTTTGACCGGGACCAATTCGGTCCGGAGCGAGTTCACCTCCGGCGGGCACGGATGCAAGAACTGCTACATGGTCTTCTTGAGCTACTTCACCGAGGATTCCCAGAATTCCTGGGGGTTGCTTTTGTCCCGCAATGCCTTCGATTGCTTCATCTCCGACAATTCCGACCACGCCTACGAGACCCTGCACGTGAACCGGATGTACCGCGTGCGGTTCGCATATTTTTCCGATGAATGCATGGATTCCGCGTTCCTGTTCAATTGCGTGGGCTGTTCCGACTGCTTCGGCTGCGTGAATCTGCGCAAGAAGAAATACTGCATGTGGAACGAGCAGCTTTCCAAAGAAGAATACGCGAAGCGGATGAAGTACTGGGACCTGGGCGACCACCGCCGGCTTGAGGAAGCCAAGGAGAAGTTCCGCGCCCTGTATCTCTCACTGCCCCACCGCTACGCGCAGATCGTGAGCAGCCGGAACGTGACCGGAGACGTGATTCGCGACGCCAAGGATTGCCAAGCGTGCTTTTCGGTCCTGGACGGGGTGGAGAACTGCAAATACATATATTTCGCAGGATTGAACCTGAAGGACAGCTATGACGTGAGCGGCAGCGGGGATATGTCGGAGCTGATGTACGAGTCCACCCATACCACCCGCGGCCAACGCTGCCTTTTCGCGAACGGGGACAGCGATTCCAAGAACACCGCCTATTCCATCTGGAACAAAAATTGTTCGGATATTTGGGGATGTACGGCGCTGCGCAACAAAAAGTACTGCGTGCTGAACCGCCAATACGCCGAAAACGAATATAAGGATCTCACTGCGAGGATCAGGAAACAGATGGATGAAATGCCGTATCGGGACAAACGCGGCAGGGAATACCGTTACGGCGAGTTCTTCCCGCCGGAGTTCTCCGCTTTTCCCTACAACCAATCATTCGCGTCCGACTGGTATCCGAAGACCAAGGAAGAGATCGAAGCGGAGGGCTGGCAATGGGCCGACCCGCCCAAGAGGGAATACAGCATAACCTTGCTGGCGGAAGATCTGCCGGATCACGTCCGGGACATATCGGACTCCGTCCTCGGCGAGACGATCGGCTGTTCACATGCGACGAGCGGCTGCATGGAACAGTGCACCACCGCTTTCCGGATAACGAAGGAGGAGCTGGAATTCCATCGAAAGATGAACTTGGCCTTGCCGCGGCTATGCCCCGGTTGCCGCTACGCCCAGCGGCTTGGCTGGCGGAACAAGCTTAGCCTGTACCGCCGGCGATGCGATTGCCCCGGAGCTGCGGCTGATGCAAAAGGGAGCTATAAGAACACCGCCGGACATTCGCACGGAGAAGCTCGTTGCACCAATGAATTCGAGACCACTTTTCCGCCGACGGGCCCGGAAACGGTCTATTGCGAAGATTGCTTCAGATCCGAATTTCTATGATCCGGAGGATGAAAAAATACCGGTATATCCTGCGCATGTTCTTCCAGGCGTGGATGTTTAGGGTGAAAATTTGGCTGCGCCGGACGTTCGGTCCGTAGCCCGTAAAAAGTACGCGACCCCGGCTGCATAGCGCAACCGGGGTCGTTATCTCTTTCGGTCAGACGCCCAGGGATACCGTCGCGTCCCCGAAGTCGTGGCGGAAACGGGCCACGAGCCGGATGAACCGCTGTTCCTCGTCGCCTCCGCGCGGAGCCACGCGCCAGCGGTCGCGGGCCGCCGCGAGCGCATCGCTTGCCGCCGTCTGGGGGTCGATGTCGCCTCCCAGCGCGAAGTTCAGCTTGCGCTTACTGAGATCCACGTGCCGGAATCCGCCGGAGTAGAAAAGGCGGGAGAGCACCTGGTAGGAGACCACGAATGACTGGCCGTTGCTCTTGCGGCCGTTGCCGTTCGAAGGCGCCGCTCCGGGGTTCGCCGCGACCGGAGCGGATACCGGACGCGGAGCAACGCACCCTGTCCGCCGCTCTCTCCTGGACAGTTGTCTCGCGCTGCTGGTCGGTACCGGCAACGGAGGCGGTGGGAGATCGGCGATGGGCGGCGGAGGCGGGACCGTCACGGGCACCGGTTCGACGATCTTTTCCTCCGCCGGACCGTCCCTGGGCTGACTGCGGTACGCTTCCATCGCTTCCGCAAACGCCTGAGTGGCGCGGAAGAGGGCGACGAAGCGGCCGCGCAGCTTGCCCACGGTGGACGGGTGCAGGCTCTCGAACGCGGCCCGCTGGTCCGCCGGAGGCAAACGAAGGAACGCCTCCAGGACCGCAGGCATGGACTGGACGCGGCCGGAGAGATTCACGATGCGGCGGCCGTAGTCCTCCGGCGTCTGGGGCAGCTTGGCCCGCACCAGACGTTCGCCGTGGACGCTGTCATCCCGCATGTGCAGCTCTGCCGGATCGCGCCCGGCGATGAGGTCGTGCGCCATGCGCAGATAGTCGCCCTGCCGGTTCCTCCATTGGACCAGGTTCAGAGCGGTGACCTGGGGCAGCTCGCGCCGTCGCACGAGTTTCTGGATCTCTCCAGGCAGCGTGAGCAGCTTGATCTTGTTCAGGATCACGCTCACGTCCCGGCCGGTGAGATCGCTGATCTCCTGCCACGTCAGCTTCTCCTCGTCGTGAAGGCGCTGGTAGCAGATCGCCTCCTCGATCGGGTTCAGGTCCACCCGGTTCAGGTTCTCGATCGAGGACAAGATGTAGCTTTTGTTCACGCCCGGACCGGAGACGACCTTGAAGGTCTTCCTGGCGATGCCCAGCTTGCGCATCGCGCGGAAACGTCTTTCGCCCGTCACCACCATGTACCGTCCGGCGACGGCGGGGTGGGGCTTCACGGTGACGACCTGGATCAGGGTGTTGTCCCGGATCGAGGCCGCGAGTTCGGTGAGATCCTTTTCGTCGAAGTCCTGTCTCGGTTGGTTGGGGTCGGTGTCCACCAGGGCCAACGGAAGCTCCTGGTACGATTCACGGATGTCCAGCTTCATCCCGTCCTCCCTGCCCTAATGGGCGTTAAATTCACAATATTCCTGGGTCTCACTATATTCTTTCTTTACGGCTAATTCAATGAAGACAACGGCCATTTTGAGAGAGTGGGGAATCTTTCTTTATTCGCCAAAACCGGTTCTTTGCGTAAGTTGTGAATAACTAGGCGTCCTTACCGGAAATAATCCTTGTAATATAAGGATTTTTCGGTTCCGGGTAGCTGTTTTCCATTATTTTGACGTAGCTATTAAGTGGTGTAATATGATATCGAAGTGGTGAGTTGTGGATAATTCTGGGGAGAAACTGCCATTTCGGGGGATTACTTTAGAAGGGGTCCCCGGCCTTTAAAAGGCATTAAGTGGATTTAAAAGAGGGGGCGTTCCCGAAGGGGGATGCCCGGCCCCTCTTCTTCGTTCGCATAATCACATGCTTCTAGGCGAATACCGACACAATCTGGACACCAAAGGTCGGGTGGCGATACCGGCGAAATTCCGCGAAAAGCTCGCGGCCGGAGCCATCATAACCAGGGGTTTGGACAACTGCCTTTTCGTTTTCGGACCGAAGGAGTGGGAGGCGCTCGCGGCGAAGCTCATTGCTCTGCCGCTTTCGCAATCCAATTCGCGCGCCTTCGTGCGCCTGATGCTTTCGGGCGCCGCGGACGTGGAGTTCGATGCGCAAGGGCGGATATTGATCCCGGATTATCTGCGGAAGTACGCGGGATTGGACAAGAAGGTGGTCATCACCGGCCTTTACAGCAGATTGGAGATCTGGGGCGAAGAGCAATGGGAGAAATACAAGCAGAAGACGGAAAGTTCTTCGGAGGAGATTGCGGAGAAGCTTTCTGAATTAGGAATCTAATTCAGAAATTAACCTAATTTCTAATTGATCTAATTGACTTAAATAATTCCAGATTTCGAAATTTGAAAATTGGGATTTGTTTAGAAATTAGGAATTAGACATTAGAAATTATGGTCCATACGCCAGTTCTTTTAAATGAAGTCCTGAAGTTCCTTGATCCGCGTCCCGGGGAATTCCTGATAGACGGTACGGCGGACGGCGGGGGACATGCGAGCGCGCTTCTCGCGCGGGTCCTGCCCGGCGGGAAACTGCTTGCGGTGGACCTGGACGAAGAGATGCTCGAGGCCGGCCGAAAGTACGTGACCGAAGGCCTGCCCCGAAAAGATTCGGAGGCGTTCCTGGTTCAGACCGGCAATTACGCCGAGCTGCCGGCGGTCCTCGCCGAAAGAAATCTGCCCAAGGCGGACGGGCTGCTCTTGGATCTCGGATTCTCGTCGGTCCAGCTCGATGCCGGACGCGGATTCAGCTTCGCGAAGGACGAGCCGCTTCTCATGACCTACGCGCGGGACGACCGGCCGGTCGCGGAGCTCCTGCGGACCATGGGCGAAGCCGAACTTGCGGACATCATTCGCCGGTATTCCGGCGAAAAGTACGCCCGGAAGATATCCCGGGCGATAAAGGAAGCCAGCCGGCGGAAAAGGATAACGAGCACCGGCGAGCTGCGGCAGGCGATAGTCTCCGCGGTGCCGCGGAATTACGAACGCGGCCGCATCGACCCCGCCACCCGCACCTTTCAAGCCCTGCGGATACACGCGAACCGGGAATTGGACAATCTGGCCGAGGTTCTGGGCAAGCTTCCAGAGATACTCGCTCCCGGCGGCCGGGTCGCGATAATCGCCTTCCATTCCCTGGAGGACGAATTGGTCAAAGAAAAGTTCCGGGACATGGCGCGGAGGGGAGAGATGGAAGTGCTGACCCGCAAACCGGTGGTTGCATCCGCGGAGGAGGTCGCCCGGAATCCCCGCAGCCGGTCCGCAAAGCTCCGAGTCGGACGCCTGAACGCCGAGTGAAAGACTTATCAACATCCGGAAAGGGAAAATATAGATTAAACTTATGACGATAATTCAGCCGAATCATTCGAACGTCTGGTTGAACCGAACCTTGGTCCTCTTGGTCGCGCTCGTGGTGTTCTCCGCCGCCTGGCTGGTGTCTTTGTATACCCAGTTGGTGAATTTGAACCATGGGATCTCCCAGGCCTCGTCCGAGATCCAGGACATCCAGACCGCCAACGCGGAGCTGAAGGACCGGATCTTCGGCCTTTTCGACCAGGACCGGATGAAAGCGGTGGCCGATGCGCGTTCCCTGATCAAAGACCGCGAACCACAGTATCTAGAAGCCGATAAATGGTCTCTCGCCGCCTCACAGCCGTAGTCCTGTTCTTCACGCTGGGATATGCCGCGCTGCTTTTTCGCCTGTATGACATCCAATTGACCCGTGGCGGGGAATACCTGGTCCGCGCGGAATCGCAGTATGCGGCGCAGAGCCTCCTCAAAGCGGAACGGGGAGGCATTTATTTCACCGACAAAAAAGGCAAGCTGCTCCCGGCGGTGACCAATAAGGATTTCCCGCTGATCTACGCGGTGCCCAAGGTCATCGAGGACCCCTCCGAGACGGCCTATAAGATCGCCCCGGTCCTGAACAGGCCCGCCACCGATCTCTTGGGATCGCTGTCCAAGCCGGGGGATCTGTACGAGGCCTTGGAGAAAAAAGCTCCGGAGGAAAAGGCGCGGGAAGTGGAAGGACTGGACATCCCGGGCGTCTACGTGGAATGGGTCCCGGAGCGCTTCTATCCTTTCGGCAAGCTCGCCTCCCACCTCCTGGGATTCGTCGCGCCGAGCGACGAGGACGTGGGCGAGAACGGCAGGTACGGGCTGGAAGAGCTTTACAACGAACAGCTGACCGGCATCCGGGGCGAGATACGGGACGGGGACATCCGTCCGCCGCGTCCGGGCAAAGATCTCATCCTGACCATTGATCCCAATATCCAGCTCGAAGCCGAGCGGATACTTCAGGACCTGGTCCGGGAGCATTCCGCGAAGAGCGGCAGCGTCATAGTGGAGGACCCCAAAACGGGGCGCATTCTCGCCATGGGCAGCTTTCCCAACTTCGATCCGAACAGCTATTCCAAATTCGACCTGTCCGACTTCCTCAATCCGGTCGCCCAGCACATCTATGAGCCGGGTTCGGTGTTCAAGATCATCACCATGGCCGCGGGCCTGGATTCCGGCAAGGTCAGTCCGGAAACCACCTTTTATGACACCGGCAAACTCGAGCTCAACAAGCGGGTCATCCGCAACTGGGACCTCAAGGCGAACGGCGCGGTCACCATGTCGAACGTCATCGAGAAATCCATAAATACCGGAGCCGCATTCGTGCAAAGGCAGACCGGCGAGGAGGTCTTTACGCGATATGTGCAGAAATTCGGTTTCGGCGATAAGACGGGCGTCGATCTGCCCGGCGAACTCAAGGGGGACCTGCGGCGGCTTTCGCCGGAATCCCCGGCCATCGCCTTCGCCACCGCTTCCTTCGGGCAGGGCGTGGCGGTGACGCCGATCCAGATGATAAATGCGTTCGCGGCGATCGCCAACGGCGGCCGACTGATGCGCCCGTACGTGAATGCGGAGATGAAGCCCAAGGAGCTGGGCCGGCCGATCAAAGAGGAGACCGCCCGGGAGGTCATCAAAATGATGGTTTCCGCGGTGGACAAGGCGGGAGTGGCGAAGATAAAGGGCTACGCCCTGGCCGGCAAGACCGGCACCGCCCAGGTTCCGGAAAAAGGCGGCTATTCCGACACCCGTTTCGTGAACACCTATATCGGTTTCGGTCCGGCCAGCAACCCGAAATTCGTGATATTATTCAAATTGGACGAACCGGCCGGAACGCCTCTCGCGGGCGCGACGGTGGTGCCCGCTTTCCGGGACCTCGCCCAGTTCGCCCTCAATTATTACAATATCGCCCCCGATCGGCTCCAGGAATGAAATGAAACAGCTGGCCATCACCATCCTATCGGCTCTCTTGCGGCAGCTTGCGCGGCTCATCATCTGGCGTTTTCGCCCGGGCATTGTGGGCGTGACCGGCAGCGTGGGCAAGACCTCCGCTAAGCTTGCCATTGCGGCCGTTCTCTCCGCGGAGCGGAGCGTGCGCTGGTCCAAGGGGAATTTGAACAATGAACTGGGCCTGCCGCTCGCGATACTGGGCGACTGGAAGGAACAGCAACTTGCGCTTGTGTCCCGGGGAGAGCCGGCCGGCGAGCGGCGTTTGGAAAAAGCGTTCTTCTGGCTGAAGGTCATCCTGCTTTCCGCTTTCCGCATCGTTTTCGGCCGGCGGTCGGGGTATCCCGAGATACTGGTTCTCGAATACGGTGCGGACCGGCCGGGGGACATCAAGAGTCTTTTGGACATCGCGCGGCCCAACCTAAGCGTCATAACCGCGGTGGGGGACGTGCCGGTGCACGTGGAGTTCTATTCCGGTCCGGAGGAAGTGGCCAGGGAAAAGGCCCGGCTCATTGAATGCCTGCCCTCTTCGAGCTACGCTATTTTGAATTACGACGAGGAGCGGGTGAGCGCCTTGGCCGACCGGACCCGCGCGCACGTGCTGACCTTCGGCTTCGACAAGGGCGCGGACGTGCGCATCGCGAACCTGGAGAACCGCTCGGAGGGCGAGCGTCCGGTGGGAGTGGCCTTCAAGCTGGAATACGGGGGCAGCCACGTGCCGGTGCGCATCGACGGCGTGTTCGGAAAATCCCATGCCTACGCATCCGCCGCGGCCGCCTGCGTCGGCATCATTTTCGGACTGAACCTGATCAAGATCTCCGAAGCGCTCGGCGCCTATAAGCCCGCTCACGGGCGGATGGAATTGGTGCCCGGGGTGAAATACACCTACATCATCGACGATTGTTATAACGCGAGCCCCTTGTCCATGCGTTCCGCGTTGGAGACCCTGAAGACCCTGCCCGGCAAGCGCAAAGTGGCGGTTCTGGGCGATATGCTCGAGATAGGCAAATACGCGATGGATGCCCACGAGCAGATCGGCAAGATCGCCGCGGAGACGTCGGATCATCTCGTGACCGTGGGGCCGCGGGGCAAGTTCATCGCGGAAGGGGCCCGGAAGGCGGGGATGAACAAGCGGAACATCCAAAGCTTCGACCTGGCGGAGGAGGCCCGGGCGCCCGTCCAGGAACTGATCCGGAAGGGAGACCTTATCCTCATAAAAGGTTCCCGGGGCATACATCTGGAGAAAGTGGTGGAGGAGATAAAGGCGTTCTGAAAAATGGTATCTAGAATTCAGAAACCAGAATTCAGTAAGGCATAGACTTGATTCTATATTCTGAATTCTATATCCTGGATACTGTTTCCGGCCCCATCGTCTAGCCTGGTCTAGGACACCGCGTTCTCAGCGCGGGAACACCGGTTCGAATCCGGTTGGGGCTACACTTCGACAAGCTCATTGCAGGCGCCAGAAGATCGTCTGTCGCCTTGTTTTCGGATCCGAACGAACGGGAGGAGCCGATCCGCCCTTCCTTAAAACCGGCGTCGAGCGGCCCTCGCGGCCGTCTTTTCTAAGTGAAAAAGCCGTGGTAAGCTCAAGGCACAAAATACATCCATGCGCCAATCCCAGCTTTTTGTGAGGACCGAACGGTTCGCCCCCAAGGACGAGGAGACGGTTAACGCCCAGCTTTTGACCCGGGCCGGCTACGTGGAAAAGCTCATGGCCGGGGTCTATTCCTATCTGCCTTTGGGCCTTCGGGTCCTGCGCAAAATCGAGCAGGTTGTGCGGGAGGAGATGAACGCGATCGGCGGACAGGAGATATTGATGCCGATGCTCCATCCCAAGGAGATCTGGGAGAAGACCGGGCAATGGAAGAAGCTCGACGTGCTTTTCGAACTCGAAAGCCGCACGGGCAAGGAATACGCCTTGGGCCAGAGCGAGGAGGAGGTGGTCGCGCCGCTCGTGATGAAGCGGGTCCAGACCCACGGGGACCTGCCGGTCGCGGCTTACCAGATACACTGGAAATTCCGGGATGAGCTGCGTTCCAAATCCGGGCTTTTGCGCGGCCGGGAATTCTTCATGAAGGATATGTACAGCTTTCATGAGAACCAGGAGGATTTCGAGCGGTTTTATGCGACCGTCAAACAGGCGTATTTGAAGATATTCTCCCGCCTGGGGCTCACGGCCAAGGTGACCGAGGCCTCCGGCGGCAGTTTCAGCGAGAAGATATCCTATGAATTCATCGTGCTCACGGACGCGGGCGAGGATGACATATTGTATTGCGATTCGTGCGAGTTCTGCGTGAACGCGGAAATAGCCAAGCAGAACGAAAAGGATCCGTGCCCCAAATGTCTGGCTTCGCCAGATCCCGCGCAGCGGGACAAGCCGGGCAAGCTCGCGCGAGCCAAGGGTTCCGAGGTCGGGAATGTGTTCGATCTGGGCCAGAAGTACGGCAAGGATTTCGGGCTGACCTTCACCGACCGGGAAGGCAAGCGGGCCTACCCGGTGATCGGCTGTTACGGCATAGGCATCTCGCGCCTGATGGGCGTGCTGGTGGAGAAAATGCACGACGATAAGGGCATCGTGTGGCCGGAGATAGCGGCGCCCTTCAAGGTGCATCTTCTGGAGCTGGGCGACGCCTCCGCGGAACAGCTTTATCTCGATTTACAAGCCCGGGGCGTTCCAGTACTATTCGACGAGCGGGATGCGACCGCCGGCGTGAAATTCGCCGATGCCGACCTTCTGGGCATGCCTTTTCGGGCGGTGGTGAGCTCGCAGACGGGGGATAAAGTGGAACTTAAGCGCCGGGACTCGCAGGAAGCGAAGCTGGTCAGCCGGGAGGAATTCTTAAAGATGATGTCGAGCGGCACAAAATGAAATTCATGTCTAAATTCTTCGACCCCCTATTCAAGGACGTAGGCATCGATCTGGGCACCGCGAACACCCTTATTTATCTCAAGAACCGGGGCTTGGTCATCAACGAGCCTTCAGTGGCCGCGGTGAATCTTAAAACCAACCAAATGCTCGCGGTGGGAGAGGACGCCAAGCGCATGCTCGGCCGCACCCCCGCGCATATCGGAGTGACCCGGCCGCTGGTGAACGGGGTCATTTCCAATTTCGAAATGACCCAGGAGATGCTCCGGCAATTCCTGCGGCGCTTGAACACGCGCAATTTGCCGTTCTCGAGCTTCCGGCGCGGGATACTCGCCATCCCCAATAACCTGACGGAAGTGGAGCGGAAATCCGTGGAGGACGCGGCGATGAACGCCGGCTGCGCCAAGGTTTACCTGGTGGAGGAACCGGTGGCCGCGGCTTTGGGCGCGAACCTGCCCATCGACATGCCCGTCGCGAACCTGATCATCGACATCGGCGGAGGCACCACGGATATCGCGGTCATTTCCATGGGCGGCACGGTCATCTCGAAGACCCTGAAGGTGGCGGGCGACAAGTTCAACGACGATATCATCCGGTTCGTGCGCGACGAGTTCAAGCTGGTCATCGGGGAGCCGACCGCGGAATACGCGAAGATCGCGGTGGGTTCGGCCATCCCTCTGGACGAGCGGATGGAGATCGAGATCCGCGGACGGGACCTTTCGAGCGGTCTGCCCCGGGAGATAACCGTGAAGAACAGCCATATCCGGGTGGCGATCTCGAAATCCCTGCGGGTCGTGACGGATTCGGTGCTGGAGGTCATCGAAGGCACTCCGCCGGAACTGGTGGGGGACATGCTGAAGCAGGGCATCATGCTCTGCGGCGGCGGCTCCCTGCTCCGGGGGCTGGACGAACTGATCGAGAAAGAGACCTCGGTCCTGACCCAGGTGGCGGACGATCCGCTGACCTGCGTGGTTCGCGGACTGGGGCAGGTGGTGGATTCCTTCGAGCATCACCGGGAGATATTGGATAATCCCCTGAAACCATTGGAAATAAACCTTTAAGATGAGGGAGGGGTGGGTACTGGGAATCCTGGTTGCGCTCATAGCCGCGGTTCTTATCCTGGGACCCGCGCCCGCGGTGCGTCTGGGAAATCTGTGGGAAGGCCGGATGCCGGTCCCGGATCGGGACCTCCTGATCGAGAACGAAGCGCTCAAGGCGGAGCTCGCGGAGCTCGAGGAGCTTCGGAAGCATCTTCCGGACCGAATGCCCGCGGGCTCGTTGCCGGTTTTCATTTATTCCCGCTACCCCCTGAATTTCAAGAACGAACTTATCGTGAGCGCGGGTGGGAACGACGGGGTCAAGGAAGGCATGATCGCGGTCCTGCCCGGCAGGTCCGGCGATTCGGTGTTGGTCGGACGGGTCGCGCAGGTCTTCCCGGAGACGTCCCTGGTGCTCACCTTGTTCGATCCGCGTTTCCAGACGGCCGTGCGCGTGGGCGAAAGAACCGAGGCTCTGTTTTCGGGAGGCAGCGAGCCGAAGGCCACCCTGATACCTAAGAAGGACGAGGTCAAGGAGGGTGATGTGGTTTCCGCGGCCGGAGCCGGGTTTCCGTATGCGCTCGCGATCGGCGAAGTGGCCCGGATGCTTCCGGCTTCCGACCAGCTTTTCCAGGAAGCGGCCGTTCGCTTGCCTTATGATTCGAACGAATTGCGGTCGCTGATCCTCTTGCCCCAGGTGAAATGAGGACGCTGATCCTGATTGCAGTGGTGGCGTTCGTCGCGCTTTTGCAGTGGCAGTTGTCCTGGCTCGCCGGTTTTCGGCCGGATCTGCTCTTGGCGTCTCTCATCACCCTGGCCCTTTTCGTCGGACCGGCGGAGCTCCTTCTCATCCTGCTTGCGGCGGCTCTGGGACTGAATTGGCAGCCGGGCCTGAATTACGAGCTGGTTCTCTATTTGGCCTTGCCGGTCCTGGTGTTCTTCCTGCGCGGATTCCTGCCCTGGCAATCCTGGTTCAATAATTTGGTGGTCGTGGCGGCGGCCATCCTCCTTTTCTATCTGGCCCTCCACGGGACCTGGCTCTGGAACGCGTTCCATCCGGGTTTTCTTGCCGCTTTTGCCGTAAGCCTTCTGTGGAGCGCGGCCCTTTTCCGGCTGCTCCATGGCTTCCTGAAATTCCCGCTGGAACGTCCCTTCGGATTCAGAACATGAAGAAAAAAGAGATATTTTTCGAAGAATACCTGACGGATGAGTGGTCCGGCGATCTGGAAGTGGTGGAAGTGCCCCTGGACGAGAAGCCCCTTTTGTACGTGGGCCTGGCGGCCGTTCTTTTGGGCCTGCTCGTGGGAGGGCGGATATTTTTCCTGTCCTCCGTGCGCGCGGAGTTCTACGGCAAGCGGGCGGAAGCGAATCTCGGCCGGGAAGAGCGCATCGCCGCTCCCCGGGGAGTGATCGTCGACCGCTACGGGAAATCCCTGGCGGAAAATCAGACCGGATTCTCCGCGCTTCTGCACGGCAAGGAATTCCTGAAGGACCCGGCTTCCCAGCCGGAGACCTTGCGTCTTATCCGCGAGATACTGGGAATTTCCGAGGAAGAGGTCTGGAAAAGGATCGGCGATCGGGACTGGGAAAGGTCCGCCGACCCGCTTCTGCTCGACAACGACCTGGACCAGAGCCAGCTCGTAGCGCTTAAGGGCGCGGGTCTGCCGACCCTCTCCGTGGCGAGCAGTTTCCGGCGGGATTATCTGTGGGGGCCCGTCTTCGGTTCCGTGCTCGGTTATATCGGGTTCACTTCGCCGAGCGATATCGAGCAGAATCCGGAATTGAGCGGGCAGGACCTGGTGGGCAAGTCCGGCATCGAAGCGAGCTATGACGGGATGCTGAGAGGCAAGCTCGGCGCGCGGGTGCAGGTCCGGGACGCGCAGGGAAGCGTGCTCATGGTGCAGGAGCGGAGCAAGCCGGAAATAGGCCGGCCCCTCGAGACGACCATCGATGCGGACCTTCAGGAATATTTCTTCGAGCGCATGAGCCGGGGCCTGCGCGAACTCGGGCGGCAGGCGGGAGTGGGGCTCGCGATGGATCCCCGCACCGGGGAGGTGCTCGCGTATCTCAACTTTCCGGCCTATGACAACGACGTTTTCAATTCCGGCGGACGAAGCGAGGAACGGCAGAAGATATTGAGCGATCCCAACCGGCCGCTCTTCAACCGCGCGATTTCCGGATTATACAGCCCGGGTTCGACCATCAAGCCCCTGGTCGGCTTGGCCGCGGTGCAGGAAGGGGTGATCTCCGCGGAACGGACCATATTCTCGCCGGGATATCTGGACGTCCCGAATCCTTATGATCCGGAGAAGCCCACCCGCTTCGTGGATTGGCGTTACCAGGGGGACGTGGACCTGTCCGCCGCGCTCGCGCAGTCCTCGAACGTCTATTTCTATGAGGTCGGAGGAGGATTCGGGGATATCCGCGGTTTGGGGATCAACCGCCTGCGGGAATGGTGGCAGAGGTTCGGATTCGGAAAATCCACCGGTATAGATCTTTTCGGGGAAGAAGAGGGATTCCTGCCCACGCCGGAATGGAAGGAAAGGGTGAGCGGCGATCCCTGGCTCCTGGGGGATACGTATAACGTTTCGATCGGTCAGGGAGATCTCTTGGTCACTCCCATTCAGCTCCTGAATTACACCGCGGCGCTCGCGAACGGAGGCGTGTTCCGCAAACCCGCCCTGGTGCGCGGCAAGGTACCCGAGGTCATCGGCGACATTTCCAAGTACGAAGGGGCGTTCCTGGAGGTCCGCCGGGGCATGCGGGAGACCGTCACCTCCCCGCTCGGGACCGCGAAGCTCCTGGATGATCTGCCCATAGCCGTGGCCGCCAAGACGGGCAGCGCCCAGACCAAGAACAAGGCGGAGGAGAACGCGTTCTTTATAGGCTTCGCGCCCTACGAAGAGCCGGAGATCGCCATTCTCGTCCTGGTTGAAAATGCCAAAGAGGGGAGTTTGAACGCGGTGCCTATCGCCAAGGACGTTTTCCGGTGGTATGCCGAGCACAGAATTCAGAATTTAGAATCTAGAAATTAGAATGGCGGATTTTGTATTCCAGGTGTAGAATGGTGGAGTCGGTGATTAAATTCTAGATTCTGAATTCTAGATACTGCTCCATGTCCGAATTCCGCCAAGACCTTGTTTCCGGCGAGTGGATAATCCTCGCGCCCGAAAGGGCCAAGCGTCCGCACGAATGGCCCAGGAGAAAGCCCCGGGTGGCCGCCCCCAAGAGCAAGTGCCCCTTCGAGGATCTTAAAAGGTCCGGCAACTGGCCGCCGATCCTTCTGGTCCCGGACGAGAAAAACTGGAAGGTAGCGGTCATTCCGAACAAATATCCGGCGCTCACCCACCGCCATCTTTGTGCGCAGGTGCTCGAAAAGGGCCCGTATAAGGTCGCGGAGGGGGTCGGCCATCACGAGGTGGTCATCGGCCGCGATCACGACCGGACCCTGGCCCGGATGTCCCCCGAAGACGCGCTCCTGCTTTTGCGGACCATCCAATCGCGCTACCGCTCTTTGGCCGCGGACGATTGCGTGCAGTACGTGCAGGCGTTCTTTAACTGGGGGCCGACCGCAGGCGCTTCCATTTACCATCCGCATTATCAGATAATCGCCCTGCCCATCGTTCCGCCGGAGATCCAACATTCTCTGGAAGGTTCCGAGATCTACTTCCTGCGTCATCAGAAATGCGCTTACTGCGTGATGCTCGCCTACGAGCGCAAGAACAGGTCCCGGATAATCGCCGAGAACTCCCAGGCGGTGGTTCTGGCGCCTTATGCGCCCCTGCACCGGTTCGAGGTCCGTCTTTTCCCAAAGAGGCACGGCGCGTTCTTTGAGGACGCTTCGCTCGCCGAGATCAAGGCCACCGCCGGACTTTTGCGCGACGTATTGGGCAGAATAGCCAAACATTGGGGCGATCCGGACCTGAATTTTTATATCCACAGCGCGCCCTCCGGGGATCCCAGCCGCTCTGATTTCTATCATTGGCACCTGGAGATCGTGCCTAAGGATATCATCTCTCCCGGCGGCGGCTTCGAATTGGGCACCGAGATCGACATCAATCCCATGGACCCGGACAGGGTCGCGGCGATGCTCCGCGGACGGAAATAGATGACCGATCTCATCTGGCATCGCATTCTGAAACACAGGCTCGTCTCCGCGGCCTTCGGAGCTTCTTTCCTTTTGACCGTGGGCGGCTGGTTCTGGGCGGTTCTCGCCCTGCGCGACCTGCGGGAGCCGCTCATCCTTCACTGGAGTAACGAAGCCGGCATAGACCTGACCGGGGATCTCTGGGACCTCTTCGGCATGGGCTTCCTGGGCGTGGCGGTGGTTTTCATGAATTTCTTCCTGGCCACCGACCTGGAGGACCGGGACTGGTTCCTGGGCAAATTCACCGCGGCGGCGACCCTGGGGTTCGCGGCCTTGATTTTCATCGGGTTTGCGGCTATCATAAGCGTCAACTGAACCCATGGCTAAATTCGCGATTATCGAGACCGGCGGCAAGCAATACAAGGTCGCCGTCGGATCCAAGCTGAAGGTGGAGAAACTCGGTTCGGAAATCGGGGAATTGGTGTTCGACAAAGTGCTCCTCGTCGCGGACGGCGAGAACGTCAGTCTTGGGATGCCCTACGTCTCGGGCGGCAAGGTGGAGGCCAAGATCCTGCGGCAGGGCCGGGACCGCAAGAAAATAATCTTCAAATACCATTCCAAGACCCGCTACCGCCGCAAAAAAGGCCATCGCCAGCACTTCACGGAAGTGGAGATCGTGAAGGTCTAAGACGGATAAGGGAGCCCGCGGGGGCTCTTTTTGTTTTTTCGGTTTTTGCCGTAAAATTGACCGCATGAAAAGAAAAATAAGGGTCGGCGTGATTTTCGGAGGCAAGTCCGGCGAGCACGAGGTCTCGCTCCAATCCGCGCGGAGCGTGATCGAGGCGATGGACAAGGACAAGTATGAGCCGGTCTTGTTCGCGATAGACAAAAAGGGCAAGTGGCACCTTAGCGATTCCAGGCGTTACCTCCTTGACGCCGGAGATCCCGCGGCCGTCAGATTGAGCCCGGACAAGAAGGAAATGGCGCTCGTGCCCGGCGAAGAGAAAGAAAGGTTCCTTACCCTGAACAAAGAGCGTCCGATCGGACGGGTGGACGTGGTTTTCCCCGTGCTCCACGGCCCGTTCGGCGAGGACGGCACGGTCCAAGGGCTCCTGAAGCTAGCGGAAGTCCCTTTCGTGGGTCCCGGCGTGCTGGGCTCCGCAGTGGGCATGGACAAGGACGTGATGAAAAGATTGTTCCGGGAAGCGGGCATTCCCACGCCGAAGTTCCTGGTCTTTAGAAACCGGCGCGAAGCGGATTTTAAAGCGGTCAAGCGCGAGCTCGGATTGCCGTTCTTCGTGAAACCGGCCAACCTGGGTTCTTCCATCGGCATCAGCAAGGTGCACGACGAGCCGGAATTCCGGCGCGCGATCGCGGACGCTTTCCGTTATGACCGCAAAGTCCTGGTCGAGGAGGCCATCACCGGCCGGGAGATCGAATGCGCCGTGCTCGGGAACGAGAGGCCCCGCGCGTCCGTTCCGGGCGAGATAATCCCGCGGCATGAGTTCTATTCCTACGAGGCGAAATACCTGGACGAGAACGGCGCGGCGCTGCGCATCCCGGCCGACCTGCCGAGGTCCGTGGCGAAAAGAGTGCAGAAGCTCGCGGTGCAGGTGTTCACGGTCCTGGGCTGCGAAGGCATGGGCCGGGTGGACTTTTTTCTGACCAAGCGGGGCGCGATACTCGCGAACGAGATAAACACCATTCCCGGTTTCACCAAGATCAGCATGTATCCCAAGCTATGGGAAGCGAGCGGCCTTCCGTACCCCAAGCTCATCGACAAGCTGATCGAGCTCGCCTTAGAGCGCTTCGGAAAGGAGAAGAAATTGCTGACCTCTTACGCTCCTTAAGATCCCGGTCAGCGGATGTAGAATCGCAGGCCCTCCTTTGGCGCGTTAGGCACGTCCTCCGGCAGGAGATAGTGCACGTTCTTCGCGCGTTGATCCTCCGGGAAATAAGTGTCGGTCATGAACATCACGGTCATCGCCGGCACGGGTATGCTTTTCCGGTCCGGCAGGAACGCGTTTTGGTAATCAACGCCCACTCCACCCGCCTCCACCACCACGTATTTGGGCACCTGCCGTGGCAGACGGTCGAGCGTCCGGGCGATGTCCGCATAATCCTTGGCGAAAGCTCCGGCGGTATGGGGATTGCGCCCCCACATTATGAAATAGACCTGGGAGACCTGGTAGATGATAAGAAGCGCGAGGAGTGTCGCGGCGATGGGCAGCACCGCGGAATCCCGGGTGTGCCGCCGCAGATAATTATAGGTCCAGACCGCGCCGGTGCCGGCGAGGATCATGACCGGCGGGATCATCAGTATCGCCCGCAGCGCATGCGGTAATCCTTCGTTCGATATTATGACCGGGAGCAGGGCGAGGATCAGCCAGGTGAACATGAGCAGGAAGCCGAAGCGCAGGTTCCGGACGGTCTCCCAGTTCTCGAAGGTGGGACCGTGGTCCATGGGCACGATGCCGCCCCCGGTGCGCCGGAAGACGTTCCGCAATCCCACGCAGATGCCGGCGAGGAAAAGTATCCCTACCGGCCAGAAGAGTTCCGCCCGCCCGGGAAAGTTGTGCCGCCAGTTGAAGTCGCCCCGGAAGTTGAACATGCCCGCGGT